>SXGR01300221.1_pt1 | contig 82175 bp, 65 predicted proteins | sample 3174711 | NCBI WGS metagenome assembly SXGR01 (sample SAMN11356860, study PRJNA531348) | freshwater metagenome | isolation source: freshwater sample F1-60 | place: China: Fuxian Lake, Yuxi | collected 2017-12-25 | reverse complement strand
AGGCTTATTTTATATTAATTAAATATTATTTCAGCTTTTGTAAAACCAAGGCATTAATGCCATAGTCAGCAGACCCATATTTAAGACCAATTTTTAATCCGATATAGCCAGTGCAAGAAAAAACATATCCAACAGTTCCAGATGAAGGCATATATGCTGTAGTCAGTTGACCGTAATCCGCAAATACTACATTATTAGTGGCTAATTTTGCAGAACCAGTAGCTGGATCAACACTAATTACCAATGGACTTTTTAAGTCGCCATAAGCTGGGTTGGGCCATACTTTTGACAAATTAATTTGATTTGCTCCAGGGCCATCCATAACTTCTACAATATCTCCAACGGACCAATCGGCCCAGTCATCTTGCTTTACAGTATATTTTCCAGTCATTCCGCCTGTAAAAGGGCAAACTACATATGCAGTCCATCTAAAACAAGTATTATAATTTGAACTTGCCTCTAAAGCTTGAAGTGTATTTGAAACATCAAAGGTTTTATTGTCAGAGGTAACTACTTGATTGTATATAGTGTAAAATTGTCCAGGTGCAAATAGTGCTGCAGGCGTTTGACCCATTGCTGTGGCAATTTCGGCACCAGTAACAGATAATTCTGTTGTACCACTTATTGGCACCGTCTTAATCAATTTCCAAGTTTTAGGATCTGCATTGGATGACTTAACAACAAATAATTTTACTTCTTTGATTGTAACGCCATTATTGTAAGCATCTACTTTTACACTTACTTTCGATGTATTGATAGCAGCGAAATTTAAGTTCAAATTAACAGTTGAATTAAGCGTTATATAGGCACCCTTCCCAAAATTTTTAATATCGGTAAAAGGATTTATCGTACTCAGATTTTCTTTCTCACAAGAAGAAGCAATCAAAGTAAAAGCAATTCCAATTAATAAATTATTTAATATTTTTTTCATTATAGGTTATTTTTATTTGATGAAATTATCAGGGTTACTATCCCAAAATGCTTTACTAACTGCAGTTCCTAAAGATCTTTGCTTAGGCGCGTTCAAATTTCTACCAACATAATCCTGTGGGTACTGAAATAATCGTATAAATAGCCCTGGATTAGTAGCGAAAACAGTTGGCTGCATATTTTTGGGATATCCTGTTAATCTGTAATTATTGTAAGCTTCCCAACCATTTCCCCATAAAGCGAGATAGTATTCTTTCATAATCACTGCTAATTTGTCTTCATTTGTAGCGGCGGCATCATATTGTGCACCCACAAGACTAACGTAATTATCTATACTCGCAGTCGTGGGAGCAAAAGTAGTTGAAACAGATACACCGACTTTAGCGGCAAAACCAGTCACTTTTGCTATCGAAGCCTTAAGCGCAGCAGTTAAAAATGTTTTTGCTTGAGTTGCTCCTCCAGGAATAATACCCACAATTGCGGCTTCAGCATGAACAAAATAAGTAAACTCTGAGTTCCATATTGGTAAAATACCAGCACCTTTTCCACCCATTTCTAATTTAACCCCAGCTGCTTGATTTACATCTATTTCTCCACCAGCAGGATATACACCCCAAGTTGTCTTAAATTGACCATCAGGAGGTGTACCCCCGTTATCGCCATGATCACGACCCCAATAGCCAGCACCTACATAACAATAGGGCATTTCATCATTGTAATTCGGAGGTCTTTGTGCATTAGTGCTGCAAAATAAAGTAATGTCATTTACATTCGCACTGTTTGTATTTTGTCTATAAAAATAGTAGCGTTGTCTTGGGTCAAGTGTTGCTCCTCTGGGATTAACTGCGGTAACTGCCCCAGTTTTTTCAGCAACAACTGCCCACATGAACCAATCCCCCAAATATTCACCAGCACCATTTGGCCCGTAATTACCTGCATAATCAGGATGACGAGAATCAGGTGAGGTTATAGTTGTACCATATTTAAAATTTAAATCACCATCCACTGATTTGATTAAATCACCGGTGGCAATTAATGCTGCAATTTTTGCATGTGAGCTTGGATCAACTTTGCGTGTTTGCATGAGTAATTTTAACTTCATTGTATTAGAAGCTGTTATCCATTTAGCAGTGCTTCCCTGATAAAAAATATCATTAGCAGGGGCAGCACCTGCATTCTTAAAATCTTTGATAGCATCATCATATAAAAGTATTGCTTGTTCATAAATTTTAGCACCTGCATCTGTTTTTGGATTTGGATTTGCAACACCTAAAACAGCCTCAGAATAAGGAATATCTCCAAAAGCGTCTACTAAGAGAGTAATTGTATACGCCTTCATAAATTTTGCCATACCTGATGCAGTATATCTTTTTTGCGCCTGTGCCAAAGGAATCAAGGCGTTCGCATTTTTCAAAATAGAGGTATAGCCTGTGTTCCACAAACCATTGAAAGAACTTGGGGTGTATGCATTTGAGTAAGTTGGACCATACCAAGTTTGTTGTCTAGTTAATTGACCGCCTGTATTCGAAGCATCATCAAATAAATACGAAAAACTTAGTTGTACCGTATTAAGTAATAGGTCAACGTCAGCAGTATTTAACGAAGGTGAGTTTGGATTGTCTAAAAGACTATCTAATTGTTTGGTACATGCTACTGATGAAGTAAGTAACGTAGTAACAAGTATAATTTTTATAAATTTCATAAATTTTTAATTTTTTTTTTAAGTTGATATTAAAAAGTTACTCTTAAACTTAAACCCATTCTTCGAGCAGAGGGTCCATTAATAAATTCAAGACCTCTACCGCTACTAACCCCTAAACTACTTACTTCTGGATCGAAGTTTACGTATTTGGGGAAATTAGGTGCATAATAAAATAAGTTACTTCCATTTGCACTCACAGTTAAGCTTCCAAATGGCGTTTTTGTTAAAAGTTTTTCGGGTAGAGAATAGCTCAGGGATACATCGCTTATTCTGAATACAGTTGCATCAAAGATACCAGATTCATTAGGACCAAACATATTGTTAAAATAAGCTTGTGTAGCACTTATTTGTTGATTATTTATAGACCCATCTACTTTCACACCGGGCAATATATAAGGAGCAGCTCTGTCAAATTCTGTATCCTTTGTAACACCTCGAGCTAATAATGCCCTTGTTGTTCCTGAATAAATATCTCCTCCATCCGTATAATTTACTTGGATTCTGAAACTAAATCCTTTATAGGTTAAATTAGATATACCAGTAAGTCGATAATTTTCATTAGGATCTCCAACAACAATAAGATCATCAGTGTACATATAATCGCCACCAGAGTTAACAATACGAACTCCGTTTGAATCCCTCTTAAAGCCAAGAGCTTTAATAACTCCCATTGGCATTCCATTAATGGCATAGTTACCAGGATCGCCATATCCTGCATAATTAATTTCTTTTAATTCTTTTGGTATATTCGAAACCATGGATCTGTTTCTTGTCCAGTTGGCGGTTACTTCCCAAAGCCAATCTTTATTTCTGATTATTTTATAAGCAATTTGAATTTCGAAACCTTTATTATTTACATCCCCCGCATTAATTTGTTGGGCTGTAAAACCTGTAGATGGATCTAACAAACTTGTAAGTATTTGATCTTGGGCAATTCGACTATAATAATGTAAATCAAGTGATAATCTACTTTGAAATAATTTAGATTCAATACCAAATTCTGACTCCTTCAGTAATTCGGCTTTTAAATCGGAATTCGGTAAAAAATTTCTAATACTATTCGAATTTAAAATGGTACCTGCTACAGTTTGAAAACGTCGAGTGGAAAGATCCAAAGCAGCTCTTGTATTATAGGGACCTGGGAATCTAGCTGAAGTTGCATAAGAAGCAGATAATTTTAAATAATTTATATTCTTTTTGTTTTGCAAGAACGTGAAAGCCTCCGTTGGGATAAAGGATACGTTTGCACTTGGATATAGAATACTTCTGTTTGCAGCTTCTAAAGTTGAAGACCAAGAATTTCTAGCAGAAAGTGAAAGGTATAAGTATTTTTTATAATCAAATACGCCTTGCCCATAAGCAGCTAATGTTTGTTGTTTTGATTGATAATCCATATCACCGCCGCCCTCATTTACAATATCATGAGTTACAAAGTTGGAATGGTCTAATAAACCAAACACCAATTGCTCCTCACTCTTCACCCCAAATTGTCTAAACAAGACCTCCTTTGAAACGACACCGCCCAAAAAATCAAAATTGATATCATTAGTAATTGCAATACTTGTGTAAGATAAATTTATTTCATGGTTCAATGTGGAGTTAAATGCAGTAGACGTTCTTAAGAAACCGCGAGGATAATAAGAGCCCCCTTTATTTTGTGCATACATCTGATCATTCGTATAATTATCAAAGCCATAAGTATAAGATAGAAATAAATCTTTTCGGATGTCATACTTAGCCCTAACACTACCTATTGTTCTAGATGTTTTATCCGAATTAAAAGCATTATGTAAAGTCCAGGTAGGATTTTGCATCCCATTATTGGCTCTATAGTAAACATGGGAACGATCTATAGGGTTTTCCCATGGTAACCCAATTAAATCTACAGCCGTTGGAGTGTACATCACATCTCCATATAAAGAAGGTGCGGAAGAACCACTTCCACCGGAAGGTGAAGTAGGTGGTGAACTAACATCGGTACTAGAATTATTTAAACTACCTGAGATAGTAATTTTATTGGTCAATTTTGCAGTACCCCCCATTCCTATGTTACTTTTTATAACGCCATTGCCAGTCACAAAACCTTTATCGTCCGTATAACCAAAATTCACATTGTAACTTACATTTTTTCCAGAAGCCCCTTTAAAATTGACAGAAGTGTTTTTAGTGCTACCATCACGAAAAAAACGAGGTACACTATTATAAAATTTATATGGATAGGAAACATTATTCTTAAACTCCGGAAAAGCAGCATATAAAGCGGCCCTATTGTAAGGATGGCTTACTAAAGTAGGAGGATCTGTGAATTTAGCACCCCAGTTGCTGTAAAAAGCCAATCCTAAACTTAAATCAAAGCCGCCTCCATAGGAAGTATTGTATTCCGGAAGATTTGCAAACTGGTTAACAGAGTATGTTTGTGCAACAGTGACTTCTGATTTACCTTTTATTGCTCCTGATGATTGATTTTTTGTAGTCACCAGAATTACACCATTGGATCCGCCCTCACCATATAATACAGTAGCACTTAATCCTTTCAATACATCAATTGATTCAATATTATTGACATCTAAATCTAAAAATCTACTAGGTGCATTGTTACCATATACAAAACTTGTTTGTTGATTAGTACCGCCATCAATTGGCACACCGTCCAATACCCATAATGGTTGGGCATTACCACTAATTGTAGACAACCCACGAATGATTACATTGGTACCAGATCCCGCCAAACCACTTGTATTTAAAATATTTACGCCCGGGGCCTTTCCGTTTAATATACGAGCAACATCAATCTCAGGCTTTAATTCAATATCTCTTTTTCCAATGGATGATACTGCGTATCCTAATGCTTTCTTTTCCTTTTTAATACCTAATGCAGTTACAACCACTTCAGTTAATTCTTCTCTCAAAGCTTTAAGGCTGAAATTAGTAGTTGATCCTGCAGCTGCTTGTTTAGATTCAAAACCAACGCTAGTAACAGTGATGATACTACCTGCTTTAACGCTAATTCGATAGATACCAGAAGGATCTGTAATTGATCGGTTATTAGTTTGTGCTTTTTCTGTTACTACAGCGCCTTCAATCGGCACATTTTTGTCATCTGTAACTTTACCAGTAACAGTGATATTTTGCGCGATCGCCGCTTGCAAAGAGAAAAACGCAAAAAACAAACACGATAATAGTTTTTTTCTCATATTGTTGTTTGAATTAATTATTAAAAAAATCATATTCGCCTACAATATAAAAAAAAAATTAAATAATTTAACTATTTAATAACACTATTTATTTTTTGGGGATTAAAAAAATATATTTATATTATAAATTATATTTAAAATATTGATTTTCAATACAATTTACGAAATCATTCATTTCATTAAATTTCGGTAAATACTGAAATATATTTAATCTAGCGATTATCTTTACAGCATGAGTAAGTCAAAATCGGCATTTTTCTGTAATAATTGCGGTTATGAAGCTGCTAAATGGGCCGGAAAATGCCCTGCTTGTAATGAGTGGAACACTTTTACCGAAGAATTGTTTGAAAAAACAAAGGAGACCAATTCAGATTGGGAAGGATACCATACCAACCAAAAAGGGAATCAGGCCATCTCCTTAAATGAAGTAAACAGCCAATCTGAAAAAAGAATTGACAGTTCCGATGTGGAATTGAATAGAGTATTAGGCGGTGGAATTGTTTTGGGCTCCATTATTTTAGTTGCAGGGGAACCCGGCATCGGAAAGAGTACTTTGTTTTTGCAGCAAGGTTTGATGATGAAGGATCAAACCGTTTTATACATCAGTGGGGAAGAAAGCATTCAACAAATAAAAATGCGCGCCGACCGATTGAACTTACAAAATGAAAATTTTTATTTACTTACGGAAACGCATACTGCACAAATTTTTAAAGCAATTAAAAAATTAAAGCCGACAGTGGTGATTGTGGATTCAATTCAGACTTTAGAATCCAACTTGATTGACTCTGCTGCAGGAAGTGTATCTCAAATAAAACAGACCGCTGCAGAATTTCAAAAATTTGCGAAAGAAACTGGTACCCCTGTTTTTTTAATTGGACATATCACCAAGGAAGGATCCATCGCTGGACCCAAAATTTTAGAACATATGGTAGATACTGTTTTACAATTTGAAGGTGATCGCCATTACGCGTATCGCATGTTGCGCACTTTAAAAAACAGATTTGGCGGAACAAGTGAATTAGGTATTTATGAAATGACCAGCGAGGGAATGAAAGTAGTCAATAACCCTTCTGCATTTTTAATTGCACAACGAAATGAATCACTAAGTGGTAGTACTATTGCAGCCTCCATGGAAGGCATGCGCCCTTTATTAATTGAAGTGCAAGCATTGGTTACACAAAGTGTGTATGGTACGCCACAGCGCACTGTGACTGGGTTTGACTTAAGGAGACTTCAACTTTTATTAGCCGTTTTGGAAAAACGCGGCGGCTTTGCGTTTGGCATGAAAGATGTATTTGTCAATATTGCTGGGGGATTAAAAATTGAAGACCCTTCCTTAGATTTAGCCATTATACTTTCCTTACTTTCTTCCTATGAAGATGTGCCATTGCCGCAAGGAATTTGTTTTGCAGGAGAGGTTGGATTGAATGGAGAAATTAGGGCCGTGAATAGAATTCAACAACGTATTGCAGAAGCAGAAAAATTAGGATTCGAAAAAATTTATATTTCCGAGTTTAACAAAAAAGGCATCGAACAAAAAAAACACGGCATTCAAATTATTGCAGTGGAAAGAGTAGATGAAGCCTACCGATTATTTTTTTAGTAGTTGTAGATTCATTTTTAATGCCCCCCATGAACTTCATCAAGTTTCTTATATCCCATGTAAAAAAATACTTGATTGCATTTTTACATTTAGTGTATCCAAAAATTTGTTTGCATTGCGGAAGTACGGATCTAATAAAGTTTCAAGTATTGTGCCCCAATTGTTACGCACAACTGCCCTTCACTGATTTTTTTGAAATTGAAAATAATAACGTCGACAAAATATTTTGGGGAAGACTGCCTTTAGGCCCGAGCGGGGCAGCTTTGTTTTTTACAAAAAACAGTATTGTTCAATTGTTACTTTTTGAATTAAAATACAAACAAAATAAAAGGGCGGGTTGGCTATTAGGTAATATGATTGGCTGGGCTTTGAAAAAAGCAAACCGATTTAATGAAATTGATTGTTTAATCCCAATTCCAGTTCGAAAAATTACGGAAAGGACCAGGGGCTATAATCAGTCCCTAATCATTTGCGAAGGTATCGCACAGGTATTGCCCATACCCATTTTAAATGCAGTGCTATTTAAAAATAAAAAAACAAATACCCAGACACGCAAGGATCGCATTGAACGAGGCCATAATACCGACCACCTTTTTGGTCTAAAAAACACCGACCAAATTCGGAAAAAGTGCCTCCTTTTGGTGGATGACATTATTACCACCGGCGCCACAGTCGAATCAGCAGGCCGATGTTTGCTTCAGGCAAATCCAAGCTCCATTCAATTTGCGGCCGCCGCTTATACCCTATCTTAAACTTTTTTGTTTTATTGTTGTTATATTTATGCAAGAAATAAATTCTTTAACTGAAAAATAGCTACTCATGAAAACCATTTTAAGTATTATACTAATGATGACCACTTTTGTTTTAAACGCACAAAGCATCCATAGCTTTAAAGTTGCTGGCATTGACGGCAAGCAAATCAACCTAGCAGCCTACAAAGGAAAAAAGATATTAATTGTGAATACCGCTTCCAAATGTGGTTACACGCCCCAATATGAATCATTGCAAAAAGTGTATGATCAATACAAAGACAAATTAGTTATTCTTGCATTTCCTTGTAACCAATTCGGTGGACAGGAACCAGGTACTAATGAAGAAATTGTCGCTTTTTGTAAAGCAAATTATGGTGTTAATTTTCCTTTAGCTGATAAAGTTGATGTCAAAGGTGCTAACACAGCACCCATTTACCAATGGCTCACGCAAAAAGCAAAAAATGGCGTTTTGGATGCAAATATTAGCTGGAACTTTAATAAATTTTTGCTGGATGAAAATGGCAAAATGATCGCTTATTTCCCAAGTAATGTTAAACCAGAGAGTGACGCAATAACCGCTTATTTAAAATAAGTACCTACTAGTAATTTTAAGTTGTTTTATAAAGTAAGCGTTATCTTCGTTTCATGTTATTAAGCGAAGTAATTGGCCAGGAAAAATTAAAAAAACAATTGGTGGACATGGTCCAGCAACAAAGGTTGCCCCATGCATTATTGTTGGTGGGTCCTGAAGGATCAGGCGCTTTACCTTTAGCAGTAGCATTTGCACAATACATTGTAAGTATTCCCAGCCAAGCTGCTGCAACTGCCGATTTATTTGGTGCACCCGCCGAGCCAATTGCGCAACCATTTTATACGCCAGAACAAATTGCAGATTTACCAGCTTATCACAGAGCCAGTCAACTAATGCATCCTGATTTACATTTCTCATTTCCAACCATCATAGAAAAGCCAGGACAAAAAAATATCAGTGCTAATTTTATTGAGCAATGGCGTGAATTTATTAACGGCTATCCTTATGGCAATGCGTTTGATTGGCTTCAATTTATTAAAGCTGAAAATAAGCAAGGAAATATTAGTGCAGACGAGTGTAATGAAATCATCAAAAAATTATCATTTAAAAGTTTCGAGAGTGCCTATAAAGTCATGGTTTTATGGATGCCCGAATATTTGGGAAAAGAAGGTAATAAACTTTTAAAATTAATTGAGGAGCCGCCCGACAATACTATTTTTATTTTAGTCGCCGCGTCAGAGGAAAATATTTTACCCACCATTTTAAGTAGGTGCCAATTTGTAAAAGTGCCCAGGCTAACAACCCAGGAAATTGAGTCTGCCTTAATGGGTCGTGCTAAACTAGCCCCTGAAAAAGCAAAACAAGTGGCGATTTTATCGGAAGGTAATTATAGAGAAGCCCTTCATTTAATCCAACATAGTGACCAGGATTACATTAGTATGATTAAGGATTGGCTAAACGCCATATTAAAAATGGGCCCGGTGGCCCAGTTGAAATGGGTGGAAGAGATGAGTAAATTAGGAAGAGAGCAGCAAAAACAGTTTTTAAAGTATTTCAACCACCTGTTAGAACATAGTATTAGGCTAAAAACGATGGGATCCGACCTTCCTTTGGATAGTGATTTAAAGGATTTTGCCCTTAGAATCAACAAAATTGCAGGGGTGAGCCAGATGGAATCCATTGTAAATGAACTAGATAAGTCAGTTTACCATATTGAACGCAATGCAAATGCTAAAATGCTATTTATGGCACTTAGTATCAAGTTGTATCATATCATTCAGAACAAAACCTTAATTTTGACAGAAGCATAACAGGAAAAGTGGATGGATGCGTTGAAGCTATGCGAGGGTATTTTAATTATTAACAGTTTGAATTAACGATATATGGGATGTGGATCATGTGGAACTGGTAAACCAGGCGGTTGCAAAAGCAACGGTGGTTGTAGCACAGGTGGATGTAACCGTTTAAATGTGCATGATTGGTTAAGCGATTTACCTATTGACGATATGAATAGTCAATGTAAGGTGGTTGAAGTTAGTTTTAACCAGGGTAGTCGTAAAGATTTCTTTAAAAATTTAAGTAGCCAAATTTTTGAAAAGGGCGATTATGTCACAGTCGAAGGCGTAAATGGATTTGACTTAGGTGAAGTTAGTTTGACAGGCGAACTGGTAAGGTTGCAACTTAAAAAAAGAGGCATCGAGGAAAACAGCGTTGAAATCAAAAAAATTCTTAGACCAAGTAACGAAAGAGATATTGAAGCTTTTAAGATTAGTAAAAGCAGGGAGGCAGATATACTTGCAAAAAGTCGCGCACATGCAAGGTACTTTAGATTGCAAATGAAATTAAGCGAGGTAGAAATTCAGGCAGATGGTAAAAAAGGAACTTTCTTTTATACCGCCGATGATCGTATTGATTTTAGAGAACTAATTAGAATATTCGCTACTGAGTTTAAAGTAAAAGTGGAGATGCGTCAAATAGGCATCCGACAAGAAGCTGCAAAAGTAGGAGGCATTGGAAGTTGTGGTCGTGAACTTTGTTGTAGTACTTGGTTACATGACTTTAAAAGCGTCAACACCACTGCCGCACGTTATCAAAACTTATCCATTAATCAAACGAAGTTGAGTGGCCAATGTGGTCGCCTTAAATGTTGTTTGAATTTTGAATTAGATACTTACTTGGATGCTTTACAAGCGTTCCCTGATTATGCGGATAATTTGCAAACAGTCATGGGGCAAGCGTTTTTAATTAAAAAAGATATTTTCAAAAATTTAATGTGGTATACTTTGCCTAATAACACAAAGCATTTCCCTTTAACGATTGAAAGAGTGAAGGAAATAAAAGATTTAAACAAACAAGGGATCGCCGTTGAAGAGTTACAAGCGGTGGAAGTTACCAGCGGTAAGCCTAAAGAGGTAGAACCTGACTTCGTAGATGTAGTTGGTCAGATTAGTTTAAAAAGTTTAGAGAAAAATGATCGCCGTCGTCGCGATCAACAAAGATTCAATAATAACGATCGTCGTCCGAATAACGACAGACCGAATAACGACAGACCATACAATGATCGTCCAGGACCTAATCGTCCAGGAGGGCAGGCTGGAAATTCTGCAGGTGGAAGACCGATGAATAATAATCGCCCACCCATGAATCGTCCGAATAATGGACCAAGCACTCCGCCTTCTGCGAATTAAAATTTGCAGTGTCTTTTTATTATCCCTATTTGACTTAAATGCATTTAGCTAAGCAACTATTGGTATAGCTTCTCCAATTCGTCCCTTGTAAAATCCATTAAAGTTTTTACATAGCTGGATGAAAAGTCAAAGGAGATGCCTGCGGTCTGATATAGTTCCGGTAGTGTTTTGGTACCTCCTAAACTTAAAGCGTTCATATAATTTTCCAACGCAAGTGTGGGATTTTTTTGATACTGCATCCACATCCCAATGGCCCCTAATTGCGCGATGCCATATTCAATGTAATAAAAGGGTACTTCAAATAAATGCAATTGTCTTTGCCATCCAATTGCACGATACTGATCTAATCCGCTATAGTCAATGCTGTTGGTTGAAAATTCCTTTGCAATGGTTGTCCATGCTTGGGTACGTTCCTCAATAGAATGATTCGGATTTTCATACACCCAATGTTGAAATTTATCAATGATAGCAATCCAAGGAAAAATAGTAATGGTACGTTCCAATTGATGCTCTTGTGCGCGATTTAAATCATGGACATTATCAAAAAATGCTTGCCAATGATTCATCGTAAATAATTCCATAGACATGCTCGCTACTTCCGCAATTTCCATTGGATATTCTTTAAATGCAGATAAGGGCAATGGGTGTGCTAAAAAGGAATGAATCGCATGTCCCACTTCATGCACCATGGTGGTGACATCACTCATTTGACCAGCTGCATTCATGAAAATAAATGGGGCACCTGATTCTGCCAATGGACAATTATATCCTCCCGGCGCTTTTCCTTGCCTACTTTCTAAATCAAAATGTTTTAAAGCATCCATTTTTTTCAAACAGTCTGCAAAAAATGGATTGATTTGTTCAAAGCAGGAAACCGATTTATTATATAAATCTTGCCCGTCCGTAAATGGGCGCAAAGGCTTTGTGCCGATTGGTTCCGCTTCTGTATCCCATGGCTTTAAAGTTGCTAGTCCTAATTTATTTTTTTTGCGTTCGTAAATTTTATCAATAATTGGAAGCACATGTGTTTTGATGGCCTCATGAAATTTAAAACAATCTTCCTTGGTATAATCAAACCTGCCTAATTCAGCAAATTTATAATCCCGATAATTTTCAAATCCTGCATTCAAAGCAACCTGATGTCTTTTTTGAATGAGTGAAGTAAATAAATTATGCATTTCTTGTTGGTCTTGTAAACGACGCTCTTGGATTTTTAAATACACTTCTTCTCTTTTTGTACGATCCTCACTTTCTAAAAATTGGGCTGCTTGTTGTAAAGTATATTCTTTATCATCCACCGTAATTGTCATTCTTCCTGCAATGGTGCCATACTGTTGTTGCAAAACGCTTAACTCCGCCTGCAACGTTATATTTTCTTCTCTAAATAATTCAATGCTTTTTTTAACGGATCTTAAATAAGTAAAATATTCCTTTTCATCCAACTCACTGGTAAATGGACATTGGATTAATTTTTTATTTAAGGCATCTGCATAAGGTTGAATTTTGGGTTGAATTTCCATACAGAAAAAAGTAAACGCCGCCTCCAAGCTTTTATCTGTGGTATCACAAGTCATTTTAATCTGTCTCCAACAGGCATCTTCACTTACAAAAGCTTCCAGTTCACTTAAGTCCTGCATCCATGATTCCAGGGTCAATTTATTGGTAATTTTCCTATCCAATAAGGCCTTGAAATAAGGCTCCAGGCTTTCCCATTGGGTAAGTTCAAAATTCGCAGGTAAAAATTGATGGGGTCGCTTTTGAATGTCCGCAGTTCTGTGCATTAGATGAAATTTTAAGTGGCAAATTTACTACTTTTACACACTTTAAAACATTAAAACTTGTCTGATACCATTCATTTACTTCCGGACCACATTGCCAATCAAATTGCTGCAGGCGAGGTGATTCAAAGGCCAGCTAGTGCCGTAAAGGAATTAATGGAGAATGCGGTTGATGCTGGTGCTACTCAGATAAAATTAATTGTCAATGATGCAGGGAAGGCTTTAATTCAAGTCATTGATAATGGAAAAGGCATGAGCGTTGCGGATGCCCAAAATGCATTTGCCCGACATGCCACCAGTAAAATAAGTACCATTGAGGATCTTTTTCAAATAAGGACTATGGGATTTCGCGGAGAAGCACTCGCCTCCATCGCAGCCGTTGCACAAGTAAGTTTAAAAACCAAAAGATCCGAAGATGAATTGGGTACTTTGGTTGAAATTGAAAATAGTAAAGTAACCGAGTGTAATTCTATTGCACATGATACCGGCACCAGTATCTCGATGAAAAATTTATTTTTCAATGTACCTGCACGTCGCAATTTTTTAAAGAGCAACGCAGCAGAATTAAAACATATCATTGAAGAGTTTACAAGAGTCGCGCTTTCCTTTCCTGAAATATTTTTTAGTTTAACTAGTAACGGGCAGGATGTGTATCATTGGGAGGGCGGCAGCTTTAAACAAAGAGCCATTCAAGTGCTGGGAAATAATTATCAAACAAAACTAGTAACTGTAGGGGAACAAACGGATTACTTAACGGTTTCCGGTTTTGTAGGCAAACCCGAAACTGCGCGTAAAACAAGAAGCGACCAATACTTTTTTGTGAATCGTCGTTTTATTAAAAGCGCCTATTTACATCATGCTGTGGCCAATGCATTCGAAGGATTACTTCCCAAGGACAGTTACCCCAGCTATATATTATACATTGATGTGGACCCTTCGCAAATTGACATTAATGTACATCCCACCAAACAAGAAATTAAATTTGAGGACGATAAAATAATATATGCCTTTGTGCAAGCTGCAGTCAAACATGCATTGGCACAATTTAGCGTAGCCCCTTCCCTTGACTTTTCACTAGATGCGAATATTCAACAATTAGACGCGATTCAAAAACCCTTCACGACTGATAAAGTTCAATCCGCTACAAGCAATTCATTATACGCAGGATTTACACAAAAAAATCAAGCGCATTTTATACCCAAATCGAGTAGTGCTAATGATACTGATTGGAAAAGTTTTTTTACAAATATTCCGAGTACTTCAAATGAGACCAGTGAAATTTCAGATAACCCTACTTCAACAGAGTCCTATATTGTTAAGCCTTCTTCTATGGGGTTGTACAAAGAAGCCGAAAGTTTAAGTGTTCTTGAAGATGCACTATTACTGCAATTACACAATACCTATATTATCGCCCCTACCCAAAGTGGGTGCATTATATTACATCAGCAATTGGCACATGAGCGTGTTTTGTATGAAAAATACCAAAAAGCAAGTTCACATCCCCATGCTACTCAAAAAAGTTTATTCCCAGTGGTGTTGGAATTGAGCCCAAGTGATGCCATATTATTAGATGAAATGTTGGAGGACCTTTCCATTATTGGATATGAAATAGAATCTTTTGGGAATAATAGTTTTATCATTCAAGGTATCCCTGCAGATGTATTATCAGGTAATGAAAAAAATGCCATTGAATTATTATTAGAGCAGTTTAAACATTTTACTGGTGAAGTAAAATACAGTAAAAGAGAAAAATTAATTCGTTGCATGTCAAGACAGATGGCCATTAAAGCTGGGCAAAGTTTATCCCAAAAGGAAATGCATGCAATCATTCAATCACTAAGTGAATGTGATATACCCAACGTAACCGCATCTGGTGCGCCTACCTATATTGAATTCAAGGAATCCTATTTGGATGGATTGTTTTCTAGATAAGCAACTTTAATTTTTCTGCGCTACCGATACCAAATAAGCTTCTACTGCTTTTCTTACACCCGCACTTGTTGGACTCATGTGGTTAGACACCAAAATTGAAAAATATAATTTTTGATTTTGGTGCGTATATATAAATCCACTTAAAGCAATCTGCCCACCTAAACTCCCAGTTTTAGCATGTATCTCCCCTGGAAAGTTTTTGTAATACGCAGACAATGTCCCTTCTCCGCCAGTTTCAAATATATGTGTTACCCGCTTTTGTCCAAATTCATCTTGCATCTTTTTCAATATGGCAACATAATTCTCAGGTGTATTTAAATTATACCTACTTAAGCCACTTCCATCCACCCAACGCATTTTTTGTGGCAGTTGGGAGAATTCGGTTTTAATCAGGGTATCAATAAAAGCAGCATCATCCATCTTACCCAACAATTGCTGTGATCCCATTAATAAAACCTGTTCTGCAAAAAAATTATCGCTACGGCGCATCATTATTTTTAACAAAGAATCTGTAGGAACTGTTTTAACAATATGTTGCTTTAATCTCGAAAAATCATCTCCTATATTTAGTTTTACTTTTAAAGTATCTTGAAGTAAATACAGGGGTAAATTGGGTTCAAAATACGAATCAAAAGGAACCTGAAAATAAGGAGCAGTATTTTTTTGACCATCAGTATAAAACTGATTCCCTACTAATTTTCGCATCCAGTTTTTTTGATAAACAGTGCTTATATCAGTGATATCCTTAAAAAAAGTAAACGGCTTAATGGCCAATTTTCCATTGCCTTGATAAAAATGTACCACATTACCATAAATTGGCATACGGCTTCTTTCTGGCTGATAATCCTCGCCATAATCGTTCCAAGCCCAGCCATTGCCCATATGTCCAAATTGGTCATTGGCTTTTGTTGGTTGAATAACTACTTGCTTTTTTGAATTTTTAATCAACTCGACCACCGGTTGATACGTAAAGTCTGGATGTAAAAAACTTGGATCACCCAAGGGGGTTAAAAATAAGGTATCTGCATTTTCAGCCATGTTAAATCCTGGCAAGGAATCACCCAAGTATTTTAGTCCTACATACGTAGCTAAAATTTTAGTGTTACTAGCGGGTGTAAAATAATGATCACTTTGGTATTGATCAATCCAAGATTGCTTGGTATCATTATATACTGCAATACCGACATGTGCCCCTTTGAGCGCAGTGGTTTGTAATAATGTTTTTTGCGCTTTTTGTATACTACATGCACTTAATACAACAATAAATACAATTGATAATAAATGTAAAGGAGTAACTACTCTCTTTCTAAGGCCCTTAACCATCTTTCTGGAATTTCGTTATTGGAAGCTACTAAATAATCTTTGTAACTACAAGGCGCCCATTCATTATTGTGCATTTGCATCCACCATCTGCCCGTGCTCTTGCTTTGTAAAAAATTAGTTTCGATATCCGAGAATGCAATATGAAATTCTTTAAACCTATCCGATTCCGTTAATGGTGCTTCTTTTTTACCTTTTTGTAACCCATCCATAATGTACCAAAACATTTGCGCAATTTGTATGGCAGTCATGTTGTTTACATCTAGTTCAGCTTGATAACCAAACAATCCAATTGTACTTGTTTTCCAACTCATTCCCGCATACTGCATTAAGGTACAGGACTCTTCGCCATTAAAGCCATTCGGTGTAATTAAGTTTGCAGGTGCTTGTGCATTTTGAATTGCACTAATATCAAAACTTAGCATGTGACTATCCCTGATCACTGGTTCCATTTCCTCAATACCTTCCCGAACCTTTCCTAATCTAAAACAATCAAATCTGAGTTTATCAATCGTTTCCAACATATGCGGGTGCATAAAATAACTTTGAAAACCAATATGACTATAATGATTTAAATGATTGGGTAAGCCAGTAAATAATGCTTCTAAAAAATGATCCCTAGGTAAGCGCGCCTCCAAGTCCAAGTCAATTTTCGCATCCACCACAACCGCATTTACTAAAGTGGGTATGGAAGTATAGGCATGATATTGTGCAAGGGTTAAATCATGTGCCCCGCCAATAATTACAACTTTTTTATTCTGCAATAGCAATTCAGATATCACCGTCCGAAGAGCCGCGTAGCTATCTTGTATACTTTGCCCAATTTTCACATTTCCTATATCCACTACATTGACTTGTGCATGCCAATAGTATAAATCATACAAGGCAGTCCGAATCGCATTTGCGGCAGTATGCCCATGTAAAGCATGGCCAGCACCCCTGCATTCTCCTGCCCCAATAATGACTATATCGGCCTCAATTATATCAGGTAGGCTCCCCTCGTTTACTTTAATATGCTTTCCTAGCTGCGTATCGCGATACCCCTCATCATTGGATATATGAGCGATATTAATAGGTTCTAAAAAATCTTTAATGGACGACAATGACATGCTAGTAGTTTAACTACAAGTATTAACGAAAAAAAGGGCCACAGATTGCATCCCAACTGATTAATCTTGAAATTTATAGCCTATCCCCCGGATGGAGATAAAATGCAAAGGTGATTTGCTGTCTAATTCAAAATATTTTCTAAAATTCAGAATAAAATTGTCAATGGTACGTGTATTTGGAAATACATTATACCCCCATACACTTTGCAATATGCGCTCCCTTGTAATAATGGTATTTTTATTTTCAATCAATAACTTTAACAGCATAGCTTCCTTTTTGGTTAAATTGATCTTTTCACCATTATACAATGTGGCTTCGAGTAAACTAAAGTGTACTGTATTACCCGAAAAAGAATATTGCTCAAAAGTATTTTGAACTACACTATTCACGCCTGATTTTTGAATCAATTTAGATACCCTTAATAAAAGTTCTTCCAAATTAAAAGGCTTGGTCATGTAGTCATCCGCACCAATCTTTAATCCTTGTACTCGATTAGCACTTGTATTTTTTGCACTTAAAATTAAAATAGGGGTATTATTGTTATGTATCCGAACAGTTTCAATAATTGAATACCCATCTATACCAGGTAACATAATATCTAAAATAATTAAATCAAAACTGGCACCCTGAATTTGCTGTAACGCTTTGGGTCCATCATAAGCAGAGCTAACCTCATATCCTTCCAACGATAAATTTAACTTAAGTGCCTCATGCAAATGCTGCTCATCTTCCACCAGTAAAATGCTATGCTTTTGGGTACTCATGATATTGGAAAATTTATTTTGAAAACACTGCCGTTGGGCATATTTGCTTCTACGTTAATTGTTGCCTGATGAAATTCGCTGATCTTTTTACACAAATACAAACCCAAACCAGTCCCCTTTGTAGTTCTCGTAGATTCATCTCCTATGCGGTAAAATTTTTCAAATATTTTATCACGCTCTTCCATAGGAATACCTACCCCTTCATCTTTAATTATTAAATGAATTTGATTTGAATGGGTAGTAAGTAACACCGTAATCGGACTAGCAATCGTTGAATATTTATGGGCATTGTCCAATAAATTATTTACTAATAACTGAATAAGTAATGGTTCTGCTTGTATAAAAACAGACGGAGTAATTGTTGTAATTAATTTTCGATATTCGAATCGTTCTTGAAAGGAATGGAGTAACTTTTCAATAAGGTCAGACAAATCTATGAGTTGCATGTTGGATTCGTATTTACCCATATCTAACTGCGAGGCTAATAAAATATTGTTACAAAGCGCGTCTAATCGGTGCGTTTCCTTTAAGGTATTCTCAATTAGCATTTTTTTCTGTGCAGGTTCTAACTCTCTTTTAAGTAAAGTTTCGATATTCAACTGTGTAATGGCAATAGGCGTTTTTAATTCATGCGTTACCGCCATCATAAAATTTTGTTGTTGATTCGAATACCTTAATTGTTTTAATAACGACCTGTAAACATAAATCGCACCGAGTAAGAATAAAAAAAGAAAAGTGACCCCTTCGTAAATATATTGTTTTGTTTTTCTTGTCTCAAATGCTTCAATTGCTTTTACTTTTTCATATAAAGCAGGGTCGTCTGTTCGAATCGATTGGAATTTAACTGTTGCTATTTCATTATTTTGTTTTTCGAGAGAAACATACCACCAAACAAACGCAGCAATCATATAGGTAAGAAAAACCCAATAAATAAAATTGACAAACTTTAATTTGCTGATATTAAACCATCTCATTTTCATAAATGCACTTTTTCAACACGTAAGCCAGTAGCCAGTATACCCAATAAAGGATCTTCTCTCATCGTATGTTGCATACTAAAATTGTATATACCTAGCTTTAATTTAGTAGGTGTTGCATTGATTGGAATACGTTGGTCAAAAATATCATCCATACCTACACCTAACCAACCTTTTTGATCATCGGCTAATTGCAAATTAAGTGTCTGCGTTATTGCTGAATCTGAAGGTGACTTTGTGCTCACCTGCAACCAAATATTTTTATAATGATACGCATTATGATGTCTTATCACAAAATAAATTTTATATAAGGCATTGGTGTCCGAAATATTAAATTGGTAAGTATTTACCTGCTTGCTAGACCATTCATGTGTAGAATAAGTAGTCGTTTGTTCATATAATTGAATCGGCTCGCAGCTTGTTATTAATAAAACAAGTAAAATAAAAATATAGGATTTAACGCCTGCCATCTTACAACACATTTAATATTTGCTCTTTTGCTTTTTCAAGTTCGTCCTTCATCATGATCACCGCCTTTTGAATAGCTACATCATTGGCCTTTGAACCAGTGGTATTGATTTCCCTTCCTATTTCTTGTAAAATAAAAGACAATTTTTTACCCTTGCATGGATCCCCATCATTGAGCGTTGTTTTAAAATAATCACAATGATTTTTTAAACGAACACGCTCCTCTGAAATATCAATTTTTTCAATATAATAAATCAATTCTTGCTCTAATCTATTTTGATCATATTTATCAGCACCCACATGTTGCTCTAATAACTTAACCATGCCGTCCTTTATTTTTTCACGACGATTGGGCTCGTGAATTTCAACGACCGCTTGCTGCGACTCAATAGCAATGATTTTTTCAAGCAAATCCTTTTCAATGGATTTCCCTTCCTCTGCCCTATGTTTAATTAAATGCTGAATTGCTTGATGTAATAAATCGAAAATGAATTTCCACTCTTCTTCCGTCAATACTTCATTAGAAGAAGAAACCACATCCGGCATTTTCAAAATGGTACTTAAAATATTTTCTGTGCCAATCCCTAATTCATTGGCCAATTCCATGATGGGTTGATAATACGATTTGGCTAATTCTTTATTGACACTTACTGGCTTATGAACGCCATTAGACTTTAAAGTGATTGAACACTCTACACTACCCCTAAATAACGACTCATTCAATTTGTTTCTGATTTCAACTTCGTAAGGTTTTAACAAAGAGGGGCAATTCAAACGAACATCAAACTGTTTCCCATTCAAAGACTTCACTTCAATTAAGCATGTCTTGTCCTTTAATATCGCCTCTGCCCTTGCGTACCCTGTCATTGAATATAACATAATAAAGCCTCGTTTAATTAGTGCATAAAGGTATCAAATTATAGGCAAGCCTACACCTTTTTTAAAAATCTATGCCAAACCAATTTTTCTTCCGCAATTGGTATGCTTTAAAGTCAAAGGAATACAATTTACCAGGCCGATGTGTCACTTGCGTTTCCATCTCATTAATGTCAATTAGGAAGCCCATACTCGCAAACTTCTTTCTAAAATTTCGCCTATCCAATGATGTATTTAAAATTGCTTCATATACATTTTGCAATTGCCTTAATGAAAATTTCACAGGCAATAAATTAAATGCCAAGGGATGTTCTTGAATTCGCTTTTGTAACCAAGCATGGCATAAATCCAAAATTTCCTTATGATCAAAAGCCATCTCTTGAATATCTTTTACCACGTGCCAACTTAATTCATTTTCCAAAATTTTCAATTCATGGTGTTTGATATTAAGTAAAGATGCATAAACCGCAGTAACCACTCTTCCGCCAGGATGTCGATCAGGCTTGCTAAATGTATGCACTTGCTCTAAATAAACGTCTTGCATTCCTGTTCGTTCTAACAAAACACGATTTGCAGCATTATCTAAATCCTCCGCCGATAAAATAGTATCTCCTAATAAGGATAGCTTCTCATCATATTGCGGTAAATCACTTTTAATGGTAAGTACCTTTAATGAATTATCGTCAAACCCGAATATGACACAATCCACGGTCAATGGAACTGTTGGATAGGTTTGTACCAGCTTTATGGCGTCTTTTTTGTTCAAATTCATACTAGAAGTCATCATTTTTATTGCCCAACAACGGCCCGTTTCAAAAATTGGAATTATAGTCCCAAAATACGAAATAAAAGATTAAAACTATTTGTATTTTAGCAGACATTTTACCTCATGTACCCCAAAGATCAAATTATCGCATTTCAGGCCTTAGCCAAAGCATACTTAACAAATCCGCAAACGATTGAATTGGATAGTTTAAAAAAACTATTAAAGTTCAATGAGTACCAATATTATGTTTTGAATGAACCATTAATTAGTGATTACGAGTATGACCAATTATACCAGCAGTTAATTTCCATCGAATCCGCAAATACTTCATTAATCACGCCTGATTCGCCAAGCCAAAGAGTAGGTAATAGTTTAAATGCCAGCTTTGTTACCATACCGCATTTAGTGCCCATGTTAAGTTTGGAAAATAGTTATAATGCAGATGACTTAATTGATTTTGATCGAAAGGCAATAGAAGGCGCTGGGAATGAAAAATTAACTTATTGTGTTGAACCAAAATTCGATGGTGCGAGTATTTCATTGGTGTATGAAAATGATTTACTCGTTAGGGCATGCACCAGAGGAGACGGCGTTGCAGGAGAAGATATTACTCAAAATATCAAACAGATCAAATCCATTCCTTTAAGTATTCCTTTAGCAAATTATGGCATTAAGCAAATTGAAATTAGAGGTGAAGTGATTATGAGTAAAAATTCGTTTGCTGCATTTAATGAAAAATTAAAACTAAAGCAACAAGCACCACTTGCCAACCCCCGCAATGCCGCTGCAGGAAGCATACGCATGAAGGATCCAAAAGAAGTTGGAGAACGAAATTTAGATGCATTTATTTATCATATTAGTTATGTGCTACCCATTACTGGAAGGAAACTTACTCCACTTTTACAAACCCATAGTGGCACATTAACCTTATTATGGAATTTGGGTTTCAGGTCTCCTCAAAAAGAAAGAAAAATTTTAGAAGGCATAAAAAATGTTATTGATTATTGTACATCTTTTGAAATTGGACGCGATCAATTGCCATATGACATTGATGGGCTCGTAATTAAAATAGATGACGTGCCTTTACAGGAGAAATTAGGAATGACTTCCCATCATCCAAGATGGGCCATTGCGTATAAGTTCAAGGCACGTCAAGCAACCACTATTATTGAAAATGTAGAATTTCAAGTAGGTCGCACTGGCGCTGTAACCCCCGTAGCCAAACTACAACCCGTCGCATTAGGCGGTGTTACCGTTTCCAGCATTTCCATGCACAACGAAGAGTATATCAAAGAAAAAGATATTCGATTGGGAGATACGGTAATTATTGAACGTGCAGGTGATGTAATCCCACAAATTGTACAATCCATCATTTCACTTCGCAAGGGCACAGAAAAAATGATCACCTTCCCTACTACTTGTCCAGTATGTAATGCCCCATTAGAAAAAGAAGAAGCAGAAGCGGTTTGGCGATGCATAAGTCCATTGTGTAAAGCACAAATAGTGGAACGTATCATTCACTTCGTTAGCAAGGATGCCATGGACATCAAAAGTTTTGGAGAAGCCAATATTCGTAAATTTTACGAGATAGGAATTCTCCCCAATGTTCCTGCTGTGTATACCTTGGATTTTGAAAAAGTGACCCAACTAGAGGGATTTGGGAAAAAGAGTATTGACAATTTACAAGCTGCAATTGCTCATTCAAAAAATCAACCACTGTATCGACTTATCTATGGGTTGGGAATTCGTTTTGTCGGAGAAACAACGGCTAAGACGGTGGCCTCTCAAATTCAACATATTTTAGATTTAAGGAATCTTAAGGAAGAACAATTACAATCCTTTGAAGATGTTGGTGTAAAAGTGGCAAAAAGTATTTATCAATACTTTCATGAGGAAAATAATATTGCAATGATTCGAGAACTTGAATCATTGGGTTTGAATATGATTCAAACCAATACTACTGCTGTTGACGGAAACTTAGCAGGATTAAATTTTTTATTTACAGGGACCCTCACACAATTGAAACGCACTGATGCTGAAGCAATGGTAGAAGCTAGAGGCGGACATATCCTAGGCGGAGTGAGTAGTAAATTAAATTACTTAGTCGTTGGCGAAGATGCTGGTAGTAAATTAGAGAAAGCCAAAAAAATAGCCTCGATAAAAATAATTACCGAGGCGGAATATATTGACCTTGTAAAAAAATAAGGTCAATATATTCTTTGATATTTGATTTTTCAAAGCCCCCCATAAACGAGGGCTTTGATTTAGTTTAATATTATTGAACTTCCTTTTTAAATAATCCCTTTTGCGGCAAGGTATTCTGCAATTTGAATGGCATTGGTAGCAGCGCCTTTACGCAAGTTGTCACTTACAATCCACATATTTAATGTTTTCGCTTGTGTTTCATCTCTGCGCAAACGGCCAACAAATACTTCATCCTTTTCATGTGCCCATAAAGGCATTGGATAAAATTGATCCCCATCATTCTGTTGCACAACCACACCAGGTGCCGTTCCAAGCAATGCGATCAATTCATTTAAATCAAATTCATTTTCAAATTCCACATTTACGCTTTCACTGTGCCCACCCATCACCGGAATACGAACGGTAGTCGCTGTAACTTTGATATTATCGTCCTGCATAATTTTGCAAGTTTCCTTGACCATTTTCATTTCCTCTTTGGTATAACCATTCTCCAAAAAAACATCAATCTGCGGAATAGCATTTAAATCAATGGTGTACTTGTAAGCCATGTCAGCGGCAGGCATTTGATTTCCTTTTCTTTCCTCCATTAACTGGTCCACTGCTTTTTTACCAGTACCTGTTACACTTTGATAAGTACTTACTACCACTCTTTTAATTTTATATTTATCATGTAATGGTTGCAAAGCCACTACCATTTGAATGGTAGAGCAATTTGGATTCGCAATAATTAAATCGTTGGCTGTTAAAACAGATGCGTTTACTTCAGGCACCACTAATTTTTTTGTTGGATCCATTCTCCAAGCAGAGGAATTATCAATCACACGAATACCTGCTTCTGCAAACTTAGGCGCCCACTCCAATGAGGTGCTACCGCCTGCCGAAAATAAAGCAACGGCTGGTTTTGCAGCAATCCCTTCCTCCATGGTTACCACCTTATAAGGTTTGCCCTTGAATATTATTTCCTTACCAGCCGATCGTGCCGATGCAACAGGAATTAATTCAGTTACTGGAAAATTTCGTTCCGCTAATACTTGCAACATTTTTGTTCCAACTAGTCCTGTGGCTCCTACAACTGCAACTTTCATTTTTTTATTTTTTTACGTTATAATTATCCTTGTCGAAAAACTCAAAATCCTTTAAAGGATTTTGAAATAATGAGGGTTGTCTTTTTCATGTGTTCTGTTTTACAAATACCTAGAAAAAGAAAAAAGCCTTCCATTTTATTGGAAGGCTTTTGAGTATATTTATTCGCATACTAACAATCAGGACCTTCCTATTACAGGGGTTTCTTAATTTGTTTTGTATGTTTATTTTTCATCATTGTTCAACAAAATTAATTGGATGAATTGATTTTACCAAATTTAAACTAATTCAATATCAAAATTGACCAACTGAACGAACGATTGTACGCGCGCTTTGATATCTGACTCGTTTATTTCAGTTAATCTTTGTGTACCAAATTTTTCCACGCAGAAGCTCGCCAATGCACTACCTAAAATAATTGCAGACTTCATATTGTTAAAAGAAAAATCTTTTGTTTTAGCCAAATGTGCTACAAATCCACCAGCGAAAGTGTCACCAGCACCGGTTGGATCAAATACTTCTTCTAAAGGTAAAGCAGGTGCAAAAAACACTTCATTCTCATGGAATAACAATGCTCCATGTTCTCCTTTTTTAATGATTAAGTATTTAGGGCCCATGGCCATTATTTTTTTAGCCGCCTTCACCAAACTATATTCTCCACTTAATTGACGCGCTTCACTATCATTCACCATCAATACATCCACCAAACTGATTGTATGTAATAAATCATCCATCATTATTTCCATCCAAAAGTTCATAGTGTCCATCACAATTAACTTAGGACGCTTTTTCATTTGTTTGATCACGCTACTTTGAACACCTGGCACTAAATTTCCCAACATTAAAATTTCACAATCCTGATAACTGTCCGGAACCACAGGCTCAAAATTTTCTAACACATTTAATTGTGTTTCGATCGTATCACGGCTATTCATATCTAAATGATACTTACCGCTCCAAAAAAATGTTTTTTCGTCTTTTTTAATTTGGACCCCTTCCAAAATCACGCCTCTATTTGCTAAGGCGTCTAACTCGGATTGCGGAAAATCGCCACCCACTACTGAAATTTGCTTTACAGTGGTAAAATTGGAAGCGCACCAAGCAATGTAAGTCGCTGCACCACCAATAATTTTATCACTTTTACCAAAGGGTGTTTCAATGGCATCAAAGGCCATGGATCCTACTACAACTAATGACATGTATATTGTTTTATTTTCAGCTGCGAAACTACGATTTTTACTGTTAAGTAAATTACGATATGCCAAAAGGGCCAAGCCAATTTGTAATCCCTTGATAATCAAAAAACTAACAAAAATGGGGTTTTATTTTAAAAAGATATCTAATTTAAAGAATTTAATCTATAATTTTGTACTAACAAATTGATCAAAAAATTAGAAAATGGCTAGAATCAAAACAGAAAAAAACGGATCTAGAAAGGATGTTATAGTGCGTAAAGCTGCCACCCTATTTAGAGAAAAAGGATACAAAGCGGCAAGCATGCGTGATTTAGCTGAGGCGGTTGGTGTGGAAGCAGCAAGTTTATACAATCATATAAAATCGAAGAGCGAGCTATTGCACGAATTAGTGTTCAGTGTAGCGAATAAATTTGTGTTGAAGATGGATGAAATAGAATCTGAAAACATTTCCTCCCTTGAAAAAATGGAAAAATTACTACGTTTTCATATTACTGAAATGATCCATAATTACGAGGAGGTTTATGTTAGTGATAGGGAGTGGAAACACTTGTCTGATCCTTATTTGTCCAATTATCAAAATCAACGAAGAGTATATCGCAAAAGGATTGCAGCCATTATTGAAGAAGGAATTAGAAACAAAGAAATCAAAACTATTGATGCGCCAACAGTGGTATTAATTTTTTTACATGCGGTTAGTGGCATCGAAAGCTGGCATCGTTCTACCAAAAAAATTACTGCGAACGAATTGGAACAAAATATGGTGACTATTTTAATTGATGGTTTAAAATTAACCAAATAAAGCAGCGCTAAAGGTTTCAATTAATAAAAGGCCACCTCAGTTAGGATTATCTTAACTTTGCGCCAAATAGTTTCCCGTGTCTGAAAGAAATAATTTCATTGATTACATCCGTATATTTTGCCATAGTGGGCATGGTGGCGCAGGTGCGCGACATTTAATGCGCAACAAGCTAACCGCCAAAGGTGGCCCAGATGGCGGCGATGGTGGTCGTGGTGGGCATATTATTTTAAAAGGTAATGCGCAATTGTGGACCTTATTACACTTACGCTATTTTAAAAATGTAATCGCAGAGGATGGCGAAGGCGGAAGTAAAAATAATTGTACCGGTAAGGATGGAAAGGATATTATCATTGAAGTACCACTAGGAACCATCGCAAGAGATGAAGAAACAGGCAAAATTGAAGCGGAAATATTAACGGATGGCCAAGAAATTATATTAGCCAAAGGAGGACGCGGTGGTTTAGGTAACTCTAATTTTGCGACACCGACCAATCAAGTGCCTGAACATGCGCAACCAGGAGAAGATGGTATAGAGGGTTGGAAACAAATTGAATTAAAGGTATTAGCAGATGTCGGATTGGTTGGATTTCCAAATGCAGGAAAATCAACACTACTATCAGTGATTACTGCTGCAAAACCTAAAATTGCCAATTACGCTTTCACCACATTAACGCCGCAATTAGGTATGGTGGCGTATCGTGATAACCGATCATTTTGTATTGCGGATTTGCCCGGTATTATTGAAGGCGCAGCGGAAGGCAAAGGGTTGGGCCATCGCTTTTTAAGACATATCGAAAGAAACGCTGTTTTACTTTTTATTATTCCATCCGACAGTAATGACCATAAAAAAGAATTTGAAATTCTTAAAAACGAACTAGCCGAATTCAATCCAGAACTTTTACAAAAGGAATTCATCATCGCCATTAGCAAGTCGGATTTATTAGACCAAGAATTAACGGATGCCATTGTGAAAGAACTTCCAAAAAATATTCCACATATATTTATATCATCAGCTACACAAAAGAACTTAGTAGAATTAAAAGATTTACTTTGGAAGGCATTAAATAAGCCAATCTAAAAAAAGCAATTCCGCATTCAAAATTGTACTCCCAAAAAAAGAGTCCCGATGTATCGGGACTCTTTTTTTTATTTTTCAATAAAAAATTGGATTATAGTGAATTTAAAAAGCCACCCCGAATCGTCGGGGTGGCTTTTTAATAAAATCATAGGAGAATCATTATTGCCAATTTATTTTTCAAGGAAAAATTGGCAATAATGATTAATTCGATGCGGCTTTCGTTGCCTTGCTTCTGTTATTTTCGTCTAAGATAGATTTACGCATACGAACTGATTTAGGTGTTACTTCAATACACTCATCAAATTGAATGTATTCCATACACTCCTCTAAAGTGAATTGTACTTTCGGGGTAATTCTTACGCTATCATCAGATCCACTCGCACGGTGGTTCGTTAATTTTTTCATCTCGACCGCGTTGATATTTAAATCACCTGGCTTAATGTGCTCAGCCAATACTTGACCTGCATAAATTTCCTCACCTGGTTCAATAAAGAAACGTCCTCTATCTTGTAATTTATCAATAGAGTAAGCAGTTGTAGTTCCACCAAACTTCGCAACCAATACACCATTACTTCTTCCAGGAATAGGTCCTTTCCAAGGTTTGTATTCATTAAAGCGGTGTGCCATAACAGCTTCACCTGCAGTTTGCGTAAGCATTTGCGATCTAAGTCCAATCAATCCTCTTGAAGGAATATCAAACTCTAAATGTTGCATAGTTCCTTTTGATTCCATGATCAACATTTCGCCTTTCTTTTGGGTAACTAAGTCAATTACTTTACCACTAAAATCAGCAGGTACATCCACCACCAATATCTCAAATGGTTCATGTTTTTTACCATCTATTTCTTTAACTAATACTTGTGGATTTCCGACAGTTAACTCATATCCTTCACGACGCATGGTTTCAACCAATACACCTAAATGCAAAATACCACGACCAAATACCAAGAAACTATCTGCACTATCTGTTTCTTCCACACGCAATGCCAAATTCTTTTCAGTTTCTTTCATTAAACGATCACGAATATGTCGAGAGGTAACAAACTTTCCTTCCTTGCCAAAGAAAGGGGAATTGTTAATACTAAAAGTCATACTCATGGTAGGCTCATCAACACTAATAATTGGTAAAGCTTCTGGATTTTCTGGATCCGCAATGGTATCACCAATATTAAATTCTTCTAAACCAACTACAGCACATAAGTCACCTGAAACAACTTCAGATACTTTACGCTTACCCATTCCTTCAAAAACGTATAATTCTTTTACTTTATTTTTTTTGATGCTACCATCCGCTTGCACCAAAACAATATTTTGACCTTCTTTAATGGTACCTCTTTCAACTTTACCAATCGCAATACGACCTAAGAAAGAAGAATAATCCAATGAAGTAATTTGCATTTGTGTATGCCCTTCCTTAACATCAGGTCCTGGTACATATTTCAAAATACCATCCATCAAAGGGAAGATATCTGTACAAGGGGTAAGGCTATCATTGAACCAACCATTTTTACCACTACCATAAAAAGTAGGGAAATTTAATTGGTCTTCAGTTGCATCTAAATTGAAAAATAATTCGAATACTGCATCATGCACTTCGTCAGGGCGACAGTTTTCTTTGTCTACTTTATTAATAATTACAATTGGTTTTAAATTCAACTGTAATGCTTTTTGTAATACGAAACGCGTTTGCGGCATTGGACCTTCAAAAGCATCCACCAACAAACAAACACCATCAGCCATTTTTAATACACGTTCCACCTCCCCACCAAAGTCACTGTGACCTGGTGTGTCAATTACGTTAATCTTAACGTCTTTATAAGTTACTGAAGCATTTTTACTTAAGATAGTAATTCCTCTTTCACGTTCTAATTCATTGCTATCCATAATCAATTCACCAGTCTCCTGGTTATCTCTGAATACTTTTGTAGCGTGTAAAATTTTGTCCACCAAGGTAGTTTTACCGTGATCAACGTGGGCGATAATAGCGATGTTTCTTATTTCCATGTACTGTTTTGAGGCTGCAAAGGTACATGGTTTAAGGCTCCTAAAAAAACAAATGGGGGAAAATGGAGTAATAAGATTTACACCCTGATATATATCTTATATTTATTTAATATATAACCCAATAACCAGCATATCAACATCGCAGTAAAGGCGAATCCCATGGAGCCCCAGTAAGGTGCTAAATTGGCAAAGGTATTCTGATAAATCCAGGTATATAAGGGTGTACCACTATGCCCTTGAATCAGATATAAGGTAGCAACGAGCAACTCTGAAAAAAGGTAAATAACCAATGGATTTTGTCCAAAAACAGTAAAAAAGCTGGAAAACTGTAATTGTCTTTGTAATTCGACACGATAGATAATGGTGGCAATAATGACCATGTCAATTCCCACCGTTAACATTACAAAGGAGCTGGTCCAAAGCTTTTTATTGATCGGAAATTGGTAATTCCACATAAAGGCTAAAAATATAAAACCTGCACCCCACATAAATAATAAGGCCAAGCCCTCATAGGTCTTTCCTTGTTCTTGGATAAACTTACCTACACGATATCCAATGAGTACATTCACTATGGAAGGAATGGTGCTTAACCATCCCTCAGGGTCAAACCCAAATCCTTCGCCATGGTATAAGTGTGAATCCCCCATTAACCAAGTATCTAATTTTAAGCCTGCGTTACCATGTAAACTATAGGGATCACCTACCTCACCGAACTTAAATGAAACATACCAATACAGTAATAATAATAAACCAGATAAAATCATCACCACGCGCTCATGCATATAATAAGCAATTAAGGATGCAAAGCCATAACATAGTGCAATGCGTTGTAAAACCCCCATAATTCGGGTATTGTCAATACTGCCTGTGAAAGGAAACCAATACATTAAATAGCCTATTAAAAATAATAAGGCTGTGCGTTTTCCAATTTTCAATAAAACAGTACTATTATTTAATTTAGCCCAAGTGGGCTCAATAAAACTTAATGAATTTCCAACCGCAAATAAAAAGGAAGGAAATACTAAATCAGTGGGCGTAAACCCATGCCAACTCGCATGTAAAAAAGGAGCAAACGTGAGTGAAGGATCACCTGGTGTATTTACAATGATCATTAAGCAAATGGTCATTCCTCTAAAAACATCCAAGGATAAAAATCGTTGATTAGGCATAAGTTTCCGTTTGGCAATTTAAGATACACAAAATTAAACTTGAATCGTATTCAAATTTAATTTCCACCCATCTTCGCTAAATTAATCAATTTTTCTTTTATGCTTGCTTGATACATAAGTGTATACTGCTGGAATCACAAACAAGGTCAGTACTAATGAAAACATTAATCCACCTACGATAACGGTCCCTAGCGGTTTACGACTAGTAGCAGCAGCACCAATACTAATTGCAATTGGAAGTGCGCCGAGTGCCGTAGCCAAAGTTGTCATTAAGATAGGACGGAATCTTTGTGATGCAGCTACAAGTACTGCTTCCTTTAACTCCAATCCCGCAGCTCTTTTTTTATTAGCAAATTCAACAATTAAAATTCCATTCTTGGTCACGAGTCCAATCAACATGATAATTCCAATTTCTGAAAATATATTTAAAGTTTGTCCAAATAGCCATAAAAATATTAATGCGCCTGCGATCGCCAAAGGCACAGTAATCATAATAATGAAAGGATCCTTGAAACTTTCAAACTGCGCAGCAAGCACTAAATAAATTAAAATCAACGCTAAAATTAATGCATACGCAATATTGGAGGAACTTTCTTTGTAATCTCTTGATGGGCCACTTAAAGCTGTTTGGAAACTTTCATCTAATTTTTCTTTTGAAATTCTTTCCATCGCAGCCACACCATCTCCAATCGTTTTTCCTTCGGCCAATGATGCTGAAATAGTGGCTGAATTAAATCGGTTGTAATGATATAAACTTGGTGGGTTACTATTTTCAGTAACAGTCAATACACTTGAAATTGGAATACTCTCGCCACGGTTATTACGTAAATATATTTTATTAATATCTGCTGGAGAGTTACGATCCGCTCTTGGCACTTGGGTAATTACTTCATATTGACGATCGTTCATTATAAAATAGGCGGATCTGGCACCACTAAATGCCGATTGTAATGCTTGAGAAATATCAGCTGTCGTTAAACCTAAATCGCGCGCACGCATACGGTCAATGTTTAAATCAAATTCAGGTTTATTGAATTTTAAATTCACATCCACATTTTGGAAAGTTTTATCTTTTCGAGCAGCATCTAAAAATTCAGGAATGACGTTGCGAATTTTTTGGAAATCCAAATTCTGTATTATAAACTGAACTGGCAAGGAGCCTCTCGAGGAAATACCTACTGAAATAGTTTGCTCTTCCACCACAAACACTCTTACGTCTTTGAATTTTTTTAGCTTTTTATTTAAATCGTTTACGATTTCTGTTTGACTTCTTTTTCGCTCAGATAAAGGCACAAATCCAATCCTTCCAGAAGCACTACTACTTCCACTTGAGCCACCATATCCTGGCACACTTCCCCATGTAAAAGCATGTTCAGGAACAGAGTCCTGCATCAAACGTATGGTTCTTAGCAAATTACCACGCATATCATCAAAACTAGTTCCTTCCTGTCCTGTCATGGTAACACGCACGGTCCCCTTATCCTCCATTGGCGCTAATTCAGATTGAATAGTGATTCCAATTAAAACAATAATACCCACACATGCAACAACAATTACCCAAGCCATCCAACGCACTTTTAAAAATTTGGCCAATAAATTTTTATAGCCATTTTCCATGCCTTTAAAAAACGGTTCAGTCTGCTCATAAAACTTTCCTTGTTTGCCATCCTTGCGATTTAGATACACATTCAATACAGGCGTCATGGTCAAGGAAACAAATGCGGAGACCAAAACTGCACCGGCGACTACAACGCCAAACTCTTTAAATAATGAACCAATGAAACCTTGTAAAAATATCACTGGCATAAATACCACTGCCAACGTGATAGAAGTAGAAATAACCGCAAAGAAAATTTCTTTACTACCTTCTCTTGCCGCATCCTTTAAACTTAAACCTTCCTCTAATTTTCTAAATATATTTTCGGTGACCACAATTCCATCATCCACTACCAAGCCTGTCGCTAATACGATGGCTAATAAAGTAAGTACATTGATAGAAAATCCTGCTAAATACATAATAAAGAAAGTAGCAATCAAGGAGATAGGTATATCTACTAAAGGCCTGATTGCAATGAGCCAATTTCTAAAAAAGAAAAATATCACCAATACCACAAGTGCAAATGAAATAAAAATTGTCTCCTTCACTTCTTCTAAAGCCCTGCGTACATTTTTAGTATTATCAATAGGAACATCAAATTCAATATCCGTTTTATTGGATCTTTTAATTTCTTCCAATCGCTTATAAAACTCATCGGCAATTTTAATGTAGTTCGCGCCAGGTTGTGGGGAAAGTGATACCATTATTGATTGCGCACCATTAAAATAAACAGCTTGATCCTCTTGCTCAGGACCTAATTCTACTTTAGCAACATCCCCTAATCGAATAATTCCTGAAGCATCCTGCTTTAATATGATATTTTTAAATTCAGCCTCGGTGGATAAACGACCTAATGTACGAATGATGTATTCTGCTTTAGTGCCATTAATTTTTCCAGCGGGTAATTCTACATTTTCTTTATTCAGTGCTACTTGAATATCATTAAAAGCAATGCCAAACGCATTCAATAAATCTGAATTAGGAAATATGCGCATTGAATAACGCTTACCTCTAACACTCACACTGCTCACCTCGTCGATCGTTTGAAAACGTTGCTGTAAAACATTCTCCGCATACTCCGTTAATTCATAAATACTTTTTGATTTACTTTTTACAGTCATTAACACAATGAAATCTGAACTTGCATCAGATTTGGAAACTACGGGCGGACTACTAATATCTTCGGGCAAACTTCGAGAAGCCTGACTCACTTTATCACGAACATCATTCGCCGCAGTTTCTAAATTTACCCCTAAATTAAATTCGACGGTAATATTAGATGATCCTACAGAACTGGACGAATTGATAGTCTTAATTCCAGGAATACCATTGATAGATTTTTCAAGTGGTTCCGTTATTTGGCTTTGTATTACTTGCGAATTCGCACCAGAATAATTGGTTTGTACATTGATGATCGGTGGATCAATTGCAGGATATTCCCGTAATGCTAAAAAAGAAAAACCAACAATACCAAAAAGTACGATGGCAATATTCATCACAGTAGCAAGCACGGGTCGTTTCAAGGAAAGTTCAGATATATTCATCTAGTATAATAGCTTAATATAAAAATTTATTTTAATTCACTACTTAGTGATATCGGCAAGTTTCACTGTTTTGATTACTTTAACATTGCTTCCTTGGCGCACAAACAACATTCCTGAAACTATAATACTGTCCCCTACTTTTAATCCTTTGGTAATTTCAACAGAGGAAGTAGTACGGTAACCAGTTTCAACATCAATAAGTTTTGCAATACCCCCTTCTACAATTGTTATTTGCTTACTGCGAGAATCCGGGATCACCACATTGGCAGGCACTAATATGGTTGGCTTTTGTGTATTTTCTCCAAGCATTACTTTCACATAGGAGCCTGGCAATAACTTTCCTTGTAATACAGCGCGTACTTTGATATTACGTGTAGACGCAATAATTTGAGGCTCTATGGCAATAACAGTAGCAGTTAATTTTGCATCACCACCGCCAATACTTTCAATTTTTACTTTTTTACCTACTTTAATAAACCCTTGATAAACTTCAGGTAAAGTAAAGTCCACTTTTAACTGATCCACTTTTTGAAGCGATGCAATAGTCGTTGCATTATTAATGAAAGCGCCTAAACTAATTTGTCTTAAACCCAACAAACCTGTAAATGGTGCTTTGATAATTGTTTTTTCAATTTGAGATTGAATAAATGCAATATCGGCCTTTAAACTTTTTACTTGTTGTAAAGAAATATCATAATCACTTTGATTGATCCCTTTCACATTTAACAATTGCTTATTGCGTTGCTCATTAATAGTAGCCAATTCTAATTGCACTTTTATTTTTTCAAGTTGCGCTTGCAAATCAGCATCATTTAATTTAGCTAAAATAGTCCCCGCTTGTACCATTTTACCTTCAGGTATCTGTAGGAAAACAACACGACCATTCGTTTCTGGATGAAGATCAATATAATCATTGGCTAACACTGAACCATTCACTTCAATTTGCTTATCGATAGTTTGATTCTCGATAACTGCAATATCAACAGAGACAGGCGTATTCGGATTAAATTTATCTACCGACTTCGGCTTTTTAGAACATGCAACCGCTAAGAAAGTGGCACATATCGCAAGTAGTTGTAATTTTCTCAAAACAAAACAATTTTAGCTATTAAAGATAGCTAAAAAACACTTTTTATTTGAACTAAATAGATGAATGGCAGTTGTTTATCCCCTTTTTTTGTAAATAGCAAACCTTTTCTGGATGAATAACCCTAATTCTAGATCATTAAGCAAGGCCAACACTGCGTAATCTGGCCTACAATATTCCATGAATTTAGCAAGCTCAGCCCCCTCCAATTGGGTCAGTTTTTGTACGAATCTTTTGGTAAAACGGTAGTTGATGTATTTATCTTGTTCCTGCGATATTAACCTGTTTTGTAAAAATTGAAGATTACGGTTGCGCTTCACACGAAACATATTAATAATTTCATCTAAGTCAAAGCCAATCGTTAAACCATTCGGACCCAACAAATTTTGATTATTGCTTAATTTTAAACCAGGTGCGGAATAATTAAAAAACTTAGCATAATCTGCTCGGTTTTGCATTGAATCCAACTTATAATAAGAATTTCGAACACGCACTTCTGGTAAATCATATCCTGTTACATGAATCATGATATTAAAATGTTGCAAATCCTCAATAGTATCAATGGTATACTTTTGTGTATGTTTTCCAAATAAGGAAAACCAAACAGAATCTTTCGGCTTAACAAGAATTTGATAATACCCTAATGAATCCGTGATGGCCCTATTTTCAGAACTATAAACGATCACAGACTCAATGGGACGCCTCCCCGAAATATCATATACGTTTCCACTAATAGATACCGATTGGGCATTCAATTTGGTAATAAAAATGAAAATAAAAAAAATGAATACCGCGGTCCTCTTTTGCATATGGACTACAAACTTATGAAAGGATTGATAATTATAGTAAAAGCAGTATTATAATTAACAGGTTTTTACCTTTTAAGATAATAAATAAAATATCGTACCCATACAAACACAACTCAAAGCGATCCATTGCGGTGCTAACTTTTGATAATACAATAAACATGTGCTTACTAAAAACACAATAGGGAAGGTAATCCATTGGATGGCATCACCTACTTGTAATTGCACGACCACATCCTTCAATAAATAAAAAGTAGACCCAATCATGATGCCCACAATGCTTGCATAAATACCTTCCAAAGAGCGATAAAAAACTGCATACTTTTTTAATTTCTGCCACAAAGGGAAAAGAAAAAGCACAATAAAAAAGCTAGGTAAAAATACGCCCATACTGGCGATCACTGCACCCAAAACCTGCCCTGGGATGCCCATTTCCTTTAAAGCGACGGCACCCGTATAACTTGCGATTGAAAAAATGGGACCAGGTATGGCTCTAACAAAGCCAGAGCCCGTTAAAAATTCAGTACTTGTTAATTTTATAACATCGCGTTTATTTTTTTTAACTGCATTCGATTTGGGTCTGGTTACATATTGCTCATACATCATAGGTATTAGCACATCGCCGCCACCAAAAACAAAACTTCCAAATCGATAATTATTTTCAAATAAATTAAATGCTTTTCGATATTCCCAATTTTGACGTGTTGCTTGTTCAGATAAAAACCCAGCAAAAATAAATAAGAAAAGAAAAATAAACAAGCCACTCCATTTTACTTTTTTAGGTGGAGGTCCGTCATTGGGAATTCTTTTGCCACTAAAATTAGTTACGATTCCTGCTAACACAATAATAACAGGAATGGTCCAAGGCGTTTTAAATCCAACATAAGTGAGAATGGCGGTCGCTAAAAAAATTAAAAAGGTAATCGTGCTTTTTATTGCTTTTTTGTATAACAATAAACCCGCGCTGGCTAAAAATCCAATGGCCATCGGCTGGAGTAATACCAAACTTTTTAAACCATTCGTTAATTCAAAATGCGTTGTAATAATAGCTAAGGAGGTCATTAAAATAGTAGCAGGTAAAATCCATACCAATAATGCTAAAAAGGCCAGGGAGGTCCCCCCTCTTTTATAGGCGATTAAAGTAATGGTTTGCGTGGAGGAAGCACCTGGTAATAATTGACAAAATGCATTGTATTCTAGTAATTCCTCCGAAGTGACATCTTTGCGCTTTTGAACAAATCGGTTTTGCATTAGCGCAACCGCTACCTGTGGGCCGCCAAATGCAGTAATGCTATAGTTAAATACAGCACGTAAAAAAGGGATATGTCGTAATAAATACAAAAGCCTTGTTTTACTTAAAATTAATTGTTTTTATAGATACACCCTATAAAAAATACCCACGCCCCAGCCAAGTTGTTGTGATTGCCATTTATATAAATTAACTTTGCACTTAGCAATCATACATTAATCCTTCCTATTATGCGTTTCCCCTTTTATTTCATCCTATTGCTTCTGTTAAGTAGTTGTGCGCAAAATAATTATGTTAAGTATGCTCCGATTTATGAAAAGGAAGCGTACAATGATATACCAGAGTATGGCAATTTAATTTACTGGGCTGCGCATCCAAATAAAAAGGATCCATCCGATAGCTTACCTATTGTTTTAGCGAAACAATACCAACCCAATGATAAAGTAGATGTATTTTTCTTACATCCCACCACCTATTTGGATACGACAAAGCCTTATGGATGGAATGGGTCATTTAAAGACATAAAAACCAATATTCAAATTGATTATACGGCCATTTTAAATCAAGCAAGTGTATTTAATATTGCTGGTCGTGTTTTTGCACCAAGATATCGTCAAGCACATATAAAAAGTTACTCACCGGTGGGTCATGCTGATACGCTAAAAGCAATAGCCGCTTTTGAATTAGCTTATCAGGATATAAAATCGGCATTTGACTATTATATGAAAAACGAAAATAATGGCAGGCCCATTATCATTGCATCACATAGTCAGGGATCAACTCATGCCATGAGATTATTAAAAGAATATTTTGATGATAAAACACTCGCAAAAAAATTAATTGCGGCTTACGTGGTAGGAATGGCGATTAACCCCGCTGATTATGTTCAATTGAAGCCATGTGCTACCCCCACTTCATTAGGCTGCATCTGTGCATGGAGAACCTATAAAGAAGGTTATACCCCTGAATGGATAATGAAGGAAAAATATGTTTCTATAGTAACAAACCCATTAAGCTGGAGTGATAAAATAACTCAAATTGATAGAGTTGATAATACTGGGTCTGTATTATATAATTTCAAGGCAATTACACCAAAGGTAGCAGGGGCATATAATCATGGAGGTGTCTTATGGACAAAGAAGCCTAAGTTTTTCGGAAATTTTTTATACAATACACCTAACTACCACTTTGCAGATTATAACTTATTTTATTTAAGCGTTCGTAACAATGTTGCGGAAAGAGTTAATACTTATTTAAGTAATGGAGAAAATTATAGTAATAAATAGCAACGCGTAGTCATTTTTGTTCTCCAAAATGATTGGGACTAGTCGCGTCAACTAGGATAAAAATACAATCAGTTTTTGTAAATTTTTAATTTCCTACTACGCTTAAAAATTTAATGCGCATAATTTTAAGCTGCTCCCAACTATATTCATTTTCACTTAATTCTTCTTGTGCAATTTGCAAAGAGGAAGTATCGCAATTTTTAAAATATTCTAAAATTTCTGCTTGGTCATATTCATCCAACCATTCATCAATTGCGTAATCCAAATTTAATTTTGTACCGCTAGCAGCAATCGTTTCCATTTCTTCTAACAAAGCCTCTAATTTTAAATCCTTGTTTTTTGCAATGGTTTCTAATGAAATTTTTTTATCTACATTTTGAATAATGTAAATTTTATTATTTGATTTATTAGCAACAGAACGCATAATAAAGTCATCCGGTTTTTCAATATTATTTTCCGTTACATATTGGGCGATCATTTGAATAAAGGGTTTACCATACTTGATGGCTTTTCCTTTACTCACGCCTTGACACCTTTCCAACTCTTCTAAAGTAGTAGGATATAATGTAGCCATATCCTGTAAGGAATTTTCTAAAAAAATCACGAAAGGAGGTAAAGCAATTTTTTTTGCTTCGGTTTGGCGTAACCCTTTGAGCATTTCAAATAATCGGTCATCCGCTGCAGCGCCAACAGTGGGTTCACTTTCGCTATCATCATCTTCCGCATTTTCATCAAACACATTGTTCAAGGTTATGTTGAATGGAGTTGGCTTTTTTAAATATTTTTTTCCTTTCGCTGTCACTTTTAATAAACCATACTCTTCAATATCTTTTTCTATTATTTGTTCAAGCATTGCTTGACGAATCATGCTATTCCAAAATAAATTATCATAGTCTTTTCCAATCCCAAACACCGGCAATTTTTCATGTCGATATAAGCCAATTTGCGGGATATATTCTCCCGAAATAATTTTCACCACATAATCAGCAGCGAATCTTTCATCTAAAGCTTGTATGACTTGTAACAAATTAACCAACTGTTCTTTGGCTGCAATTTTTTCCTTTGGGTGTAAACAATTATCGCAATTACCACAATATTCTTCTGGCCAAGACTCTCCAAAATAATGCAATAAACTACGGCGCCTACAAACACCACTTTCTGCAAAAGCAACTGTTTCGTCAATGAGTTGTGAACCTACTTCTCGCTCGCTTAAAGGCTTGTCCTTTAAAAAGTGTTCTAACTTAGAAACATCTTTATGCGAATAATATAAAATACAATTTCCCTCTAATCCATCTCGACCTGCACGACCCGTTTCTTGGTAATAATTTTCAATGGATTTGGGTATATTGTAATGTATCACAAATCGAATATCTGGTTTATCAATGCCCATACCAAACGCAATCGTAGCAACAATTACCTGCACATCTTCATTTAAGAATTGATCCTGTCTTGATGCCCTCAACTTTTGATCTAACCTAGCATGATAAGCCACTGCTTTAATATTGTTTGCTAATAATAAATCAGCCAGCTCCTCTGTCGTCTTTCGATTTAAGGTATAAATAATGCCGCTTTTCCCTTTATGTCCAGAAATATATTTTACGATACTTTTTACAGTAACTTCCTTTTTTGTTTTAGGCTGTACTTCATAATATAAATTAGCACGATTAAAGGAAGAGATAAGTACTTCTGGATCACGCAATGCTAAATTTTTAACAATATCACTTTGCACTTTTGGTGTCGCCGTTGCAGTGAGTGCAATGATGGGAATAGTTGCATTTATTTCCTCCATCATCTCTTTTAAGCGTCGGTATTCTGGTCTAAAATCATGCCCCCATTCTGAAATACAATGCGCTTCATCCACAGCAAAAAAGGAAATATTCAAATCACTAAAAAAATCTAAGTTTTCTTGTTTGGTTAAAGTTTCAGGTGCGACATATAATAACTTTGTTTTTCCACTTAACAAATCCTCTTTAACGGTTTTAATTTGCCCTTTATTTAATGAGGAATTTAAAAAATGGGCAACCTCTTCATTTTCACTATAACCCCGAACCAAATCCACTTGATTTTTCATTAGGGCAATCAATGGAGAAACCACAATGGCACAACCAGGAAGTACCAATGCAGGTAACTGATAGCATAAACTTTTGCCACCGCCTGTAGGCATGATTACAAAAGTGTCGCGGCCACTCATTAAGGACATGATTGCCGCCTCCTGTGTGCCTTTAAAATCAGAGAACCCAAAATTGTTGGATAAGGCGGTTAAAAGGGCAGCTTTATCAATGGATCGGTCATTTTTTATTGCTTTGGAGGTCTTAGATATCGTTTTTTTAGTGGTCGCCATTATAATTATCTTAAAATCAATCTTTTGTATAAACTACAGTACGTTTAAGTTAACGAAAATATGGCAAGAAAGGTTCAAATGGTGGGCATTTTTTTTTAAAGTACCTTTTTTAGCATTTTATTAAAAATTGAGCTGTAAACTAATTGAAACGTTAACTTTGTGCGGCTGGAACTGACAAGCATTTTAACATATTATCCCGCCTTGATAAAGGCAGCGCATTCCAGTAGCTAAAATCAAATATGAAAGAAAACATTATAACCATTGCAAAAAAAGCATTAGCTATAGAATCTGAAGCTTTGGTTGAATTAAATAAATACATCGACGCCTCGTTCGAAAAGGCAGTCACTGCCATTTTAAATAGCAAAGGAAGACTGGTGATCAGTGGTATTGGAAAAAGTGCCATTATCGCTCAAAAAATGGTGGCCACTTTTAATTCAACGGGTACACCCGCATTATTCTTACACGCTGCCGAAGCAATACATGGAGATTCAGGAATGATACAAGCCAATGATATTGTATTAATCATTAGCAAAAGTGGAGAAAGTCCCGAAATAAAAAATTTAGTTCAGTTAGTAAAACAATTTGGGAATACCATTATTGGCATGGTAGGTAATAAGCAAAGTTATTTGGCCACCAATGCGGATTTAATTGTAGATACGACTGTTACAAAAGAGGCCTGCATCAACAACCTAGCGCCTACCTCCTCCACCACCGCGCAAATGGTCATGGGTGATATTATTGCAGTTTGCTTGATGGAATTAAAACAATTTAGCGTTACACAGTTTGCGCAATTTCATCCAGGGGGCAACTTAGGAAAGAAACTTACCTTAACCACCCAAAATTTAGCAGACTCCAATAGTAAGCCTGCTGTGAAAAAAGAAGCAAAAATAAAAGAAGTCATTATTGATATATCAAAAAATAGAATGGGTGCAACGGTGATTACAGATGAAAACAATAAAGTAATAGGTATTATTACTGATGGTGATATTCGCCGTATGTTAGAACAACATGATAATATTCAAAACTTAACCGCAGAAGATATTTATCACACCAACCCTGCGACTATTGCGCCTAATGCATTAGCAGTGGAAGCTTTAGCAATTATGGAACAAAAGGACATCAGCCAATTAATCGTTGCTGATAATCATCAATACATAGGCATGATTCATATTCATGACTTAATGAAAGAAGGAATTTTATAAAATTAACTAGCAATTCAGTGTGTTTAATTGCACACGAATAAAAATAATTAAATTAGATATGAAGAACAAACATCATTATGTTGCTATCATGGCTGGAGGTATTGGAAGTAGGTTTTGGCCTATGAGTAGGACCTCTTTTCCAAAGCAATTTTTAGATGTATTAAATACAGGCAAAACATTAATACAATGGACCTATGACAGGTATACAAAATTCATTCCTGAAGAAAATATATTCATTGTAACTTCAGAAGAATATGTTGACATTGTAAAAAAACAATTGCCCAACCTGCCTGTTGAAAATATTTTAGCTGAGCCTAGCAAAAAAAATACAGCCCCCTGTATTGCCTATATTTCATTTAAGTTGGCGCAAATTGATCCGGAAGCTTGTTTTATTGTAGCGCCTAGTGATCATTTAATTTTAGAAGAAGCTAGTTTTGAAAAAATTAGTTTGCAAGCACTTGACTTTGTAGCCAATATAAAAGCCTTAGCAACGCTGGGTATAAAACCAACCCACCCAAATACGGGTTATGGCTATATACAATATGAAGGACTTGAAGTAGCCCATGGAATTTATAAAGTAAAAACATTCACAGAAAAACCCGATTTGGAAATTGCCGAATCCTTTTTAGCAAGTGGTGACTTTTTATGGAACGCAGGAATTTTTGCTTGGAAAGTAGCTACGATACTAAGTGCTTTTGAAAAAAATCAAACAGAAATGTATGAATTGTTTGATCAAGAAAAACAGTATTTTAATACACCTGAGGAAGCAAAGGCCATTCAAAAAATTTACCCGCAGTGTACGAATATCTCCATTGATATAGCGATCATGGAAAAGGCAGATAATGTATTTGTGATTCCATCTAGTTTTGGCTGGAGTGATTTAGGTACCTGGAATAGTGCGTATGAAAATATTGAAAAAGATTATTTTGGTAATGCAGTAGCTTCGGATAATGTAATTGTGATTGATGCTACTAAGTGCATGATTAACGCACCTAAGGATAAATTGGTGGTGGTGCAGGGTTTGGATGATTTTATTATAGTAGATACCAAAGATGTATTGCTTATTTGCAGTAAAGAAAAAGAACAATCCATAAAAGAATATGTAGCTGAAGTAAAAAGACATAAAGGGGATAAGTACATTTAACCTATTATTTTTAAACCTACCTTAGCTAAATACAAAATTGCTTAATTAAAAGTACCCCCATGGCAACCATCATCAGCGGAACAGGCAGTTACATACCGAGCATCGTAAAAACAAACCTAGCATTTGCTGAAAATACTTTTTATGGAGAGGATGGCATGTTAATTAAAACACCCAATGCAGAAATAGTTGAAAAATTTAAAGATATTACTGGTATTTACGAGCGTAGGTATGCTGAAGAGAATATGAATACCTCTGAAATGGCAAGCAAAGCGGCCGAATTAGCAATTCAAGATGCAGGCATTGATCCAGAAACCATTGATCAAATTATTGTAGCACATAATTTTGGAGATGTGTTGCCAGGGACTATTCAAACAGATACCATTCCAGCACTTGCTTCAAGGGTAAAGCACCATCTAGGTATTAAAAATCCAAATTGTGTAGCTTATGATATTTTATTTGGTTGCCCAGGATGGATACAAGGTGTGATACAAGCGGATTCATTTATTAAATCAGGTATGGCAAAGCGTTGCTTAGTGATTGGTGCTGAAACTTTAAGCAGAGTCGTAGATAGTCATGACAGAGATAGCATGATTTTTAGCGATGGCGCTGGCGCATGTATTGTAGAAGAAGATACAAATACCAACAGTGGTATTTTAGCATCGAGTGTGCAAAGCCATTGTGTAGACGAAACCTATTTTTTATACTTGGGTAAATCCTACCATCCGGAAGGGGATGAAGCAACAAGGTATATTAAAATGAAAGGTAGAAAAGTATATGAATATGCAATCAAAAATGTTCCATTAGCGATGAAGGAATGTATTGAGAAAGCGGGCGTAGATATACTTGGTGTAAAAAAATTCTTTTTACACCAAGCCAATGAAAAAATGGATGAAGGCTTTATTAAGGCCTTGTTTAAGTTATATGATATAAGAATAGTTCCAGAAAATGTAATGCCCATGAGTATTCATGATTTGGGAAATAGTTCAGTAGCCACCATCCCCACCTTATATGACTTAGTTAAAAGAGGAAAATACAAGGAGCACCAGTTACATAAAGGTGATATTGTCATTTTTGCATCCGTGGGTGCAGGTATGAATATCAATGCTATTTGCTACCGCGTATAATTAGACGCTAATACCCTCTTACATTTTTACCTTCCATATAGTTAACAAAAGCTTTGTTACAAACTTTGTTACCGCCTGGTGTAGGATAGTTACCTGTAAAATACCAATCACCTGTGTTGGTTGGGCAACATAAATGCAAATCCTCGATGGTTTGATAAATAACTTCCACTGGAATGCTGAAATTTTCTGGCGTAATTAACTGCGCTATTTTATCTGAAATTTCTTCCGGAGTGAATGGTTTGTATAATTGACGTACCACATTTTCAGAATGCAACTCCCCTTTTGCTTCAAGGGCTTTTATTTTCTGTAATACATCCGTAATTACATTTGACTTACCTGTTTCATTGAGCAAAGCAATCACCGCTCTAAATGCAATAAAATCGCCCATTTTGCTCATATCAATTCCATAACAATCAGGGTACCTAATTTGTGGCGCAGACGAAACCACAATAATTTTTTTAGGGGATAAACGCGCAAGCATTTTAATAATACTTTCCTTTAGCGTAGTACCACGAACAATGCTATCATCAATGACCACTAAGGTATCTTCATCTTTGCGAACGGTGCCATAAGTAATATCATAAACATGTTGTACCATTTCGTTTCTATTGGCATCATCTGTAATGAAAGTTCTTAATTTAACATCCTTAATCGCTATTTTTTCCTGTCTTATTTTTCGATTCACCATGGCCTCCAGTTTTTCTGGATCCACCTCATTTCCCCAACTCAAAATTCGCTCCACCTTAATTTTATTTAAGTATTCCTCCATGCCTTTTACTAAACCATAAAAAGCAACTTCGGCGGTATTGGGTATATAGGAGAAGATGGTGTTTTTCAAATCCTTTTCAATACGATCTAATACTCTTACACTTAAATGATTGCCTAAGGCAATTCTTTCGCGATAAATTTTTTCATCGCTTCCTCTTGAAAAATAGATGCGCTCAAATGAGCAAGCCCTTCTTTCCTTTGGAGTAACTATTTGTTCAATGGTATATTTGCCATGATCATCCACAATCAATGCCATACCTGGCATCAACTCCAATACTTCATTTTCAGCAACATTAAAAGTAGTTCGGATAGCAGCACGCTCACTCGCAGCTACAATTACTTCATCATCAATATAATAATAGGCAGGTCGTATGCCATGCGCATCACGCATAATAAAGCTATAGCCATTACCTAACAACCCTCCAACTGTAAATCCACCATCAAATAAAGGAACCGCATTTTTTAGTACATTGACAATATTGGGATTATTCGGATTGATATGTTCTTCCTTCTCCAAAAAATAATGAACCACTTCCATCATCGCTGCCAAATCACTTTCTTTTTCAAAAGTGCCAGGCGTTACATTGATGTGTTGGTATAATTCCTCTGTATTGACTAAATTAAAATTTCCCGCAAGTGCTAAATTTTTAGCAGGGACTAAATTTCTTTTTATAAACGGATGACAAAATTCAATATTATTTTTTCCTTGTGTGCCATACCTTAAATGTCCCAATAATATTTCACCCATAAAAGGCAAGTGACCTTTCATTAATCCAGGATGTTTGGTAATATCTGGTTGAAATTTTTCGAGCTCTTGAATTTCTAAACCAATTTTGTAAAATAAATCAGCAATGGGTTGTTGTGCGTTGCTACGCAAACGACATAAAAAAGGATTCCCGGGTTCAATATTTAATTTTAAAGTGGCTAATCCTGCCCCATCCTGCCCGCGGTTGTGTTGCTTTTCCATCAAAAGATACAGCTTATTTAAGCCGTAGGTTACCGTTCCTCTTTGTTGAAGATAATAAGAAAAGGGCTTTCTTAAACGAATGTAAGCAAGGCCGCATTCGTGTTTGATCTCATCACTCATGATGTATAAATATTAATACACTTTTTCTGTTATAATTGCGTCCGCCACTTTTGCCCAATCAGTTAATTCAGGACATCCGTGGTATTCTGCATCTACATAAATGTAATAATTCGGTATGTGCTCTTTAAACCAGCTTTCCATTTGTTTGACTTTTTTCTGCTCTAACGCACGCTGGGACACACGGTTATAATCTTCTCTTAGATTTTCTTTATGTGGCAATGTTCTTTCTCTAAAATAAATCAATCGTACGGTTTGTCTTCCACGGTCATCTTGGTAAACTTGTGGATCTGAGATATCTCCTGGCTTTAATGATTTTAGCATCACTACCATATCCTTATCTAATTGATCAATATTTACATAGGAAGATCCATCTCCACCTGTGACTGCACCACCGCTAAATTTACTTCCATCATCGTCACTGTATTTGTTGACTGCTTCTCCAAAACTCATTTTATTTGCAAGGATTTCCTTTTTCACACTATCCAATAAGTTTTTGGTAATGTTAATTTCATCCTTGGTAATAGGTGGAATTCTGAGAATATGTTTAACAACAGCATCATCTCCCGAACGTGAAATAAGTTGGATAATATGATATCCAAATTTTGATTTAATGGGTGCTGAAATTTGACCTTCTTTTAAACGAAATGAACCAGCCATAAATGCAGGATCCCAAGTTTTTTCATTTCTGTTGATATTAAATTGCCCTAGGTTTTCTTTAGAACTTGGATCCTCGGAATACAATTTAACCAATTGGTCAAACTTATTAATTCCAGTTTCAATTTGACGTCTGTAATCGGATAACTGCTTGATCACATATTCTTCAATATCGCGATTTGCTTTAGGGTGCATTATAATTTCTGCAATACTCACCTCACTTTCATATAAGGGTAAGCTATCCACTGGAATTTTATTATAAAAAGCCCTTACTTCAAATGGGGTGATTTTAATTTTTTCAACAATTTTTTCTTGCATGTTTTCAGACAACTTCTGCTCCTTAATTTGAATTCTAAAGTCCTCTTTTAACTGAATAATGCTTCTGCCTGCAACTTCCTCTAACACTTCCTTTGAACCAAATTGTTGTAAGAATTGTCTAATGCGCATATCAATGGCATTTTCTACTTCCTCTTCTGTTACTATAAGTGAATCCTTTTCAGCTTGTAATACCAAGGCTTTACGAATTAATTGCTGCTCAACTATTTGACATGCATTGGGTAAAATTATATTTTCCTCGCCCTGTGCTTGCCTTTTCATATCGAGCATTGTATTCTCGATATCCGATTTTAAAATAAATTTATCGCCGACAGTCCCAATAATTTTATCAGCTAATACTTTTTTTACTTGCGCGTTAACATCAACCGACATGGATAAAAAAAAGAAACAAAAAACAATACTGACTATTTTCATCTACATAATATTAATGTGTAAAGATCTGATTCATGGTCGGTTTTCCCAAAAATCAAATCTTAATTATTTTATAAAGTACGCTTCACTTCTTCTTCCTCAAACGCTTCTACGATATCGCCTACTTTTAAGTCGATAAAGTTTTTGATGGTCAATCCGCATTCCATATTGGAAACAACATCTTTTACATCATCTTTGAAACGCTTTAAGCTTCCTAATTCAGCAGCTTGTCCTTCTCCTTTAGGATATTCAACAATACCATCACGAATGATTCTTATTTTACTATTTCTGCTTAGTTTTCCGTCCAATACAAAACATCCTGCCACGGTCGCTTTATCAAACTTATACACTTCACGTACTTCAACGTTGGCAACAATTTTTTCTTGAATTTTTGGCTCTAACATACCTTCCATGGCGCTCTTAATTTCATCAATTGCGTTGTAGATAATAGAGTATAATTTAATCTCTACGCCCTCTGCTTCCGCCAACTTATTGGCTTGCATACTTGGACGTACATTAAATCCAATAATAATTGCATCCGATGCTGCTGACAATAAAACATCCGACTCAGAAATTTGACCTACCCCTTTCAAAACCACACGAATGGCAATTTCAGTTGTAGATAATTTTTGTAAGGAATCACTCAAGGCTTCTACTGATCCATCCACGTCACCTTTAATGATAATATTCAATTCCTTGAAATTTCCTAAAGCCAAACGACGACCAATTTCATCCAATGTGATATGTTTTCTAGTTCTTAAGCCTTGCTCTCTTAATAATTGAGAACGCTTAGTTGCTAATTCTTTTGCTTCAGACTCGTCATCGAATACTTTAAATTTTTCACCTGCTTGAGGCGCACCATTTAAACCTAATATTACTACTGGTGTTGATGGCGGTGCAGTTTCGATACGTTGGTTACGTTCATTAAACATGGCTTTCACACGACCGTAATATTGTCCTGATAAAATTAAATCACCTTGTTTCAAGGTTCCGTTTTGAACTAATATGGTAGCCACATAACCACGTCCCTTATCTAAAGATGCTTCAATGATTGTACCTGTAGCTTCCTTATTTGGATTTGCTTTCAGGTCTAATAAATCAGATTCTAAAATAATTTTTTCTAATAAAGTATCAACATTCAAACCTTGTTTCGCAGATAATTCTTGGTTTTGGAATTTACCACCCCAAGCTTCCACTAAAATATTCATTTGAGATAATTGCTCATAAATCTTTTGCGGATTCGCGCCATCTTTATCAATTTTATTTACAGCAAAAATCATTGGAACGCTAGCCGCTTGTGAGTGACTAATGGCTTCCTTGGTTTGAGGCATCACTGCATCATCCGCAGCAACAACAATAATAGCAATATCAGTTACTTTCGCACCACGCGCACGCATTGCTGTAAAGGCTTCGTGACCTGGCGTATCCAAGAAAGTAATTGCTTTACCATTTGGTAAGGTTACTTCATAGGCACCAATATGTTGTGTAATTCCTCCTGCTTCACCAGCAACTACATTTGCATTGCGTATATAATCCAGTAAAGATGTTTTACCATGATCTACGTGTCCCATGATAGTGACAATTGGAGGACGCTCTACTAAATTTGCTAAATCTTCTGCTTCCTCTTCCTCATCTAATTCTTCCACATCTTCTAATCCAACAAATTCAACTTCAAATCCAAATTCACTTGCGACTAATTCAATTACCTCCGCATCTAAACGTTGGTTAATGGAAACCATGATACCCAAGTTCATACACTTGCTAATGATATCTGCAAAGCTTACATCCATCAAACTTGATAATTCACTTACGGTAACAAATTCTGTTACTTGTAATTTATTATCACTTATTTCATTTTGTTCATTTTCTGCAGCTTCTTCTCTTTTCGCACGACGATATTTAGATTTCAAACTTTTACCGCGACCCCCTTGGCCTGATAATTTAGCTTGCGTTTCCTTAATCTTATCTTGAATTGCTTTTTGACCGATTTCTTTTTGCTCTGCAGTTTGAGGTGCATTACGATTACCACCAGGACGAGCACCACCACCTAGTCTTGCGCCGCCACCTGGTCTTGCGCCGCCTTGTCCTTGGTAGCCACCACCGCCTGGACGGTTTCCACCTTGTCCTTGATAGCCGCCGCCTGGACGAGTGCCGGCTTGTTGTCCACCGCCTTGTTGTCCACCACCTTGTTGCGGACGACCCGTTGGTGTAGGAATACGTTTACGAACACGCTTTTCCTCCTGATTCATTGGCTTAGGTCTGGTATCACTATTAACAGATAAATCAATTTTACCCATCACTTTTGGACCTTCTAATTTATCAGCTCTAATATTTTCAATTTTCCCATGCACGTTTTCAGGTGCAATGGAATGATCCACTGGTGAATCTTTTTTAGGAGCTGCTACTTTTTTAGCAGGCTCTTGTTTTGGGGCTACTGCCTTCTCATCTGGGGCTTTTGGTTCCTCCGCTTTTTTTGCAGATTTTTTTGGTCTTGTAGATGAATCTATTTGAGATAAATCTATTTTATTGATCACCTTAGGTGCTTCAACTTCTTGCGCTTTTATATTTGTAGTAGTCGCTTCTTCAGGAACAGCTTCAGTTTCTTCCTTCTTTGCTTTTGCTGCTTTAGGTTTTTCTGCTTGTTCAGCAACGGCTTCTTTGGCTTTTGGGGCGGGAGGGACTTCTGCTACCAGTGCTTTTTTAGCAACTACTTCTTCTGGTTTTTTTGCTTTATCTGTAATTGCATTTTTAGGCAATTCGACATGATCTGCTTTATCCCTAGCAACCTTGTCGCCCTGGAATTCAGCTTGCAAAGCATAATACTGCTCCTCAGTTAATTTAGCCGCTGGCTTAAGGTCATCCTTAGGGAAACCTTTTTTTGAAAGGAATTCAATCAAGGTATCTTGACCGATGTTGAATTCCTTAGCCGCAGCTAACAATCTTGGTAATTTCAATTCTGACATTCTGTTGTTTTTTGCCCCTTTTTTTTAGGAACGAGTAACCTAATACAAATATACTTTCAAAAATCAAGGTTATTCACCTTTATCAAACTCTTCTTGTAAAATTCGACGAACATCCGCAATGGTCTCTTTTTCCAAATCTGTTCTTCTTTCTAGCTCATCTGCACTTAATTTAATAACGCTACGCGCTGTATCACAACCCACACGCTTAAATTCATCAATAATCCAGGTTTCGATTTCATCGCTAAATTCATCTAAATCAATATCAAACTCATCTACAATCTCCTCGTCCTCACGATAAACATCTAATTCATAGCCCGTTAATTCAGCGGCCAATTTGATATTTACCCCACGACGACCAATGGCTAATGAAACCTGATCTGCAGGTAAATAAACTTCGACACGTTTGGTGTCGTTGTCTATATTCATATAGCTGATTTTGGCAGGCGTTAAAGAACGTTGAATTAATAATTGTGTATTGGTTGTAAAATTAATGACATCAATATTTTCATTTTTCAACTCTCTAACGATACCATGAATACGACTTCCTTTCATACCCACACAAGCACCTACTGGATCAATTCTATCATCAAATGATTCAACGGCAACTTTTGCACGCTCCCCTGGTTCACGCACAATTTTTTTAATGGTAATTAAACCATCAAAAATTTCTGGTACTTCAATTTCTAATAATTTAGCAAGGAACAATGGACTTGTTCTTGATAAAATAATAACAGGTGAATTATTTTTCATATCCACTCTTGCAACTACGGCACGAATGTTTTCACCTTTCTTAAAAAAGTCCTGTGGAATTTGTTCTGTTTTTGGTAGAATCAATTCATTACCTTCTTCATCTAGTAACAAAACTTCTTTTTTCCAAACCTGATAAATCTCTGCATTGATAATTTCACCAATACGATCTGAATATTTTTTTACTAATACATTCTTCTTCAAATCATTAATACGAGAAGCTAAAGTTTGTTTCGCAGCCAAAATTGCTCTACGACCAAAATCTAGAATATCCACTTCCTCATATAAGTCCTCACCTATCTCAAAGTCAGGCTCTATCTTGATTGCGTAGGAATACGGTACTTCCTCTAAAGGATTGTCCACATCATCATCGGGTCTAATTTGACGACGACGAATAATTTCCAAATCTCCTTTTTCGGCATTCACGATTACATCAAAATTTTCGTCACTACCGTACTTTTTTCTGATCAAAGTTTTAAAAACATCTTCAACCACTTTCATCATCGTTGGGCGATCTATATTTTCAGCATCTTTAAACTCCTGAAAAGCTTCGATCAAATTTATACTTGCCATAACATAATTTTTTTTCAAGCATGCAGCTTGATGATTTGTTAAAATTGAACTTGAACTATTGTTGATTTAATATTTTCATATGGTATTTGCATTTGCTGTTGCAATGCTTTTTTTCCTTTACCCTCCGTCCACTCCAAAGTAATTTCCTGTTCCCCAACTTCTAATAACTGCCCTTCCTTTTCAACGCCATCATTTGTAGTAACCAATACCTTACGACCTTTATTTTTTTGATATTGTCGTTGTAATAATAATGGTTCATCTACCCCAGGTGATGAAACTTCTAATGAAAAATCACCTTCCGGGAACCAAGCTTCTTCCTCTATAGCTTTGTACAATTTTCGATTAAAAAAAGTACATCTTTCAATCGGTAAACCATTATCTCCGTCCAAAAACACTTTAATATTATTGGTCGGCTTTACTTTAATTTGAACACAAAAATAGCTTTGATCCTCTGCTAACAAAGGGTCAATGACTGCTTTTACCTTATCGATTAATACACTTGGTTCCATAATTAAAAAAGAAGAAGGGAACGATTTCGTTCCCTTCGATAGCTTTTACACTACACCAAAGGTAATAAAACGGGATGAAATATCCCAATAATATTAAGAGACCCCTTATTTTTGCAGTATGAGTAAGCTGATTTTTTACGGGATAATGATCTATTTCCTTTACAAATTAATTTTCAATGTGGTTGTGCCAGTTAGTAAAGGGGTTAGAACAGTGAGGCAAACGATGGCACAAGCTAGGGATGCCGCAGCCAAGCAACAAGCCAATTCAAATGCAAGTTCAAATAGTACTTTTAACAGCAATCCCAAGCCTGCTAGTCCTCCAATAGAAGCAGAATACATTGAATTTGAAGAAGTTAAGAAGAAATAATCCCCTCACTTACACAGCGCTTGCCATGTTGGTCTCATTGGATAGTTTGACCCTTTTGAGGCTTATTATTACCTACAAGTAAGCTTGAATTTCATTTTCTAGCATCATACTAGGTTTTAGGTGAAGCACTTTCAACCCTACCGAGGCAGCAGCTAAAATATTGGGTTCATTATCATCTACAAATAAGGTTTCACCTGCCACCAACCCCTCTTTCTCTAATATATGAGTAAAAGAAAATGGATCGGGTTTGCGCATCCCCATTTTATGAGAATAATAGGGCGTTTGAAATAAGGACTCAAATGGATAATCAGCCACCTCTCTTTCAAATTCTGGAATGAAATGATCACAATGAATTTGATTGGTATTGGAATATAAAAAAGTGGGATAGGTTTTATTATTATCCTTCACCCATTGAATGCTAGATTTTCTAAAACCAACTAACAATGAATTCCATGCAATAGTAATTTGATCATTGGTTAAAGGCAAATTTGATAATGCACGAAACCCATCAAAAAATGTTTGTTCATTGACAAAACCCATTTCAAGATCAAGAAATAATTGATGTGATTGATTTAAGGTAAAATGGGTCTCGATATCTTTTATTCCGATGGATGTAAAGCCATCATTCATTTTTTTAAAATCAATATCATATAAAATATTTCCTAAATCGAAAATTAAATTTTTAATTGGTGTATTCATTGCGTTTATGTTTGAAATGCTTACAGGCATTGCATTTAATTAGTATATAATTATAAGGGTAGTTCGGTGGTGGTTTTTATTTCATCCATCACAAACAAACTATTGATATGTGCCACCATGGGAAGCACAGCTAATTTTTCTTGATAAAATTTATTATAAGACTCCACATCCTTGGTCACTAATTTTAAAAAATAATCGAAATTCCCTGATACCAAACTACAGGAAATAACTTCGGGATACTGTGCAATGATTTGTTCAAATTCGGAAAAATTATTGGTGGTTTGTTTGTCTAAAGTCACATGACAATGGACGATTAAACCAAGGTCAATTTTTTTTCTATCTAATATGCCTACATACCCTTGAATATATCCTTCTAATTCCAAACGTTTAATGCGATCATGTGTTGGGCTCATGGAAAGGTTCACTTGTGCGCTGATCTCTTTAATTTTTGCCAAAGCATTTTTTTGCAAAATTTTCAAAATGGCAATATCAATAGCATCTAAACTCATAGGGGTTGCATTCAAGGTGAAGGAATAAATTCTGCCCTAGGGCAAAACCGCAGTCAAAATTACCGACAATTTCTTAAAATACTAAATTTTATAGTATATTTTACTGAATATTTGAATTTTAGACATAATATTTCCTTTTTGATGATATTTATCCAGTAATTAAATCAAATATTATGATTATCGGATGCCCAAAAGAAATTAAAATTCAGGAGTACAGAGTAGGTTTAACCCCTGAAGGTGCAGATGCACTTGTAAGACAAGGCCATACTGTTTATGTTGAAACGAAAGCAGGTGCTGGTTCGGGATTTTCAGATGAGGCCTATATTAAAGCAGGCGCTTCTATTTTAGCAACTGCTGCTGAAGTATTTGCTATTGCTGAAATGATCATAAAAGTAAAAGAACCATTAGCAGTCGAATTTCCATTAATAAAAGCTGGACAAATATTATTTACTTATTTCCATTTTGCGGCATCCAAAGAATTAACCGATGCAATGATGAAATCATCGGCAGTTTGTATTGCTTATGAAACGGTGGAGTTACCAGATGGTTCCTTACCATTATTAGTACCTATGTCCGAAGTTGCAGGAAGAATGGCCATAAATGTAGGTGCGTATTATTTAGGAAAACCATTCGGCGGAAAAGGAAAATTATTAGGGGGTGTACCTGGCGTAAAACCAGCGGAAGTATTAATTATAGGTGGTGGTATTGTGGGAACGCAAGCTGCTAAGATGGCGGCGGGCTTAGGCGCGAATGTAACTATTATGGATACCAACTTAACAAGATTAAGATATTTATCGGATGTAATGCCAGCGAACGTGGTTACACAATATTCTACTTTAATGGCGATACAAGAAAAATTACCAACGGTTGACTTAGTGGTTGGTGCTGTTTTATTACACGGTGCAAAAGCGCCTCACTTAATTAAAAAAGTGGACTTGGCATTAATGGAAGCAGGTACCGTGGTGGTAGATGTTGCAGTAGATCAAGGAGGATGTATAGAAACATGTAAACCAACCACACATGAAAACCCAGTGTACATGGAACAAAATATTTTACACTATTGCGTTGCAAATATGCCAGGGGCAGTACCGCAAACATCAACACGCGCGTTAACACAAGCTACACTTCCTTATGCAATTGCGATTGCAAATAAAGGATGGGAAAAAGCATGTGTTGAAAATGCAGCACTTGCAAAAGGATTAAATATTAAAGCAGGAAAAATATTACATAAAGGGGTAGCGGATGCGTTTAATGCATAATAAAGATTTAAACAGAATATAGTTTCAATAAAATATATTTTAATTGACGACTTACCTCAACAAAAACGCCCCGAATTATCGGGGCGTTTTTTATAGAACATCAAGTTTTTAAATACAGAGCTTAGTTCCAAATAGACCAACCTTTCCACCAGGTTTGATTTACACCTGATGTTGCAACACCTCCTCTGAAAGTTACTTTTTCGAAGAAAGCATTTTGCAATTTAGAATCTGTGAAACTTCCGTTTATTTTGTAATCTAAATGCCCTGCAACACCTAACGAACCAATAGATGAAGAAAAACTTCCACCACTTGCATAAGGTGTAAAATCAGGATTCTTATAATTAAATGGCTGAATCAATTTTAACACGTCAGGAGCAGCCGTTGTTAAAATAGTATTGCCATGGTATGCATTTGAAAACCAAGTTAATATACTTGCATCAGTAGCACCAGTAGGTGTACCATTAACTACATATTTCACATTCACTGTATTACCTGCGAAAGTACAGTTTCTTACTCTGATCGTACTATCATCAATGTTTTTATCAACAGCAGTTCCAGTAGAAGCGTCAATTAATAAAGCAGTAGGCCATCCTGCAAATATTGAGTTCATGATTGAAATACCAGAGTTTCTTCTGATTTGAGCACCTGCTAAATACAAAGTATTTCCTTTACCATACGTTGGATCAATTCTTGGTCCAATTGCAGTGATATTAGAGAAAACCGCAGTTGTTTTTGGAGACAAAGTTGAACCTTTACCATCGTTGTCAGATTCAAAAGCTTCCGATTTAGAAATATCCGCAATTGCCGAATCTCTTAATACGATACCAAATTGAACATTACCTGCATAACCATAGTCTGTATCAAAATCATCATCCTGTGTTTTGTAAGCAATCAAATATTTACAGTTCACTGTACCACCAAACCACTCGTAAGCATCATCTTTTGCGTAGGTAACTTGAATATGATCAATAGTGGTACCACTTCCAACACCAGCCATTGTTAAACTGTTCAACTCATTATCTGGTTGGTAAGCATAACCCGCATATTCAATTCTAACGTATTGTAAAATACCACTGTTATCTGCATCATTGCCCGTAGGGAAATCAGCATCACCTGATCCAGCCAATCCGTATCCTACTTGCGTGTCATTCACACCACCCTCCACCGAAGTTAATCCTGTCACTGCAGTACCTTTCCAAGTTAAAGCTTGGTTTACTTTTGCGGTTCCTAATAAAACAATACCTCCCCAATCTCCTGACTGTGGATTTTGCGATGCAGATGTAAACACGATAGGTTTATCCGCAGTTCCTTTAGCAATTAATTTTGCACCACGACAAATAACTAATGATGCCACATCTAAACCAGATTTGCCTTTTACAGTTGCACCTTCTTGTATTGTTAAAGTAACGCCTTTGGTAACATAAACTATTCCAGAAAGGTAGTTTACATCTTTTGCATACATAGTAGTGTCTTTTGTAATTTTTCCTGACAAGGTGACGATATTGCTTACAACACCCACTGGAGTAACTTCCTTGGTTACTACGAAGATTTCTTTTTCACCGTCTACTTCGATTTTTCTACAACCAGTAATGGCTAGGAAAGCGAATGATAAAATTAATAGCTGTTTCATTGTTTTGTTATTTAAAAAAAATATTTAATTTATAATAAGGAATAGTTAATTGTTACGCCATAGGTGGTACCGAATTTTCTTGACAATCTAATTGCATCCGTTGTTGTGTTATAATCGGTATTAGCATTATTATTTTGATAGAAAATTTGTCGTTGATTCAACAAGTCGGAAATAGTTAATTTAATTTCTGCTTTATTTTTTGCAAATTTCTTACTTACTTGAAAATCAATCAAAGCTCTTGGATTTTCATACACATCTGGTGTACCCGCTCCTGCTTGAATATCTCCCACTAAATAAATGCGCTTACCTACTTGATTGAATAATATTGTTGTATTAAAGCCTTTTTCAATAACATCATATAAAATACCCGTATTGATTAAATAAGGTGATTGTCCTTGAAGTGACCTACTGATATTCAACGCTGCATCATCAATTTTTGAATTAATATATGAACCATTCGCTTGTAATGTAAAGCGTTTAGATAATTTTTTGCGTCCTTCAATCTCAAATCCAAAAGCTATTGCTTTAGAAACATTTTGGAAGGAAAATAGACTTGAGCCGCCAGCACCTTCTTGGAAAATACTTTCAATTGGATTTTCGAAATTCTTATAAAAAATACCAACAGTAAACATCTCACCTGCAGCAGGGTATAATTCATATCTTACATCAGTATTCGTAATTTTTGTTCTTTTTAAGGAAGGATTACCGGATACAGATGCGTTTAATTCAAAATCATAAATATTTAGTGCAGAAAGCTCTCTTAATTCTGGTCTGATAACAGTTTGTGATCCTGTAATTCTTAAATTAGCCTTTTGAGATAATTTAATAGTTGCATTTACACCTGGTAGATAATCGGTAACTTTTGAATAGGTATGTCTTGGATCCCATTTTTTTACCGAGCCTACTAATTGGTCAAAATTTTCTACCCTTAAACCCCAAACTATTCTTAAACCATCAGATAATTTATTATCAAATTGGACAAAGCCGGCATTTAAAATAGTATTAGCTAAATATCTAAAGTTTCTATTTTCAATTGAATTGAACGCAAATTTATTATCAGTACCAGTTCCGAAATTAGTAGAAACAAATGCAGATTCAGCTGGCAATAATCTTAACGCCGGATTATCTACTGGCATGGTGATGGCAAATAATTGCGCATCGTACAAACGATCCTTGATTTGAATCATGTAACCCGCCTTAATTGTTTGTTGTTTAACTTTTAATGTTAAGTCGCCACCGCCCGTATATATATAGTCAGATAAAGTTTGAAATATTCTACTACCTGATTGTTGCGATAAAGTGTTTGAAATATTTAATACATATGGATCACTACCTGTAAAACTTTTTGTATACATTATTCTTCTTTGGTCAGGCGTATACGCATCTAAAATATTAAACGCACCATACCAGTTAAATTTTAATTTTTGTGACAAACTATGTTCTCCATTCAATTGATTGGTGAAAAATATATTTTGTCCAAACACAAATTCATTTCCTTTTACCAAATCCTGTCTTGAATAGTCCTTGCCTAACCTAGAATTATAGACATTGGATGTTTTCACGTTCACGATTGCTTTGTAACTAATTTTATTTAATGGATTTAAGAATATGGATAAACCAGCAAGAGCGCCCATATTAATATCCTGAAAATATTTGTTATCCCTTAATTCAGTGATTGGATTAAATTTTTCGTCAGTAATTCCGTTTTGATTATTGGTATTATCTTGAAATCGATAAGAATTAGCATAACTCACACCAATCATACCGCCAATTTTTTTACCCCATAATGTTCCAGAAAAACCGCCATTCATTTGTACGCTTAAATTTGGTTTTGCAGTTGTTAACACTGGCGCCCAGTTATTAGACATTGTTTTTCCTAATGCAGTTTTAGCAGCTAGGCTTGATGTGTCAAAATTAGATTTAGTTGTATAGCCAGTAGGTAAAGCCCTTGTACCATCATCTAATCCTAACCAATCTGTTTTGCCACCCTTATCTTTAAAAAAGTCTTTACCAGTGATTAAGCTATTGACGCTTGTCCCTAATTGAACATTAAAGAAATTTTTTGTTGGAATATCTTTTGTATTTACTTGAATTAAACCACCCGCCCACTCACCTGGTAATTCAGGTACAAAAGCTTTATTAATAATTATATTGTCAATGATTTGAGAAGGAAACAAATCAAAAGAGAATGTTTTGCGATCCGCTTCAGTGCTCGTTAATAATATACCATTTAACATGGCTTGGTTATAACGATCCGCCAAACCTCTTACAATGATGTACTTCCCTTCTTGGATAGAAGCACCCGGTGTTCTTTTTAAAATTTCGGCAGTATTACGATCTGGACTTCTTTTGATGGACTCGGCAGAAATAACGGAAGCAACTGTGTTGGTATTTTTTTGAAATGCGATTAATGCATTGTCCATAGCACCTTTATTACTTGTTTTGGTAGCACTTACAGTAACATCAGTTAATCTAGCGCCTGATTCTTCAAGTAAAATATCTAATAAAACCTCTTCACCTGCGTTTGATGCTGATATATCGGCAACTGTTTTTGATTCATACCCTACATAGGATAAGGTAAGTGTATATTTTTTATTTACATCTATTGTAAAGCTATATCTACCTTCTACATCTGACTTTGATACTTGCGTTTTGTCAGATTTTAAGGTTAACGAAACTCCAATTAAAGCATCATTTTTAACACTGGTAATTTTTCCTGCGATTTTAGCTTTTTGCGCTTGAGAAATTATTGCAAATCCTACGAAACAAATTAAGAGTAATAACCTTTTCACGATGTAATTATTTATTCAGCAAATATTACATTTCAATGTTACCGGAATGTTAACGCAAAGTGAACTTAATATTAACTATTTATAAGCACCTCCCTTATAATACAACTAATTGTAAATCAATTAATTAAAAAAGGCGATTTTTTCAAATCGCCTTAAAAGTATTAACCGTTTTATGAATTACAATTTATCCAAATGATACACACTATGCAAATTCTTAGTAGAGGTAAATGTTACATTCAAATCCTTGATTAAGCCATCATTAATATCATACACCCAACCATGTAAATGTAAGGGTTGTTTATTTTTCCATGCATTTTGCACAATAGATGTTTTTCCTAAATCATGTACTTGCTCCATCACGTTTACTTCCACAAAACGCCTCGCCCTTTGCTCCATATTTTTGATTGCATCTAATTCTTTGTGATGATACCTATATACGTCCTTAATATGTCTTAGCCAGTTATCAATTAATCCAATCTGCTTATTTCCCATAGCTGCCAATACACCGCCACAGCCATAATGTCCACATACTATAATGTGTTTCACTTTTAATACTTCCACTGCATAGGACAAAACACTCAACATATTCATATCGCTATGTACTACCATATTGGCAATATTACGATGCACAAACATTTCTCCAGGATTCGTTCCGGTGATGATATTGGCAGGCACCCTGCTATCAGAACAACCAATCCATAAGTATTCCGGATTTTGGCTATTAGCCAATTTATCAAAATAGTTGGGTTCTATAGCTAATTGATCTGCTACCCATTGCTTGTTGTTTTCTAGAAGTTGCTTGTATGATTTTTCCATTCCTTAATAAAATTAGTCATTATTTTGGATTTTGTTTAAAGTTTAAACAGCAGATAACGCCCTTATTTAAGGCGAATTGACTTAATTTTATTACATGGGTATACTAATAGAAGTGTTGGGCTGGATTGCCTCTGTATTAATTGTAGGCTCATATGCCTTAAACATTACTGGCAGATTGTCTGCCTCAAGTAAAACCTATGTTTTAGCGAATATTATTGGAGGTATATTTTTTGTGGTAAACACCTATTATCACAAAGCCTACCCTTCCATGATCGTGAATGTGATTTGGGTCATTATTGCCATTTATATGATCAGCAAGAAGAAGAAAAATAATGCCAAAAATGACTAGATTTTTGGGTTGTGCAAACGCAATTCCGATTGCTTAAAATATTAATCATAGATGCCCTTAAATAAATTAAATACTACGATCACAAGTTGGCTAAAATGGATCGCCATGTATATACTCATTGGTGGTATCATAGGGACGGCTACTGCATTTTTTTTACAAACCTTAGATGATGTTACCCTGTTTCGTGAGGAACATCTTTGGGTCATATATTTTTTACCTATTGCAGGTTTAGTGATTGGATTACTCTATTATTATTATGGAACTGCTGCGAATAAAGGCAATAACTTATTAATTGAAACGCACCATTCTTTAGAGAATGGAGAAACCCCAAAACCGGTTCCATTTAAAATGGCGCCTTTAGTTTTATTTAGCACCCTGTTAACACATATTGCTGGAGGATCTGCTGGTAGGGAAGGAACTGCTGTTCAAATGGGCGGTGCAATAGCAGATCAGTTCACAGGATTATTTAAGTTAAATACAGCAGATCGAAAAACGATATTAATCATTGGTATTAGTAGTGGATTTGCAGCGGTGTTTGGTACACCCTTGGCTGGTGCCATCTTTGCGTTAGAAATATTAAGCATTAAAAAAGTCAAAATCAATCAGGTATTCGGCAGTTTTTTTGTTGCCTATGTCGCACATTATTCCTGCTTGGCTTGGCAAGTAAAACATACTATTTATAGCGTCCCCAATATACCCGTAATATCCCTAACAACTTTACTTTGGGCAATTGCTGCTGGTATCATTTTTGGATTAACTGCACTTGCATTTACTTCCACTGGAAAATTATTTGAAAATATATTTAACAAAATAAAGTTTGCCCCCTTGCGCCCTTTTATTGGTGGGATTATTATCGCATTATTTATTGTTGTATTTAATAGTACAAAGTTCATTGGATTGGGAATTCCAACTATCCAAGATGCATTTATAAATAATGCAGGCCAATTTGACTTCGCCATCAAATTAATTTTAACCAGTTTTACTTTAAGCGCGGGTTTTAAAGGAGGTGAGGTGACGCCATTATTTTTTATTGGGGCCACATTAGGTAATCTATTAATCTGGTTTATCCCTTTACCCATGGCGCTTTTGGCAGGCATGGGATTTGTTGCCGTTTTTAGCGGTGCTACCAATTGTGTTTTTGCGTCTATAGCGCTGGGATTAGAATTATTCGGAATGAAAGCAGGTATATATGTTGGCCTTGCAAGTATAGCTGCTTATTTTACCTCAGGATCCAATGGGATTTATAATGCTAAATTAAAATTAGGAGCGAAATATATTGCGTATAAATATTTTAAGAAAATTGCGAAATTATGACCTCGTTACAGGACGTGTTAAACAAGTGGGACCACCGCCGCCTTTGACGCTGATTTCCGCACCTTCATATTCAATTACTTTACAGCCGGCCGCTTCGAGACGAGATTTGGTAATAGGATTCCCCTTGACCATCAAGCAAACCCTTGGCGCCAATGCCAATACATTACAACCCATACTGTCAAATTCCTCATCAGGCACTTCCACTAATTCAAAACCGCGCGCAATTAATAAATTTCGAAATGCAATAGGCATTAAGGGAGAATACACCACTGCTAAATTATTATCCACTGGACTTAACACCGACATTAAATGAAATACATCCGATGGTCCTTTGTAATGGGGCATATCCGCAGTAATCACTTTCACCAATATTGGATTTAATAATTCTTTGAGTTGTTGAATACCCGCTTCATTCGAACGATAAGTATTACCAACTGCTAGTGTAGTTGCATCTAACCAAGCCACATCACCACCTTCAATAGTTCCTGGCGCTACAATACTTCCTAAAACAGGTATGCCTTGTTCTGCATAAGCGCGCGCTTGTGCAGCAGGTTCATTTTTTCGTCCTTCCTTTCCCATATTACAAATAATCATGCCATGACTAGTTGCAATAGCAGCATCTCTGCAATAAATGGAATCCATATTCACAGAAGCATCTTCCTGAAAATATAAAATTTCAGCACCATACTCCTTTAAAATATTTTCAAATGCATCATACTCAACAAGTGCTTGGTTGATGTCAGGTTTGCCTAAATAATTTAAAGATTCCCAATGCTGATGTATATGTTCTTCATTTATAAAAGCAGCGCTTGCTTTTTTTATAAATACGGTTTCTAATTTACCAAATTCAGAATGCGCTAAATGACTCATGTAAAAAATATTATGATTTGGAAAAAGTTGAATTATTTTCCGATTTTTCTCTCTTCCAAACAGCAAAAACATAAATGGGCACTGATGACATCGTTAGGAAAAAACCCCAGAAAACAGATTCTTGTCCTAAACCTATCATCAACCACAAACAAAAAATAAAAGTAAGGGTAGCCAATAAAATAGCTAGCGCTAAATATTTACTTGATTGGAAAGGTAATTTAAAACGCAGAATCAAATAAGCGGCTGTACAAAAAATATAGGGTATTAAAATAGTAGAAGTAGTCATTAACATTAAAAATTTAAATTGGTCTACCAAGCCTTTGGTATAATTCATACACATAAACACCGAAACAAATACACTTGAAATGACCACGCCTAAAACCGGTATCCCTTTTGAATTCACTTGCATAAAAACAGTGGGGAATAATTTGTCCTTCGCAATCGCAAATGGTAATTGACCTTGAATTAATATATAGCCATTCAGGGCCCCAAAAGCTGCAATAGCAACCCCTGCACTTACCCAATAGGCTGCGCCATGACCCCATATTAATACAGCAGCATCTGCAAAGGGCGTAACACTTGTTTTTAATTGTGCGGCAGGAATCATACCCATAATACTCACTGTACTTAAAATATATACCACAGTGGCAATCAGCGTTCCAAGTGTCGTAGCCTTGGCCACGGTAGCTGCAGAATTAGTAACACTGCCCGAAGGAATCGTAGCACATTCAATACCTAAAAAAGCAAAAAAAGTTAAGGTAGTTGTAGCTGTTATTGCTGCAATATTACCTGTGCCACTTGTATTAAACGGTAAGAAATTTTTCCATTGAATATAAAATAATCCCACAACGCCAATTAATATAATAGGTACGATTTTTAAAATGGTCGAAATTAATTGAACTACTCCTGATGTAAATATACCCAAGGAATTTACCCAAGTTAAAAACCAAATGGTTGCTAAACCTGTGATAATAGCTAGTGTTGCATTAGTTGCTAATGCAGGGATGAAAGTGCTTAATGCGCTGATAAAAGAGACCGTTATAGCTGCATTGGTACACCATACCGAAACCAAATAACCCCATGCAACTAAAAAGCCTGCAAAATCACCGAGACCTTTTTGAGAATAAGCATAAGGACCTCCATTAGCCGCTGGTAGCAACCAACTTAAATGCGCAAATACTTTTGAAAGTAAAAAAGCGCCAATGGCCGAACAAACCCAGCCTAGTAAACTAATGCTTCCAAAACTAGCCAATGTAGCAGGCATTAAAAAAACACCCGCACCTATCATATTGCCTACTACTAAAGAAGTACTAGTCCATAAACCCAGTTTTTTATCGGCTGTTTGCATTGCCTAAATATACCTATTAATGATGTTCTCTATTAATTCTTGCTGTCCGCTGATGGATGCTGGTTCTCCATTTTCAATAGCAAAGTTGCGTAAATCTTCCAGGCTTAATTTTCCTTGCTCAAATTCCTTACCCTTGCCTGAATCAAAAGAAGCATATCTATTTGCACGGATTTTTTTGTATTCAGATTTTTGTAAAATGGCATCTGCTGTAATTAAAGCGCGCGCAAAAGTATCAATACCACCAATATGTGCATGGAATAAATCAGCAGCATCCGTTGAATTTCTTCTGCGTTTAGCATCAAAATTAATGCCACCACCTTGGAAGCCACCCGCTTCAACAATGATCAACATGGATTCTACCAACTCATTAATATTGGTAGGGAACTGATCGGTATCCCATCCATTTTGATAATCACCGCGATTCGCATCCATACTACCTAACATACCTGCATCTGCTGCAACTTGTAATTCATGTTGGAAGGTATGACCCGCCAATGTCGCATGGTTCACTTCAATATTTAATTTAAAATCATTCAGTAAATTATATTGTCTTAAAAAACCAATTACGGTTTCTGAATCATAATCATATTGATGCTTAGTTGGCTCACATGGTTTTGGCTCGATAAAGAAAGTACCCTTAAAACCATTTTTACGCGCATAATCTTTTGCTGTATGTAAAAATTTCGCCAAATGTTCTTTTTCTCTTTTCATGTTGGTGTTTAACAAGGACATATATCCTTCACGACCACCCCAGAATACATAGTTCTCGCCACCCAAAGCGATAGTTGCATCTAATGCCCCTTTTACTTGTGTAGCCGCATGTGTTAAAACATGAAAATCAGGATTGGTGGATGCACCATTCATATAACGTTTGTTGCTAAATACGTTCGCAGTGCCCCACAATAGTTTCACACCACTCGCGTCTTGCTTTTGTTTAAGATAAGCAGTTAATGCAGCTAATCTTTTTTCATTGTCATGAACATCATTGGTAAAATCAACCACATCCACATCATGAAAACAATAATAAGGCAAACCTAATTTGGTAATAAATTCAAAAGCAGCGTCTGCTTTATCTTTTGCACGTCCGACTGCATCTGCATTATTATTCCATGGATATATTAAAGTGGGTTCGCCAAAAGGATCGGCACCATTACCAACAAAACTATGCCAATAAGCAACTGCGAATCGTAACCATTCTTTCATTGGCTTACCTGCCACCACTTTGGATTCATCATACCAACGATATGCTAAAGGGTTATCACTTCCTTGTCCTTCAAATTTTACTTTTTCAATTCCTTTGAAAAATTCTTTTTCACCTAATACAACTGACATAACTTAATTTTTAAAAAATTTACTAAAATTATTTTTTGTTTATAAATACTTTTCTAATGATTTGTGCCAATCCAAATATAATTCGTTAAACCCTTTTGCGTTGGATGGTTCCATTACTTTAATAGGTTTAAAATTACTAAAAGCTTCGGTGGCATTTTTATACGTACCGGAACCTATTCCTGCACCAATCGCTGCACCTACACTACCATCCGTATGGTATAATGCAACTGGCACATTAGTCGCATTTACAAAAGCTTCTGTAAATACATCACTTAAAAACATATTTGAATACCCTGCACGAATAATGCTTGGATTCATACCGTTACTGCGCATAATATCAAGGCCATATCTAAACGTAAAAGCAATGCCTTCCTGCGCCGCTCTAAAAATATGTGCTTCACTATGTTTATTGAAATCGATATTTACAAATTGTGCACCAATCATTTTATTATTAAAAATACGCTCAGCCCCATTACCAAAAGGCATAATTTGTAAGCCATCGCTTCCGGGTTGAATATGACTGGCGGCTTGGTTCATTTGCGGATAATCATTACCAGCACCTACCATTTTTTTCACCCAACTATTTAAAATACCGGTGCCATTAATACAAAGTAATACACCCAATCTGTTTAATTGATCAGTGTGATTGACATGCGCAAAAGTATTCACCCTTGATTGTGGATCATAGGTAATCTTATCTGTAACCCCATAAATCACCCCCGAAGTGCCTGCTGTTGCTGCAACTTCACCCGGTTCCAAAACATTTAAGGATAAAGCATTGTTGGGTTGATCTCCCGCTTTATAAGTAATAGGAATGCCTGATTTTAAATTTAATTTAGCAGCAACTTCAGGAAGTAATTCACCATGATTGCTAAATACAGGTTGAATATTTGGTAATACTAATTGATCAAATCCATAATATTTCAAAATATCTTTTGACAGTTCATTGTTTTTGAAATCCCAAAATATGCCTTCTGATAAAGAGGAGATACTCGTAGTGATATGACCCGTAAATTTCATTGAAACAAAATCACCAGGCAGCATCACATGCGCGATCTTATCATAAATAGCAGGTTCATTTTGTTTCACCCAAGCTAATTTTGATGCGGTAAAATTTCCAGGTGAATTTAACAAATGGCTTAAACACTTTTCAGGACCAATGGCATTAAACGCAGCATCACCAATACTTACCGACCTACTATCACACCAAATAATACTATCTCTTAGCACTTGCTTATTTTGATCAACCAAAACCAATCCATGCATTTGATAGGATATTCCAATCGCGCTAATATCAGCAGGTGCAAATTTTTTGGTGTTGTTTAATTTTAAAATGGCTTGTTGAATATGATCCCACCACATTTCAGGCGACTGCTCGGCCCATCCTTTTTCAAGGGAGGTAATTGCTGATTCGGTTTCAGGAAATTGTGCGGATGCGATACATTGACTTGTACTTGTTTCTACAACCGACACCTTGATGGATGAAGTGCCTATATCTATGCCTAATAAATACATAAAAATTAAACTTATTAACCCCAATATTTGGGGGAGATTGTTATCTCTAAAAATAAGAAATAAATAATAGTATTAGGGAACTAATATGACATTTTAAGTAAGATATATGACAGCGTTATGACAATCATTTTTTACTGCCTTAATAAACGCTACTTCGCCCTTCCTAAATAAGGATTTATTTCTCCCAACCCGTTTCCTTTAATGCAGGATCATTCTCCTTTTTTAAGAAGTCGGCATCGGATAAACTACTTGATTCCCATTCAGTTATGGCATTATCGGGCACCAATGCAATAGGTGTTTTCCAAGAAGTTGAATTTTCATTATACGCCAAATTGGATTGAGATGCATAGCAAGAAATGATGGACCATCTTGGGTGATCTGATAAGTTGGCTTCGGAGCGATGTAAAATATTACTATGAAAGAACAAAGCATCCCCTGGTTCTATCTCAACATAAACTAAATCCATTGTTTTAAGCGCATTATTTACCATGACCATATCAGCACCTACTTGTTCCCCCGCAAAACCATGATTAATACGACCTAATTTATGCGAACCCTTAATCACTTGTAAACAGCCATTTTGTTTATTCGCTGGTGTCAAAGCTACCATGACACTGATTAATTGGTCCGGGAACATGAATTGATTTTTGTACCAGTAGCCATAATCTTGATGCCATTCCCAAGCACCGCCTACTTTTGGCTCCTTTTGCATCAACTTGGAATGGTAATGACAAACAGCTGCATCGCTATCTAATAATGCAGCTACGCTATTCACTAATCTTTCACTACGAGTTAAAAAACCAAAAACATCATTGCCTGGTGTAAACCACAATGACAGTTTTGAATTTTTCCCAGTTTGATCCGTTACATTAATAGCATTATTTTCCATCGCATTGTCCCCTATTGCAGTACTGTAAAGCTTTTCAACCGCTTTTGGTGCTAAAAAGTTTTTAACAATCACATAGCCATCTTTATGAAAGGATGCAATTTGTTGCTGGGTTAAAGTTGTCGTTGACATAGTTATTTTTTTACAATGGTTACTAAATATAAATCATCTTATAGAATTAATAAAATCGAAAATATTATTTGGTTTATATTGATCAGCAAATTGATGAATAATTCATTAAATTCATACAGGAAACAAACCATTTTATATATTAAATTAGCTTTTTGAAAGCAAATAAATTAGAGCGCAAAATGAAAATATCTAAAGAAGATATCTTAAGTGCACATGAACGCATAAAGCCCTATATACATCGCACGCCTGTAATGTCCAACCAGAGTATTAATGAAATGACTGGCATTCAGTTTTATTTTAAGTGTGAAAACTTTCAAAAAATAGGTGCATTTAAAATAAGAGGTGGTATGAATGCGACGCTCACGTTGAGTGCAGATCAATTAAAAAATGGGATTGCAACACATTCTTCAGGCAATCACGCGCAAGCCTTGGCATTTGCAGCAAAAACATTGGGCATTCAAGCATACATTGTAATGCCCAAGTCGTCCCCACAAGTAAAAGTAGATGCCGTGAAAGGTTATGGTGCTACTGTTATAATATGTGAAGCAAATCAGGCCGCAAGAGAGGAAGCTTTAAATAAAGTAGTAGCAGAAACGGGTGCGGAGTTTATTCACCCCTACGACGACTATCGCGTCATTACCGGACAAGCAACCTGTGTTAAAGAATTATTGGAAGAAGTCCCCGAGTTAGATGTTGTAATTACTCCTGTGGGTGGCGGTGGTTTGTTATCAGGTACCTGCTTAGGCGCATTTTATTTTAAATCGGGTTTGAAAGTATATGGCGGAGAGCCCGAAGGCGCAGCAGATGCAGTTTTAAGTTTACAATCAGGTAAGGTTGAAAAAGCGCCATTTATTGAAACCATCGCTGACGGATTACTCACTACATTAAGTGAACAAACCTTAGGAATTATAAAAGAACATGTTTCTGATATATTATTGGTTTCCGAAAATGAAATCATAAATGCACTTCGATTGGTGTATGAAAGAATGAAAATAATTGTTGAGCCAAGTTGTGTAGTTCCATTAGCTGCGGCTATGCGCAATGCAAATTTATTTAAAGGAAAAAAGGTAGGTATCATATTATCCGGTGGAAATGTAGATTTAACTAAATTTGGAACATGGTTCCCAGCAAAATAAAAAAGTAAAATAAAAATTCATAAAATATGAAAAATGCCTCTTTAAAAATAAATCAACTACTAATCGCATGTATTATTATCGTATTCGCTTTTGCGATTACAATTAAAGGCAATAGCCAAGTGCTTACATTTGAAACAGTGAAAAGCAATAAGTTTGATTATAGTAAGCTTGCACAAATTGATACCGTTGTAAATAAATATGTGAGCAACCGATGGTTAATCGGTTCAACAGTCATAGTGGTAAAAGATAACCAAGTGGTTTACCACAAAGGTTTTGGATACGCTAATGAAGCGAGTAAAAAAGCCATGCCGAGCAATGCAATTTATCGCATCATGAGTCAAACGAAAGCCATTACTAGCCTAGCGATTATGCAATTGTATGAACAAGGTAAAATTAGTCTTGACCAAAATGTTTCAACTATCATTTCCAGCTTTAAAAATCCCACTGTATTAAAGGATTTTAATGCAAAGGATAGTAGCTACACCGCCATTCCTGCTAAAAGAGAGTTAACTATTCGTGATTTATTAACCCATACTTCTGGTATTGATTATACAGCTATTGGTACCCCTAAAATGAATGCTATTTATACCAAAGCAGGCATTCCTTCAGGATTAGGTGATTTTAATGCGAGCTTATTAGATAGAATGAAAACGCTTGGAAGTTTGCCATTACTTCATCAACCTGGTGAAAGATTCACTTATGGATTAAATACAGACTTACTTGGTTGTATTGTTGAAGTGGTGAGTGGTTTATCCTTGGAAGCATATTGTCAAAAAAATATTTTTCATCCATTAGGAATGAAGGATACTTATTTCAATGTTCCAATGGCAAAAGCGGAAAGAATGCCGACAGTTTACACGGAAAACGATGATAAAAAAATTATTGAATGGTCGCCCACTTTTAGAGATATCAATCCTAATTATCCAATGATGCCTAAAACCTATTTCTCTGGGGGTGCAGGGTTATCTTCAACTGCGTATGACTATGCCATATTTTTACAAATGATTTTGAACGGCGGAAAGTACAATGGAAAACAAATTATCGCGCCTCGAACTGCCGAAATAATGACAAGCCCACAATTAGATTTTAAATTCAATGGCCAGGATGATTTTAGTTTGGGTTTTATGATTACTTCTGAAAAATCAGCCAACTTAAATTTTAGAAATAAAGGTTCCTTTTCCTGGGGCGGCTATTACGGCACCAGCTATTGGGCTGATCCAAAAGATAAATTAGTAGTTTTAATCATGACGCAACATAACCCAAATTCGCATGGAGAGCTTAGTGGAATTATCGAAAGAATTATTTACGGTAGCAGGGTAAACTAATTGCCTTATTAATTTAAATGACTTAAGAATGGGGTTTTACTCCATTTTTTTGTTATTTCAATCCATGCGCCAGTATGCTCATTGATATTCATTAAAAAATCCCAGGCTTCCACCATTAAGCTTTTTTGATACTGGTATTTTTATATTCTTGATTTAATTCAACCTTACCTGCAATTTCTCCGTTTAATAAATACACAATTTGATTGATAATTTTTCCTACTACTTTTTTATTACGACCAAAAAAGCAATCTCCAATTAAAATACCAATGACATGTTCATGATTGGTGTCTAAAATCATCATGTTTTCGATATAAGCGATGGTTTCTTTTTTTTGATCATGTATTAAATACATAATGATGGTGTTAATGATTTGAAATAATTTTATTAAATAGTTATCTGAGGTCAGGTGTTTTGCGTTTTTGCTAATGAATTATTCATTAATACCTCCACAATATCCTTGGTAGAATGGGTTAAGGAAATTTTTACGGAATTGTCTTGGTTGATCCAGATTTTGAAATTTTCCCCAAAATGTTGGTCTAATTTTTTTAACACTTTTACACCCATTTTATTTAAAGCCGCTGCATTACATTCTTGTTCAAAATGATTTAAGATAGGAATACTTAACAGCTTTTTATTCAAATACATTGCTTCCGCAGGTGTTTCAAAGCCGCCAGCAGTAATAATAGCATGGCAGCTTATTAAGCTATTGGTAAATGCAATGTTACTAATTGGAAAAAAAGTAATGTTTTTTGAATGAGTCACCTCCGTAACTTCCTTTGTAAATACCTCAAAATGAAATAGTGATTGCGCATGTAAAAATGGACTAACATATGCAATAGTATATTGTGGCAAATAAACAGTGATGTGTCCTTCATCTATTTTGCGTGCTTCAATAATTTCATCCTTAATGATTGGGTTATAAATTTGATCATCATAGGATTCAAAATGAAGACCAAGGAAGGAGGTACTTCTGACAAAGTTTTCTAAAACCAATTTCCCAATGGGATTGATTGTTTTAGCCCTAGGAGTTAATTTACTCTGAAAACTTGCTTGGTGGCCAAATTGAATACTTTTTTTTCTCTTAATCCCGCAAGCGAGCGAAGTAATAAATTCAAAGTCATTGATGATTAAGTCATAATGATCAATAGGCAAAGTCTTGGCATCTTTGTATAGTTTAAAAGAAATAGATTTTGCAATATTGGTATAATCCAGCCCACCGGTATGTTTGTAATGCAAACTAAGTCCCTGACTTTTGTACTTAATTGGGATTCGCGTATTTAATTGAGAATTTGATCCACTTAAAAAAAAATCAACCTCTCCGTATTTTTGTAAGTAAGGATACAATTGTTCAGCCCTACTTAAATGACCATTTCCCGTCCCTTGAATTGCGTAAAATATTTTCATAGGGTCAACTTTACATAGATACCTGAAAAGCTACCTCCTGCGTAATCACACTTAGTTCCTCCTGTAATTGTATGATTTTACTTTTCTTGTTAGTTTCTTCAAATTGCTTGGGATCATACTGATATAAGCGCCAAGCATTATCGAAATATTCTAATGATGTTAAATTTTCAATCCAATCGCCGCTATTTAAATAAGTAACGGATCCCTTATCAGTGGTAACGACGCGATGTTGTGGTTGATGAATATGACCACAAATAACATATTGGTAATTATTCTCGATGGCTAATTCAGCTGCTGTTTGTTCAAAATTATTAATCCAGGATACCGCTTTCTTCACCCCGTTCTTAATACTCTTGCTTAAACTCATTTTTTCTTTACCCATAATTTTTAAACTCCAGTTTAAAAGACTATTGATAAGAATTAATAAATCATATCCATATCCACCCAATTTTGCTAATAGCTTAGCGCTTCCCTTAGTTGTTCTATCAAAAACATCACCATGAAAAACCCAATTCTTTTCTCCATTGATTTCAAAAACAATTTTGTCAGTCAATTGAATATTACCCATCTCAAAGTCGGCATATTTCCGTAAAGCTTCATCATGATTGCCAGTGATATATATCACTTTTGTATCTTTACTTGCCATACTAAATATTTGTTTGATCACCGCCATATGACTTTTAGGGAAATAACGCTTATTGAATTGCCAAATGTCAATAATGTCACCATTCAAAATCAAAGTTTTAGGTTTTATACTTTTTAAATAATTAAGTACTTCCTTTGCTTGACATCCAAATGTGCCTAAATGCAGGTCACTTACGATACATATTTCCATTGGTCGCTTGTCCATGGCTTGTATTTTATGTAAATAACGCTATACGATGTAACTTTAATGTTTCCAGCATGTTACCATAGTATTAAGAAATAGTGAACAGAATATTACTTAATCTTGAATGAACTAAATTCGCACTACAAATTTGTATACATTATGAAGCATGAGTTTATACCTAGAGATATTAGCTGGCTAAGCTTTAATGCAAGAGTTTTACAGGAAGCCAATGATCCAAGTGTAACCTTAAAGGATAGAATTAGATTTTTAGGTATTTTTTCAAATAATTTAGACGAATTTTTCAGGGTACGGGTAGCCACCTTAAAAAGAATGCTTGAATTTGTTGATAAAAAGAAGAATACCAATATTGATATTCTTGAATCACCACAACTAATACTCGATGAAATTCAAAGAGTCGTTTTAAAACAACAAAGTGAATTTGCACGCATTTGGGGGAACATTAATAAAGAATTAATAAAAAGAAAAGTATTAATTATTAATGAGCGAAAATTAAATGCCGTACAAAAGGAATTTGTCAGAGATTATTTTGACAATGTAGTGCGCCCATACATTATTCCTTTAATGATTGAAAATTTACCAGAGCTTCCCTATTTAAGAGATAAGAGTTTGTATTTGGCGATTGTAATGAAAAATAAGATGGATGCATATCATGAAAAGTTTTCATTAATTGAAATTCCCTCTAAATCCATAGGCAGATTCGTTATTTTACCATCAACAGGTGCTACAAAATCAATCATTTTATTAGAAGATATTGTGAAGTATAATTTACCCATTATATTTTCACACTTCAAGTTTAATAAATTTGAAGCCCATGTATTTAAAATAACCAAGGATACTGAAATTGATTTAGACCAAGAAGTTGGATTGAATTTTGTAGAAAAAATTTCTAAAGGAATTAAAAACAGACGAAAAGGAAAGCCCGTCCGTTTTGTATATGATAAGGAGATGAATGCAGAACTACTTGATTTTTTAATTCAAAAACTACATTTAACTCGAAAAAGCAGTATCATACCAGGTGGGCATATTCATAATTTTAGACATTTCATGGATTTTCCAGATGTTCTCGTGGAAAAAGCGGAACGTCCTAAACCTTTTATCCATCCATCCTTTAGAAATAAATATCAGGTTTCAGAAGTAATATTACAGAAAGATGTTTTGTTACATTTTCCTTACCACAGTTTTGATCCAGTCATTGATATGTTAAGGGAGGCCGCTATGGACGATGCGGTAGAGTCCATCAAAATAACTGCTTATCGTTTGGCTAGCAATTCAAAGGTGATCAACGCTTTAATCAACGCAGCGCGTAATGGGAAAAAAGTTACCGTGTTTTTAGAATTAAAAGCAAGATTTGACGAAGAAGCAAATTTGGAGTGGAAAACATTAATGGAAGAAGAAGGTGTAAAGGTTTTAGTAGGTATTCCTAATGTAAAAGTGCACGCTAAAATTTGTGTGATACAAAAAAGGGTGGAAAAAAAGCTACTACAATATGGTTTCATAAGCACTGGAAATTTAAATGAAAAAACAGCAAGGGTTTATGCTGATCATTGTTTATTAACCGCTTCCAGGCCCTTATTAATAGAAGTAAACAAGGTTTTCACTTATCTAGAAACTTGACAATTAGGAGATAAGCCTATTGGCAAAACAAGAAACTTACTCATTTCTCCCATCAATATGCGCAATTCAATTATCCAATTAATTGAAAATGAGATAAAGCATGCGAAACAAGGAAGGGTTGCTAAAATAATTATCAAATCAAATTCAATCAGTGACCACACACTCATTGATCATTTATACAAGGCAACCAAAGCGGGTGTGGAAGTACATTTAATTATTCGAGGCATATTAACATTGAAAAAAGGTAGTGAAAAATTAAAAAATAAATTAAATGCCATAAGTATTGTAGACCAATATTTAGAACATGCCAGGGTAATGATTTTTCACAATAAAGGAAATGAAAAAGTATACATTTCAAGTGCCGACTGGATGGTACGTAATCTAGATCATCGAATTGAAGCTGCTGCACCAATTTTAGATGTAAAATTAAAAAAAGAATTGGTTGAAATCATCAATATTCAATTGAAAGACAATCAAAAAGCCAGAATTTTGGATGAAAATTTAGGCAATAATTATGTATCTTCCGTTGGTAAAAAACATTGCAAATCACAGGTAGCTACTTACAACTACTTAATTGGTAAAAAATAAAATACTTTGATACTTGCAGCAATAGATATTGGTAGTAACGCGGTCAGATTACTCATTTGTGAAGTAATAAAAAAAGGGAAAGCCACAGAATTTAATAAATTGAACCTTTTAAGAATCCCAGTTCGATTAGGGTTTGACGTTTTTGAAAAAGGGCATATTGGTGGACAAAAAAAGAAGATGCTGATTAATACCATCAAGGCTTTTAACAACTTAATGAAAGTATACGAAGTTGATCACTATATGGCTTGTGCAACAAGTGCCATGCGTGATGCTGAAAATGCCAAAGAAATAATAAAAGAAATAAAATCTGAAACCAGTATTGAGATTGAGGTAATCACTGGTGAATTAGAAGCAGAAATAATATACGAAAATCATATTGCAGAAATGTTAGATAACGATAAGAGTTATTTATACATTGATGTAGGTGGTGGAAGTACCGAGCTTACTTTATATCACAAATCCAATATAATTCTGCAAAAATCATTTAATATTGGCACTGTTCGTATTCTTACAAAAAAGGTCAAGGACGAAACTTGGGATGAAATGAAGGAAACCTTAAAGGACCTTTCAAAAAAATACGAAAATATCATTGGGATTGGGTCGGGAGGCAATATCAATAAACTATTTTCAATTAGCGGAGCAAAAGCAGGTAAATCAATATCCTATGAAACTTTGAAAGATATTTATAAGGAAATGGAGCCACTCGCTATAGATGAAAGAATGAAAAAATATACGATTAAAGAAGATCGGGCTGAAGTTATTGTACCTGCATTAACTATTTATAACGCAATATGCAAGTGGGCAGCAGTTACAGAAATTCATGTACCGAAAATAGGACTAGCGGATGGGCTAATCCATCATTTATATGATATGGTTATACATGACTAATTAGGTAATTTACTTTATTTAGCAGGCTGAATACAATTTTTTAATGTAGTCGTCAAATCCTCAAAGGCATCGGTTGCATTATTGCAGAGAATGATTAATGTTTTATTTGTTTTTAAAAACCTGATAATGATGGTTTTATACCCTGGGTTATCACCATTGTGCCATACTATATTTTCACCAAGCTTTAAATCCCAACCAAACCCATAATTAGAAATAGTCCCATTATTTAAATGCATGGGCGTAAAGGCATCTGCCATAGCAGTCTGGCTTATTAACTTATTAGTATATAATGCCTGGTCCCATTTTAATAGATCAGTTACGGTTGAGCTTATCCTTCCTGGGCCTTTTCTATTCCCTAACCAAATGGTATAATTAGATGAAGGAAATGAATCAGCTCTTATATAGGCGTTCCTTTCTGGAACATATACATGCCCTAAAGCAAAATTTTTAATGGCCGTCTTTTCAGCTAAACTGCGAATAGCAGTATAATTCATTTTTAACTTACTGAATATTTCAGTATTGCAAAATTCAATAAAATCCCTGCCGCTTACTTTTTCAACGATGCTGGCTAATAAAACATAGCCCGTATTACTATATAAATACTTTTCACCCGGTTCAAATAATTTGGATGGTGCATATTTATTTAAATAGTTAATAATATCATCATTGCCAGCCACTTTTGCTTTATCCCAATAAGCATCCATGATTACTTGGTAATCCGGAAGTCCGCTAGTATGCGTAAGTAGCTGACGTATGGTAATTCCCTTGTAAGGAATGTTGATGTACTTTTCAACCAAGTCATCGTAATTTAATAATCCTTTTTCTTTAACCATCATCAAAGTCATGGCAGTAAACTGCTTACTGACTGAGGCTAACTCAAAGATGCTGTTTTTATTTAAGGACTTTTGTTTGGCATAATCGATATATCCTACTGCTTTATTATATTTCACTTTGCCATCTTCTGCTATAAGTACTACCCCACTAAATTTATTATTGTAAACCAGGTTGCTTATTATACTATCCACTTTCCCGTAATTAATACGCTGTGAAAAAACAGTGCTAAAACAAAATACAAAAGCAATTGTAATGAATATCCTGAATAAATTTTTCATATTATTAAGTTAATTAGAAACAAAAAAAGCACAATACCATTCATGACACTTAAATATACAAATAATATATTTTATAATTTTAGCAATGAAAAAAAGGTTGGCTCATCCATTTCAATGACTTCCCCAGGCTGCATGTTCCCAATACCTATGTTTTCAATTTCAGTTCTAATGAGGCGAATACACTTATGATTTACAGCGGCTACCATTTTTCGAACCTGATGAAACTTACCTTCAGTTAAAGTGATTTGCAACCAACTTGTTTTAACATTTTCGTGTAAAGGCTTCCCTACTTCAAATAAATTAGTGGGCTTGTTGACTAATTTTACCATACAAGGGGTAGTGATAAATTGGGTACCATTGGGTGCACTAATCGCAATGCCATTGGCCAACCTTAGCACGGTTTCAGCACTTACCGTATTTTTTACTTGTACTAAATAAGTTCTTGTATGCGGCACTGGGCCTTGAAATAAAAGACGTATAATTTTTTTATTGGTAGTAAGTAATAATAATCCTTCGGAATTTTGATCTAACCTGCCAATTGCGTGGGTTTCTTCCGGAAAATTAAACTTCAAGTCACCTAATAATTTCACCTGATGACTGCTGACAAACTGCGACACCATATTCATTGGCTTGTTAAGTATAAAATATCGGTGTGGCTTCATAGTAGCAAATTACATGTTCCTTAGAGCAAATTACTTAATATTGCATATGGAACAAACTTCTAATGATCCTTTACACGGTAAAACACTTGAATTTATCGTAACTGAGCTTGTGAACTATTTTGGTTGGGAGGATTTAGGTCAGCATATTCCTATTAATTGCTTTAATAGCAACCCCAGCATCAAATCAAGTTTAACTTTTTTACGCAAAACCCCTTGGGCACGCACTAAAGTGGAGCAACTGTATATTAGGATGATTAAAAACTAAGCTCATTCAATTTATCCGTAGGATTCATCATGTAAGTAATCATTGAATTGTTCTTCAATAATTCTACTACCCTAAATCCTTTATAAGGGGTTCCCCAATTGCCACCTACATGCGCATCAAAAATATAGGGCACTTTTTCAACCATTTTAAAACTATCTTGATCATGCTCATGACCATGGAAAACGGCTTTCACATTTGGAAATTTTTTGATAGTATCAAAAACTTCAGGCGTGCTTATGCCATTCTTTGTCCACTTTGCTTGTGGTATATGTAAAAAGATAAAAACCTGCTTCTTGTCCTTATGTGATTCCAAGGTTTTGTTCAGCCAAGATAAATCCGGAGATAAATAAACGCCTTTTTCATTGGAAGTATCTCCCAATAAAATTCCATTGTCTTTTACAACAACATCATGATTTAAAGGCGTGCCCCAAACACTGTTCCAATATTCGGGTGTTACCATATCATGATTGCCTCTAGTTACGTAATAAGGCATTTTTAATGCATCTAATTTCCCTTTTACTAATGGCAAAAATTCTTTTTCGTTATGAATCAAATCACCATTTACCACAGAAAAATCCAATGGGCTTTGTTGATGAAATAAATTTATTTGATTGACAACCGTTTCTGTCATTTGCTCAAATGGAGTATTAGGTTGTCCATAATGAACATCAGAAGCCACTACAAAACGGAGTTTAATTTTACTTCTTAAACCAATAACATCATTTGCACTTAATGGGATTACTTTACCGGTGATTAAAAATGCGGAAGCAAATGATATATTTTTAATGAATTTTCTTCGACTATCCCTTATGATGTTAATTTCAGACATAAACTAGTATTAAACCGTTTTTTTAGGCGGAAGTGCGAACGCAGTTGCTTCGTGTTCAAAATTTCCATTATGAGCGCCGTCACAAAATGGCTTGTTCTTACTTAATCCACAACGGCAAAGTCCAATCACTTCCCTACCTGCTAAATCGTATGTATTTCCAGCACGATCTACAATGGTAAATTCTCCTTCTACTTTTAATGAACCGTTATTGTTAATAGTAATTTTAGTTGACATATTTTTAATTTAGGTGATAAAAATAATACATTAGTCACTAAAAAAAGAATAAATAAAAAATTAATTAGGAGTGCATTAAGTCAATGACTAATTGATCTAAAATTTCAAATGCCGTTTCGGCCATTTTGTTGCCTTTGTTGTCCAAAAGTGGATTAACCTCGGTAAATTCAACACAACAAACCTTTTTTGTTGTAATAAAGAGCGATAATAGCTCCTTTATTTCACCTGATGAAAAGCCAACAGGCACCGGAGTCCCAGTTCCATAAGAAACACGATCGCAATCCAATGAATCCACATCAAAGGAAATATAAATTTGATTGCAACTATTTAATTGGTTAATCGCTTTTTGAATACAAAATTCCAACCCCTTTACTCTAGTCTCTTCAACATCAAAAAATAAAATTTCGTACTGATCAATAACTTTTTTTTCTGCGGTCTCAAAATCACGCAAACCAAAATAAACTAAATGTGCAGGAACTATTTTTGGCCCAGTAATTCCAATATTTTTTAATTCGTTCCATTGTTGCGCCGTGATTTCACCTGGTTCATTAATTTTTGCAGCTATATTATCCAAATTCATTGCTGCAGCCAAAGGCATTCCATGAATATTACCTGAAGGTGAAGTGTATGGAGAGTGTAAATCAGCATGTGCGTCAATCCAAATTACACCGATTGTTTTATCCGGATTTGCTGCCTTAATACCGCTAATGGTACCTAGCGCCGATGAATGATCTCCAGATAATACAATGGGTAAAGCTCCCGATAAAATTGTTTCCTTGACTACATCAGAAACTCGCTGGCACTGTTCCTTTACATGCTCAATACGCTTGGCAAAATTATTGGTGTTTTTATGATAGATAGATTCATTATGCGTTTTAACATCAACAAATGCATGTCGATGAAAAAAATCATTATTCTGATTAATTGCAGCAATTTCAATTGCATCTATACCCATATCTGAACCACGCGTACCCGCGCCAATATCAGATCTATTTTTAATAATTTTAATATTCATAGAAATATTCTATTCCAAAAAAATAAATTAATCTTTTTCCGTTGGAGTTACAAAGGCTGCACGACGTGGCGCAGGGTAAGGAATATTCCCTTTTAACCCATGCCATAATATTTTATTAAACTCATAGTCATTGTTACTATCCTCAACAACAAAATTTAATTTTTCTGATTTTTGCTGCCATTCATTACGCGCCGTATTTACTTCCTTCGTATTAATTTTTGGAGGAATCGCTGAAAACACAAATGGTTTTGCAGTTGAATCAAAACATTTCCACATGGGCGTTGCAGCAGCATCATACTGCGTCATTGGAGGCATGCCTAAAATAAGCTCCATGGTTCTTAACATAGAAGTAGTGGTATAAGGTGTATGGTCAACATAATTGCGTTTCACAAAACCTCCTGCTAGATAAGCTGGACTGCGGTGCGCATCCACGTGATCAGATCCATTTTGCGCATCATCTTCCAAAATAAAAACAGCTGTCTCATTCCAGATGGGACTTTTGGCTAATGCTTCAATAAATAAACCAACTGCATAATCATTATCAGCAACATGCGCATACGGCGTTGGTCTACCTAATCGCAAACCTTCCGTATGGTCATTTCCAAATCGAACGGTATTAAACTGTGGCACTTTATTTATTGCCAACAAGGAATCAAAATCCTTTTTCCATACTTGATAACGATACGTATCCGTAATTGCTAAATTATAACTTGGATACTTAGTAGAATAATGGTCTTTTAAAATTGAAATTCTAGGTTTGCCTGCAGATACAAATTCACCATAGCTTCTATAGCTTACCCCGTTTCGATAACATTGATTCCAAATAAAGCCATTTTTATTATTGGCAATTTCTCTTTCACCTTCACCCCCATAAGTACCGCCATGACCACCATAACTACTTGGCCATGTTTTTTCTAAATAGTCAGTTGCGTATCCACCCATGGACCAATTATGACCATCCGCACTCACTTCGGCATCCACATAAAAATTATCAAGCAAAACAAATGACTCCGCAATATGATGCTGGTTGGGGGTTATATTTCTTCCGAATAATAACAAACTAGTATCTCCATTTCCTTGCGGGAGATCAGCTAATACCTGATCATAGGTTCTGTTTTCCTTAATGACATAAAAAACATACTTGATGGGCGAACTTTGATTTTGCTTCATTGGGATAGGGAAACCAGGTGCTGTTGCATCCGCTAATATTGTTTTAGCAATTGAATAAGGCACATTTTTATAAACCGCCTTTGAGTAAGCTACTAAATCCTTATCAGTAGGAATAGGAATAATACTCATACTGCCTTTGAACAAGCTTCCAATATATTCAACCTGGTCGCCTGGTTTAAAACTGGCTCCATGGCTTATCACTTCCTCCTTTGGACGCACTGGAGAAGGACCAAAAGCATTTGGTTTTGATGAAAACCCTTTTCCGTTAGCAACCCATAATTTTTTATTGATTACACGCACTGAAGTTGGATACCAACCCACTGGAATAAACCCTTTTGCAACGCTTTCACCAGGCTCCTCCACATCAAAAACTGCAATACAGTTATTATTTGCATTCGCTAAGTATAAACGCTTATTAATAGCATCCAAGCATAAGCTATTGGTCGTAGAACCACTAGGCGCATTTGGAAAAAGCGCAGCGTCTAATGTTTCAATAACTGTTTTGGATTTTAAATCAATTACCGAAACACTATTATCATTTGAATTACAAACATATAAGTATTTGCCATCGGGGGTCACTAACATTTCATTTGGATTGTCACCCACTTTGATGGATGGCTTCCAACTTAAAGTAGTTAAATCAAGCGTATTTACTTGGTCACATCCCCAGCAGCTCACATAAAGTTCATTGTTATTGGGATTCATAATGCATGCATACGCTTCACCATCAATAGATAACTTTTTTACAAATTGCTTTGTTTTTAAATCAAAAATATAAAGCTGTTTATCCTCACGTGTAACGACATATAATAAATTTCTTTTTTCATCTAATGCAATGCCTGAAGGGCCAATAGCAGTTGGCCAAGGTTTTCCAAGCTTAAAAGTATCTGTATTAAATAAATGCTTGTCCTT
>SXGR01032340.1_pt1 | contig 82932 bp, 80 predicted proteins | sample 3174711 | NCBI WGS metagenome assembly SXGR01 (sample SAMN11356860, study PRJNA531348) | freshwater metagenome | isolation source: freshwater sample F1-60 | place: China: Fuxian Lake, Yuxi | collected 2017-12-25 | reverse complement strand
GTGCAAGAGTTCAGCAATGACCCTGCAGGTGCCGCTGGTCGCTATGGTAGGCTCACTGGTGGTTGCAGTTTTTGCAACCACGGTCTCAAGGATGACCGTAGCCTGGCAGTGGGCTATGGCCCGGTGTGTGCTCGTAACTTCAATCTCAAGTGGGGTGTTTAATATGCAAAGGACCACTATCATTATCAAACTGCCCAGGATGAAGCGCCGTGCCACGGAACTTTATTCAGCAGGAACCCCTTTTCGAGGTAGGGTTGAGCGTAACCGTATGGCTTACAAGCGAAAACCCAAGACTCAAAAAGAGGTTGACAATGATCTAGATCTCTAGTATAGTAGACATTGTAGCGGAATGGTTCTGCTACATTTTACACACACAGGAGTGTTCGCATGTCTAAGATTCTTTCCCAAACCCCCAACGCCATTCGCAAGCGTGAGGCTCGTGCTCGCGCCGCTGGTGTGATGGAGCTCACTGTTGCTGAGCCTGTTGCTCCGGCTGTAGTGGCCGCGGCTGTTGCCGAAGTTACCGCCGGTGAGACTTTTTCCTTTGTTGGCTATGCCGTAGACAAGAAAGGTCGTGGTGCTGTTCGCTACACTAACGACAAGCGTCGAACCCGCACTCTTGTTCGCGCAGGTTGCACCGACGTCAAGTTTGTGGAACTGCCCAAGCCCATGACTAAGGCTGAGATTGACGCATCTGAGTTTATTGCTCAGGTCCAGCCTGCTGGCGCTGTGGAAGCCACAGCCTCTTAATTGTAGCAGGAACGGGTAGAGGTTGACACTTCTACCCTGCCTTGCTATAATATAAACATCATCAACCCCTGAAGGAGCCACCATGGGAACTCGTAGTCAAATTGAAACCCGCACCGTTAAGATCAGCGAGTGCAAACCTATTCTTCGCCGTGCCGTTGCAAAACGCCGCCCGGTATTTGTTTGGGGTCCTCCCGGTGTTGGCAAGTCCGACATGGTGAACCAGGTTGCCAGTGAGTTTCCTAACTCTACTGTGATTGACCTGCGTATGGCCCTTATGGATCCCACAGACATTAAAGGTGTCCCTTACTACAGTCAAGGCGACAATACCATGAAGTGGGCTACCCCTTCAGAATTGCCTACTGCGGAATTTGCAAAAGAACACGACATTGTGTTCCTGTTCCTTGACGAACTTAACTCTGCTCCGCCGGCTGTTCAGGCCGCGGCCTATCAGTTGGTGCTCAACCGCAAGGTGGGCCAGTATACCTTGCCTGACAATGTGGTAATCATTGCCGCAGGTAACCGTATGGGCGATAAGGGTGTTACCTATCGTATGCCTAGCCCACTGGCTAACCGCTTCATGCACTTGGAAATCCGTGTGGACTTTGAAGACTGGGAGCACTGGGCTCTTAGCCATGAGATCCATCCGCAGGTGGTGGGCTTCCTGAAGCAGTTCAAGGGCGACCTTTACAATTTTGACCCGGTGCAACACGACCGTGCCTTTGCTACTCCGCGCACCTGGAGTTTCGTGTCTGACATGCTGGATGACAACCTGCCCGACAGCGCCAACACCGATATGGTGGCTGGCTTGGTAGGTGAAGGTATGGCCATCAAGTTTATGGCCCACCGTCGACATGCCGCAGACTTGCCTGACCCGTCAGATGTGTTGAGTGGCAAAGTTACCTCTTTCAAGAGCAAGGAAGTTTCCGCAGGCTACGCTCTGGTCACTAGTCTGTGCTACGAACTTCGTAGCCGCTACGAAAACGCCAAACGGGTTGGCAAGATTGACACGTTCAATGAAAGTGCCGATAACTGGCTGGGCTTTATGATGGCGAACTTTGAACCCGAGATGGTTATCATGGGTGCTCACACCGTGCTCAAGAATTACAAGGTGGTATTTGACCGTAAGAAGATGAAGAACTTTCCTGATTTCTTCAAGCGGTATGCCAACCTGCTTACGGATGAGTAAGCATGCATAGGGAACGCCCATGGTCTATAATAGAGCAATTGTATGGACCAGACGTTCGAGACCAATGGGCAGACCAGCCTCCAGCACCATCCGATGTCAGCGAGTGGCTCCGCGAACAAAGGAAGGGCTGGTCTGCCCGCCCATGGCAGAGCTACCCGATCCGTGAAGTTACCGCGTGGGCCAGATACCAAGGCCTAAAAAGATTGGATTGGGACTATGTGCCACGCAAAACCATTTGGTTTAGAGACCCCCAAGTTGCCATGCTTTGGGACTTGTGTGGGCCAAAATAAAATGGTTGACCTTAATCCAAAATTGCACTATAATAGATACATACGCTGAAAACATAGGAGCCACCATGTTAAAAATGTCCGCCCGCGATAAGTTGATTAAGACTCGTGTCGCTATGCTACTGAAGTATCCTTTCTGGGGTCCTTTGGCCGCCCGACTCAAACTAGAAGAATGCGATTGGTGTCCTACATTGGCCACCGACGGCAGGTCCTTTTATTACAATCCCGACTTCATCCAAAAACTTGACGAGCAAGAACTAATTTTTGGCTTTGGCCACGAACTTGGCCACATTATTTTTGATCACATATCACGCCGCGGTGATCGTCAGCCGCAGGTCTGGAACATGGCTGGCGACTATGTGATCAACGGCATGTTGGTCCGTGAAGGTGTTGGTCGTGCTATTCAAGCGGTGCCAATCTTGTTGGACTCTAAATACAATGGCAAGACCGCAGACGAAGTCTATGACGAACTCATGGCCAATGCTGTAGAAATTAAGATGACCTTGGACATGCACCTGGACCCTGATGGGGACTACGAAGAAGGTGAGGGTGACAGCAACAGCCCTGACAGCAAGGATGGCAAGGGCCGTCCTAAGACGAAACCTTTGACTGAAGAAGAAAAGAAGGCTTTGCGTGACGAATGGCGTGAGGCTGTGCTTCAGGCCGCAAAGACTGCAGGTGCTGGCAATGTGCCAGGCGATATCCAGCGTTTGGTCAAAGACATTACTGCACCTGTAATGGACTTGAAGGATCTGCTTCGTATTCAGTTCTGTGGTTCTCTCAAGAGCGACTACACCTGGATGCGTCCTAATCGTAAGGCCTGGCACACTGGTGCAGTTCTGCCTGGTCAACTGCCTGGCGAGGAACTTGACATTGTGGTTGCATTAGACGCTTCTGGATCCATTGGCGAGGACATGCTGTCAGACTTCTTGGGCATGGTGCAAGGCTCGCTGGATCAGTTTACGTCTTACAAAGTTCGTATCATTACCTTTGATACCAGCGTCTACAACCAAGACGAATTCACCAGCGATGATGGTCGCGACATGAGCGAGTATGATATCAAAGGTGGCGGTGGAACTGCATTTGAATGTGTATGGCAGTGGATGAAGGACAATGAAGTCCATCCGCATCAGTTGGTGATGTTCACAGACGGCTATCCTTGTAGTAGTTGGGGTGATCCAGACTACTGTGATACCCTGTTTGTTGTGCATGGTAACAGAGATATCACTGCACCGTTTGGCATCACTGCCAATTATGTGCCTGCCAATCATAGGTAATTAGTTGAGAAAGAACCCGCCGGGGTAACGCCTGGCTAGTCTGACCCAGACGAAGGAGAAGTGAGTTCGTGACTCAAGGGTGGTTCCAGTCCTACCGAACTGGCGCTGGCAATGCGACAATCCTCTCTGGTCGGGAAGCGGGTGGAGGCTGTGTGTGATGGGCCATAGTGCAAGATACTTCCAAAATATCAAACACTACTAACCTTGATGCAGTATAGTTACCGCCGCAGGGAGGAAGCACTTTATTATGATACTAGAATGAAAAACTTAAAAATGTTTGAAACCACAGTCCGACAGCCTGGACCGGGTGGAGAAGAAAAAACAGTCAGAGTCATGGCCGAATCGGCCCAGCAGGCTCGTGAACTCCTGCAACAACTACACGGAGTTCGTTCCGTTCCTTATCTACCAAAAATGGTTGCACATTGATGTCTCTTGGTCTTGGTTTTGGTCCTTTTTCTGTCACCTGTTTGACATTTGCATTTGTGCTACTGGTTTCCATCCACGTTGGTTCTTTCATTTACAATTGTGTTTGGTTTTATAAACCCGAAATCAGCAATTGCCAGAATCATAGACCTCTTCCTGCCAAGAAAGATGTTGAGCCCATTGAATTAAAAGTTGTCAAACCTGTGATAATGGCAACAACACCAACACCAGCACAAATTGAATCGATAGTTAAACCCACAGAACGCGAGTATACCGCAGTTGGTAAAATTTCTGTAGATTCAAATTTACGCACTGGTCCAGGAAAGGGTTACCCAATCATATCTGTGCTGTATGAAGGATCTACAGTTGAGATACTTGAAACACGAGACGGGTGGCACCATATAAAAATAATACAAAAAGGACCACTAGATGACGAACCCACTACAGGATGGGTTTGGAGTAACTTGGTAGAATAAAGCGCACCATTGGTGCGCTTTGTTTTTGGCCGCATTGGCCAACACCCCGGGTCTTTGCGACTATAAGTATCTCCGAGGACATGGTGACATGTCCATAATCCAAAACAGGAGAACTAAAATGCAAGGACTAGTCCTTCAAGATCTTAAGGTAGCCGCAGGCGCTATCGAACTTGGCGCCCAGCGTGGCGCCTTTCGTGCCAATGAGATGAAGATCATTGGTGACGTCTACGACAAGTTGACTACCTTTATCAAGAGTGCAGAACCCCCAGCACCGGCGGCCGCCGAAACTACCGAAGGTGGCGAGGGCGCAGAAGTTACCGAAACCGACGATACAACACCGGTTGACGGCACAAACCAAACATAAGGAGGCATTATGCCAAAATTTATTAAACACGTTGGTGTTGATGGCAAAGGTAAGAAGTGTATTGTGGTTTTTCGAGAAGTTCCAGGCGACGCCGAAAATGCATTGATCGTCTTGACCGAAGCATTACCAACCCAATTCCACGACGACCTCATAGCCGCTATTGAAAGCACAACTGCCCAAGAAAGCACAGAAGTCAGTGAGTTTTTGTTTAGACAAAAGTTCAAAGACGGCACCAACATACTGAACACACTACATCAAAATGGTTGGCTGGTAAAAGTCACAACTAAATCAGTTATGATGACTCCGCAACCCAGTGTTTCAATTAACCTGGCTGAATTAAATTCACAATTGCGTTTAATCAGCCAAGCACCAAAAGAAGCACAGGCTCTTGCTGGAAGTAAAAACCCACCAGGTGTGTTGGATGACAAGCAAATTGCTGACAAGTTTAGGGCTCAGGCACGAACATTCGAATCCGAAGCCAAACGTCTGCGTGAGGAGGCAGAAAAACTTGACCCAAAGGACCAATCAGTCCCAAACTTAGTAACGGTCTCCGACGAACCCGCAAAGCGCGGCCGCGGGAGACCATCAAAAGTGACAGCCGCGGCCTAATAGAACGATGGAGTTCTAGGTTGCGATCTTTTTGGAGCAAAGGATGAGTATTAGGAAAAAGGATCGTAGTTTTGAAGATATGCTGAGAGAAATCCATGTAGAGGAAGTGCCTGTAGAATACATTGATTGGATCAAAGTTTATCTAAACGACGGAACAGAACTTGTGTTTAAGCAAGCAGAGTTAAGTGAAATTAAAACCAGCAAGGAAGTATTGGGCATTAAGCAGTTAGAAAAATACCTAGATCGCATTGTTGATTTTGAAGTAATGATGAACAGCGAACTGATCAAAACCAGAGTCACAAGATTCGTAGGTGCCTTGTTGGCCACACATTTCAATCAAGAGTAAAATTGTGAAAATTCTTTTTATCAATCCATCAGAAATAACCACTAGAATTATTCCTGCATTTAAAGTCAAAAACTCTGAAGTTGCTGTGCTGTTGACCAATGGACAAACACTGGAGTCCGGCACAGTTCCGGCAGATCTTTCAAATGTTAGAATCATTGATTTGGCCAAAGAAGAGTGGGACCGCGGTTTAAAAATTATATCTGCTGTGGCGTGGAATCAAGAAGGCCACAAATTTTTAGAATCTATCAATGACCAGATTGCACTATGTAATGTCAACATACCCGGATACATTGATAAACGCAAAAGTTCTTACCTAAACTTGCCATTGGAAGAAGACACTATCTTCATTGATACTTTAAGTTACAAAGGCAGACACGTTGTTATGAGTGTTTGGAAATACATTGGCGGTCAATGGAAGTTGTTCCAAGAGTTCAAAGGGCCAGAATTTATCAATGCCATTGAGCATGCATGGGCAAACTTAGATGCACAGGGTGTTATCAATGGACCCAGCCAAAGTTACGTGATGCCCGGCAACATCATTAAACTAAAATTTCATCCAACCAATGCCGCATATAACGCCAGCAAAGGTCTAGTGACTCGACATTGGTTTGACATTTGGCCTATTGTCATTGAGCACGAAATAGATAATCCTAAGAAATCAATCAACAGTTTTTACGATTGGGTTGAACGTTCGGGAAGTTCTAAAAGGTTTGAAACTCAACCAACATGACTGCGATAGGTTCCAAATAGCCTATCCCACAGTGGAACAAACAGGCCAAAGTTAACAGTGGTATCTTGGTGATGAACCAGATGCCACTTTCCACTTGTAAGCACAGGATGCATGTCAAAGTCTGGATTGTGTTCAATTATCTCTTGAACAAATGCCGCCCAGAAGTAGTAGAATACGCTGATCCACCAGTAGCCAGTTACCCAACTAAAGATCAAGGTGGGTATTACTTCAGTAATCCATAAGTCAAGTGTGCTCATCCAGGTATCATTGAACAAAAACAAATTGTTCCAATGCCAGGTGGTTTTAGCATGTGTGTTGATGTATCTATGATGATCTGCATGCGCCTCGAACGCTATTGGAAAATATTTTACTCCGACGGCGTGAATCGCCCTGTGTATGACATATAGATAAAGTGTCCATGCAAAAAAGACTACGATATGTTCCATTAAACTCTCCATCCAGGTATTTATATGCTCATAATATGATTGTTGACCACGACTAAATAAAAACATGCTTTTATACAAACATGTTGACATTGTAACTTGGCCCATAATCAAAGTTCGGTTCCAGCATTTGATGCCGAACGTTGATGGCTACGAATCTTATATTCTCAAAAACGAAGAGTTGGCTTGGGTTGGTTCTATGCTTTGCAATCAGATTAAGAAAATTACAGGCCACGATCATGAAATCAAAAGTGCCATTGTGTTTGCACAGTCGCCTGAAAACATTCAGGGACTCCATGTTGATGGTTTCAATACTCAAAGAATTGGAGCCAGCAATTGGGCATTGAATTTGCCAATCACCGAAGTGGGTGAAATGCTTTGGTATGGTGGCAAATTTAATCTTGCTGTGGCAGACTCTGGCACTTCAGCCCTAAAGTATCTAAAATTGAACTGGCAAGAAGAACCCAGAGTCATTGAATCCGTTATAGTAGATCGTCCTACTATAGTCCGCGTTGATATACCACACCAAGTGATCAATCAATCTCGCGAGCGCCGCCGATTGGTGTTGAGTGCTAGATTCACTCCAGATATATTTGATTGGTAAAATCTGTCAAATAACATTGACTATATATTTCACAACTAAGGTGAATAAATGAATTGGATAGCATTGGCCTGCACGGCCGACAACTATGTTTTGGCCTGGCACGAAAGTTTGTCTTTGTTGGAAAGTGCCTGCGGTAGCGAATTCAGAGCCATCTGTAGAATTTACGGTGTCGACGATGTTGAATACCAGCAACTCAAAAACAACAATGTTGCCTTTAAAATTAAATTTTCTGGCCCCAGAAACACATCATTGGTTGGTGACAAGAAACCCGCAGAGATTGATGAACTCAGTCAGATTTTACGAGCCAGAGTAAGTTTAGTTGATGAACTTCATCAGCGTATTGCTCACGGTTACAAACGATTCAATGATGTAGTGCCGTGGCAACAAGAAGCCTATCAATACAAAACACAACAGGCTTGGTCTGTGCTGGGAGGTATTCGTGATCCTGAAAGCATTGGATTCATTCAAGATTATGCTAATGCCGCAGGGCTTGACCTAGAAGTTGCTGCCAGGATGATCACTGTCAAATCAATGAATCAACAAGACATGATTAGAAAACTTGAATACCTGCGTATCAAGCATCAAGAGGCTATTCGTTGTGCTTCAAACAAAATAGAATTTGCCCAGGCAAGAGCCGCTATGGACGAAGATGCATTTTTGAGTATGTTAATGTAATGAATTTACTCTATTATATTCCACACCGTCTGATCAACAGCAACATTGCACAAGAAATTGATCCACCAGAAATCAGTTTCTTACGAATGTTTAATCCTTGGATCAGTTTAAGTGATAGGACTGGCACACTAAATGTGCCAGGGATTGAAATTCACAACAATAGCCCCATGCCCAGTCCAGGGTTGGCTATGTCATTTGAAGCCTGTGCTAATCAGCGCATGAGCGATATCATTGCTTGCTTCAAACAAAATGAAAATCAAATTGACAAGTTAGTGATCATGTATTCGGGTGGCATTGATTCCACGCTGATTGTTTGTCTCCTTATAGCAAGTCCTTATTGGAATGACATCCGCGACCGTGTGCTGTTGGCATTCAATGAAGACAGTCAAATTGAAAACCCTGACTTTTTCAAACAAGTGATATTGCCAAATTTTGGCCATTGCTTGATCAACAGCAACAGATTTTATGATATTGTGTCAAATCCTCGCTACCTGTGTGTCACTGGTGAATGTGCTGATAATCTGTTTGGTAGTTTGGCTCTGAAGAGTTACATGGACTCTACACTAAACTACAATGTCATCCATAATCCTTGGCCAACTGGCAGTATGGTTTGGCTCTTAGACAAAGTCAAAGAGCACAGAGATGAACGTGAACAAATGCTTTACAATTTGGTCAATGCCTGTCCTATACCTTTAGATTCCAATCACGACTTTCTATGGTGGTTAAACTTTACCATGAAGTGGCAGGCTGTGAAGTATCGTATGAGTATGCATGCTCCTACTGCGGAACAGGCAGTAGCAATGGCTCGTCAGGTTGTGAACTTTTTTGATACAGAAGAATTTCAACGTTGGGCTTTATATACCAAAGAACCCAAGTTGGGAGATACTTGGGCCAGTTACAAACTACCAGCAAAGAAACTGATCTATGATATTTGGCCCAATCAAAACTACCTGCTACACAAAACCAAGTGGCCTAGTTTACCTACCATTACCAGATACAACAATGCCTGGGGATTCTTGTGGGAAAACGAGCGGGGTGGTTTAACTGCCACTAAAGAACTTAGTCCTTAGTCTGACTCCACACGTTTTTAGACTTATTTGGTTGGTATCCAATCTTCTTACGCCAAGTCTTGGTAAAGACCCCGTCAACACGAATTGTAAATGCCGCAAACGCACAAGGATCACTGCCGTGCCAGTTTGCTGTGTCAAACCAAACGGCATGGTTGTCAAAGTAGTGCTTTTCTCCGGTTTCACTGTCTAGCACATAAAAACGTTTGCGATCCGGAAATACATTGAACCAAACAAACTCATCTGGATCTTCCACTGCATTGAATTGATTGTGATCTCTATGCACTAAGCAAAACTGATGCTGGTCATTGAAGAAGATAACCACACGACCAATCTCAGAAAATATTTTTTGCTTTTTAACCCAATCTAGGAAAAAAGTAAACCTGTCATAATACAATGAATCTTTGGTTTTGTCTGCCAGATGCTTTTCTGCATAATTGCTGGTTGTTGGCTGTCTGATAAACATTTGATAGCCAATGCCTTGATTGTTGCCTAAGAGTTTCAAGAACATGTAGGCATAACTGGGGTGACCATTTTCTACAAAAGATTTAACACGAGCATGCCCAGGAGCAGACTGGTCTTTGAGAGTCCGCTGTAGTGCTCCTGCCAGTTCCTGCCCTTCATGGTGAGGAAGATACAATTCTTCAGTATTGCTGTTGCTGTTTGGCCAATTGGCTGGATGACCTGCCACTGATGGCAATGCTTGGTTTCCTTTGCCAAGCCCTAACCAAACATCGGTGAAAGCATGACAAAGTTCTTCTTTGAGATCCAACAGTCCAGAAATATCTAGATGCTGGTCAAATTTCAAAAAAGGTTGGTCACTGATCTTATAGAGCATCTAAGTTTAACTTTTGTTTGAACTCAACGACTTCTCGCTGACTCATGCCAAAAGATTTAGCAAGGCCTTTGTCGTCACGAAAATCTTGTTCCAGATCAAACCAACGTTCTCTGCTGATTATACGGTTGAGTAATGCTAGGTCTTGGGCACTGAATTTGACAGCATTTTGTTGATAATCTTCAAATGCTTGACAGGCTTCAGGAAACAATGGTTGAGCCAATGTATACATGGCTCTGGCAAATTCTTGAATCTCCCATTGTGCATGACTATCCATACGAAGTCGTGCCATATGCAGAAAGTTCTTTAGATTTGCTTTCCAATAACACTCGGTGTATCCACCCACCGGTAAGACCTGTCTAGCAGTTTCTCTTGCCAGGCCAAAGTCGTTGATAAAGCGTTCATAGAGTTCGTAGTTACTATCCCATGCTTGTTGCATATCGTAGATGGTGTGGTTTGATGCGATACTGTCGAGTTTTCCTTCTCGACCCTGCTTATTGGTTGAACTCTGCGGCTTGAGGTTTTTGGCATCAGGTATGTAGAATTCATCTGTGATAACAGAATATCTAGCGGAATATTCATTTAGGCTGGCTGTCCTATGTCTAACAAGTTGTCGCATCACAAAGATGGGTAACTTGAGGTGAAACTTGACTTCGCACATTTCAAATGGCGTAGTATGCTCGTGCCGCATTAGATAACGAATTAGGTTACGGTCATCCTGCACTTGTTTGGTGCCGGCCCCATAACTGACTCTAGCGGCCTGCACAATAGCCGCATCTGATCCCATGTGATCAACTAAACCAACAAATCCGTGATCCAGGACTGGAAGGTAAGTTTTGTCTTGCTCAAAATCAATTTCTATTCGTAAAGTCATGTCGATGTTCCTTGTCTCTTGAGTATAGCATTTTTACGATTGCTCCACAACCTCCTTAATTCCGTTGTAGAAGCAAATGGCCATACTATCAAAAAACAAGGATCAAATTCAAACTTTCTACCACTGACGGTTGAACCAAAATCAAAACTGCTGGGCTCTCTGTGATGATTGTTGTGCCAACCTGAGCCCCAATGAAAATAACCAATCCACCATACATTGGTGCTGGCATCACGGTTTTCAAAATTCTTGTAACCAGCACCAGACACATGTCCAAATGTGTTTACCAATCCGTCAGCATGTAGACTCATCAGTGCGCCAACAATAAAGAACCAAATGGTAAAAGTCAAACCAAACAGCAACCAACTCAATAGCAAAGTTCCATAGATGATCTTGTTGTAGTTTTCGTGAATAAACACCAGTCTACGATCGCGAAGCAGGTCAACAGCATGTCTAAAATTTACGCTGTCTTGCTTGATGCCAAACTGCCAACCCATGTAACTGTGCCACCACCCATTGCCCACTGGTGTGTGGATATCTTTGCCTTCTTGATCGCTGACTCTATGATGATGACCGCGATGTAGTGCCGCCCACCAAATTGGTGAGCCCTCGGCTGTCATCGTTGCCGCCCAAAGTAAAAAGGGTTCCATCCACTTGCGAGGTTGCCAACTGCGGTGACTTAGAAATCTGTGTAGTGTTAGGTTGTTGCCTACGCCGTCCAGCAGAATCCAGCCGCAAACAGCCCATACTGGATACCACCAACTCCACTCGGTGGCCAATGCAAATAAAATAGCACCAATACTAAGAATATGGTATGGAAGCCATAGTGCAACAATGTAAGGAATTTGCCGAGTTTTGGCATATAAATTACACTGGTCAGCAAGCCAGGTTTTTATAGCAGTATCAATCATTGTCTTGTTTTATTTTTCTTTTTGCTTGTCCGCCTTCACTGGCGGGGATCATATCTTCCCTACGCAATATGTATCTTCTCAAATTGATATCATGCGGGTGTAACGTTTTTCCAGCCAGTTCGTGAATGAATCCAAAAGAACTGGCTGTTTTTGCAGGAATAGTGGTTTCTACAAATGTAAAATACCGTTCACGCATGAACAACATGATTCTACTGTAGGCTTCTTCTCTGGAACTGGGATAAGTGACCAGCAATTCATTGAATCCTGCAGCCTCATGAATTTTACATAACTCGTCTACCATAAATCTAAACAAAGGAATAAATTTAGCACCAATTTTTGGACTCAGTAGCCAACTTACACTCCAACATGGCATATGACTATAACGACGAACACCAACTGCGGAAATCAGTTGATTGTTTTCGTCAAATACACCGTAGGCTCTTCGCTGAGTAAAACCAATAAAATGTGGAGGAAGCATAAACATGCCAAAATATTTTTCTCGGTTTTCTTCGGCATTGATATCGTAGCCTACTCTAAAGTCAGGATACTTGTCTTCATCTAGTCCGTTATAAATTTCATTGGCTAGTTTGGTTACCACGTCAAGTTGGTCGTGATTCAATGGTTTTATAGAATACTGCATTGGCTGATTCTTCCTTTTGCTAAATTTTCTTCCAACTCCAATGCTGGAATTGTATAATATTGAGGGTCAATTGCTAATTCCATTAGACCAGTGGGTGGGTTTGACTTCACAAAGTCCCACAAGTGCATGTAGTTTTCCATCCCGTGCCATTTTGGTCGCATTCTAAAATTAAACCCGGCCTCTGAATAAATTTTTATTTTGCTACTGGTCCAACTCAACTTGAACGGGATCTGATCTCGAATCAAAGCGGCTGTGGTAGGTAGCCTAAGGAATGCCAACATGCTTTCTGGTGTGTAGGTATAAAAATTGTTCAACGCTGGTATTCCTGTGTTGTCAGCAAATCTTCTCCAGACACCGTCTTGGTCTTCTTTCTTTAAAAATGCCCAATGCCACACAGCCTCGCCAGTATCGAAGTTGACTTCGGGCAGTTTTTCCAATTCAACTTCATCAATGGTGATCATTGGCGCAGAATAGTCTTCGGCAACCTTGAGCAAAATCTGTTGGTAAAATGTATAGGCCTGATACTTTTCAGCAATTGCTAGATACTCTCCGCTCAGGCAAAACTCTTCAGGATCAAAGTCAATGATAGAAACATCTAACCCCCATTCTTTCTGAACCAGATCAATCATGGGAGCAATATCGTAGGCATTCTTGTCATCAGGGAAACGTATGGTTGCAAGTTTTGGTTTAATGCCTGCGGCCAAAAAACAGCGAAGTGCGATTTCACTGTCAAGTCCGCCGCTCATAAAAATTGTGATATCAGGATATTGATCAATCAGTAGCCGCGCAATTCTAGTCCATTCAATTTTTGCAGAAAAAGGTGCTCTACTACAGCCACCAATTCGCATTGATGTGTAGTCGCTGTGGTCTTTGCGCCAACGTTGGTTTTCATCATCATTATACCAATAAATCAAATGATTGTTAAGTGTGTTTTGTATCATTCGTCAACACCATATAGTTCTGTTAGTTCTTGGACCTCGTCGTGGATCATACTACGGTCTGAATTGGGTTTTATAACTGCCCACTGTGGAACATTGTGTAATAAAATTTTCTTTTGTATAGGCACACAATCGTCCCACCAATTACTCCATACTTTGCCAAAAGAGACCTTTTTACCTTGTGTTCTATGAACAATAATATCGTAGATGCCTTTGTTATACTGATTGAATGTAAGCATCATGCCAATTTTGTTTTGTCGTTGTGTCCAAACAAAGTTGCTGGCCAACAGATGGTTTGAAACTTCGTTGTTGAGTCTATATTCGCGTTGTAGCCAGCAACGATTTCCACCTGAACTGATGTTATCGCTGAGCGGGCTATGCTCTACTGCGCTGATGCCAACAATACTGCCAGTGAGTCTATTGTAGAGCAATGCAATTTCGCCCTGTCCTTGTGTCCATCGACGATGTCGATCTCGCTCTGGTTGAATTAGATACAATAGACCACTGGGTGGTTGCCAACCCATGTTGACCAATACTTTGTTTTCTTCTTTGGATTCAGCGGCAATTCGACGCAAAAAGGTTTCGTAGACCGGTAAATGGAGATCAAAGGTTTCGGCATTAGAAATTTCTACATACAGTGACATGTCAATATGTAGCCATTTAATGGTCTAGTGTGTTTACCAGGCTTAATAGCAGGTGCCAACGTGGTTCCATACTGCCATTGATGGCTGTGTGCTCCTCACGAGTATCAACCCACCAAACATATCCATCAGCAGGAACATGCATTAGTTCTGGTGGATTGGTAAAAATAAACTTGGCCTGCGGATGCGTTTTTAACGCAATATGCAATCTAGGGCTGGTATCGCTGTGTATGCTGTAGCAAGTTCGCGGCGGCATTATCATAATTCTGGTTCTATACACACGCCAAGGCAAACTGGCAAAAAATGTTTCCCACCAGGTGTTTGATAAATCGCTTCGTAGATTGGCCCACTTGTCGTCCGTTTGACCAGGTTTTGATCCTGTGCCTTCGAGATAGTCTTCGTTGCCGTCGGCATTTTGCACAGCAGTTTGAAGACGATACTGCTTGATTGTATCGTCCCAGGCCAAGGCATTGGCTTCTACCAGCAGACGTTCTAGATCTATTTTGGCATTTGTTCTATAATATCTTAATTTGCTCATGTTGTGCCAATTACCATAAATCTTGTGCAACCTGGCATTGTGAGTTCGCCTTGCCAGATAACTTTGGTTAGGCCGCTGGTGTCAACAAACTCATCCAAGTTATGATGACAGTTTACATGGTCAGGCACATCAAACATGTCGTTGCCTTGCAATATAAGTCTGGTTCCTGTGGGCAGACTTTGTATCCATTCTGCATGATTTTCAAAATGTTCAACAATGGTGTCAACTATGACAAAGTTTTTAAACTTGTTGAAGTCAATTGTTCTTATGTCTTTGGCTAGATTTCTAAATTCAGTGTAGTGCTGACCATTTAAAACCTTGGCTGGCAAATGTGTTGATTCGTCTATGTCAACATTGATCACTGCACCTAGTTTTTGATTGCGAATTGCCGCAATAAAAGGCAGTAATCCAACCCAGCCCCCAACCAAAACCACTGTGGGATTTTCTTTGGCCACTGTTGGCTTTTGTGTAAACCAGCCAGTGCTTTCAAGTTTGTCTAGTAACCAAATTTTACTTTTAACTTGGTTCCTACTGAGCGCATCCTTCCAGTTTTCTTTTGGACCATTTTGAATAGCCAACATGAGATTTTTGGTTACCCATTCTTGGTCAGCAAAATAATTGCCAACGTTTTTGGCAAAAAGTTCTAGGTCTTGATTGATGGTATTTTCTATCAGTGTGCCTTTGCCCAACAGCATTCTAATAAAGTAACACACTTCATAGACATTGCTTTGACTGTTGTGAAGTTTTTCCATCGCATAGGCCAAGATCCCAATGGGATCTAGTTCAGAATAATTTTTTTTGTTTTCTTGAATCCAATTAAACACGTTCCATGTGTTGCCAATGGCAGTATTAAAATCATGCTCACCAAATTGCATATTGTGAACCATTGCTTCTGGTGCTGAGGTCAATACTATATCCTGCTCTAGCAACGATCCTTCTTCTTCGCGCACTGGCTTCCACTCATCAGGAACTATGATACCACGTTGAGTTAAAATTGATATCATCTCCCAACGAGCATCATTGTCGCCCTGCGTTGCTTGAATTAACCGCTTGAAGTCGTAGAAATTTTCTCGACCAATTTCAATAATGAGATGTTCTAGGTCGCTTTGTTGACCACTTTCCATCCAGCGTCTAAGCCAATGCAGACTGTGACGATAACCGCAGGCTTCTTCAATGAAATAGAGGATGGCAATCTTGACTTCTAAGATTTGTTCTTCTGTCATTTGAACCATCCAAACATGCCCAAGTTGGTTCTCCAACGCACATCTTCATAGGTTAAAGGTTTTTCAGGATGCAGTTGTAGCATTTTGAGCATGCGACTTTCATCAGCGGTAAATCCAGGAAGTCTGAACCCATACACGTCTTGCAATTTTACACTCAGTGTGGTAAGTTCAGTGATAATTTCTTTGTTTTTGTATTGTTCAAAAAAGTCAATGAACCAATCGTAATCTCTGATCAAAGTAAAATCAAAATCATCAAAATACAACATCTTGGCCGCTAGTCTGGCGCCATACATGCTCCAGGCGCCGTGTTCTACATCTCGACCCACAGTCATCCAAGTCAGTAATCGTTGAAAGTTAGCGGCATGCATGTCTTTGCTGATTCGGTTAGGATCAATAACCTGTCCTTGTTCCATTGACAATTTTACACCTTCTCTGAAGCCTACACGAAATGCTTGATAAGGACTGCCGTTGGTATAAACAGTTGAATAACAGCCTGAAACTTCTTTGTATTGTTGAAAGTCCCAGCAAAAGTCAATAGCATCTCTTTTGTTGTCAGATGCTTCGTGACTACGCATGTTCACTAAGTGATCTCGATTCCACATTTTGAGTCCACCGTTGCCATACATCAAGCCATTGGTAAATTGGCGGCCACCCCAGGTAAAAGTCATGCCTAACGTGATCTGCTGTGGCGCAGTTTTGTTAAAGAACTCAGAATCAATTTGATTGTCAGCGTCTACAGTGATAACATAGTCGCTCCAAGCAAATGCATTGCCAGCGGCTTTGTGGCAGGCATCAAATCCTTTGACTCCATGCACTCGGGCAATGTTGGAATGTGGCACTACTTTTTGCAACAATTCCCAATGGTGATCTGCGGTGGGCTCATCAAAACTTAAAAACACCACAGGAATGTCTCGAATCATTCTATTGCTGGGTTTAAAACTCTGAGCAGTTGGTTTAACTTTAAACATTGACATGTTTTTTGAACTCCTGTCGTAACCAATTCCAATCATTGATTTGGTTCATTGCCTGCAGGTTGCTGGCATTCTTTAATCCATACTTGACTCCTGCTTGAGCACCCAATACTGCATACTGCCCGTTGTATCTATGCCAACCGTAACGTGACCAAGCACTATAACGATCAGTGGCTGTTTCTATGTCGCCAAAATAATTGTAGATGTTTGTTTCGTATTTGTAACTGTCGATGATAACAGCCTTTTTACCTTTGCGATAGGCTATGCGTTGTTCTGCTGTCCAGTCTTGGGTGGCAATGTAACGCTCTAGTTCTTCTAATTCTTCCATCATGCTGTAATTTTTACGTTGAATACGACCGCACACTGAAGTCAATGATGCTAGTTTAGCACACTCTCTAAATCCACCAATCCAAGCACTTTCAGGCGTGGCATTGAATCGCGTTTCGCAACTGAGTTGATCTTTGACTACTGTGACAGATCCTATGGTTGTTGATAGATCAATGTGCCAGGCACGGTTTTCCATAAACGGTTGTCTTGGAAACATTTTGATACCGCCATATCCGTATTCAAGATCGTTGACTGGATTGCGACTGCACCAAATTAACACACATTCGGGTTCAGGCACGTTCCAGTGACGAACATTGGGATCTGGCTCCCAAGCAAAATCAAAGTCATTTAGAACCCAAGCATCCGCATCAACTACCCAAAAATTTTCTGTGGTGCTGATTTTTGCACAAGCCTTATGAACTTCATAGATGCCTTTGACGTCTTGCACACGCTTGGCATCTGGCCGCAACTGTGTTAACTTTTTCCAGTTATCTTCGGCATTGGCCTCACCTATGGAAATAAAAAAGATATCTAGCATTGATCATTCCAGAATAAACTGTTCAACATCAGATTCTTTGACTAGTGGACCAAGTCTATGAGGATTAAAGTAACTGGCTTTAAAAAACTTGCTGCCGGCGTCGTCAAGTTCAGCAATGTCGAGGCCTAGATCTTGTCTGAGTGCGCGACCAAGTTTGACAATTTCTGATTGAAGTTTTTCTCTGTCCCAGGTGTAATTGCTACGCACACAACGTTCATTGTCGCCAACAAATCTTGGTGCTACAGATTCGTTCCAATATTGAGTGTGCCATTCAAAATCTCTGACTAGGGTATAGTCCCAGCCGCGATGTAGGTTGGTTAGATAACAGCCTAATCTAGCACCATACATAGCCCAAAGACCATTGTCAACGTCGGCACCAACACTCATCCACACCAAGAGTCTACGATGATTCTTGTAGTGATTCTTGTCTTTGATTTGGCGCCAATCCATTGGACGACCGTCGTGTAGTGCAAGTTTCACCCCTTCACGAAATCCTGCACGATAGGACTGGTATGGTGTTGCGTTATTGTAGACATCGCTGTAGATGTTGTTGAGTTGATGATAGTGAATATCCCAACAAAAATCAACAGCACCGGCGCCCGAATCCACTGCTTCGTGTGTTCTCATTTGCTCTACAACTTTCTTGGGCCAAAGTTTAACACCGCCGTTGCCATAGACTAGGCCATTGATGACATTCTTACCTGACCAAGACAATACATCACTACGATCAAACTTGTGTAAATCAAGTTCTAATTCAAAAAAGTCAGGACGCACTTTGTTGTCGGCATCAATGCTGATAAATCGGTCTGTTTCTGCCATTTTGGCAGCGGCTTTATGGCAAGCATCAGAACCAAACACGCCATGACTGCGCTTGGCCCAGGGGCACTTCTCTAATAAGTCTGCCCAGTTCTCGTCGGCATTAGGTTCATCGTAACTGATGAACACTACATCGAATTCACTGATAGGGGTTTTCATTGTAATACTCCAATGTCTATGTTGTTTGCTTTATATAATAGATTTGGTGGGTGTGGATCGTTCCAATCACTGATCAATTCAAATGGATGAGATTGTCTCAACATCAAAGCAGGAAACTCAACCCAACCAAGAAAGTTATCCGGGTCGTCGCGCCAGACCAGTCCTGCACGAAGGTTTCCAATTATGGTGTCAAGACTTGAACCTTTTTCATAATGACTCTGCGCCCAGACAGAGTTGTTTTTAACAAAAATGCTGATGTGTTGTCCAGGCCCCGGATGACTCATGAGTGTCTGATCATCAATGATACCGCTGAAAGGAAAGTATTGTTTGGATCTTTTAAATGAAACCGATCGAGCAACAGGGGGAAGATTTAGTCTGATGTTTTGATTGTGATACAAGATATTTTGCACCAGACCGTGATCCATAAAACTCCAAAGTCTACACTCCCAAAATCCCTTTTCAATGATTTGTTGAGTAGGAATATTGTTAAAGCCAAACACCAGGTGAGGATCTTCAATATCTGACAAGTAAATCTCAAAGTCTTTGAGTCTGTTGGAATTTTCTTTTGTCTGTTGTCCCCAATCTCTACTGGCTTCAATGCGTAGCATTCCATTTTCTTGGAACAGGGTGGCTCGTATATCTGCAAACGCATCTCCGCTGAATTCTGATTGGCTTAGCCAAATTTGCCAATTTTGCTTTTTCTTTTTGTATTCCTGAGGTTTTCTAAGATCAATTAAATCTAGTGCTCCAAGTTTTTCATTGTAGTCTATGCGATAGTTGTTTTGATTTTCCTGACCTGACAGAATTTTTTTAACTCTAACATAACTGATTACCAGGGTTTCTGGAGAGAGCATTTGACCTGGTTCAATGTTTAAAATGGTTCCGTCGGTGGTGTTATAGTAAATTGTCCAAAAGTCTTGGCCAGTTTTCTTGCGTTTCCTAAGTTCAAACTGAATACCATCATCAATAATTTCACTCATTGTGCCCAATACTCCAATGGTTTTTCTGTTTCATCTAACCATACAGGATAAAGTTGGCTGTGGTTTTCCAGTTTAAAGTTTCCGTTGGCCGGATAGAAGGCAATCCAATCTGTCCAATGATTGCTGGCATACATCACTGGTGTAATTTCTAAATCTCTAATGCTGGTATCAACAACTGGAAACCAGTCAGGAGTCAACCAGCCTGGGCACAAAGCCGCCGTGGCACTGAGCCAATGATGTATGGTTGGCTGTTCAGGTAGGTATAGTGGCCAAATATCTTCAGGTGCAAAATTCTGTATCATTGACCAAGACTCTACGGCTGTCAATGGATTGCCAATGATCATTACATATGATGATCCTACATGATTGTTCATGTCTTGTGGTCGCCGCTTAAAAGACTTTCCTGCTTCAATAGGCACTAGTCTATGATCAACTGTCTGACCCGGCATGAGATTCCAACTGCGTTCTACAGCAATATCTTTTATAGACCAAGTATGTCGTCTGAGAGCAATACCAGCAAAACAAATAATATCACCAGCATCCAGTGGCACACTCTGCAGACATTTTAATTGTTCTGCAGGATCACTGTAGGCCGGCAAACGTTCTGCTCCTAGGTGCAGATTATGGAATTTGATGTCTGCTTGCGTGACATCAAACAATCTTGGATTGTTGGCATTGTCAATAACGTATACAGTCATGCCAACTGCTCCATGATAATGTCATAGTTGCGTAAGATGCTTTTCTTGTTCATCATGTGAACATCTTCGCCACGGACTTCTACTGCAACGTTTTTCCATTCTTCAGGCAAATTACTGAGCATGACCCAATGATTGGGGCCTAGGATTTTGACTATATCGTCACGCTGGTCTTGATAGCGCATAGGCAAAGGAATTCTGCCAATGAATCCGCCATCTTGCCAGCCATCACAGAGATGTGCGGCAATTGAAGCCGCATAGTCAGTTCTATAGAGACTGCCTGGAAACTTGTAGAGATAACGATAGTATTCCCAGTGTTGTTTCACATTGGACCAAATGTTAAAGAAGTGCTGTGCTTCTTCGCTCTTGCGCCAGTAGACCACAGTTGACCACCACATGCGAATACCTGCATAGTGTAGCCAACGTTCTGTGGTATAGGGTTCTTCACAGCGTAGATTTATAGCGTCTCGATACATAGCCACCGAGTGCTGAGCACCAAACAGTTTGGCTAGATTGTCATTGCCACACAAGTAATCTGTGTCAATAAGGATGGTTTCGTCAAAGGGCGAAAGATTATAGATGTCGTGCTTGTTGGTGTTGGTAAACTGTGCATTGAAACTGGTGTAGGCACCGTCGTGATGTAAACGCATGTTCTGCTGATAGTCAGGATTGGTCATGACAATGTCATCCCAAGCGGCTCGCATGATTTCTTCGCCGTGGCGTTCGCGGCACTGATCCACACCCATTTGGTTAGTGACCAAAACCACTGGCATGCCAGGCATGTATTTTTTAACTGCATAGGCCGCAACAATGGCCAATTGGGTATAATCCAACTGTTCGTTGTTGTAGGCAAACATCATGAATCCGCGACTGCTCATTTACAACCCCACAATTTTAGCAGGATTTCTGGCTGTCTTTAGTCGCTGTTGTTCTTGATTTTTTAGAACCATTGCTGAATCGTAGGCCTTGACCAATTGCTCAATGAATTCCTGTGGATTTGCAATTACTATGGCATTGTCGCTTTGATCATTGACAATCAATGATTCTTTGGACAAGCGGGAGTGTGCATCAACAAACCCAATAAGTTCCAGTGATGCACGAAAAATTGCATTTTGATGCGATACAAGCAGGGCCGCTTCAACCCTGGCTATGATGTTTTGACGCTGTATCTGTAGCGTTAAGCGATAGTTGGCAAACGCCAAAGCATCATTAAGTCGTTGATCCATGTAGAAATCCTAGAATTATATACGCGGTTATTTATAGCCCGCAGGACTAGGATTGTAAACCTTAGATGATGTTAAATTTCTTGCCAGTTGGTTCTTACAGTAACTATTGGCTCAGGAATTGATAAAGTCACTGAACTTTCTGTGACTGTAGTTGGATGCACCATAGATGTGATCAATGATAGGTCACCGCGCACAGGAATATTCAAGCCGCTGTTGTCTAAGAGCCAACGAAGAATTAGTTTTTCTCCGTCGATGTGGCCGTAGATTTTGGCTCGGCTTGATGCGTAGCCGCCGTAGCCGCCATAACCACCATAGCCTCCATAACCGCCGCCATAACCACCATAGCCTCCATAACCACCATAGCCTCCATAGCCACAATAACCGCCGTAGCCACCATAACCGCCGTAGCCACCATAACCGCCGTAGCCACCATAACCTCCGCCACCTGATCCACTTGGGCTAGTATAAAGTAATTGTTCTTCAGTGGTTAGTTCACTGAACCCTACAGTTTGACTGACGCCGCGAGCGTTCAAACTGTTGGCTGTTTCAATGTTGAAACGAACGGTGCCCATGTCTTGAAAAATACAACGCCATGTATGATAACCGTTGCCGTAACCGTTGGCTAATCCTAGTGCAAATCTAAGATCTCCGCCAGCATTGAAAAAGTGTCTGGCACTTTCATAGGTGCTAAAATCTCCAAAGTCATATTCCAACACGATCTCAAATTTGTTTTGCCATTCGGCATCTGTAGGATATGTGCCCAGTGTTGACAACTCTGTAAAAGCAGGATCAACAGTATTGCGAAAGTCTCTTGCACCACCCAATAAGTCTGATGCAGTATTAAGGAACTCAGCAGTAATTTTTTCGCCCCGGGCTACAATAACAAGTTCTTGATCAGAACTGGCTGTGCGTAGTGTGCTTAGGTTGATTCTATGCACAAGTTCATTGGTCAATGTCGCTGTAATTTTTTCACCGCGCTCAACCAATGGCATGTTTTCTCCACCCCAGCCCCAACGAATATTATCCTGCACGGCTGGCACAGCACTTGGACCTTCGCCGGCATGTGTGTCGCCAAATAATTCATTGGTTGACGATAGCACATCATTGAATATTTCGTCTTGGATTTTTTGACCACGAGTTACAGCCATGTTAACGGACTCCTACCGTGGCCTCTACTTTGCCTATGCCTTCGCCGGTCCAATCTTGTAGGCTACGGCCAATCACACTCCAAATTGGATCTGCGTCGGTAGCAGATCTTGCAACACCAGGTGTTGCACTGGCTACCAAGCGATCACCTTTACGCACTGAACCCTGCACCTTGACAGGAATACGACCTGCCACAGCAATTGGTAGTGCATTCTTTACATATTTCTTTCTAGCGTTTAATAGGTAAGCAGGACGAGTTGATACCACACCAAAGATGCTGGTATCAGCATCACCCTTGGTTGAAGTAATTTCTTGTGCGCCACCTAGGCCAACCAGTGTGCCAGGTTCGTAGGTTGCATCACCCACATAAATCTCAGCAACGTCAGCAAACTCTGCTTCAATGGCCACGCCGCGGATCTTAAAGTCACTGCTGGAATTTAGGTTAACACCTTTGCCAATTTTGCCTGTGTTGTTGTAGTCGCCTTCGTCACCGTCAGCATCTCCACCACCACAGAATTCTGTGTAGTCATAGCCGTCAATTTGCTGACCAGCAGGTGCAGGTGTATAAGCGGCATCTGAACTGAATACTGTTGTAAGCACACCATTTACTTTAAACTTGATGGCACGATGAAGATTGCCGCTGACACACTTGATGGGCTCATTGACAATCATGCCTGTTTCTTGACCCGGCGGGCCCCACAGGTTGCTCAAATGAATCCAACGTGAACCGCTCCAAATCAACAGTGACTGGTTGGCGGTATCAAACCACATGTCGCCTTTGCTACGATTAGCAAGGCTGGGCTCACTGCCTACAAATACATGTCCCATTGGTTTCCATACACCGCTGCCGTGGAAAACTTTAACTTGCTTGGGTTGGCCAGCAGTGGTAGGAAGACTAAACCACAGTTGTCCTGGAATTGGGTTTGAGGGTTCGTCGGTGCTGGAGAAATTTTCCAACAAACGAACAAAGTTTTCAGCGATTAGTTCGCCGTAGCCTAGGTAATTTTTACCCAGTAAGTTTAAACCATAAGTGGTATCAACTTCGCCCTCTTGGATGTTGAGCAAAATTGAACCATCGGTTTTATTAACTTCATATGCCATTTTTAGTGTCCTTTTAGAGCAAGTTGCTCTATTCCGCTATTTAGTTTTAGGCCCATAGTTACGCCCTTACCCTTAGAGTGTAGACGATCTGAATTCTCTGTTCAGCAGTCTTTTGCACTGGGTGGAACCTAAAATGTGTCAACAGTTTACCAGAATCAAGCCCAGTGGTTCCTCGACTTTTAAGGCCAATTTCGTCAAAACGCATGGCGCCGTTGGCGGCCTGTTGATCCAACGGTGCAGTTGATGAACTCTTAATGAATCCGCCACCAGTGCCTTCGACACCAGGGTCTGCATAATCAAGTGTGGTTGTAACCACAATGTCTGAGTAAGCAAGTCCGCTGATGTGTTGCACACGCACGTTGTTATTTTGTGGATCGCCGTTGTCAAAATCCAATGGATCAACAACACGATAGTAAATTGGGCGGTAAAGATCTGCGTCCACACCAAAAATATTGGCAGGGCGATAAGAAATTGACCCATCTACTGCTGTAATTGTAGCACCGTTGCCAAAGTGTATTTCACTGACAACATTTCCGTTGGTCAATGCTTGGCTGATGGCCACGCTCATGTTTTCCTTGTGGATAGCATTGCGTCCTTCAAGTAATACTTGCTGAGTGTCAAGATCTATAATCTTGACAAATCCTTCAATGCTAACTGGTAAGTCAATTCTGTTCATAATGGATATTTAGCGGCTTAAATTATAACCCATTTTATCAGCCGCCTTCGACCAGGGTTTGAGCAGTTGTTGTGCCATTTTCTTCAATGGACAATACCAGCGTTTCATCAATGTTGACTGTGATGTTTTCGTTGCTACTTAGACTTTGGTTGATATCAACAATCTTGCTGTGATAAGGTTTAACTTCGTTGATGTAGTTTTTAACAAACACATCTCTGCGATCAAAGTAAACACCCACAGGTGTTAGATCATTGGTTGACACTTGACTGATGTTCAAATAGGTGGTTTTTGACACCCAATTTGCGTTGGGTATTTGTCTCAGGCTTTCTTTGACCATGTCAAAGAAGAATAGATTGAAGTAGCCCAGATCATTTTCTACAAAAAGGTCTTCACGCAATGCGGTAATTAGACTTCTTACCACTTCGCTGTTGTCTTCGTCCCAGGCATATTGATCCCAACGAGCCATTTCCCAAGCATCGCCTAGGCTACCATCCCAGATGGCATCATTGAGTTGAATAGTGCCATTGCGTTGATATACCAAGGCAATGTCGTTGCCTGTTTTGACAAAGGACTTGTCAATGACACCACGACTGTCTTCAACGCCATAAATGCCATCAACTGTCATTTCTGAAATATCGCTGATAACAAACTGTTCTGTGTTATACTGGTAGCCATTGGCCAGATAATCAACATATCTCCAGTATGGTGTTAGATCTTTGATGTAGGGACCAAACAAAGGTTTATAAGTCTGTAAGTGTGCATTCCAATGGTCTTTGCCAACAGCATTGATCTTTAGCAGGTATGCATTGGCACTTCTCACAAAGTTTCTGCGAGACTCACGAATGTGTTTGAACCATGTTTGTGGAATGACTGTGTAGTTGTTGCCGTAACGACGTAGAGGATGTAGCCTTGGGTCTGGCACACGACGGCTGGCATTGATCACAGCACGATATTCGTTGCTTTCCAATACTCCTCGAATAATTGCACTAGTGGCACTGACCACAAGTTTTTCATCAACAAAGTCTTGCCTAAAGTCTGTGGAAGAAATGTAAAGTCCGTTGACCTCAACAATTGATGCTGTTGGGTTGTTGGCCAACACTTGTAGTTTGGCCGTTTCTTCGTTTTCTGAATACAAGTCAACCACCAAGCGATTACCGTTGCTGTTGGCCACTACTCTCCAAAGAGTCTCGATATCATTGGCAGGATTAACTGTCCTGTTGGCCACATAAAACACACGATGCAGTTTTTCATCAATGGGAGATAAATCATCTCCGGTTAACTTTGGACGCAACACATTTTTGACTTCTTCTCTACCATTATCAAACACTTGAATGATGGGAATATCTCTGCCACCGTAATTGCCACTGATGGCCAACTCCAGTGTGCTGTAACTGTCATACACAGAAATTTCTGCTGGGAAGTCTTGCTTGATTACATAAGCACCAACTTCATAGGCGGTGTTCTCACGCCATGTGTTGAGCGGGTATGACTTTCTAAAATTGTCTCTGCCTGTCAGACTTACACGAAGTCTACGGAACAGATACTCAGGAACAACGTCACCAGTAAAGCCTTCGCTGACCAAAATGCCTGTTTCGTGCTGTTGTTCTGGTGTGTCTTTTTGTTCAATGCGTAATATCACGCTGTTTCGCGTAGTAAGGTATTGTCTAATATTTGAAATAATCAGCGCATTACTGTCAATGGGGCTCATCCAGGTTACACCAGCAACGTCTGGATTGTCTAATACTGTTTGTATTTGAATGGCGCTGTAGCGTCTACTGCTGTTGGCAGGCAACTCAGAAACATTCTTTTTCCAGTAGTAATAATATATGCGAGTGGCACCAGTGGTTTCAATTTCTTCGATGGCATTGTATCTGACAACACCAACACCACTGCTGGTGTCTTGTCTTGCCATTGGTTCATCATCTGTTGTGGGCAATTGTTCAGAACGAACCCACTCATATACTATCACTTCACTGCCGTTAAACTGTTGTCCCCAATTACGGGCACGATAATTGATGTCGCCTTGTTCGTATTCAAAGTAACGAACACGACTGGTATCCCACCAAATTCTACCCAAGTGTTGATTGTTCCATACGTTGACAGCATCTGGGTCAGGTAAACCTAGGTCATCTGTGTTGTAGATTGCAGGATCAACACCGTCTCTGTGGTCGACAAATCTTGCCACTTCGTCAATGGTAAGACCCTTGTAAGGATCAAATACTTCAACTGTGGCCAACATATTCTCATTGGCAGAATCCAATAATGTTACACTTTCAATGGTTTGTGTATTGACCATTGCGGCGGCAACAGTGGTGTAAGTTTCGTCACGTTGCCATGAGAACACGTTGCCTTGATTGGTATACTTGTAAACAATGTATTCACCGTCAGGGCTTCCGTCAGGTTCTACAAAGGCTTTCATGCCTTCTTTAAGACCCTCAACGCCATTTAACTGTGACTGTAGACTTTCAACAGAACCAAACTTCATTGAAGTTAGTTTGAATACCACTAGGTTAAAAATAGGTGTATTGCTGGTGCTACGACCTTCAATCAATACGTTGTAGTCATCACTGCGATCTTTGACTGTGTGGAACTTGTCGTAGTTGCCGTCATTGGCTCCTACCATTAGGAATACATCTCCTGTGGTCAAACGATGCGGACTACCAAAAGTAACTTTGCTTTCATTTAACCCTGTCTGAATAGCATTTGGACAGCATTCTTCAACATAAATGGGTCCTACCAACTGTAGCACGTTCCAGCCTACAATGTCAGTATCTCCTGGAGGAGTTGTTTCTGAAAACGGGTTTTTAAAATTGTAATCGCTGACCCAAATGTTTGGCGGCAACAATGTTGCTTCTACATTGTAGATTGTCCACTGATCAGGATCCCAAGCGGTATTTTCTCCGCCTTGGACTTTTGTCACACACTTGTAAAGAGCACCATCGTTCCAAACAAGATCTTCTGGTTCATAGTTTCTGAACTTGCTGAAACTTAAAATTGACAGTAGATGTTGAACTTTTTCATTGTTCAACGCCAGTCCATTGGACAGTTGATTTAAATCTCTGGCCTTAAGATCAGTTTGATCAACGTTGGCAACACCGGCACTGGGCAACCACTTTTGTATAGTGGCAAGTTTTTGTTGCTCTATGTCAGCACGGGCTACTTTTTCAAAACGTATATCAAAACTATCACGATTGATCCAGCGAGGATCTCCGGGGCCAATAATATCAATGATGTTGTCACTGCGTAGGTCAACATCTGTTCTTCCTTCAAGGAATCTAATCACTTGACGGTCGTTGACCAAATCTTCTTTTCTGAGTTCAATTTCCCAGATTTTTCTGTTGCCTAGTCTGCCAAACTCTCCGCTGGCAAACAACCATTGTTCGTTGACGTTGATGTCTTGGCTACGGCCAGGAATATCAATATTGGCATTTCGGAAAAATGCTGTGATAGCCAAATTGGTGCCTGAAGCACTTTGTAGACCTTGTCTGAATAAAAATTCAACACCCGCATCAGGAATAACTTCACTGAGCACAGTGGTTTTTACTGGCACAACGTTTGATTTAGACAGTCTGCCTAGGAAGTTGTCAAATTGTGATTTCTCAGGTCTGCGAGTTTCAACAATGTCATTGATCAGTGCATCAAATCCTGGTAGCAGACCAGTAAATGTAGGCAATACACCATTGGCCTGATAACGTCCGTTCCATCCACGAGTTCTACGTCCAACGATGCCAATATAATCCAATCGCTGGCCAGTGACATGATCTATAATGAGATCATTGAATCTTGTTTTAGAGTTGAAGAAAAATACATGATCATATTTGCGGATTTTTAGATTAGCAAAAATAACTTGTTCATCATTGAGAGATTGAATAAAATCTGTGTTTTCTTCATAATCTCTTGTGGTCAACAGATCTGAACCTTGTGCAATTTTGCCTGTGGCAAAAAGAATTTTTCCGCGTTTGAGCAAGTCTGAATTGAGTTGATCAAGTTGGCCTTCTGTATGATGAAACTTGAATCCACCGCCACCAGTGGCAGGTTCAACAACGCAAAAGTGTTCTTCACTCCAGTTTTCGTCAATCCAAGATAGGGCATCAATGGCCGCTTGTTTCCAGTCGTTGACAGTTCCACGACCATTGAGTTGATCAAACATCAATCCTCGTTGTGATTGTAGTTCGTTCATGCCTGCAAAAAAGTCAAACAAGGCTTGTTTGCTGTTGATCAATGAACCATAAGGAATCTTGACTGCATTGGGTTTCCATTGACTGTAGTCAATGTAATCACCTGTGGGCGTTGAAAACACATTTTGGTATGAGCCAGTGATACCACCGCTGGGGTTTTCTTTAATGGGCTCTAGGATTTCAAAATATCGGCATTCGGGATCAAAACCATAGACTCTGAATCCTGTGTCGTCTTTTTCAACACGAACTGCACTATATCGAACCTGGTGTTCAGCAACACCGCTGTCTAGGGTTAGGCCAAAGTCTTCTTCTGGCACATAATTGCCAGACTGGTATCTTGTGTGATACATTCTAAACCGCACAGTGGAATCTGTAAATCCACCCACGCTGAACTGTAGCACTGGCTGAATCAGTGACATTTCCAGTAGCGGAGATTCGCCTAACAAATTCAGTTCTCTATTGGTTTCAAACAATACTGCACCAATACCAATGGTTGGTCTCGCCTGCACAAAATTGCTGGGTGCCAATGATGTATCACCTAAAACCTTGGGTGAGTTATTGATATTTGGTCTGATAAAAGGATTGATGCCAGTTTCAACAAATTCGCTGGCAGTCTTGAGATCGCTGGCCTTGTCAATGCAAGCGGCCCACATGCCGGCACCAGTTCTTAGCCATACATCTTCAGCAGGACCATAACTGCCAATATCCCATGGTTGACGTGCTTGATCAACAGTGGGCGAAGGCAAGCCCCACTCAACAGGGTTTAACAGTTGCCCTAGACTTCCTACAGGATAGCCCAGTGCTGGCAGTCTACGCACACGGAAATCATAAGTGACAGGCTGACCTGGCTCAGAGATTTTTCCTCCCATAAAAGCCATTTCTAAGTTGGCACGTTTTACAGGATCTGTCCAAGAATAGTGTGTGTTCCACCAAACAGGTTTTTCATCAAAGCCCAGGATCTCCCAAGGGTGACTGTGGGGCTGGACTGTGCCAAACTCATCAAGATAAAGTCGACGCCAACTCTTACCGCTGTAGTTCCATGTCCATGGATTGTCGACGATGAAGTCTGTGCGTTCTTTGTAATCAATGTTGTTGGCAAAAAACCATTGTAGTTCTGCCAAGGCTCGATCAGCACTGGCTTCTTGACCATAGATGTATGTTGACAACCGTTGGCGCTTTGAATCACCTATTCTGTTGACACATCCAGCATAAATTCTTCTTTCTAGTTCTAGGATAACAGCATCTCTGGGATCGCCGTTGCTGAACCAGTTTTCTTGAAAGGCAACAATTTTACTGCCATCGTGACATTGAATCAAGACACGATCATAATTTCCCCAGGTTTCTCTAATCAACTGCGGTTTAAACACTCCACCTAGGCCCAATTTTGCTGGGCTGGCAGGAATGCCAGAATATATAAATTCTTCTCCACTGTGGTAAATTGAAACCTGATCACCCAGCGCAACATCAAACACTACATTTTGGCCAACGATGTTGTAGCCAGTGTGCTGTAAGATATTGTTGACATACACATAAACATGATCAGGACCATATACTCCCCTGTAAAACTCTTGGCTACCAGTGTTGACAGCAAAACTTGTTTGACCATTGGCAATGTATGACGCCGTGTTCATGTCATTGGTGTTAAACGCCATCCCAGAAACTGCATCAGGCATACTATAATTGATACCTGTGTTTATTTCTTCTAACATTCGATCAAGGGTCAACCGCGGCAATTCATTGCCTAGGTCATACATTTTGTTGTAGCGATCCAACAGCGAAATAAATTTTCTAAACCAGCGCCAACTGGTCATGCTTCTACTGGCCAAGGCTTCTGTTAAAGTGGGATTAACCCTTTCTTTCAACCAAGTGCTTCTGATGGCAGATGTGTCAGCCATCAATGCTCCATCCAGTGCAGGAATCTGTGGACTCAACGTCCAAATTAAGTTTTCTTGAATGCCATTGGCTTTAATTGTTCTTTGCATGCCTTTGACCAAACGACTGGGTGTGAACGTGCCAAGTTCTACTATCTGTAAGGGATTGAGTTCAATCTCTGGAATAGCAGTGGCATGATCTGATTTGCTGGTAAACTCGCCTTGGTGCTTGATTTCAGCGATACCACTGATGCTGTTAAATTCAATTGTCAAGTTAGTTGCGTAATTGTCAATTCCTCTACCAACAATAAAACTGTAGTCTGTGTCATCAATACTATTGACTTTGATTGCTGGTGCTCTAGGATCAGCCGTAGGATCAATTATCAATAGGTTGACTTTTGTTTCACCATTGAAGTGTAGTTCATAAAAACCTGCTTCAATGTTGGCTGGAATGAATACTGTTATTTGACCATGGCCGTTGGTGCTTCCAGATATTACATTTGTCTGTGTATTCTTGTTAAAAATGTCAATGGTGTTAACACCAATGGTATTGAGTTTTAGATTCTCACCGCGGCCTGCCACAACTAAATTTTCAACTGCGTATTCAAGGTTGTCACTGTGGCAAACCATTGGCATGTTATTTTCATAACAAATATTCCATTCATAGGTAGGCCACGCATGAGCATCAATGGCAATGCGAGATACTGATCCTATAATGTGCTTGTCTAGGCTGTGAGTATTGATTACCCAACTGCGTAGCCTAAACCACGCACGTCTATATCCAAAACTCAATCCTTCATTAACTGATTGCTCTTGTTCGGTGATCACAGATTGCAATCGTCTAAAACTATAAGGGCCAGGAATTTCTTTATCTATGATAGCAGAAGTTAGATAGTAAATTTTATCCTGCAACGTATGTTTAAATTGAATATCATACATGGGATTGGCCGCTGGAGTATTGGGATCCAATGACTTAAATTTGCTGACCAAGAACGAAAGTTTGTAGCCGGATTCGGTGTCAATGGGATCATCTTCTTCCAGAAACTCAATGATTGTTGAGTTTAACTTGGTAGGCTTAACTCCATTTACTTGATACCACTCTGTCATTGACAGTTGGTCTCGAGTGTATATGTTATACAAAGGCTTTTGAACAGGTGTTAATCGAGTCTGTGCTGGAACAACTTGACCGCTGATCCATTGATATTCCATCATTGATTCAAATCCGCTGCCTGGCAACACCACAGTGGCATCACCGTCATTGGCTGATTCAACTTCAAAGCCCACTACAATGTTGTTGTTGTTGGTTTTAAAAGTAATGATCTTGTTTTGCCAAGCACCTTCAATGATCCACAACACACGTCGCTGAACATTTGAAAGTTTTCCTTGGCTAACATTTCTCAAAATTGTTTTGATATTCAACAATGTTTCAATGACCAGTGTTCTATCGTTGGCTTCAAAACCCAAAGCAAATTCGTTTAATGCTTCGTCATCGTTGTTGTCTAGTGCCAGGACTAGGTTATTCAATACTAACTGACTGCCGACTGCATTGAAGCATGTATAAACCAATAGTTTGGTCAATGATTGGCCAATCATTGTAAATGGACCAATAGATCCAGGATTTACAGGAATGATTGAAAATCTACTGTCAACCACAGCGTCAACCCAATGTCTAAATTTTGTGCCGTGATTGAACAACTCAAGTCTGTGATCAAACTCTAAAATTGGCCTCAATGCACGTTTACGATCGTCAATGAGTTCTTCAGTTTTTATGTTGAGATAGTTACAAACCGTTAAGATTGTGTCTCTATGGATCCAAACGTTGACACGGCTGAACGCTGATCGATTGCTGGCGCCTGTGTTCTGTAGCACATAATGTTTTTTGTTAATGCCAGGAATGTCACCGTCCCATTCAATTCTATCCCAAGGAATAGTTGTTTGATCCCATAGGCTCTGAATGGTTGAACTGTAAACTGTGGTTGTTGTTTGGTGTGATCTTGGAAGTAATCTAATGCCGCTGGGACTGCCTACGCCTTCCACTTGCCAACGGCGATCCTTTTTTGGTTGCTCTGGTGGTATAGTTTCTTCAGTGACCCAGTAGTCTGGTAGATCAATGTCTACCACTGCGCCAACGGCTGGAATACTGCCTTCTCTCCAGATAATGCTACCAAGTGTGTAGGCATAATCAGTGTTGACTGTTTTTAATACTCCGTCTACATATATGGAAATCTTGCTCTTAGCGTATTGTTGAGTCATTTCATGCTGGAAGTCCAGTTGATTTGACCCGTCAGCAACATGTTGCTCAGATGTGTTGCCGTCAATGTTGTTTCTACTAGGGTAAATTTTCTGGAATACAACACGCATTCCATTTTTTAATTCAATACTTTGACCATTGGTTTGAGTTGGTATTGTATAGTTCTTTTTGCCAATGATGTCGTTGACAATGCTGATAACACCACCATCATCAAATGAAGTTCCAACAATATAAAGCGTTGGCATTCCTTCTTCAAGCCAATAGTAGTTGCTCCAATTGACAAACTTGTCAGGATTGATTGGTAAATCTAAAACACTGACTGGAACTTGTTTCTCATTGAGATGCTGATCAGAAATGCCTTGACTCAATGCAATGTCATCAGCCGTTAAAACTCGTGTGCCAGTTGAATCTTGGACTAGCAGACCAGTCTCAAATTGTCTGCGGCTATTTTTCCTTGGCAAGAATTCCTGTGATATGCCAGCATTACCAGATGGCTGGCCAACTGCATAGTTTACGTTTTCAATAGACGAAGGCTGGAACATGTCTTCCAGCGCGGCGCCAAGGATTTTCTTGTTTGTATCTGTTCTAAATACCGATGGCAACAACTCAATGGCCAATGGTGCAACACGCCCTTCTTTACGCTGGCCAGGGTAAGTGTTATTTTCCGGAACTTGTTCTGTAAATTGTTTTGGATCTTTTTGCATCTCTTAGATCTTATTTGGTAATGGTGCTTGTTGTGTCGTGATCACTTCAACGTTAGCCACAATTGCACTACTGATTAACAACTCATCTTCCTCACATTTGATTTGGAAAAAATGATTTAAACTTGAATTAGATTGTTTTGGAATCAGAACAATACTGCTGATCACCCCTGCGAGTCGTCTATGAACCCAGGATGCCATGTCAGTGAAGTAAAAACTTTCACCAAAGTCCCAATTGTCAACACTAAAGTATTCATTGATGGCAGAAACTACAAGACTGCGGATCTCTGCATTGCTGACCTTTGTGCCATCACTTTTTGTTACACGAATAACTGCTTGATCCTTGCTTTTTGCACCGTTGCCAAAAATAACCTTGTATTTGGTTGGGTGGAAAACAATTGTGTCGCTGACACTCTTGAAAGGAACAATAGTCTGCATCACCTGTTCCAATTCAAATGTAGTCAATGCCAACGGCATTGTTCCTTTGAGACCTCCAGCAATCCAGTTTCTAAACAAGATATTGTATTCGGTGGTCAATACAAACATGTCAATGATGTTGGTAGTTGCGGCGTTGACACGATTGTCACGCAACGGCACATGATTGTATTGAACTTTCAATTGTTTCTTGCCTGTTACATCTTCTTTGACTGGAACTGTAATCCTATCATCATCGGCAACTGGTCGAACTGTAAACTGACCCAATGCATCGGCAAATTCCACTGTTTTTAAATTGATCTTTGAATTGCCAAACAATTTGTCAAATAGTCGTGGATCTTCTGGCACTAGATTCTCTGACAATCCTGGCAACCACAATTGCACACGTTTAGGATCATAACGTGCATCATCTAGCACGATGTAATCTGCCACGTCAAAGACCAGTTTGTCATTGACACCAACATTGGTTTTTAAAATTTCAACGCTGTCTTTGAGGACTCGGCGTGTCACTTGGTCAAGTGCTGTGCCAAATCTTTGATTGTGGAATGACAACTGACCTTCGCTACCAAATACCACAACATCTTTTCTAAAGGTATAGATCCATGAGTTGTTGCTGGAATCGTGCTTTAATCGTATCAGCCAGTTTCTTCCTGTTATGTTTGCAAATTCGCCTTCTTCAACCAAATCATCTGCATTGATGATTTTCCAACTGTCTAATGTTTGATCGTAGCGTAGACCAAAGTTCAACTGATCTTTGATTATCTGTTGAATCAACTGTCGTTCATTGGGATTAAAGTTTGTTCTCAATGACGGGAACCATTCAACCATGGACGCAGATTCCTGGATTCCAGAAATGAATACTGCTCCTTCGCCGTTGGCGCGGACACCAGTGTTGGTCCCGTCGTTGCGACTTACACCAAAACCTTCTCGATAAATGTCCAAGATGCGATGCCATGACCCATCATTGGCTTTGAATAATGTATTCTTTCTAATAGTTCTTAATTTTTGATCTGTGGTTCCTCTGCCAACACGAATTGGTGTAGTTCCGTCTAAGGTAAAGAATCCATGGCTGGCTCCTACCACAGTATCAACTAAACGCCACTGTAGTCCACTTGGAGCAGGAATGGTTGAAAAATTTCTATAATAGAACTGATGCAGTGATCTTTGTAGCAAAGCATTTTCCAACCATTTGAAAATTTGTAGTGTTCCTAGGTCATCTGAAACAGTATCCTCGCCTATGTCTTGTGATGAATAAACAAAAGCATCGTCAGCCAAAACAATCACTGGGCGATATGTTGCTGTGGGATCGTTGATGTCAGCAAAAACACTTTGACCAGCATGAACACGATTGATTGCTTTGATTTTTTCAACGCCTGCTACTTTTCCTTCTGGATAGGTATTGTAGTCACTGGCAGTGATCATGCGATCTTGACTGGCGGCAGTTCTACTGGCACGATTTTTAATCTGAGATATTGTTTCGTTGGCAAGGCCCACAGCATCCTGGTTTAGACCCAGTGTAAAAATTACATCTTGTGTAAATCCGTCTGCGTCAATGTAGCGGATTGGAATTTGTAGACCTTCCACATCAATGCCAGAAATTGAAATGTTTGCGTTGGCACTTTGTCTATGCCAAATGCGTAGATTGTCTGTGGGTATGTTTCCAAAACTACCATCACCAAACTTGATACTGATTGCATCATTGCCGCGAGTCACTACTTCAAAAATATCTCGTTCATCTTTTTCAACATTGTTGAAGATGACATTTTTTCCTGCAATAGCAGATACCTGTTTCCATTGCTTGATTACGCGGCCTTGGCCGTCAATGCTTTGAACCCAAACATCAGTTTCGTTGACGTTGAAAGCATCAACATCAATGACTCGGTTTTCAATTCTAGTTGGCAAACTATAATCTACATAACGCATAATGCCTTGAGTGAATAAAAAGAACCAACCGTTGCTGGTATTGGAATATCCTGTTCCGTCGTTGTTGAGCAACATGGTCATGTAGCCATAGGGATTAGGAGAGTTTTCTTCAATTAGGCCAGTTTCTGTGTTTAACATCATTGGCACAACTTCACAACTGTAGGTGTTGTTGTTTTTTGCTGATGCATCAAATGATGCTACCATTGTTCTGTTGTCAGGTTGATCAAACTCATAGAGTTGACGTGACACACCATTGCTGGTTAGGCTTGACACTGGGCGGCCAACAGGATTGTTCTTGTTGAAAACCTCATTGAGAATCAATGAAAATTGTTCATTGAAGTCTGCATTTGCAGAGTCTGCCCATACTATGGTCTGCCCAGACAAGTTTTGACCTTTGCTGTCGTATAAGTTTTGTGTTGTAGAAATTGCTTCAATACGCAAAAAGCCTCGAGCCGCAGTATTACGGAAAGGCTTGTAGCCCAACTGTCTTGCATTGTTTAGGATGTTGTCACGAACTTCGGCAGTTTCTAGAAATGTTTCGCGTAGATTAAGATCTGCACGGAAAGCCAAATTTTGACCCAAATAACTGATCACGTCAACCAATGCCACATATTCACTGGAATTGATGAAGTCGTTGAAGTCTTCAGGATAGTTTACCTGGATGTAGTTCAGCAATGCTTCCCTGAGACTTTCAAAGTCATAGGACTTGAAGTCAGCATTTACTAGATAACGATAATTGTTGAGCCAACTTTCTGCGGCAAACAATTGGCTCAAGCGTTTAGTTTGGCTCATTCTGTTTTAGTTCCTTTGTCGTAGGTCAATGGCAATGTAATTGTTTCACCACTGGGACGATAGTTGACAAGTATTCTTATGTCTAAAGCGTTGGGTCCTTCTGCAACATCAACTGATATCAGTCTCCATCGTGGGTCTTCGTTAATGATACGGACCACATCATCTCGGATGAGTTTTATAAGCGATTCGTCTAAGGGATCAAATAACAGATCCCAGATTATTGTGCCAAAATTTGGCAACATTACACGTTCGCCCAATCGTGTATTAAATTGATTTACTAGGTCTTGTTTGGCAAGATCTAGATCATAACGAACAGGACTAAGAAATGTAGTCCCTACACTACTGTATCCTCGAAATTTTGATATTACACGTGGCATAACGCCTATTTACCACCACTGATAATACTGGGTTATATCAAGCGGTCTGTGTAGGCTGATTGGGTGGGTTATTGGCGCCTTGGTGTGAACTACCATGTTTGGCCGCCAGTTGCTGTGTGGTCAACGTGGTTCCTGGTGCTTGTTGCCCTGTGTTAAGATAGTAACTGCGTTCCCATTGTGCTATCTGAGTAGGAGTTGGACGACCATACGCGGCATCCACACGTTGCCCAGTTTGAGGACCATTTCCCAAAGAACTTTTCCAAGGATATGCTGGATTTCTTGCACGGGCATTGGACACGGCTTGACGATCTGATTCAATACCGTCACGCATCAACTGCTCAGGTGTTTTTATCCTAACGCTGGATGGCACTTCTCCGGTCATGACAAATTGTGCTTCTGCGTTGCGCTGATTGGCATTGGCACTTACTGAGTTAGCCCAAATTCTAGCAATGTCTGCTCTAGGCGGCTTACCGTCAGGGGCCTGGGCACCGGCTTCAACCAATTGATTGGTCATTTGATACGCTGACTGTGGATTGACGTAAGCGGCCATGCACAACCCATCAAACTGACTTTGTGTAATACAGACATTTTTACCAGCCATGGCAGATTTTAATCTTGCTCTCAACGGAGGAGTAATGTGCCTATCAATGATTTGTCTGCTGGCCTGACGTGCTTCGGCTTCGCTGGGTCCATTTATCAATGATTGTTTTAAATTGTCATCAATTTTACTGGCTGAATTACTAGAGCCAAAAATATCAACTCGCGTTCCATATCCTACACTATAGCCCTGGAAGTCACTATACATCATGCCACGATAGGCTTCACGACTTTTCATCATGTTGAAGGCAGTATCACTCATGACAATTGAATCAATGTTAACTTCAGGAACACAAGTGACAGCGTCAGACGTTTCAGGCGGTGGCAATTCTTCATAACTTGCTGGCGCCGGAGTTATTTGTTGATTCCCTAAAGTAGGATCAACAACACCTGCTGGAGTTGTGATGGGTTCTCCGCCATTTCTTGCTAAGTGGCCGCCCCAGGGTTCGCGCTCAGGCACACGCCCGGCCACGCTACGTCCAACTGTAGAGTTGGTTATTAAACTGTTTTCACCTGGTAGTTCTGCTTCAGCGGCCACAGGGCCGTTTAGGTCAATTCTGTTGGCTGACAATTTCATGCTGGCAGAACTGTAGATGTCGGTGTTTAGTCTTGATGTAAATCTCTGTCCGTTGACACCTGTCAAGTGCATGACCTCACAGGCTTCAATGTGCATGTTATTTTTAGATACACCATTGACATTGTTGCCTGCATCAAAGTTAAAGTTGTCACCGGCACGGAAGTTGATATTTTTTTCAGCGTTGACTGAAAAGTCTCCGGCTGCATAAAAGTCAATGTTGCCATCTGTGTCAAGTTGGAACCAAGCAGTTCCTTTGGCGTTGATTACATGTATGAACCCACCTTCTTCGTGCATGACAATTTGATGACCGGTAAAAGTTCTTAGACGTATGGCACCACTAATACCATCGTCACCGTCATCAAGCATAATGCTGTGTTGGCCTGGACTCAAGATACCATAGGCTAGACCTGGATGTTTGTCCTTGGCTCTAAAAGGACCAGCATTGGTGTGGCCACGTCGTAGATCTTTGTCTAGTCCTTGGCCACTGATTCTAAAACTTGAAGGATGTTCAGGACGATTTTCAGCCTGTGGATCAGCAGTATTAAATCTGTTGCGTTCGGCCACAGGCTTGACTGTTTTGTCATGAGTGGAACCAGATGATATGCCTGGCAATGAGTGGGTGTGACCGTCAGGCGGCAAGCATGCCCACCAGATGCCTTGATTAACGTCGCCATTGAGGAACCCGCAAATCACCGAGACATTTTTTGTTGGAGGGATCATCCACAAGCCATAACTTTGATTGGTTTGTGGATAAGTCTTTGCATCTCGAGCAGTGGCTTCTTCTTTGGAATCTGTGGCACCGGCAAAGGGAGGGCAATAACGCATGGTAAACCAACCCCGCGGGTCGCTTTCAGTGGCATTGCTTAGTTGTGAAATCCAAACTCTTAGACGTCCTAGTCCTTGAGGATCATGGGTTTCTTTGATTTTACCCATGTAGATTCCGTTGTATTTTCCGCTGTTGGCAGAACCTTGTTGATGTGCTGGTGTTGCTCCTGTGGCGTTGGCTCTCATATTATTTCCTTAGGGCGCAATGATATCGCTAAAGCCAGGAGCAGATCCAGAACTGTTTGTGCCATTTTGTCTGTTGCGGCGTTGTTGTCTTTCGCGTTCGGCTTCTTCGCGACGTCTGCGTTGATTTTCTCTGACACGTTCTCCTTGACGTGCAAGATTTGGATTACCTGTGGCGGCACCACCACCTGCGCTGGGATTGTTAGGATTTACCAATGGTGTTTCGCCGCCTCCGCTTTGGACCCAAGCACTATTAGGGCCCATGGCAGCGGCTTGGCCTGCTCCGTTGTTGGCTTGGCCGCCAGAGTTGGCTATGGAACTGGAACTGCGCGGATTTCTCACATCGTAAGGATTGGCCAACACTTCTCTAAATGTTGAGAGTTTGGTAACAAACTTTCCCTTTTGGAAAGTGTGTGCCACTTCCTTGACACAGTAAATTCCTGTTATGGCATCTGCAGGTCTTAGATTCATAAGATCTTGATCATTTAAATCAGCGGCTGGCACTTGCGCTTCAAACCAAATATAAGGTTGATTGGTTCTTGTAGCAGTATATTTGCGTTTATCTTTGAGTTGTTCTTCTGACACATAATTCTTTTCAAACCACCAAACGTCGTCTTGCCAAGGACTTTTGCCTGACTCAGATGGTTCCTGCATCAAGAAGTATGGGTCTCCAACCAAGTCTAGATCTAGATTCACCATGTCTGCTGAACCTGCACCTATTTGTCCATGAATCTGTTTAAAGATGCTGTATTCGTGTGCGTTTTCTTCTGAAACTGTCGACTGCGTTCCAGACTGCTGGACTGCTGTGTTGGCATGATAAAATTGAGGTCTCCATCTGATATGCGGATTGTCGTTGGGCTTGTTGAACGACACCAAATCCTCTGCATAAAGAGTTTGACCAGCGGCGGCCCAAGTATTGGGCTGAGGTTGTCTTGCCTGATTAGATGTTGGAGGAGTTTCTCTTTGACCAGGTGGACGTTGTTGTGCAGGAGCAGTGGCGGCGCCTGGTGCAATAATTTTGCCGCTTTCTGTGTCAATCCAAAGAGGTCTAACTGCTCGCCAAAGATTGTCAATTTTTAATTCAGCATTGATGACTTCTGTGTTTTCACCAGTATAAATCCACTTGTAGGCTTTTCTGAGCAGGCCCTGATCAAGCCATACTTGAACACGAGCATTGCGTTGACTGGCCTCGTAGGCATCAATGTATTCTCGAGGACTGATATAAGATTTACTGTCTGTTCTTGCGTAGACAAAAAAGGTTATTTCTTGTGCAGGCGCATTTAGTTTTGTGTCAAATAGATAACCGGAACCTTGTTCTTGAAACTTGGATCCTGCAATACACACAATGATTCTTGTTGGTTTGTTGATTGATTTAGGGGCGGTATCTGGCACGTTATATAATTTTTTGCCGTCGTCAACACGATGCAAATACTTTAAAACTTCCTTGCTATTTGGCATTTGATTTGTGATGAATCTAGGAATGCTTGTGGCAGTGGAAACTTGTATTTCTCCTCGAAACAGGCCAAAAAGTGTAGTTGCTCGTGAAAACAAACTGTAGTTATACTTTAAATTGACTAGGTCTTTGTGTGCAGTAATTTTATACTTGTGAGGATGCTCTCTAAGTCCTGCTCTGACTTTGTCCTCTTCTCGTTTGTTTAAGGCTGTTTCTAATTCCTTGCAGAACTCACCAATGGTTGAAGGTGTCCCGACCATTCTAAATCCTCCTTCAAGGCTCATGAAGTCACTAAGGTTGGCTTGGCCTTCTGAAGAAACAAATTCTAAATCATACATAGAGCCGCGATAGTCTAATTGCATTTTTAACTGAGTCATCACAACATACCATCTAAATTCCAATGGGCCGCCATCCCAGTTTTTACAAACTACTGGGTTATCCTCGTCGTCATATCCTGTAAACCAAACTTCCAACAAATAAATTGCATCAGGGTTGGTAACATAGTTTTGTTTGATTGCCGCAATAGACAATGACTCGATAAATCTTCCACCCAATGGTTCAATCAACTTCATCTTTATTTCGTGTGGAGGAACCATGTTAAAATTAGGTGACTGGTTGCCGGCACCAACCATTTTCATTGTCAGTTCTTCTAGGTTAATGCCGCCGGTGCCGCCGGTTTCAAGCATGATAATACCAATTTTGTAATTGTAAGATCTTGCTTCTCTGGCCATTTTTCCATCACTGGCTGGCATCATTGACAGGCGAACGTTGTAGGTGACGTTGCGATATTGTTGTAATGGGTTATAATGAAGTTCGCCCAAGCCTGGGAGATCGAGTTTAGGCTTTTGTCCTACAGGCATTATACTGCTCCTGCAATTGAACCAGGAGATACAACTCTAAGAACTATTCCGGCCTTGAGATCACGAATAGGGTCTCTAAGTTGATCGCGATTCAGTAACACTATGGTCCACCAGTGATTGCTGGATCCATACAAGTCATAACTGAGCAGGTCTGGTCTGTGTTGTTGTTTTGGTGTCACCACATGGCGTTCAAGGCTTTTACCTTCTGCCATGGCTTCGCTGGTAGGTATTACTGACAAATCAAGATAAAAATCCTTGATGAAAGTTTTGCTGTAAAGTCCTTTGCCTGTGTTCATTAAATGTATCCTTTGCCCAATAGATCACCTGAATAGAAGGCGTCCAGTGAATATTCTTTGACTGCTTCCACTGGTGGAATTTGAACAATCAACTGAACAGTCATTTCAAATAACACAGGAACTGCTTGATTGCCTCCAAACATTGGCGCAGTGACATAATCAACTTCGTTGGGGTAATTGTATTGAAACTGCTTGACTACCACCGGAGTATTGTTGTAGAGTCCATAGGCATTTAATCGACCCACCGGAGGTGGAGTTCCTTTGTTTTTGTCTTCGCGTCCGTAATACATGGATGTTGCTGAACGAAGCGCATGAATAGCCATAAGTGTTTCTGTGGCCTCTTCTGTAGTTCTGCTGACAAAAGGGCCACTGATACTGATCACTGGAGTAGTTCTATTACCAAATGCACTGGGCTGATAGTTTGTGTGTTGCAGTTCCCAGGTCGAATAGGTTACATCAATGGTCTGATCAATCTTAGGTGACGACTTCCATGTTATTGTTGCGCCAAGTGCTTTGAAGGTTAAGGTAACAGGGGTATCAATGTTCATTTGACTGCTCCCAATTTTGATTCAAAGATTTTTAAAATTCTTGCTTGGTCAGCCGGCGATGCATTGGGATATAAATCTGCAACAATTCGTTGACGCTGATCTGCATCTCCGGCAACAAATCTATTGCGTATTTCAGATGCAGACCCGGCAATTTGTCCTGCCACATTAAATTTATAATCCTTGACAGCAAAAACATATCCGTGCCCAGCCCTAGTGCCGTCGGGTGATTTGTCATTGCTGAAAGGCTTGAGATTGTTCTCGTTGCCTTTCAATGGTTGGAAATAACTGGGTGTTCCGTTTTTCAGAGGAGCAAAATTAAACCTTGGGTCTTGGGCCATATCTTTGCTACCAACACCAAAAATCAAAACATCTTTGGCTGGATCAAGTTTTAGAGCCTGCGGCAACATCAACGGCGCATATGGAACTGTTTCTTGAAAAACACGGCCAGCATCAATGCCGGCGGCGCTGATCATTACTAGTCTTTCTTCAAAACTAAATGGGCTCTTAGGTGGTTCCACCCTGCCGCTAGTGGCAATATAAGTAGATTCCGCGCCAAACTTTGCCTGTAGTTCTTTGAAAGCCATGGCATGTCCGATATGAAACGGATGAAAGCGGCCTGCATATACAGCAACAAGTTGGCGTGATAGATCTTTGATCTTCATTAAATGATTCTCCAGTGCCTATTTACCGTTTTAGTTAACAGCACATATAATCATCTATTGACCTTGCGCTGGTATTCTGCTATACTAAACCTAAGGAGCCCTGAATGAGTGAAGAACAAAAACCAAAACAAGTATACCTAAAAAACAAAGACCTTTTAGCAGAAATACATCGCAGTAAACTCTCATACTGCTGGATTGATGATCCAAAATACACTGAGTATGACATCATTCTACATGATCTAAAACATTTTCATAATCGCAAAACCAAGGCATATCCTGAGGGTGTGCTGAATTTGGCAAAAAAGGCTAGATCATCACGCCTTAGCCAACAAGCATATCAGCAGGCACTGGCAAAGTGGACAGAAGAGGGCGGCAAAGCCAGCACCAAACCCAAAGCCGACGAATTTGAGATACCTATTAAAAAGATTGCCACAACTGACCTAGTGGTCAGACTCATGACCTTTGAGCACATACCTCTAGAGCCGGGTCGTAAAAACAACCCCAAGAGTCTTGCTGACCATAGAAGCAAAGTCAACTTTCCACCGTTCAACCACTTTGTTCAAGACAGTGAAGGAAACTGGCAAGAAGTAGTTCGTAGCCATTGGTCAGGCACGCTCAAGCACGGCAAATTTAGTGTGGACCACGGCGGGCTTACCAATTACCTGGGTGCTATGTTCTTGAAACTGTGTGAACGCTACAGTTTGCGATCAAACTGGCGTGGCTACAGTTATATCGACGAAATGCGAGGCCAGGCTCTTATACAGTTGACTCAGATTGCACTTCAGTTTGATGAATCCAAGTCCAACAATCCTTTTGCCTACTACACAGCGGCAGTGACCAATTCGTTTACTCGGGTGCTCAACGTAGAGAAACGCCAGCGTGATATTCGTGATGACTTACTGCAAGAAGCCGGTCAGATGCCTTCGTGGACACGTCAAATGGAGCATATTGAACATCACCATGCTGAAATCGAGCGTCTAAATGCGCTTAAGGCTGAGGCCGTGGAAAACGAACTAAACAAAGAAGAAGAACCGTATAAGGATGCTATGGACATGATTGGTGAAGCAGTTGATGATGAAAACTTGCCTGTGCCTGTGGAGTCAAATCAACCATGACCAATCCTTTTAAGGACCAAGAAAAATTTATGCGGGCCTGCGATCAAACTGTGGGCGAAGTTAACTACCAACAGTATCAACTTTATAAAAATTTGATTGAGGAAGAATTTAACGAACTCAAGTCGGCCAATTCTAGTTTAGAAGAACTAGACGCACTAATTGATATTCTTGTGGTTACAATTGGAGCAATTCACTCTAAGGGTGCCAACGCAGAAGGTGCTTGGAATGAAGTAATGAGAACTAACTTGGCCAAAATTGACCCCGTCACAGGCAAGGTTCGCAAACGCGAAGATGGCAAAGTATTAAAGCCCGAAGGTTGGACTCCACCGGACTTGGAGCCGTATCTAAAATAAGGAGACAAAATATATGCATACTGAAAGCCTTAAACATCACATTAGTCATTTAGAAGATTCGCATAGACATTTGGATAGCCAACTGATTAAACTAGAAAAACAACATCAAAATGATTCTGTAGAGGCTCACAATATTAAAAAGAAAAAGTTGCATATCAAAGACGAAATAACTCGCTGTAGACATCAACTAAAAAGTATGTTAAAATAACAAAATGACTCAACCTTTTAAGAAAGCCGTGTGCTTTACGGACATCCATTTTGGCCTACGCAACAACAGTCGTGCCCACAATGACGACTGCGAAAACTTCATCTGTTGGATGACTGAAGAGGCTCACCGCGAGGGAGCCGAAACTGCAATCTTCCTAGGTGACTGGCACAACAATCGTAGCAACATCAATGTTTCCACACTGAACTATACTGCATCAAACATCAAGTATCTTTCAGAAAACTTTGAACGTGTCTACATTATCATGGGCAACCATGATTTGGCCTACAGAGAAAAGCGTGAGATCACCAGTTTGCCTTTTGGCGGCTACTTGCCTAATGTCACACTGGTCAATGACATACTCACTGTGGGTGACATGACTATTGTGCCTTGGCTGGTAGGTGACGAGTGGCAATCAATGAAACGACTAAAGAGTCGATATGTGTTTGGGCACTTTGAACTGCCTAAATTCAAAATGAATGCCATGGTTGAAATGCCTGATCATGGCGGACTCAATGCTGGACACTTCCCCAACCAAGAACTGGTGTTCTCGGGTCACTTTCACAAGCGACAGCAACAGGGTAATGTAGTGTATATGGGTAATTGTTTCCCGCACAACTATGCTGATGCCTGGGATGACGAGCGTGGGTGTATGTTCCTGGAGTATGGCGGTCAGCCTGACTACCGAAGCTGGCCCAATGCTCCCAAGTTCAAGACGCTGACACTTACCGAAGCCATTGACAAGCATGAAAGTTTATTTGATACACAAACATTTGCCAGGGTAACCATTGACGTAGACATCTCCTACGAGGAAGCCACCTACATCAAAGAACAGTGGATCAAAGAATATGGCATGCGCGAACTGGCACTGATTCCAGGTAAAAAGGAAGAACACACCACTGAGTGGTCGGGTGGTGAAATCCAGTTTGAAAGTGTAGATGCAATTGTGTTGAATCAGATTCAGTCCATTGACTCTGACGTCATTGATCGCAGACTACTGACAGAAATTTATCAAGGCCTTAATAGATGATTATATTTTGCAATCTAACCATGCGTAACTTTATGAGTGTGGGTAATGTTACCCAGGCTCTTCGTATGGATCAACATGGTCTGACCCTTGTGTTAGGCAATAATCTTGACTTGGGCGGTGATGGTGCTCGCAATGGTGTGGGCAAGACCACAATGGTCAATGCTTTGAGTTATGCACTTTATGGATCAGCACTGACCAACATTCGCAAAGAAAACCTGCTGAACAAGACCAATGGCAAAAACATGTTGGTCACAGTGGAGTTTGAAAAGAACGGCAATCGCTATAAGATTGAACGTGGTCGCAAGCCCAATGTCTTGCATTTCTATGTTGACGACAGCGAAGTCAACGAAGCCAACACTGATGAAGGCGCTGGTGAAAATCGTGTGACACAAGAAGCCATTGATCGTGTTGTTGGCATGGGTCCAGAAATGTTCAAGCATCTTGTGGCTCTTAACACCTACACATTGCCTTTCTTGAGTCTCAAGGCCAATGAACAGCGCGATATCATCGAAGAACTGCTGGGCATCACACAACTAAGCGAAAAGGCCGAGTATCTGCGTGAACACATTAAAAACGCCAAAGAGTATATTCGTGACGAAGAGGCTCGTATCAAGGCTTTACAAGAAGCCAATACTCGTGTTCAGGCCAGCATTGATGATCTAGAACGACGTAGTAGAACCTGGGCTACAAAAAAGTCCACTGACCTGTCGGCACTGGATGCGGCCATTGCCGAATTGGAAGCCACGGACATTGAGACTGAACTTGAATCACACCGTAGTTTAGTGGTCTACAAAGAAAATGAAACTCGCCTAAGGTTAGCCAATAGAGAATTGGCTCAGCGGCAAGCCAACGTAAAGAAACTACAAGAAGCACTACGACTGGCTGAATCAAATCTCTGTCACTTGGTTGAACATCGTTGTCCCAGTTGTGGCCAAGATGTTCACGACACCAAGCATGATGAAATGTTGACAAACGCCAATCAAACCATTGACTTGGCCAAGTCCTCTCTGAGAGAAGAACATAGTTTTCTGGCCCAGTCTGACATAGCAGTTAGAACCATTGGTGACCTTGGAGAAAGACCCAAAACCAAATATTTGAATCTCGAAGATGCCGCCGCGCATAAAAACAATCTAGAGAACCTCAAACAACAGTTGATTGCCAAGGATGCTGAACAAGATCCTTATCAAGAACAAATTGCCAGTTTGAAAAATACTGCACTGGCCGAAATCAACTGGGACGAAATGAATCGCTTGACCAAACTGTTGGAGCATCAGGATTTCCTGCTCAAACTGCTGTCCAACAAAGATTCATTTGTCCGAAAGCGTATAATTGAGCAAAATCTTGGCTATTTGAATCACAGGCTGGGATATTACTTGGATAAACTACAACTACCGCATACGGTTGTTTTCAAAAGTGATCTGGAAGTGGACATTACACAACTGGGTCAAAATTTTGATTTTGACAACCTAAGCCGCGGAGAGCGTAATAGATTGATTCTTGCGCTGAGTTGGAGTTTTAGGGACGTTTATGAAAGTTTTAACGAAACTATGAATCTCATGTTCATTGATGAACTTGTGGATTCTGGTATGGATCAAATTGGCATTGAAAACGCAATGGCCGTTTTGAAGACCATGGGTCGTGAAATGAATCGTAACGTATTCTTGATCAGTCACCGAGATGAGTTGGCTGGTCGAGTAAACAATGTATTGATGGTCGTAAAACAAAATGGATTCACCATGTTGGAAAACGACACAGATACTTCGCTGTTAATTTAAGGAGACATTTATGTCAGCAAATCACGAAGTAATAAAGAACGCATTTGAAACCTATATGGCTGAAAATGAAAAGTTCACAGGTAAGGGCGTAAAGGCATCAGCCGCTCGCGCTCGTAAGGCTCTACAGGAAATGAGCAAGGCTATCAAAGAACGCCGTAAAGAGATTACGGTTGAGAAGGAATCGTTGGCCGCAAAATAATGGCCGGTAGCAAAAGCAAAAACAAAGGCAAGAGTTGGGAGCGAGATGTAGCCAATCACCTTACTGAATTGTATGGTGAAACGTTCATCCGCGTTCCCAACTCGGGCGCCTACATTGGCGGAAAGAATCAGTTCCGCAAAGAGTTTCTGCACGAAGGACAAATTAGGTCTATGAAAGGGGACATAACACCTCCCTTGACCTGGACTAAATTCAACTGCGAATGCAAAAGTTATGCTGATTTTCCATTCCATCAACTCTACTCTGGCGAAATCAAAATACTAGAATCTTGGCTAGATCAATTACATGGCGCGGCCGACCCCGGTGACTTTAACATCCTTATAATGAAATTCAACAACAAAGGTAAATTCATCGCTGTGGCTCACCCTTGGGCAGACATTAAAAATCAAAACTACTCTATCTATCGTAGTCAAAAATATGGCATTTGGTATATCGTAGACTACGATCTCTTCTGGCAACACAATAAAGATCACGTTCAGGCATCCTCTTCGGCTAATTCATAATAATAGCATATTTTAATTTTTTCTGGCCCTTAAATAACTTACTCGCTTTAAAGCATGTTTTAACAACGGCACTTCTGTTTAGGCTTGAATAACTACCGATAGGCTTGTGTCAGCCGGTTAATTGACACCCATAAAACCTGGCACTTGGGTTGCACAGGGGAAGGAACTCCCGACGCGGTAGCGGGGACTTGTCGCCACTATCCTTAACAGGACGCGATCTCGGGCATGGAAGAGATTGGCGCAGTATATGATTGCCAAAATGAGTAGGCTCTGGTGAACTATTACAACCTACATAGAACTGCAAATTGCTTGGATTCGGTTGCAGTTTCTAGCGTTATAAGTCAAGTGTAAAAAGGTAGAGCGAGACCGCCTTTGCTGTTGTCAAACAGTTGCTTAATCCAAGGTGGTGTAGACGGCATCGTCAAGATGACACAAACATCAAAAAACTTAGCCGTGCTTACGGCTAAGTGTGGCTAGTCCATCATCGTCAAGTATCATCTTAAGTTAAAAAACAATCTACAGTTAATAAGGTTTGAAACTGTAAATATCCAATCTAAAACAAGATAAAAAGAATGAGCAGATGCGAAGCATTGCGAAATTCAGGGCGATGAAATCGCCCTAGGGAAGATAAAACAATTAAGGACAACCACGACTTGAAGCGAGTATCAAAATCTACTACGGTTAGCAGAGATCGCGACAGCAACCCTCAAGGGCTACAGCGTCTCGAATGGCGTATGTTTGTAGAACCAGAGGTAGTCCAAGAGCGATTGAACATCTGCTGGGCTTGTCCTAATTTAAATTCTATTAGAGTTTGTAGAAAATGCTGGTGTTTGATGCCTATCAAAACCCGGTTGGCTGTTATGGCCTGTCCTGAAGGACGTTGGAAAGCAGAACCCAACTATGTTTACAAAGAGTAGCCACCGCGGGCTACTCCTTTTTTGCCGTAAAGAAGATCAAGTTTCTCTTTGATAACTTCGGTAAACACGTCGCGCTCTTGGTAAGTCATAAACCAAACATGTTCTGCACTGGTTCCTGACCACACACTGATAGTGCTGACTTCTTTAATTAAGGCTCTTGCTTCTGATTCTATACCATCAATGTATTTTCTGATGGATTGACCATTTTTACCAAGACTCAAGAGCCTGCGGTAAAAAAACTTGTGGGATCAAACAGCATGTCAGTTTTATAGTCAGTGCCACAATAATCACATTTGGTAGTGACTTCACGAATGATACCAAACTCTTGAAAGCGTTTGAGTTCCTGATCCAAACGATCAACACTGGCACGATCAAGATTTTTCACCCAATCTGTAATGTGTCGACGATCAGTGACTTCAACACCGTCTGGTGTTGAAACTTTTTCCACACATCCTGTCAACAGTTGTTGAGCCAATTCAACCATGGAGTTGTATTGTTCTGTGGCAATGCGAGTGCGATCTTCGGTGCTGAGCAGTTTGTTTTCTTCATTGGCCTGTATTTGGCGCATGGTGTTGAACTGCATTCTCAACAGTCGACTTTGATCATGTAGATTATACGGACGAAGTGCAACAGTGATGCCGGAACTGAGTTTTACAATGCCCACATCGCTGGGAATTGGGCGCAGACTGGCAATAATGGAACCTAGGCTTACTGTGATGCTTTGTTCGCGGCCCTTGCTTTCATCACAGCCATGGCTGATTGATAACCCCATGTCATCGCCGTAACTGGTCATACGCATGGCCACCAAAATCATGTCCAAATCTGCGGCAGGAATTTCATTGACATCGGGAATATCTGGGCAAACACTGGCTACCACCTGCTTGATGGCTTCGCCGTTGAATAGTGCATCAGGGTTCTTTAAAATCAGTTCATCTTTGGCTGTCATAGGAAACACAGCCAATTCACCAGTGTCGCTGAATTTAGGTGGCTTTGAGTAAAAACGCCCAGAACTGGGCAGTCGCACATAAGTGCCCGGTCTGCGATAGTATTGTGCTAACGGATTGGCTTGGGCCTTTTGCGTCAGCGGATTTTGATTATCCATGTAGTTAATCCTTGTTGGTAAATAGGCTCATAAAAGAACCTCACTATAAGTTGATGATATACTTATCTGGAGTTTTAACGGTAAAAAGAACCAAACGCCACAATGGAACAGCAGTTAATAGACGCACTCCGCGACTTACAAAAAACCATCTCAATGATGAATACCAATCTTGGGCGTGGAATCAGTGGTGGCGGCGGCGGTGGCCGCGGCGGCAAACCTGGCGGGTCAACGGGTAACCCGTTGGACGATGCGGCCAAAAAGATTTCCAAAAACGGCGAAAAACTAAACCAGGTCATGCTACAGCAAATTGCGGCCGCTAGAACCGCAGGTCGTGCGTTGACCAAAGAGCAAAAAGAGTTTGAAAAGGTCCTGGGCGTTTCAAACAAGGCCATTGATGACAGCACCAAGGCCACTAAAGGTCGCACAGAGGCAGACAACGAAGCCAAGTGGAACGCCGAAAGGTTGGCCCAGGCCAACAAAGCGGCAATCAAGAGCACAGGTGATTTTGCCAAAGAAATGTTGATGGGTCGTGGAACCCTTGGGCAAGCACTGGGTGGATTACAAGGCGGGCTAAACCTAGCCGCCACGGCTGGTAACAAATTTGCGTCCTTTGCTGGAATAGTAGTGGGTGCGTTGTCGTTTACACTTACCACCATGCAAGAGTTTGCTAAAAATGCACAGGGTGTGGCAGGTGCCATTGACCTTCAAGCACTTAGAGCAGGTTTTTATACTTCGCGCATGCTCTACAGCGGCCTTGGCGAAAACTTTTCTAGAGTAATCAACGACAGCGAAAATTCATTTAAGTTTTTTGGTCGCACCACAGAAGAAGCCGTGGATCGTTTGGCAGATCTTTCGCGTGGTCTCAAATCTGGTAGCGGACAACTCAGCAGGTCATTGAAAAAAGAACTGGGGCCTGACGCAGTCAAAGCCTTTGACAGAGCCGCCAAGGCCGCCGCAGCCTTGGGCATGACCGACGAAGAACGTGCAAATCTAACAGCGTCAATTATGACGCAGGTGCGTATGACTGCCAAGACTGAAAAAGAAGCACAAATAATGCTGGCTGAGCAGTATGCAAAGACGGTGGTATCTGCTAGAGAACTCAGCAACACTTTTGGTATCAGTTCCAAGGTTTTGTTAAAAGCCATTGCAAATTTTAACAAATCAACATCTGGTAGAACCCTAGCACGACGAGGTCTTGGCACCGAGGCTCTGGGCTCGATCGCCACTGTTGAAAGTTTGTTTGGTGATTCAATGAGTCAAGATCAGAAAGATAGAGTTTCAGGTGCATTGGCACAAGATAGAATTGGCGATGCTATGGCAATTGATGGCTTAGATGCCGCACAGAAGCAAGCAATCCAGGCTTTGGGTAGTGCCAGAGAGCAGGCTAAACAAATGCAAGGTGGAGCCACGGCAGAAAACATGGCCAAAGCAATACAAGAGCAAGGCAATCTAGAACGTATTGGAAGTGCATATGAAGGTGTAAGAGAAGGTGTTGACACGACAGGAATCGCAAGATCACGTGAAGATATCAAGAGATTTTTAAGCAATCTAGATCCAAAAGTTAGACAGCAGGCTGAAAAAGATGCTGAAAAAAATCGTCAGGCTGGCACGACCACTGAAGCCAAAAACATTGAGTCAATGAACAAACTGGAAACAGCCATTAACAGCCTTAAGGGCGCAGTTTCAAGTTTGATCACAGCCATCTATGCAGTTTTTGGACCATTGGCGCTGATTGCCACAGCATTGACCGGCGCCGCGTTAATGAAGATGCTGGGCGGCGGCGTCGGTGGAGTTGCCAAAACAGCCTTGGAAAAGATTAACATTGGTGGTGGCGGTGGTGGGCGCGGTGGGCGCGGTGGGCGCGGTGGCGCTATGGATAAAATTGGATCAGGTATAGGATCTGCAGGCCAAGGATTAGGTAAAGGTATTGCAGGCATAGCCGGTGGTATTGGTCAAGGTGTTGCTAAACTACTGCCAGCTATTGGTGAAGGTATTGCAGGCTTTTTCTCTGCATTTGGTAAAGCTGGTCCAGCCGTGGTCAAAGGAGCAGCCATGCTGGCCGGTATTGTTGCTCTAATTGGTGGTGGTATTGCACTGGCATTGGGTGCAATGAGTCTAGGATTAAAGGCATTTGCCTGGGGACTCAAAGACGTAAACGAAATTGACGGAGCAAAACTCAGTGAAGTTGGCAAAGGTCTCAAAGAGTTTTCCGTGGGTATATTGGCGTTCGGCCTTGCCGCTGGTGCCAATGTCATGGGTTCGATGATCAACGGCCTGGCCAGTTTGTTTCGCGCAGATATAACCACTAGAATTAAACGTGCAGTTAAAGATCTAGCACCTATTGCACCAATATTGGGTGTTATTGGTCCAACCATGCATAAGTTTGGTGAAGGATTAAAATTCTTTGGTGAAGGATTTTCATCACTCAAGGGTCTGGGTGCAGGAGAGATGCAAAAAATATTTGCTGTGATCCGCGAGTCGGGGCTTGACAATCTTGCATCAATGGGTCAAGGCATGTTGAACTTTGGCACAGGACTGAAATCATTTGCTGAGGCACTGAAGTTGATCAATGTTGATCATCTGCAAAGAGTCATGGAGTCATTAAAAACTGTAACTCAAGATGATATCAGAAAGTTCCAAGGTATAACACAAAGTCCAAGGACAGCGCAACCAATTCAAACAGCAATCAATCCTACAGAACAAGTTTCAGCATTGCTGACTCCCACAGATACAACCAATAAGTTGGCACAAAATAATCTATTGGGCCAAGGCGACAGCCAGGCATCCAGTGCAATTTTAAGCCTTCTAAGCAACATTGCCACGGATATCAATGCCATTAGAGGCAATACTAGACCGGACAGCGGAGTCTCTCCGGTAAGACTAGGTTAACGAATTGAGGTAAGTAGTCCACTATGTCATGGCGTAAGCATTTTAAAATTTGGGATCCACAAGCAGAACAGACCAACAATGGTCAACGTTCGGCTGGCAGTTCAGCGAAGTTTGCCAGTTGGTTGCAGGATGTCTACACAGGTCAGCCCAACCGTGTTGAGCGTTACGCTCAGTATGATCAAATGGATCAGGATTCTGAAATCAATGCCGCTCTAGACACTATTTCTGAATTCTGCACACAAAGCGAAGTAGAAACCAATTTACCATTTGAAGTTAAGTGGAGATCTGCTCCTACAGAAAGCGAAAGCAAAGTCATTGCCGAAACACTGAAAAAGTGGTGTGCAATCAACAAAATGGATCAACGCATTTTTAGAACATTTAGATCTGCTATCAAGTATGGAGATCACGTTTTCTTACGTGATCCTGAAACCTTTGAACTGTATTGGGTAAATCCAGGAGATGTCAAACGTGCAGTGATCAACGAAGCCGAAGGTCGTGCAGTTGAACAGTATGTGATTTCAAACTTGCATCCAAACTTTGCTACCAAAGTTGCTACCAAGCCTATTGAAAATGTTCAGACCATGGCCAATGCAGTGACCACTGGTCCCAACAACAGTTTTACAATTTCCAATTCCACACAAAAAACAGGCAACAACGGCACAGAAGTAGCCATTGATTCCAAGCATGTGATTCATATGAGTCTCAATGAAGGTCTTGATGCTAACTGGCCTTTTGGTGCCAGTATCTTGGACAGCGTATTCAAAATCTACAAGCAAAAAGAACTGCTTGAAGATGCTATCATTATCTATCGTGTGCAACGTGCTCCAGAGCGTCGTGTGTTCTATATTGACACCGGCAACTTGCCTGCACATCAGGCCATGAGTTTTGTGGAACGTGTAAAAAACGAAATCCATCAGCGCCGTATTCCAACTCGCGCAGGTGGCGGCACAGCCTTAGATGCCAGTTATAATCCATTGAGCATCATGGAAGACTTCTTCTTTGCTCAAACTGCTGATGGTCGCGGTTCAAAGGTTGAAGTTCTGCCTGGCGGCACAAACTTAGGCGAAATTGATGATCTTAAGTTCTTTACCAATAAACTGTTGCGCGGTCTGCGTATTCCCAGCAGTTACATGCCTACCGGACCCGACGATTCTGCCATTGCTTTCACTGACGGACGAGTTGGCACAGCACTGATTCAAGAATATCGTTTCAACAGATATTGCCGTAGATTGCAGGGATTGATTGCTCCATATCTGGACAAAGAGTTTAAGACTTTTATTAAACATCGCGGCATTAACATTGATGCTTCAAGTTTTGACATTGACATGTTGGAGCCACAAAACTTCAGTGACTATCGCCAAATTGAAGTCAACAACGCTAGAGCCGCTGTGTTTACACAGTTGGCTGAAGTTCCATATCTAGCACATAGATTCAAACTACAGAAGTTCTTGGGCTTGACTGAAGACGAAATCCTTGAAAACGAACGCCTATGGGAAGAAGAAAATCAAGGAACTACACAGTCAACAGGCAGTGATTTTAGTGACATTGGTGCCGCCGCACCAGGCGAAGCCGACCTGAGCCTAGCCGGTGATCTTGATGGAGCAGTTCCGGCCACAGGTGATGCCACCGCATCCTTAGATGCCGGTGCTGAAAGCCCAATTTCTGGTTCTGCACCAACAGAACCAACCGCACCTGGAGCATAAGTAGATCTATGAGATTCAACGATATTCTACAGCATCAGAATGAAATTGAGATCGAAGAAGATCCAGAAGTAGCATTTTATTCTGATTTACGCAGACACAGGCTTACACTAGAGCATGTGAATCGTCTGCGTAAGTTGCGTGAATTGCGTGAATACGAAACCAAAAGTCGGTTAGAAATAGTCAAAAAAATGTATGCTAGACCCGCGCCCATGGCGTGATCTAGTTATTAGCGGTGTCATAATTGCGTAAAAAAACGCAGTTTTTCCACCATATCCCCTCCGTTCCCTTGCGCCATTTGTAAGTAGTTTTTGGTGAAAAACCGCCTTCGCGCAAAGGAGAACGAATAATGAGTAAAACCGTATTAGAGCAGGCGCTCGAACACCTCTTGAATAGAGAGGAAGATAAAGCCGCTGGACTCCTACATGATTACTACGTTGGTATCGGCCGCAAAGTCTATGAAGACATTATGGCTGACGATATTAACCTAGAAGACGAAGCCCTCGAAGACGTAACTGACGCAGTTGATGAAGTTGAATCAGACTTAACTGAAGAAGGTGACGATGAGGCACTAGAACCCACTGCTACGCCAGATGGGGCCGCTACAGCAGATGTAGCAGGTGAATTGAACGCAGAACCCACAACAGAACCCGTAGCCGGCGATGCCGCAGATGTTGCCGACGCCATGATGGATGTCGAGTCAGCATTGGCCAAACTCAAGTCTGAGTTTGAAGAAATGGTTACTGGTGGTGCCACTGATGCAGGTGCAGAAGCAGGCGACGCAATGTCAGCAGATGCAGATGCAGAAGCACCAAAAGAAAGTATTGAAGAGTCCGCAGAACTAGAAAAAGTATCTTCACCTGACAACAGCGACAAGGCTGATGAAAAGAACAGTCCAGTTGCTGGCAAGAATCCAATGATGAGCCGTCCTGCTACCAAATTTGGTGGTGGTAACGATACAGGTGGAAAAGCACCCAAGGCACAAGACCTAGGTGGAACAACTAAGCCTGCCCTCAGTAAAGTAGCAACACCAAAGGGCTAATACGATGAACTTACAGCCATTACGTGAACGTCTAAGTTTCGATCAAGCACAAATGACGGTTGAAGCCAAAGAGACAGCCAATGGCGGTAAGGATCTCTACATGAAAGGTATTTTCATTCAAGGCGACAAGGTAAACCACAATCAACGTGTTTACCCTGGCGACGAAATTGCCCGAGCAGTAGAGAGCATCAAGTCACGACTAGAGCAAGGCTACTCCGTGCTAGGAGAAGCCGACCATCCAGATGATCTACAAGTCAATATTGATCGTGTAAGTCATATGGTCACAGAAATGTGGGTAGATGGCGCCGATGGATATGGAAAACTAAAAATTATTCCAACACCCATGGGTAACATCATCCGCACACTACTAGAAAGTGGTGTCAAGTTAGGTGTCAGCAGCCGTGGTTCAGGCAACGTAGGCGCCAATGGTAAAGTTTCAGATTTTGAAATTGTCACTGTTGACGTTGTTGCACAACCCAGTGCTCCTGATGCATATCCAACACCAATTTACGAACGTGTGATGCTAGATCGTAGACGAGCCGCCCTTATGGATGTGGCCCTTGCGGCGACCTACGATAGGTCCGCACAAAAGCACCTTACAACAGAGGTGACAAGATTCATTCAGAATCTGAAGAAAGTCTGAGGAGACACAAATGAGTAACTTAACAGAATTGCTCGGCTCAGTGGTTCTTTCTGAAGAGGTGCGTGAGAATATCAACGCCGCTTGGGAAAAGCATATTGCTGAAAGTCGTGAAGAAATTACCGCAGAACTCCGCGAAGAATTTGCTTCACGCTACGAGCATGACAAAGGTCAATTGGTTGAAGCGATGGATAAACTTATTAACGACACCATCACCGGAGCCAGTTCCGAATTTAAAAAGATACACGAAGACTCTATCAATCAACGTGTAAAGTATGCCGCTAAGATTAAAGAAGATGCCAAACTTCTACAGCGTTTCGTTATGGAAACACTGGCAAAAGAAGTAGCAGAACTTAAATCTGATCGTCAGACACAACAAGATAACTTAGGCCGTTTGGAAGAGTTTGCACTTCGTAAACTCACTTCTGAATTGTCAGAGTTGCATGAAGACCACAAACAACTTGTGGATGCTCGAGTCAAACTCGTAGCAGAAGGCCGCAAGGCAATTGAAGAAGCCCGCTCAACATTCATCAAGAAGGCCAGCGAAAAAGTTAATACACTTGTTGCTGAAACTTTCAAGAAGGAAATGAGCCAACTCAAGGAAGACATCCGTGAAGCCAAAGAAAATAACTTTGGTCGTAAGATCATGGAAGCGTTTGCCGCAGAGTTTATGGCCAGCAAGTTTGCTGATGGAACAGCAGTAAGTCAACTAAACAATCAAATTAAAACTATCAAGGCTCAATTAGAAGAATCACAAAAAATTATTGAATCTAAACAATCAGAAATTACCGAAGCAAGCCGTCGTCAGCGCATCGCGGAAGACCAGATGGCTCGCAATCGGGTTATGCAGGATTTATGTGCGCCTTTGTCGAAAGACAAGCGTAACATCATGGAAGAGTTGCTTGAGAGCACTGAAACTGCCAAACTCAAAGATCAATTCCAGAAATACCTGCCATCAGTTCTTAACGAAGAGGTCCGCAGAGACAAGAAAACACTCGTTGAGGGAATCCAATCACAGAAGACTGTGGTTACAGGAGATAAATCAGCCCCTGCAGTTGAATCAGTTGTTTCAGAAGAAACAGCAACTATTCAACACCTACGCAAGTTGGCTGGTATTCAAAGATAATAGGAGACATTAAAATGTCACAAGCATTATTTGAATCAAAGAACTGGGCCGCAACCAAGGAAGCCCTTACCGAAGGACTCAGCGGACAGAAGAAAACAACAATGGAAGTTTGCTTGGAGAATACAAAGAAGTATTTGACAGAAACTGCAACTTCAGGTGCAACAGCATCAGGCAACATCAGCGTTCTTAACAAGGTTATCCTTCCAGTTATCCGCCGTGTAATGCCAACAACCATTGCTAACGAACTAGTTGGTGTTCAGCCAATGCAAGGTCCAGTTAGCCAAATCCATACTCTCCGCGTTCGTTACGCAGAAGCCTCTGCAGTCGCTTCTAACGCTCGTGGCGTAGTTGGTGTCGCTGTAACAGCCGGCGACGAGGCCCTAAGCCCATTCAGGATTGCTACACAGTATTCAGGTAACAGCGCAGGCCAAGCCGATACTACAGCAACCAAAGAAGGCACAGGCGGTTCTAAGATGAGCATCCAGATCCTGAAAGAGACAGTTGAAGCCAAGAGCCGTAAATTGTCAGCACGTTGGACATTTGAAGCCGCTCAAGACGCACAAGCCATCCATGGCGTTGACGTTGAGGCAGAAATCATGGCCGCACTTGCTCAGGAAATCACTGCTGAAATCGACCAAGAGATCATCGAGTCATTGTTGAATCTTTCTGGTTCAGCATTTTCCACATACGATCAGTCAAGCGTATCAGGTCAGGCATCATTTGTTGGTGACCAACACGCCGCTCTTGCTGTGTTGATCAACCGTGCCGCCAACGACATTGCTACTCGCACACGTCGTGGTGCTGGTAACTACATCGTTGTTAGCCCAACAGCATTGACAATCCTTCAGTCAGCGACAACTTCAGCATTTGCTCGCACAACAGAAGGCACGTTCGAAGCACCAACTAACACCAAGTTTGTTGGAACATTGAACAGTTCAGTTCGTGTATACGTTAACCACTACGCTGGTGACGGTGTGCCTGTTCTGGTCGGTTACAAGGGTGCTAACGAGATGGATGCACCAGCATTCTACTGCCCATACATTCCTTTGATGAGCAGTGGTGTTATTCTTGACCCAGCAACATTTGAGCCAACTGTGTCATTCATGACACGTTACGGCTATGTAGAACTTTCAAATTCTGCAAGTTCATTGGGTAACGCTGCCGATTACGTTAACAACATCGCAATCGACACATCAGCATTGTCATTCATCTAATCTTAGATTAGAAGAAAACGTGCGAAATAGGGCTAGGCAACTAGCCCTATTTTTTTGACTATAAGTATACCTATGTTAGCATCAATACAAGATAGATTAAAACGTGTAGAAATCTGCCACAATTGCCAGCATTATAGACGACCAGTTAAACAATGCACCATATGTGGTTGTTTGATCAGTCTAAAAATTACTTGGGCAAATACTCGTTGTCCTGTTGATAAATGGCTAGAAGTTGAAGGAGGCCAAGACCCTATATCACGTTTCCAACAACGCCTGTGGAAAAAGTTTAGCAAAGATCCAAGCCAGGATCAAAATAAACTATAACCGGTAAATAGAGCCAAGAAGGAGGCTCACTATGCCAAAGTTAGAAGAATACAACAACGATGGATTTCAGAATCCTGTTAGTGCCACAGCCGCACAAAAACTAGCAACTTCACCAAGTTTGGGTGGCACAACTGTCAACATTGATTATGCCGCCAGTGTTAAAGCCACAGCCGACGCGGCCGCTGTTACCACAGCCGGCGGTGCAGATACCAAAGTAGAACTAGACAAAGACGCACAAGATTGGGTCAACAAGAAATGGCGTCCAATGATGGGTTGGATGTATATGGCAACCTGCACATTTGACTTTATTCTTGCTCCTGTGCTTTGGTCAATTGTTCAAGCATTAGGACAAGGACAAGTATCAATGCAATGGCAACCATTGACATTGCAAGGCGCTGGACTTTACCACGTGGCTATGGGTGCTGTGCTTGGTATCGCTGCCTATGGTAGAACTAAAGAAAAACTTGAGAGCAAGACTTAAACATAATGGCAATCCAAACCAATCACTCTACAGAGAGTTTAAAGCCTGACAGTGGTGTTCTAGAAATAGATGCCACTGGGGCTTTGGCATTACCCGCGGGTGCTGAAACAGACCGCCCATTGGGTGCTGCCGCTGGTCACATTCGTTTTGATCAAACTTCAACAAAGCCAGAATACTTTGATGGCTCAGTTTGGGATAAAATAACCAGCAAGACCTATGTAGATGTTGGCGATCAGAGTCTACAGAATCAAATCAATAATATTCTCAGTAACATTGATCCTGTGGCGTTGGATTCATTGACAGAAATTGTTCAAGCATTTCAGAACTCAGATGGCAGTCTTACCGATGCCATTACTGCACTATCAGTTTCTCTTAACACAGCCCTGAATCAAGAAATTCTTGACAGAACCACTGCCGATACTGCATTACAAACTAATCTTGATGCAGAAACACTTGCTAGAATTGCAGGTGACACAACATTACAAACTAATCTTGATGCAGAGGCACTGGCAAGAACTACAGGCGACACTACTTTACAAACTAATCTAAATGTGGTAGAAGCCCAGTTACAGGCTCAAATCAACAGTATTCTCAGTAACTTAGATCCTGCAACTTTAGATTCACTGACAGAAATTGTCAACGCATTTCAAAATGCCGACACGGGGCTGTTAGCATCAATCAATAATTTGATTGCTCAAGCAACAGCAGATCTAAACCAGGAACGTATTGAACGTATCGCAGCCGATGCGGCAGAAACAGCGGCTCGAATTACCGATGATGCCATCAACGCCGCGGCCATTAACGTAGAGCGAGACCGTGCGCTGGCCGCCGAAGAAGTTTTACAAGACAACATTGATGCAGAAACACTTGCTAGAATTGCAGGTGACACAACATTACAAACTAATCTAGATGCAGTAGAGTTAAGCCTACAAAATAACATTGATGCTGAAGAACTGGCAAGAACTACTGCTGATACTGCATTACAAGATAACATTGATGCTGAAGAACTGGCAAGAACTACTGCTGATACTGCATTACAAAATAATATAGATGCATTGAGTCTTGATAGCCTCACCGACGTCCAAGTAACAACAGCCCCAACAGATGGGCAGAACTTAACGTTTGACAGCACCATTGGTTTGTTCAGACCCAAAACCAATGCCTTAGCACCTATCACAAGATCATTTATTGGCAATGGTTTGACTATGGAGTTTGATATCATTGATAGTGTTCCAAGTCCAAACAATTTGGTAGTCGTAATCAACGGTATTGCACAACAGCCTTTTTACAGTTACACCGTAGTAGATGGAACACGTTTACTATTTGATGAAGCACCTGAAGCCAATGACATTATTGAAGTCAGAGTTCTCAAAGGTTCAGCAACTACCGACAGACCTAGACCTGTTGTTTCAAATATTGCCTACTCAACCATCGCCACATTCAATGTGGTAACATTCAACGCCACAGATATTACCTATGGCACAGGTGCAAAAATTGGAAACGTTGCTATTCAGCGCATTGATTACCCAACACCTAACGCAATGCAGTTGATGTTTGAACATAGTTTTGCATCAGGTCTATATGACTTGACGCTGATTGACACATCAAGCAATGAAACAGTTTATCCTAACTTGATTCGCATTGGTGGTGGTGCTCAGTGGACAGACTCTGTGCAATTTATTGGAAGTTTTTCAGGTGGAAATACAATAAATTTTTCAGTTGGTGTAAATAGTGGGTCAACATTGACCCTGGGTGCAGTAGCATCCGGAGAAAACACACCGACGTGGCTTTCGGTGAATGGTTTAACTATTGTAGGAACTGCACCTGTAAACAGCAGTCCTACCAGATACGAATTCGAAGTCACCGCTAACAATGGTTCAGTTAATATAACTCGACACTATTGGCTAGTAGTAGTTTAAATTTTCTTAGGAGGCAACTCCTCGAACGTTGGTTGACTGCCAGACTTAAAAACAGTCAAACAAGACTTCAATAGAAGATCTTAAACAAAGGACAATAAACAAATGCCTATTATCAAAGCAAGATCAAGTTCGCTTATTAACAACGTTGATCTGCGTGGCACCCCAACTGCTCCAACTGCAAATGCCGGAACTGCATCAACTCAACTTGCTACCACTAGCTTCGTTGGCACAGCAGTTACAAATTTGATTGATTCATCACCAAACGTATTGGACACATTGAATGAGTTAGCCGCTGCCATTAACGATGATGCTAGTTTTGCAACCACAGTAACCAACAGCATTGCTACCAAAGTGGCATTGGCTGGTGATACAATGACTGGTTTCTTGACACTTCATGCAGATCCAACCAGCAATCTACATGCCGCTACCAAGCAGTATGTTGATGCTGAAACATTGGCTATTACCATCAACAGCACAGACGATGTGCCAGAAGGTGTTACCAACCTTTATTACACAGACGGTCGCGTTCGTTCTGGTATTTCATTGACCAGCGACAACACTACAGTTTTAGATTATGACTTGGCCACAGGTGCATTCTCTTATAACCATCCAACATCAGATGGTGTTCTTGAAGGTTCTACCAACCAGTATTACACAAATGCTCGTGCCCGTGCATCCGTATCACTAGTATCTGATGACTCAACTGTGTTGTCATACAGTTCTTCCACAGGTGTATTCACATTCACCAAGCAAGGCACTGACAAAACAGTTGAAGGTGCAACAAATCTGTATCATACAACTGCTCGTGCTCGAGCCGCATTAAGTGCTGGTTCAAACATCAATTACAATTCAGCAACTGGTGTAATCAGCACTGATGCCGCAGTTCACAGCGTTAACGGTGCAACTGGTGTTGTAATTCTTGACACCGATAACATCACAGAAGGCTCAAGCAATTTGTATTTTACAAATGGCCGTGCCGCTGCCGCTATCAGTTTGACAAGCAATGACCAAAATATGTTGGCCTACAATTCAGGCACAGGTGCGTTTACTTTTGTAAAACCATCAACAGATGGTATCAGCGAAGGCTTGCAAAACTGGTATTTTACAGATGCTCGCGTTCGTGCCGCTATGTCTGTGTCTGGCGATTTAACATACAACGGCACCACTGGTATAGTTGGTTTTGCTCTTACCGATCATGACACTGATGACATTACAGAAGGTGCTGGTAATTTGTATTTTACAGATGCTCGTGCAAGATCAGCAATTAGTTTGACCACCGACGACAACAACATCCTGGCCTATAACACAGGCACAGGTGTGTTGACATTTGTAACACCTGACACTGACTCAATCGACGAAGGTGCTGGTAATTTGTATTTCACAGATGCTCGTGCTCGCAATTCAGTAAGCATGACAGATGTCAGTGGTGATGGTTCGCTCTCATATGATTCAGCCACAGGTGTGTTCACATACACAGGTCCAAGTGCCGCAGAAGTTCGTGCTCATTTGAGTGTGACAGATGTCAGTGGTGATGGCTCATTGTCATACAATAACACAACCGGTGTTATCACATACACAGGTCCTAGTGCCGCAGAAGTTCGTGCTCATATCAGTGTTAGCGATTTCGGCGGAGACGGCAAATTGGTATATAATTCAACCACAGGTGTTATCTCATACACAGGTCCAAGTGCGCTCGAAGTTCGTGCTCATTTGAGTGCGACAGATGCAGGTGGTGATGGTTCACTCTCATATGATTCAACCACAGGTGTGTTCACATACACAGGTCCAAGTGCCGCAGAGGCTCGTGCTCATCTAAGTGCTGGAATAGGTATCAGTTATAATTCAGCAACTGGTGTAATCAGTGCTACCATTGGCAGTTTTGACACCGATGACATCGCTGAAGGCTCAACTAACCTCTACTACACAGACGCTAGAGTTAGAAACGCTTTGTCAGGTGGAACAGGTGTAACTTTCAATGTAACATCAGGCGCGATCAGCATTGGCCAAGCAGTTGGCACAACTGACAACGTTACATTTAATGATGTAGTGGTTGATGGTAACCTAACAGTTTCTGGAACAACCACATCTATCAATACCGAAACCATTGAGGTGTCTGACAACATCATTGTGTTGAACAGCAACGCAACTGGTGCCGCATCTGTAAGTGCTGGTATTGAAATTGAGCGTGGCAATGATACAAATGTTACATTGCTATGGGACGAGGCCGCTAATAAGTGGACAGTTGGTGCAGGAATATTTGTTGCCGCAATGTTTGAAGGTGATGTCACTGGTAACCTAACTGGTAACGTGACTGGTCAGGTAAGCGATGTCAGCAACCATGACACTGATGACATTACAGAAGGTGCTGGTAATTTGTATTACTTAGATTCTCGTGCCCGCAGTTCAGTAAGCGTGTCAGATGTCAGTGGTGATGGTTCATTGTCATATAATTCAGCCACAGGTGTTATCACATACACAGGCCCAAGTGCCGCAGAAGTTCGTGCTCATTTGAGTGTGACAGATGCAGGTGGTGATGGTTCACTCTCATATGATTCAACCACAGGTGTTATCGCATACACAGGTCCAAGTGCTGTTGAAACTCGTGCTCACTTTAGTGCAAGTTTTGTCAGCGGTGATGGCGACTTCACTTATGATGCCGCAACTGGTGTGTTCAGTGTAACAGGCCCAAGTGCTGTTGAAACTCGTGCTCACTTTAGTGTAACCAAAGTTGATGGCAATCCTGCTGGTTTGGGTGATAACATTGCCTATGATTCAGCAACTGGTGTAATCACTTACACAAGCCCGCTGATCAGCGAAATTCGCACAACTGTTTCTGCTGTAGATTCAGGTGGTGATGGCTCATTGTCATATAACTCGGCAACTGGTGTGTTCACATACACAGGCCCAAGTGCCGCAGAGGCTCGTGCTCATCTTTCAGCCACTGGTGATTTGTCATACAACTCAAGCACAGGTGTCATTGACTTCTCAATGTCAAATCACGACACAGGCGATTTAGCAGAAGGTGCAAACCTTTACTACACCGATGCTCGTGCAAGAGGCGCAGTAAGCCTGACCACTGATGACTCAACTGTATTGGCATATAATTCCACTACGGGTGTGTTTACTTTTGATCTTGGCAACACCAATACTGATAAAGTAATAGAAGGTGCAAGCAATTTGTATTTTACAACTGCTCGTGCTCGTAACTCAGTCAGTGCAGGTTCAAATATCAATTATGATGCCACAACCGGTGTAATCAGCACTGATTCCGCAGTTCACAGCGTTAACGGCCAAACAGGTGTTGTAGTTCTTGACACCGATAACATCACAGAAGGCTCAACAAACCTTTACTATACCGATGCTCGTGCAAGAACCGCAGTGAGTCTGGTGTCTGACGACAACAACATCCTGGCCTATAACACAGGCACAGGTGTGTTGACATTTGTAACACCTGACACTGACTCAATCGACGAAGGTGCAGTAAACTTGTATTACACAAACGGTCGTGCAGACGGTCGTATTGCAGCCGCTAGTATCCGTGACCTAAGTGACGTTGATAGTGTTTCAACACTTAATGACGGTTTTACTCTAGTTTGGAGTAGTTCCGCTCAGCAGTTTGTTCCACAAAACGTTACGACTGCAACTACCACGCAAAACTTTACAGCCAACGGAACTGATACCAGTTTTGCACTAGGCTTTGAAGTGGTTGGTATTGAAAACACAACCGTGTTTATCAACGGTTTGTATCAAGCACCTACATACTCATATACCATTAACACAGCTAACGGTGATACAAGTGTTGTGTTTGATACGGCTCCAGAGGCCAATGACGTCATTACAGTTAGAAGCGTAAGTGGCGCAACATTGAACGCTCAGGGTGTGTTGAACGAAGATAGCCAAATTGACGGCGGAAGTTTCTAATTTCTTAGTCAATTGAGCAACTTGGAAACCCGGGCCAATGCCCGGGTTTCTTTTTATAAATAACCCAATGCCCGACGGGCGTAAACGGACTTTATAATAATGCCCATTTTTCGTGGATCTCAGTTTGTAAGCAGTATTTCTGACTTCAAAGATAGTGTTCGTGTCTGTGCGACCACAAATATTAACCTTGGAACAACTGTTTCTTCTATAGACGATATAACCCTTGTCAAAGACGATCGTGTGCTATTGTCCAGCCAAAGTTTGTCAAGAGAAAACGGCATTTATATAAAATTACAAAATGGCACCTTAACTAGATCTAAAGATGCTGATTCAGCAATAGAAATTACTTCAGGCCTACGAGTTTACGTTGAAGAAGGCACAAACGAATCTAAAAGCCAATGGCTCTTGACCAATGCAGGTAGTATCACAGTTGGGACAACCAACTTAACTTTTGTCAAAACAAATCAGTTAACAACGACCCTGGCAGGACAGTATGGCGGATCAAACAAATTCATTGCTGTCACATTAAATTCCGGCGGCATTATTACAGCCATAAGTGATACCAGTGTAACTTTGACCAATACAGTCAACGGAAACTCAGGATCAGTAATTTTAGAAACCGATGACATTGACGAAGGCTTAACCAACCAATATTTTACCACAGTCCGTGCAAGATCCAGCATTGCTGCCGGGGGAGATTTGGCCTACAATTCCACCACCGGTGTTGTTTCTTACACAACTCCAACCACCGATGGCATAGTAGAAGGTTCAACAAATCTTTATCATACCACAGCCCGAGTAAGAAATTCATTAAGCGGTTCAGGAGTCATTGGTTACAACACCGGCACAGGTGTTATTACCTACAGCCCAGCCGCACTCACCATTGGAAACGGCTTGACTGGCACCAGTTATAACACCAGTGAACTCACAACAATTGCCATTGATACTACAACAGTAGCCACTGTTTCCGGCACACAAACGCTGGATAATAAAACCATCGATGGTGGCACTTTCCCCGACAACGTCTAACCAACGATTATACGGAATCTACATCTAAAAAACTGGTCCTACCGCTAAATAGTCCTTGGAAGCAAGACCCGATCACCCTTGCAGAACAACAGGAGTATATACTCAAATGGCAAATACCATTATTTTAAAGCGTAGTGCGACACAGAACAATGTGCCAACCACATCCCAAATCGAACTAGGCGAAATTGCTATCAACACATATGATGGCAAAATGTTTATTAAAAAATCAGTAGCAGGAACACCTAGTATTGTTGAAGTTGGTGCAGTAAAAAGCGTCAACACTTTGACAGGTGTTGTAGTCCTTGACACTGACGATGTTTCAGAAGGTTCAACAAACCAGTATTTCACCAACACTAGAGTGCGTTCAGCCGTAAGTGCTGGCACAGGTATCAGTTTCAACAGTTCAACTGGTGCAATTTCAACAGTTCAAAATATTGCAACATCGGCATCTCCTGAGTTTGCAGGGTTGACATTGACAGGCACTGGCACAGTTCGACACCTCCTGCCTTACGCCGACAACACCTATGACATTGGTTCACCATCAATGACGTTCCGACACGTTTATGTTGGTCCAGGTTCTTTGTATGTTAACGGCAAGCAAGTTATTACAGACGACTCAGGCACAATTACAGTTTCTACAGATCTTGACCAAAACCTACAGTTCAGGACCACAGGTTCAGGCGCCCTACAACTAGTCTGCGGTGCTCAAGGCACAATCTCCGTCAGCGGCACATTACAGATTGCTTCAGGAAATAACATCACTGACTCAGCAGGCGTAAAAGTTCAATTTGGCGACGCTATTGAAATGAACAGCAACAAGATCATTGGTCTTGGTGCTCCAAGTTCTTCAACTGATGCCGCTACAAAGGGTTATGTTGATACACAAGTCAGCGCAATCAGCACCAGCAGTATTACACAAGGCAACTCAAACGTTTCTGTAACAGATACAGGCAGTGGAACAGTAACAGTTTCTGTTGATGGTTCAACTGCATTGACAGTGACTTCAGCAGGTGTTACAGTGGCCGGCAACTTGACAGTTAGCGGCGCAACCACAACAGTTGAATCTAGCACAATCAGTTTAGCAGACAACATTCTCACATTGAACAGCGACGCAACTGGTAGCCCATCACAGAACGCTGGCATTGAAGTTGAGCGCGGTGATGAAGCCAACGTTCAAATTCGCTGGAACGAAGGCTCAGATATATGGCAGTTCACAAACGATGGCGCAACTTATGTTCAAATGGCCACCAGCACTGACACATTGTCAGAAGGCTCAACAAACCTTTACCATACAACTGATAGAGCACGTGGCGCTGTAAGTGCTTCGGTATCAACTGGTGTTGCTTATAACTCAACCACAGGTGTAATCAGCCTTGGTGCAATTCCAAACAGCGCACTAAGCAACAACAGCATCACCATCAACGGTAGTGCCGTTGCACTGGGTGGAACACGCACATTGGCCACAGATGATGTTGCTGAAGGCTCAACAAACCTTTACTTTACAAATACTCGTGCTCGTGGTGCTGTAAGTGTAACAACTGGTTCAGCAGGATATAACAGTTCAACTGGTGTTATTACAGTCCCAGGCACAACTGCACACATCTCAGAAGGTGCAAACCTTTACTACACCGATGCTCGTGCAAGAGCCGCAGTGAGTTTCACAGCAGGTAGCGGTGCTTACAACAGTTCAACTGGTGTATTCACAATTCCAACTAACACTAGCGATTTGACCAACGGTGCAGGTTTTGTTACAAGTTCTGGTGTTACCAGCGTAGCAACTAGCAACGGTTTGACAGGTGGCACAATTACTAGCACAGGCACATTGTCAATGAGTGGTTCTTACTCAGGCAACTTTGCTGTAACAGGTAACATTACTGCCACAGGTGAAGTAACTGCTTACTACTCTGACCAACGTTTGAAAACAGACATCAATCCTATTGAAGGTGCTCTAAGCAAGGTCATGGCAATTGGTGGTTATACCTACAAGGCCAATGCACTTGCGGCCGACTTAGGTGTTTCAAACTTTGATAACCAAATTGGTTTGCTTGCTCAAGAAGTTGAAGCAGTCATGCCAGAATTGGTCACTCAGTCTGCATTGGCTGGTTACAAGACCATCCGTTATGACAAAGTAGTTTCTGTATTGGTTGAAGCGATCAAAGAACAACAAGCAATGATCGAAGAACTTCGCCTCGAGGTGAAGAAGACTTTGCACTAAACTAAGTAGCCAAGGAGAATAATTATGTCAAGATACCTTCCTGCTACAGGTTCAGCAAAGTCTATGGGTCGTGTGCGTAAAGCATTTTTTGGTTCAAAGCCCGGTGCCGGTAGCAACGTTGAATTGCGCGGCACACTAGGCGCCGAAAGAGGCGTCACAACAGGCTCAGTGTCACTGAGCGGGTTATTTGGCGGTTATTACGCACCATATGAAACCACCAATGACGACAACTAAACCAGTCCAGTAGCAAATCTAAAAGGGCACAGAAATGTGCCCTTTTTTTCTTTTCTGGTCTAAACATCAAGCCTTTTCAAAGATACATAACTTTACTATCAGGAGGGCTTATGAGCGATTCAGCCGAAGACATCATTAACAATGCCAGAAATATCCAGGCTGGCATGCCGTTTAGAACAGATTTTGAACGTGAAAACTTTCTCTTCAACTCAGTTGAAGGACCAAGATTGATTTTAGTCCTTTGTCAGGACCTGGAAAAACTTAACCAAGTCTACGAAAATTGCAGGTTTGATTGGGAAAAGAAACAAGTCCTTGACGAAATGGTCATTGTCAATGACAAAGTCAAGGAACTGCAAGAACAACACGGCACTGATATTGCTCGTGTTGTTGAAGAAGACGAACCAAACTATTGGGCAGAATCAATGGCTCGTCGTGCCGCAATTGAAGCACTAACACAAAAAATGACGCACGACACAATGGCCGACATGTTGAATCTTCCACTACCAATCTACGAAGCCGCTGTAACCAAATGTCAAACTTACATCAACGTAGTTTCTAAAACTACCAGGGCCGCTGAACGCAAGGCTAACATGGCCGCAAGACCTGAAGTTGATAACGACGAAGAATAAATGGTTTTTGGAAGTTCTGTTTTTCAAGAAGCGGCACACAGCGAACTAACATCAGGCCGTGTTGTAATCTGTGTGCCAACCAACGGTCTAGTCCACGCACAATTTACCTATTGTCTTATCGAAGCCATACGCTACGCAGAAAGCCAAGGCATATCAGTTCATGTTAACATGGATGAAGGCACAGTTCTAAGCAACCAGCGTCAGCATTTGGCCTATACCGCAGTTGTAGATTATCGTGCCGATCACATCATGTGGTTGGACAGCGACATGACATTTCCTGCAGATGTGATATTGCAACTACTAAAACACAATCGAGATGTGGTATGTGCCACTTACAGCAAACGAGTTAAACCTTTTCACGCTACAGCATTCATGGACATTGATCCAGTGGTGCCTGTTCCTATAAAAGGACGCCTAAAGCGTGTGCGTTATGCAGGCCTAGGCTGTATGTTAGTCAACGCTGATGTCATGCATCGCTTGCCAACACCTTGGTTTCCGCTAATCTGGCATGAATCCAGTCAAAGTTGGCACGGCGAAGATATGGGTTTTTGTGATTTGTTAGAAAAAGAAAATGTTTCCATTTACTGTGATATTGAATTGAGTCTCACAGTTGGTCACATTGGCCAGCAAGAATTTCTGTTGAATCGGGAAGACTAACAAAAAATCCACACCAGCGATTTAGACGTTTTAAATTTATACCAGCACTGATATGGTATTCGGGCAGTTTGAAATCTTTGATAATGTCTCGCATATAAGCGCCATCAATGACTGTGCTTTTGACCAGCAGACTTTTTAATTCAAGATCTTCGCAGGCAATTCTAACAATGGGATGTTGCCAATCGCTGTCTAACACACGCTTTCTAACTTCTAGATACCATCTTTCAGCGTAAGTCACTGTAGGTTTGTAAATTGAATTAAGAAAAGGATTGTTCAGCGCAGGATGCATACAAGAAAACAGCGGCACCTGATAGTGTGGCCCCAAATACAGTTCGGTTGATGCTGTATTTTTAATCAGCCTTAGAGTCATTGTAAACAATGCTTTCTAGTGCATTCTTAAATGCACGACTACTAAACATTTTGCTGGTATTTCTATGCAACGGTGTAGGCCAAGAAGTTATGTCAATCCAGCAGTAGCCTGCGCTTTCTTCATTGAGTTCAGGAACAAACTCGTCTTCACACAGTATAAGATAACTCACATGTCTGAATTTGTTGTCTTGGGAAACAAAAGTATAGATATGGCTGATGGCAACAGTATCCGGAACACCAGGCCAACCTAGTTCTTCGCAGAGTTCTCGTTTGAGGCCTTCTAAATCGCCTTCGTTGCCTATTAGGCGTCCGCCCCAAAGTCCCCAACACATACTATGACGCTCGATTTCACTGCGTAACTGCATCAGTGCTCGTTTGGTTTTACGACTTACTATTAAAGCACCAACTGCTCGCATGTTCTTTCCTTAGTGAACAATACGCCAATAACCTTCTTCAAAGATTCCTTCAATGGCCACTACCCAATTAGTGCCAGTATAGTAAAGTTTCTTCATGGTGTTAGCGTTTGTTGTATATTCACTAGCATTTACCGCCGATGCATCAAACGATACTACCCAATTTGTGCCGTTGTATTCAACGATGTCATTGGTGTCGGCGTCAAGCATGCCCCAAGGGCCGGCGGTAAAGGACACAGTATGGTCGGTCAGTAGATATCGCTGACCAGCGGCTGGTGCTGGCAAATTTCCTGCACCAGGTCTACTACGCTGTGGGTTGATAACACCGTTTACCATTGACACAGTATCCGCAGGCAATGTGTCGGTGTTAAGAGTGTAACTCAACACATTGGGATTGGTTTCCACTTCATTGACAACAACCACTACTTCTTCGGCATTTTCGCTAATTGGATCTGAACCAAGTTTTAACCTGATTTCTGTGATGCCATTTTTTAACCCGCTGTGCATGGCAAAGTGTTCGTGCCAACTCAACAAACTGCCGTCACCTTTGTCTTTGTCAATGTTGGTCATGTCGCTGTTTAACAACTCGATGCTGTCTTCGTTTACACGAATATGTCGATCTTCAAAAGTAATCCATTGCCGAACTGGGCTACGGTTAATGCTGACATTGATAGAGTCAATGTCAATGTCTGCGCCAATGTCAGCATAGGCATTGGCCAAAATACTGTGAATCAATACTTGACGCTTGACTTTGGCCGGCGGACTTAGAAAAATTGGAAGTTGATAGATCAAACTGGCTACATCAATAATTTCGTCGTTGCCCTGCGGAATACTTCTAGCAGTCCAAGTAATGTTGATCAACTCAACCACACCTAAACTGGTCCAGTCAAAGGGATTTTGGCTACTTTGCAGGTTAACACTGGGATTGAATAACAGTAGGATTTGTTCTAGTAACTGTAGTTTTTGTTCGGTATTACTGGTCCAAATGTCTACGTTCAATGTCAAGTCATAGGGAATAGGACTGTGTCGTTCCAGGGTGTAGGTTTCACCTACAGTATTTTCATATGTGCCGTCATCTTGATTGTAGAGTTTTTCGTAGACCTGAACACGATCTTTATATGTAGGAGTCATTCTACGGTCGGCATTGGGCAATAATTCAGCAATGTAGCAACTGATAAAAGGAACTGTGTTGATCTTGTTCTCAGAATTTTGTTTTACAATGTGAGAAGCCATTCTACTGGTATCACCATAGCGCACTGGCACTTGGTGATAGTAATCATTACCATTGGCATCCTTGCCCATCTTCACAGAGAAGCCGCCAAACAGTCGCATAAACTGTAGCAACCATCGTCTTAACTGTTGGTCATAAAAATATGTTTGACTCATTATTCGTCAGTCTTTGGCGTTTTTCTAAACACCTGACTCAATGCCTGTCGTTCAGGCACAGATCCAGTGTCAGTGTTTTTACTGCTGGTAGTATTTTCATTGTTAATGAATGTTGATGCGTTGAGTCGAGACTCCTTCCAACCAGGTTGTTCTACAGAATCATAGACTCTATGCCATCTGGTGCCACGATAGACAAACAATCTATTGGGCAAAAAGTCTGTTCGCATAAAGAAATCACCTTGAGTTGGATTGCCGGGGAATGTCAATCCTGCCTGAACTGTTGATGAATCAGGCACCCAATTGACATCCAATGCAGATTCACCGGTGCCGTCGAATCCATAGATTTTAGGAGGATCAATGACATTATCTGCTTTCCATCCAGCGTTGGGCACTAGTTTTTCAGCACTTTCAATAATGGTATTGGAAATTTCAATTTCCTTCTGATAAGTGCTGAGTGCATTTTTCAAACTGTCCTCGTCTTCGGGGTTACCCAAGATGTTACGATATTCTTGTGCATCATTGATAGGTGCGGCCTTGATACGCCATAAATGTGGCCACCAAGTTGGACCAAATCCTTCAGCGGCTCTGCTGGCATCTTGCACAGCATAAAATTTGTTAATACTTTTGGCAGTGGCATCTAACAGCAGATCATCATTGAGGTGTGGTATTTCAACGACATCACCTGCCATGAGTTTACGACCCAAGCGATCAACCATGTCATTGGTATGAAACGTGATAAACAAAGTATCAGCGTTTAAGAACAAACCAAATTGGCTTAGATCAAAGTCTTGGTCGCTTACATTGTAAGAGCCGCGCAGTTCATATATTGTGGTATCATAGATGCGATCACGGTTTTCCATAAACAGCACATCTTGGATATCTAGTTCAGAAATAACATCCTTTTTTGCCAAATTGGGCTGTGCAGGATCACCAGTTTCACCTTGAGGGGCAGGTCCAAGATACTTGTGGATCAAAATGGTAGTGCCGCCAGCATCAATGGCTTCGCGGATTACGCGGTCCTGAAAATGGTAATCTTGTGTTTTGGCGTTGTTCCAAAGTTGAATTCTAGGCATTGTTTTCCTTGGACCATTATGATCCACTTTTTGATGTGCTATTTACCGGTCTTGACACGCAAATCAATATGCAGTATAATTAGCCTAGTGTTCATAGAAAGGAACCTCTGCAATGGCCCTAGCAACTAAGCGACGCAAGACTACTACATCAACAGCACCTGTTTTTGAACCTGTGTATCAGGCCCGAAATTTGGCTCAACGTCCTGTATTCAAACTCAAGGCCATTAAAGTGCCAGCCACAGAAATTCGAGCCGCTGGCACTGAAGAACCGCCAATTCCATTGGACCGTGAAATAACTGACGGTGAATTGGCTCGTATGTTCAACTGGTATAACTACCTCTGCGATAAAAAAGACGCCAGAGAGTGGGTCGAGCAGTTGGCTACGGCATATCCACGCAGAAAGCATCTTGTGGCTCGCTACAAGCGCATGCCAGACTGGCAGGTTTCTTCAACCGTTGGTTGGTTGTCACGCATTATCATGCGTGGTGGACACCTTCCTTTGCGTTCACTACGTTTTGTGGTCAAGACCATGCGTGGAATGGAAGCACAATATCAGAAGTTCATAGCCACCACGCCACAGCCTACTGAAGCCGCGGCACCAGTCAAAGAACCACCAAACATTCAGGCTCGCTTGGAAGAAAAGTTAAGTGAGGCCATTGGTGAAATTGAAGGAGCAGTTGATGACTATTCCACTCAAAAGAAAGCATTTGACACCTATAAATTTTTGCAGTCCACTAACCTTGCCGCTAACTTTGCGTCTCGAGTAGGCGATGCATTTGTGGGCCGTATTGCAGAACTTGAGGAATACCTAGAAGGTCGTGATAGCCAACTGCTGGAAGGCTATGCACATCTTGGCAAGCGTGGTGCCAAGGACATGATCAAGTTTTATCAAAGCATCATTGATGGTGCCAACGCCTACAAGACTGCTAAGATTGCTACTCGTGCCAAGCCCAAGCGCAAGCCTGTGCCGCCAGAAAAAGTTGTGCGTAAACTCAATTACCTCAAGCAATTTGAAGAGTTGAAGTTGACCAGCATTGACCCTCGCGATATCCTTGGTTGCACAGAACTTTGGACCTACAATACCAAGACACGCAAGTTGGGTCGCTTTGTGGCCTCGACTCATGGAGATCAAGTAATCGCTACGTTGGGTGTCAAGAACAGTAACATCACTGGGTTTGATGAAATCAAGAGTGTGGCCAAGACACTACGCAAGCCTGCAGAAAAACTTGCTGAGTTAAAGACACAAGGCAAGCCAGGGCTACGCAAGTTTATAGACACCATCAAGAGCGTAGAAACCCGGTTGCGCCCACGCATTTCTCCAGAAACCATCCTACTCCGTGTTGTCAAATAGGTTTTAACCCTGTGCCTCCGGTAAATAGCAGCCGGAGGCACACTAATGGCGGATACTACACAACGCAACAAAGCACAAAAATACATTGAACTAAACCTTGGTGGAGGTATGGTTGATGTTGAACTAGACAAAGAACACTACGACATGGCCATTGACAAAGCCATATCAAAGTATCGTCAACGTTCTAGTCGTGCAGTTGAAGAAAGTTTCATGGTATTAAACTTTACACCTGGCGAGAATGTTTATACCTTACCTGATGAAGTTTTAGAAGTTCGTAGCGTGTATCGTCGTAGTTCCGGCGGCATTTCAGCCAGTGCCACTGACTTTGAACCATTTGAAGCCGGTTACCTTAACATGTATATGCTAAATGCCTCCAAAGGCGGCGGCCTTGTTTCTTTTGAACTTTACATGGGTCACAGAGAAATGATGGGCAGGATGTTTGGTGCCAATCTAACTTTCACCTGGAACCAGGTAACTAAACAACTCAACCTGCATCGCTACATTCGCAGTGACGAAGGTGTAATTCTACATACCTACAATCACAAGCCCGACGAAGTGTTATTGTCAGACACCAGTTCGTCACCGTGGATCAAAGACTTTGCATTGGCCACTGCCAAAATGGCACTGGGACAGGCTCGTAGCAAGTTTGGTCAGTTGGCTGGCCCACAAGGTGGTGTGCAGTTAAACGGCAACGACTTGATTACTCAAGCACAGGCCGAAATTGAAAAACTTGAAGAAGATCTCAAAACCTATGCTGAAGGCGGAACACCCTTAGGCTTTATCTTTGGATAATCATTGACAAACTCAGTTAGTCATGTTAAAATTCTAACATGACTAAAATTATTGGCATCTGCGGATTTATAGGTTCTGGCAAAGACACAGCCGCAGATTATCTTGTGAACTTCCACGAATTTCGTAGAGACTCATTTGCCGCTACCCTCAAAGATGCTGTGGCCGCAGTATTTGGATGGGATCGAGAACTGCTTGAAGGTCGAACCAAACAAGCCAGAGAGTGGCGAGAGCAAGTAGATCCGTGGTGGGCACAACGGCTTGACATGCCTACGCTAACACCACGTTGGGTGTTGCAGTGGTGGGGCACAGAAGTATGTCGCAAGAGTTTTCACGATGATATTTGGATTGCTAGTCTGGAACACAGGCTACAAAGCACACAAGACAGCATTGTAATTTCAGACTGTCGTTTCCCCAACGAAACACGGGCTATTAAAGAATCAGGCGGCCAAGTAATTTGGGTGCAACGTGGTAGTTTACCTGAATGGCATGATCTTGCTGTTCGTGCTAATTCCAATGATCAGTCAGCAAAAGCAGAATTGGTAAGTAAAGGTATACATGCCAGTGAAACAGCCTGGGTTGGCACACAGTTTGACCAAGTAGTAGACAACAATGGCACTATAGAGCAACTCTATAAACAATTGTCCAGCATTGTCCAGTAAACCCCAAAAAACCGCTGTTTCCATAAATAGGCCCATTTTAAGCCTTAACGACTAAATATCACCGAGCAAGGGCTGATGCCCAAGAATACATATCGGAGATATAACATGCCTCAACTCGTTTCCCCAGGCGTCAGCGTATCAGTAATTGACGAAAGTGCATACGCTTCGGCCGGTAACGGAACCGTGCCAGTCGTTGCCGTTGCTACTAGATCTAACAAGACAGCACCTGACGGCACTACAGCACTTTACACCACTGCCGAGTATGCTAACAAACCACTGACACTTACAAGTCAACGTGAACTTGTTCAGTTGTTTGGCGAGCCTAAATTTACAATTGTTGACGGAACAGCAGTTCAAGGTCACGAACTCAATGAGTATGGACTATTAGCCTCTTACTACTACCTAGGAGTTGCTAACCGTGCAATCATCATTCGCGCAGACTTAAACATGGAAGAATTGGAACCATTGGCAGAAGCACCAAATGGTCCACCAGCCGCCAATGCATTTTGGCTTGATGCCAGTGCTACATCATGGGGCCTATTTGAAGGCGACGGCAGTAACTGGGTTGCCAAAGCAGTAGAATTGTTTGACGGTGTTCCATCCGGCGGCGGCGCCGGCGATTATGCTCTTGACGTTTCAGGCGTAACCAAAGAATTTTATAAAAACGTTGCTGGCGTTTGGAAGAAGGTAACCACAGCCGCCCTGGGCAATACTGTTACATGTTCACCACATTATCAGTATCCAACACCAACATTAGGCAATGTATGGTTCAAAACAACCAGCCCCAACAACGGTTTAAATCTTGTTGTTAACAAATACAGCGCATCAACCAAGTCTTGGACAGTCCAAACAGTAGGACCAAACAACCCTGATCAACGAGTTGCATTTGGTAGCGACTCTGATGCTACTGTGGCATTTGACACAGCACTAACAGCCGGTGACATTTATGTATTGGTAACATCAGGCAATGAAGCAAAATTTGCATTGCGTCGTTACACCAGTTCTTGGAATCCATTGGATTATGAAGTGTCTCCAACAGCACTAGTAGGCGATACAACTGATGGTCGCTTGTGGTATGATGCTGGTGATACTTGCGACATCTATCGCAAGACATCTGCAGGTTGGGAAGCAGTGGGCGCAAATAATATCACTGTTGACACTATTGAACCAATCAGCCCTGGCGTAAACGATGTATGGGTTGATACCAATGACATGGTCAACTTCCCAGTAATCAAAGTTTACGATGGTCTAGGTTGGGTCCAACACGATAACGCAGACCAAACAACACCAAATGGTGTGTTGTTTGCAGATTTAACATCATCATTCCAAGACAATTCAGGTATGGGTGGTATTGCAACACCAATGGATGATGAAGCACCCAATGACAACTTCTATCCAGAAGGCATGTTGGTATTCAACACAGCAGTAAGTTCCGGCAACGTCAAGCGTTGGAACGCTGAAGCAGATCACTGGCAGAGTGAATCAGGCAACTATGATTCGGGTCCTAAAGCAGGTGCCGCATACATGCGTGACAAAGCACAGCGTCGTGTAGTGGTCAAGCGTCTACAAGCCGCATTGGCAGGAACCGAAGAGTTGCGTGAAGAAACATTGACATTCAACTTGATTGCTTGCCCTGGTTATCCAGAAACCATTGATGAAATGTTGACATTGAACGTTGACCGTAAGGAAACAGCGTTTGTTATTGCTGACTCACCAATGAAGTTGGTTAATCGTGTAGCAGACATCAACCAGTGGGCACTAGGCGCACTGGCTGGCTCCAATGGCGAAGATGGTCTTATTACAAGAAATGCCGCAATTGCTGTTTATTATCCAAGTTGCTTGTCAACAGATCTTGAAGGCAATGACGTAGCAGTTCCAGCAAGTCACGCTGTATTGCGTGCCTATGCCTACAACGACCAAGTGGCGTATCCATGGTTTGCACCAGCAGGTTTAACTCGCGGTGTTGCCAGCGGTATCAGTAACTTTGGTGTTGTTACAAGAGAAAACGAATTCAAGCCGGTAGCATTGAACAACGGTATGCGTGATGCGCTCTATGAAAAGAACATCAACCCATTGGTCAACTTCCCAGGGCAAGGTTTGTATGTTTGGGGCCAAAAGACACTACACCCATTTGCTTCAGCACTTGATCGTGTAAACGTTGCTCGTTTGTTGGCTTACTTGCGTGAGCGGTTTGATGTGATTGCTCGTCCGTTCATATTTGAACCCAACGACAAACGCACTCGCGATCGCGTATTGAATGTGTTCAATGGCTTCCTGGCAGATATGATTTCCAAACGAGCACTTTATGATTTCTTGGTAGTGTGCGATGCTACCAACAACACTCCTGCTAGAATTGATAGAAACGAACTATGGATTGACGTGGCAATTGAGCCAGTTAAAGCCGCAGAATTCATCTACATTCCAATCCGTGTTGTCAACACTGGCGCGATTGCCAATGGAACTCGCTAAATAGAGTCAGGGAGATAATTTAAAATGGCAGTCGATCTAAGCAAGTTTAACGTTCCAGGCGCTGGAGACGCATCGTTGGTGCAACCTAAACTATCATATAGATTTAGGGTTACATTAACAGGTTTTGGCGGCGACTCGGCCTCTGACGAAGTATTGACACTTACTAGTCAAGTGGTAAGTGTTAGCCGACCAAGCCTAACACACGACGATGTGGTAGTAGACGTTTACAACTCAAGAATTTTCCTAGCAGGCAAGCACACATGGGATCCTATTACACTCACAGTTCGCGATGACGTAACAGGCAATGTTGCTCGTGCAATTGGCAAACAGTTACAGCAACAAGTTGATCATGCAGGTCAAACCGGTGCCAAAACTGGCCAAACCTATAAGTTCTCAATGGGTATTGAAAACCTAGACGGAACTGAGGCGGCCGATATCCTTGATAAGTGGACTTTGGGTGGTTGTTATATTCAAAACGTAAACTACGGTGAAAACAACTATGCCACAAGCGATCCTTTACAGATCACACTACAGATCAAGTATGACAATGCTAACCTCGATGTAGAGGGCAATGCAATGTTAGCAGGCAATAATGGTCAAAACGCTGGTGACGGCACTAACAGCGGTGGCTCGGAAGATTCCAGTATCTAATATTAAAACAGTAGTTTTACTGTAGTCATAAGTATGTGCAAGACGGAGACGTTTTGCCTACAAGAGAAAGCAAAAGGGCTCCTAGAGCCCTTTTGTTTTGAACAGCAATGATAGTATTTGACACCAAACCAACAAATCTTGCTACCATGAAATTTGGTATCAATGATGATGCTGGCGCCCAGGTCTCCACAAGCCATCCTTATTACAAATGGACGTGGACAGCAACCTTTGAATTTGACAGCGGCGCATCAGCCGCTGATACCAGCCAAGGTCAAACTGCCAAAGATGTCGATGATATCACCTTAAAAACTTTTGAATTACCGCGCTGGACAACTGAGACGCAGATTGTAAATCAATACAATCATAAAACTGTTGTGCAGACTAAACTAAACTACGAGCCTATCACTATTAGTTTTTATGATCAACAGAACGATGCAGTTGACAAACTTATTTGGGATTTTGTCAAAGGACAGTTTGATCCCAATGATGCAAGTAAAAAAGGTGAAATCAAACCTTTGACGGTTGTGGTCAAAATGCATAGACATAGTGCAGGAGAGTTAGAAAGTAAACCTAAGACCTACACATTGGGCAAAGTCTACATTGTAGATGCTCAGCACGATACACTAGACTATTCAACCAGTGATGTGGTGCTATGGACCATAACATTAAGATACGAAACGCTGGAAACTGAAGACTTTGCTGGCGCCCCACCAAAACAATCAACCGGCATTGCGGCCAAAGAGAGGCCTAAACCTCCAGAAAAGCAGGCTCCTGCCGCAACGCCTCCAATAGAACCAATACCAGATGCAAGTCCAAGTTTGCTAGATTTAGAGTTAGGCAACACAGGAACTATCAACTACAATCCAACAGGACTTGCACAAGTGCTTGATAAACAGCGTAGCAGGGCTAGACCCACTAAAGAAACACCACCACCAGGACCACTGAGTGGCGACACTGGTTATGGCTACACTGGATATGAAAGTGCATTCATTCCCACAGTTCCAGGACTCAATGGTGCTGACGTTGGTAGTCCATCCACAGGTGCCAATGGCACTAGACCTGCTCCTACCAACAACCGTGTTGACAGAACTACCGCAGTAAACAATAGCACAGTCAAGGCTGAACGTGAAGGTAATACCACAAGAATTACTGAAACCAGAGAACTCAAAGGTGAAGAAGCACGTCAGGCCACAAATGATTTTGATAGACGCATGGCAGATTCAAAAGCCCGTCGTTTGGGCTATCCCAATGACGCCGCATATCAACGTTCAAGAGCAACCACTGCGCCTGTTTCTGGTGGGCGACGCACTGGAAATGATTTCTAACTATGACATACAAAGTAATACCTCAGGTTGATTTTGATCGTGCAGTTCAAAAACTGTTGTCTTTGGGTTTGGCTAGATCTCCTGCTGAAAATATTGTATTGAGTTTATGGAAAGCCAGCATTGATCTCAACATGGATTTTAGAAAGTTGATAGAACAATCAACAGCCAACGGCAAATTAGATGTCAGCCAGGCTGTGCTTGATCGCATCAACAGAAATGTGTCACGAAATGTTCGTTATAAAAAGAAAGTGCCTATCAAGTCAGGACCAATATTCCGCAGAGAACTACGCTACAACGAATACCAATACATTACTGAAGATGAAGTTCCGCTGATTTCAGAAAGTGAACAACCGCTACTAAAAGACTAAAGCATGGCCAAGAATTACACCCAAGGCTATTACACTATACTGAATCCACAAAAGTATATAGGATCAGGTAGCCCAAAATATCGATCAGGTTGGGAGTTAACGTTTATGCGTTTCTGCGACAACAATCCCAACATTACCAATTGGGGCAGTGAGTGTGTGCGTATTCCTTATAAAAATCCTTTCACAGGCAAAGACACATTTTATGTGCCAGATTTTTTGGTAACCTATCAAACCAAAGAAGGCGCACGTCGGGCAGAACTCATTGAAATTAAACCCAGGTCACAGGTCACATTAGAAACTGCTCGTAGCACACAAGACAAGGCCGCAGTAGTGCTTAACATGGCCAAATGGGAAGCCGCACGCCGATGGTGTGCCAGCAAAGGTGCTACTTTTAGAATATTAACCGAAGAAGACATCTACAACAAAGCCACATCCAAGCCAGTTCAGAAACGCACCAGCCGCCGCAGATAACATAAGTAGTGGTATGACCAAAAAATTGGAAGAGGTTTTTGGGTTCATTCCAGAAAATGATTCACAAGTGACCTCCATAGACACACAATCATCTGACCAAGCATTATCTGCTGAAGTTCAGAACGAATTAACTGTGGCGCAAGCAACCATTGACATGGCTGATCGCATTGATGTTGCACTACCCACAGTCACTGATATGGCCTCTGCCGAGCGCGAATTAGACGGCCTTGCTAAAACTGCTCAAGAGCAAAGCGAACGTCTAATGGATCTTGGCTTCAATGTTGATGACAGAAATGCCGGCAAAATCTTTGAGGTTGCCGCACAACTACTAAAAACTGCTGTAGATGCAAAAACTGCCAAAATTGAGAAAAAACTCAAAATGGTAGAACTACAGTTGCGTAAAGCCCGATTGGATTCAGATAAAAAAGGCGATAATGCAAATCCCGGCTTTATTGATGCCGAGGATGCAGTGGTAGCAAACCGCAATGATATTGTCAAAGCCATATTAAACCGTGTGGGTCAGAATAAATAACATCATGAGAGGATTTAATCATGCCCACACTTTTAGAGTATATCAATCAACTTCAGCGTGAGCATCGCTACCGCATCAAAATGGTGTTTGCACCATCAGAGCGTCAACTAGAAAGCATTGAGCGTCATATGAAAAAATATGATGCGCTGGAAGTAGGCCGCCCTGAGAAATTGATGCTACAAAGCATGCCACCTGATTTCCCGCAATATGGCGGGCACGAAATCGTCCTAGTTGACGTAGTGACTCGCATACCTGTTAGCCCTGCAATGCTCGAAGCCGAACTTCGTGGATTGCTCATGGTGCCAGAAGGCACACTCAGAGCATTCAGCCACGATGATCCGGTTGTTCAGCAAGACGACACCAAAGAATCCAACGAGTATGAAGTCAAAGTAGGCGCCGACTATTCAGACAAAGAAGCCAATCCAGTTAAAGCCGATGAGGTTGCTGGTGATGCTTATGTAGAGAACGTTTTAAAAGATGCGGCCAAAGATGACCGTAGAAAAGTAGTCTTGGCTAAGGAAACTGATGCCAAGGCATCAGGACCTGTGTTGAATGACAAGTCATCATCAGCCAGCCCATTAACTAAAGTAAAAGGTTGATAATCATGGACGATATTAAACGTGCCCTTGAAAGCATTTATGCTATTCAAAATCAACAACAGGCCACTGAGGATACTGTTGGAAACATTGGTGAAGCGCCATCAGGTGCCCAGTCTGCACAGGCAAACCTTGACCAAGATGTAAAACTCAAAGGTTCTTTCAATGCCAAGACATTTGGCGCATTACTAGGCATGGATTCCAGCGAAGCCAGTTTGCTGGCCAGTTTCTTAGCCAAGCAT
>SXGR01597609.1_pt1 | contig 83741 bp, 81 predicted proteins | sample 3174711 | NCBI WGS metagenome assembly SXGR01 (sample SAMN11356860, study PRJNA531348) | freshwater metagenome | isolation source: freshwater sample F1-60 | place: China: Fuxian Lake, Yuxi | collected 2017-12-25 | reverse complement strand
TGTTCGTCACCTCGGGAGGCGTGAATCCAACGGCAACCATTCAGGCCATCGCGCTGCATGTTGCTGACAACATCAAGCAGCGGGTTGCCAATCTTTTCGACTGAGCTATCGGTTGCATGCAAGACACCATTCGTATCGAAGGTTCACTCTCCAGGGTCGAAACCGACCTGCTACGGGTGATCGTTAGCCACATGATCCCGGCAAGCTCAGAACATGACGTGCCTGGTGCCGATGATGCAGTGATTTTTTCCGACATCGTGCGTTCCCTCGGCCGGGAAGAACCGGCCATCAAACGAATACTGAGTATCGTCGATCAACTGAGTAACCAGGGTTTCGCAGAACTGGACCCAGCCAGCAAAGCCAAGGTGATCACGACACTGCGCCAGGATCATGCCTTGCTCCTGAGCCAACTTGTTACGGCGGTCACGCGTTGCTACTACCGTGATGATCGAGTCATGCGCTCACTCGACATGGAGCCACGACCACCTTTCCCCAGAGGATTTGAGGTGACAGAAGGCGACTGGTCGCTGCTCGATCCCGTGCGTGCACGCGGCCCGATCTGGCGGAAGGTCTGAATTTGCTGGTCTCGCGGCACAGTCCGCAGTTGCAACCCTCGTTTATGCATACCCGTTCATGGACGGATGGGTTCCTGACGGGTACAAGAAACTCTGTTAGCGAACCAATATCCCTCTTTGGAGGCGTGTGCATGGAAGTCCGGGATGCAAGGTAGTCAGGACTCCGAAAGTGAGGCCACTGGTCCTTTCGACACATCCGTCGAAAGTGTCAATCCCTGGGTCATTTCTGCACCCCGACCGGGCCTCGCTCTTGCCACATGGCTGAAGGAGTTTCGTGAGGACGTGGTTCGAGTCGTGGATGAGACTGGCGCCGTGCTGCTGCGTGGTTTTGACGTGAACGGCGCGTCCGGGCTCGAGCGCAGCATCGAATCTTTGTTTGGACCGGCAGTGGAATATCCCGGAGACCTGCAATCTGTTGCTCGCCGAAAACCAATGGGCGGCCGGATAACAACAAGTACAGAGTACTCCGCAGGACTGGCTCTTCGATTGCACAGCGAATGTTCATTCGCGGTCAGCTGGCCCATGCACATCTATTTTCTCGCGGAGGTTGTCGCGACTTCAGGCGGCGGCACACCCATCGCAGACAACCGGTCGATATATCATCGAATGGATCCGGATATTCGAGCGTCCTTCGAACGCCGTGGTGTCACATACCTCAGAAATTTCGGCTTTGGATCGACGCCACCCTGGCAAGACATCTTCAACAGCAGCGATCCGTCTGTGGTTTAAACACGTTGCCGCGCTGAAGGAATGACGCCCGAGTGGATTGGTGCCGGCGGCCTGCGACTGCGATCAGTCCATCCCGCCGTGGTACGTCACGTGCGAACCAGCGAACCGCTCTGGTTCAATCATGTGAATGCCATCCACATAACCGGTCATCCTCCCGATCTTCTCGCGGCTTTTCGCAAAAACTTTGCACCTGACGAACTTCCACGCCACTGCGTGTTCGGGGATGGTGAAGAAATCGACGACGAGATTGTGGCTGCCATTCCTGATGTGTATGACGCGGAAACAGCTCGATTCAAGTGGCGTGCAGGCGACATGCTCATTCTCGACAACATGCGTTGCTCACACGGTCGAGACCCTTTCCAGGGCAATCGACGTGTTCTTGTGGGTATGTCGGGTGAAGCACGTCGGGCCAGCAATGCTCACATCCCGGACTGCATCGCGGTGATGGCCAAATGAGCCACGGTTACGCACAAGATCTCCCACAGTTGCTGACGCAGTTACAAACACTTGGCTACACGCAGCCAGAGCTGGTTCGTCTCCGCCTCACATTCGATTTGGCGAACGCCTTGTTCGGTGCGTTAACGCGTGGATCAGGCAAGCCGTTTACCGCGCACCTGGCCGATGTCGCGAGCATTCTCGCCCGACATGGCGGCACCGCTCCGATAGTCACCGCTGCGGTCCTGCATTCTGCGTATGCCGAAGGCAATTGGATCGACGATGGTCGGGGCGACAGAAGCGCACCGTCAGACCATGAGAGAAGTGCTTGGCGACGTTGCCGAAAACCTGGTTTATGGCTACTCGAAGTTGCCTTGGCGGCAACCGGGTGCAATTCCGGAACACCTCAGGCTTGGTCGGGGAAGCCGAAAAGTTGAGGGCGATATCGAGCGCAGCCTCGTATGGATGCGTCTGGCCAATGAACTCGAAGAGTATCTCGACTTCGGCAACCGGTACGCGCCGAACAGCGACTCCCGCGCACAGTCTCGCAGGATCTATGGCCCGCACATGCTCGAGTTGGCGAGGTTGGTGGGTGCTGAAGAACTGGGTGCAGAACTCGAATCGGCATTCTTCGCCGACGAAACAATGGAGGCATCACGACTGGCACCTGGCAACCCATCTGAGTTGCCCCCAACAGCCATCGTCAGACGCTGTACACAGTCTGTAAAACAGAGCGGACTCAACTACTGGACTTCGTTAAACAGCATGCCGCTGAACGACCGGAAGCGGTCGCCATCCACCGACGCGGTGAGTCGATCTCGTGGGTCGGCTTGATTAGATACGTCACCAAGCTTGCCGGCGCAATAGTCGCAGCTGATGCGACCAAAAAACCCGTTGCCAGTCTCTTGAGTCAATCCAGCGTGCCGGTTGCGATGCTGGCAGCGCTGCACAGTGGGCGGGTGTTCGCGCCTATTGCAACCGACTATCCCGAAGTCAGACAGCGCCGGATTCTTCAGGCCATCGAACCCGGGTGTCTCCTCGTCGACAACACGACCGCAGCGCTCGTGCCGGAGTGCGCTTGCCCCATTGTGAACAGCGACGAGGTCAACATCGACGCTTTGAACAGCGACGAGGTCAACATCTCCCCGCACGATCAGGCCGCCGCCGGACGAACGGATCCGAACAAACCTGCCCTGATTGTTTTTACTTCCGGGTCCACGGGCGAGCCGCTGGGAGTTGTTCATAGCGAGGCCAACCTCGTAGCCCACGGTCTTCGTTCGGTGCGCGCCCTTCAGATTGATCCTTCAGATCGGCTATCCATGCTCTCGCGTGGCATCCACATCTCCGGTGTGACGGACATCGTGCGGTCGATTGTATCCGGGGCAGCGCTCATGCCCGTCGACGTCGCTGCCTTGGACATCGATACCGCTTCGGCGGATATTCGCGACGCAGCCGTTTCTGTCCTGCATTGCACGCCATCTCTGGCGGCTACCCTTTTCGATGCGACCAAGCGCTCGGTTCACTTCGAGACCGTGCGCCTCATACACCTCGGTGGTGAAGCACTTTCAGCGGATACCCTAGCCGCGTGCCAGAGGTCGCTGCCAACCCATGCAGTCGTCGTTAACCAGCTGGGGTGCACTGAGTTGTCCGGATTTTGCCAGGCGTTCCTACGCACCGGTGCGGTCCAACCGCAGGGTCCAGTTCCTGCAGGTTTTCCCGTCGAGGGTGTCACCGTCCGCATACTCGATGATCAAGGCCACCCGGTTGCTGAAAACGAAACCGGACGGATCGTCATCGCTGGCGAGGGCCTCGCACTGGGCTACTGGAACGAGCCATCCCTGACCGCCGCAGTATTCCACGAAGGTGCTGCCAATGATCCCCGGTACTTCCTGACGGGTGATCGCGGTCGCTGGTTACCTGACGGCCAAATCGAATACAGGGGCCGCATCGACCATCAGGTTCAGGTGCGTGGGTATCGTGTGGAACTCGCGGAAATCGAAATCGCTCTCAAACAACTGGAAACGATTACCGATGCGGTTGTCGTCGCACCCAGAGTGGAGCCAGGGGAGACCGATTCCGGAACAGATGTCGGGCTAGTCGCCCATCTTGTACCCGCAGGAGGCTCCGTCGATGTCATACGCCTTAAGCAGCGACTTGTTGAAGCGTTGCCGTCCTATATGCATCCCAGTCGATACGTCGTTCACGAATCATTACCACGCACTCCATCTGGCAAGGTTGATCGATCCGCACTGGCAGCGATGAGTTCGACGTCGAACACCGCGATTGAGGATATCGTTGCATCACCCGTATGCCCTGCACCGCCATATGCAGGCGACCAAGACTCAATCGCCGTGATCAAATCGGTTTGGAGCGAAACGCTTGGTCTTCACACCATTGGTGACGACGACGATTTCTTCGGAATCGGTGGTGATTCGCTTCAGGCCATGCGTGTGTGCAGTCGTTTGTTATCGTTTACGGGAAGCGAGATCTCGCTGCGAGATTTGTTTGATGCGCCAACTCCAAGGGGGCTCGCCTCGTTGCTAACTGCGGAAAAAAGTGCTGCAAGGCGCGCGCCAGCGGAGAACGATTTTCCGTACAGCTCGACAACACTGAACAAGTAGTTCTGGATTGCTCCGACTGATGTAACGCAATTTTTCCGAGCTATCGACCATACAGGTTGATGATCCCATCTGATGAGCACCCATGAACCGACGGGCTCTGGTTAACCCCGGCCAGCGATACGAGCCGCAGTCGCACTGCCCGGCGGCGGAGTCATAGGTTCGTCTTCCGGAATCTTGGCTGCAAACGACTCGCTCACGCCAAGTTCGTCCATAAGAAAGGCGATACGCCCAGCATGATCGAGCGGTGTTGTGTGGACGCTACCATCACCACGAATGTCCGCGCGGAGACCTTGCGACAGTCCAATCACGCCATCTCCTCGGAGTAGGCGCACGGATAACCCGAAGTTGAAAGGGCTCCATGTTCGTGAGTTTTCATGAAACTGGCGAAAGCTCGCGATATCATCTTCGAGTGAATCAATACGACAGTCGAATCCATCGGGCGCCAGTGGTGATCGCCACCACACGAGCCACTTCGCGCCATCGGGCCTCACGCGAACTCCCCAGGCAGGATGCTCTACTTTCATAGCCTCGCCCATTTGCAACTCGATGGGCACGCCGTGTTGGATGCATCCATCGACCAAAAACGTCTGCCATCCAGCATGACCACCGCGCTGCCATGATTCGGCGGCAGATTGGGGGCCACCATCATGGTTCCGATGGCGCGTCTCGCATCGAATCCACACGCAGCGAAGAACGCGGTGAGGCCACCATGCAGCGACCAGCAGGTGCCGCCAACACCGTGCTCAAGAAACCCCTCGATAAGATCGTGAGGAGAATCACCGGGCAGCTGTGCAGGATTGCGCGCAGCCACATGGATTCGCTTGCGTACGTTGTCGAAAGGGACTTTGCGACACCACGCGTCATACAGCGCAGTTAATCCTGTCAGATCGAGCGCAGGTCGCGCACCGAATCCAAGCCTATTGAGCATTCGCTCCGTAAGGGCTTCGCTGATTTCTGCCATTGGGTCGCTCCGTGTTTCACCTTGTCAGTGTTTGCCGAGCACCGGTAACGTGGTGCGCAGATGCACTGCTTCGTTGAGCACTCGAACAGTGCGTTCGCCACTGCTTGCGCACATATACCGATGAATACTGGTGTAGTCCGGATTGAAGAACATACGTGGCGCCAAACCGATCACATGGGCCGTCCACACATTGATCACACCACCGTGACAGGTCACGGCCACACGTTTGCCAGGATTGTCCTTGACGATGCCTTCGAGGCTCTCAATCGCCGTATGGGCGAATTGATGAAAGTCGGCATCGATGTCGCCATACATCAACCGTTTCCAGCGTTCGTAGTCGATCTCCTTCAGTTTCTCGACCGGGATGTACTCGCTCGACTTGCGATCATATTCAGCGACACCTTCGTGAGGCTCGGCGGCCAGGGAAAATTTCTCAGCCAGGGGTTCTGCAGTTTGAGCGGCTCGTGCCATGGGGCTGGTATAGAGACGATCAATCTTTTCACGCGCAAGCCACTCGGCCACTTGTTTCGCCTGCACGCGGCCAATATCCGAGAGCGGCGGATCGGCGGGGCTGCCGTCCTGTTTTTCGACATGCATCGGGAGTCCATGCCGGATCAGCAAGAGTTCCATGGGGTATCCGAATCTGAGGTTCTCGACAGTATAAAGTTGTCCGGTGAGAGGAGAGACAGTCTCCGCCATCGAACGCATAATTCGACCCGATCTTCAGGAGCCTTGATGTGATTACCGTTCTCGGCCGGCGCAATTCCGCCAACGTACAAAAAGTGATGTGGACACTCGGTGAACTCGGGCTGCCCTATCACCGCCTTGATGTGGGCGGATCGTTTGGGTATCCGGCGGATTACCCGAACCCCGTGAAAGTTGTGCCGACGATTCGTGATGGTGATCTCGTCGTCTGGGAGTCCAACGCCTGCGTGCGCTACTTGGCGAGAACTTACGGCCAAGGCACGCTGTGGCCGGATGATCCTGTCAGGCTCGCGACCTCCGAAATGTGGATGGAGTGGCAACGCAGCGACATCTCGAATGCCTACTTCCCGCTGTTTCAGATGTTGGTCCGTGGTCTGCCGTCGACCCCTGAAAAGATCGAGAAAAGCACCAAGGACAGCGGCCGCATCTTTGCGCAGCTCAATCAGCAGTTGGAAGGCCGGGACTTCATCAGCGGTCCAACACTCGGCACTGCCGACATTGCCATCGGCGCGATGATGTTCCGGTACATGACGATGCCGATTGAGCGCCCGTCACTGCCTGCCCTGGAAGCGTGGTACACACGCCTAACCGCGCGACCGGCGTATCAGAAACACGTGATGATCGAATACGGCCGGAACATTGAAGAGTGGACCGTGCACGAGAAAGCCAACGAAGGCGTCCAGTAGGGGCGACGCCAGCTGGGATTCTTTTCTTGAGGAGGCCATCGCGACTTGGAAGTCGCTCCTACTGAAGAGGGCGCCCCGCATACAGGGTGTGCCCTTGGTCGTCTTCAAAGACCACGTCTCGTGTCTGCCAGGGCGTGTCGTATGGCGGCATCACGATCTTGACTCCCCCTCGTACCAATGCCTCTGCCAAGCCTTCAACATCCTTCACTTCCAGATACAGATGGAAGTGTTCGCCCGCCCGCACATCCGCGATGGGGGGTCAGGCGCATCGACCTGCTTGAGGTGCAGGCGCTGATTTCCAACAGACAGGCCGGCGTAAAAGTCCTGAAACCGGAAGACCACATCAAAACCCAGCACTTCGGTGTAGAACCGGATACTTGCTGCGAGGTCCGTCGTTCGAAGTTGGGGGGTGAACGCCTGAATGTTCAAACTTGTCCTCCGTCTGCCTAAGGTTCGCGTTGCGACGCTGCATTGAACACCTCAACGTGGACCGCCAACCAGTCCGCAGGCCCTACACCTTATCTTCAGTATTGTCAGTAGTAGCAATTTGAAACAACTCCACTAAGATCCGCGCCACTCCGCGAGGACACACCTCGTGAAAACGACCATTCGCGCAAGCATTCCACGAGGACACACCCCGTGGGAATCAAGCGCCAAGTTACTAACCGACATGGAGATTTCCCCATGAACCGGGGCATCCAGAAAGGACGCATCCAGGCCGCTGTGGCACTGGCGCTATCACCGGTGCTCGCCCCAGCACCAGTGCCTGGGCGGCCGACAACAGCGTCATCGAAGAAATCGTCGTCACGGCGACAAAACGCGAAACCACCACCCAGGACGTGCCGTTCTCCTTGAACGTCCAAACCGGTGCAGACATCCAGCGCTCCGGCGCCTCAACCATCGAAGAACTGTCGCGCAACATCGCCGGCCTTTCGATCCAGAACCTCGGGCCCGGCCAGAGCCAGGTCGCCATTCGTGGCGTGTCAGCTAGCCAGATCGTCCGTGACCAGCCCGGCGTTAAAGAACAAGTGGGCGTGTACCTCGACGAATCCGTCGTTTCACTCTCCCTCTTTACACCCGACTTCGACCTCTATGACCTGAACCGCGTTGAAACCCTGCGTGGTCCCCAAGGGACCCTGTTCGGTTCAGGCTCCGTCGGCGGAACCATCCGTTACATCACCAATCAGCCGAACGCCGAAGCATTCGAAGCGTCCGTCGAAGGCAGCATGAACAAGGTCACCGACGGTGATGTCGGCGGCTCGATGAAAGCCATGGTCAACATTCCGATTGCAGACACCCTGGCGCTGTGCGTCGTGGGTTACAGCACGGCTTACAGCGGTTTCATCGACGCCCTCACCGATGACGGTCGTGTAAAGGACGTGAACGACGGCACCCGTTCCGGCGTACGTGCCTCGCTGCGTTTTGAACCGAACGACATGATCGCGATAACGCCTCGCGTGATTTACCAGGACATCGAGACCGACGGCTTCAACCGTCAGGAATCGTTCAACCTGTATGTGAACCCCTTCACCACGGCGCGTCCCGCGATTCGTATGGAAGAACGTGAACAGTTCCTGCTCTCGCGTGAAGGCTTCGAAGACGAAACGTTGCTCGCAGATCTGACCGTTGAAGTCAGTCTCGACGCCTTCGACATCACTTCCGTTACCAGCTACCTCGAGCGCGACATCCTCGTCAGCCGCGATGGCAGTGCACTCACGGTTTCGGTGACCATCGACCTGGGCTACACACCTGCCGCAGCACTGCTGCCCTCAAACCTGGTGGATACCACGGATCTTGAGCAGCTTTCTCAGGAACTTCGCATCAGCTCGAACGGTGATGGTCCCTTCCACTGGGTCGGTGGTGTGTTCTATTCCGAAGTTGATCGTGTTTACGCCCAGCGCCTGCCAACCCCCGGCTATGATGTATTCACTGACCTTCGTTTTGGCGCAGGTACTTCACGTGCCGTAGCCAACGGCTTTGGCGTCGATTCTCCCTTTAACTCCGACCTGCCTTACGACATCAAACAGCTCGCGCTCTTCGGTGAAGTCACGTGGGACCTGACGGATGACTTCAGCGTCACCGTTGGCGGTCGTTATTACGACTTCGAAGAAGAACGTTCGATCACCTCGGGCGGCTTGTTTGCCAATGGCGACCTGGGACGGATCGACGAAACATCGTCGGACGGCATCAACGCACGTGTGCTGGCTGCGTGGTCCCTGAGTGACAACGTCACCATCAACGCTCAAGCTGCACAAGGTTTTCGTCTCGGCGGTGTAAACGACCCGCTGAACGCGTCGATCTGCTCGCCCGGTGACCGTGCGACATTCGGCAACTTCCAGGCCTATGACGATGAAACCATGTGGAACTACGAGCTGGGCATCAAAGGCGAGTTTGATCGGGTACGTTTCGCTGCTGCGATCTTCTACTCCGACATCGAAGACCTGCAGGTCACTCTTGATGCAGGTTCATGCTCATCGCGGATTTCGTTCAACGTCGAGAAAGCCCACTCCACTGGCTTTGAGTTCGAAGTCGCGTTTGATGCGACCGAACAACTCGAACTCAGCCTCTCGGGCACTGTAGTTGAATCCGAGTTCGATACCACCGTGCGTGCAGCCACCGGCGGCATTCTCGGTGGAGTAGAAAAAGGTAACCGCTTCGCTTCGGTACCCGAAGTGCAGTTGATCGCCGGAGCAACCTGGACAACGCCGACAGAACTCTTTGGAGGTTCTGACTTCTTCGTAACCGGCGTCGTGCAGTGGGTCGGTGATCACATCACCCAACCGAGCGATCAGGTTGCAGGTGCCGGTGTGTTCCGCTCCCGTCTGCCGTTTGCTGGCGCTACGGGCAACGAGTCCACGGACCTGAACCTTGAACTGTCCGAGTACAGCATCGCCAACGTCCAGGCGGGTTTTGCGACGGAAGCATGGGAAGCCCTGCTGTTCGTCAATAACCTCTCGGATGAAAACGCCGAACTCGCATTTGATCGCGAGCGTGGTGGTCGTGCACGTCTGGGTTTCCACACCAATACGCCACGCACAGTGGGTGTGACTTACCGGTTGTTCTTCTGAACCTCCGACAAGTCCATACACGGTAGCTGCAAACAAGGCAGCACACACAGAAAGGCCTGGTTCGTCAGGCCTTCTTGATTTAGCGCGATCACTCGATACGGTTCTTTAACACGCCGAAGTACTTCGCCTTGAGCACGACCTCATCACCGCTGCGCAAGTAAGCCAGTGGATTCCAGATGGTAGCCGGATGAAACAGCACGCCTTCCGGTGTTCCCGTCAACAGAATGGTTCCCGCCCGAATCATTTCACAGGAGGTGAGCTTCAGCTTCTCTTCCCCTTTGAGATAGTCCCGCTCACAAGCCGCCAAAGCGTTCTTCGCAATCTCATGTGGCGACCAGATCATGAGGCCAGCTTTCGACTTCTGCCGCTGGCGACCATTCACGTAAAGCTCAAGTTCGATATCCGGGTAGAAGGCCTTGTGATCACGCGGCACGATGAGGAAAGGCCCCATCGGCATCATGCCTTCACCGCCCTTGGCTTCAGGGAAACCGGTGGTGCCCATGGGTTGATCGAAATCCACATCACGCACGAGTGGCCAACGATCAGTGAAATCGTTGCAAAGTACGTAGGCGAATTGCGCCTCGCGTTCCGTCGTAACTGACGACAACGGCACCGCGCAGAGTTCAGCTTCGTAATCCATACGCCCACGTTTCGGCACCGGTGCGTTCCACGCTGTGGGTGCCGAGAGTTTCGGAAACAGGAACGGGCCATCTTCGATGCCGGTCTCTTCAGCATGGGCCTTGTAGTTGGTGCCCGCAGCAATCGGTGTTTCACCTTCGACGAGGGGTGTCGTCAACGTCTCGTATGCGACGACGCTTTCGCCGGCGTTACGCGCGATGTAGTCGAGCTCGTCGTAGCCCATCATCGTCATCGCGACGAGTGGATCATCCATCGTTCGTTCAATTAAGCGACCGACATCGATGACATGCAGTCCTTCTGCCGAAGCACGACGAACGATCACGAGCCTGGTGGTTTCATCCGTAACCACACGTGCCAACGTCAGCCCGAGTTCGTTTGGCAGGATTTCGATATCGGCAATCGGTTCTCCCAACAATTTTCCGTCAAATGCCGGTCGAGTCAGTACAAAGTTCACGACCAGAAGCAGCACGAACACTGCGCCAACGCCGATCAACAACCCTCGTTTCACGCTGTTCTCCCCTTTTCGCCGATGTTCAGGCGTTTATAAACGCGTTCCACTGTACGCGCCGCCTTCGCCGGCGAGAACCCCAGCAGGCGCAACCGGCCGGACCGAGTACCAGCGCCTCTTCATCAACTACCTGTGGGTGCGTGCCGATCTGCGCGGGAAGGGTCTTGGACGCGAGGCATTGCGGCAGATCGAAGCCGCGGCGATGGAACGTGGCGCCACAGATGCCTGGATCGAGACACTGAATGACCACAACGCTGCGTTGTATCGATCATTGGGCTATGAAAACCTGGCAGTTCTCCACAAGGCGGTTGGGCCGTTTACGCGCCACATTCTCCTGAGGAAACTCTGATTATTCGGATATTTTCGTCAGAACGAGGCTGGAGGAGCGGAGGGAAATCGCGGATATGCAGTAAATCCGCGATTTTTCAGAGCGACGACTAACGAAGTTATGGCGGAAATAGACTTTAATCAGAGAGTCCCTGAAAAATCTCGCGCATCCGGGCGCACCATAGGCATCACACACCGACACCGAAGCCCTCACGCACGCCATGTTGCAGACACAACGCCGCAATTCGGGCGTCCTGGACCATCGGTCCTCGAATTCGCGCACTGGTGAGCAGCGGAACCAACGAACACCAAGGAGCTAATGTTGGCGCTTCCTTGCGCCAAACAGGACGGTCCGATAGGTCAGGCCTGGCCTAAATCAGAGTATCGAGATCCACAGCGATCAACCGTTTCGTACCTCGTAAGCAAGGTCCCGAATCTGATCCCAATCACGCGAGCTCAGGTTACCTCTGTTCGAATCCTACCTCAGCCTTGCGAGGCGGGGTGGTCTGACGGAAGATCAGATCAAATCGTGATCATCGCAGGAACTTTCCATGACTGACGCCGACGTCCTCGCGCGCCTCACCCGCATGGAAGACATCGAGGCTATCAAACAGCTCAAGGCCATGTACTGCGAGATCTGCGATGACGACCACAATCCTGATCGTATCGTCACGATCTTCACCGAAGACTGCATCTGGGAAGGGCGTGGCATCGGCAAGGCTGAAGCTCACAAAGGGCTGCGTGAGCTCTTCACGTCCTTTCAGAAAATGATGTCTTTCTCTCAGCATATGACCATGAACCCGCGCATTGAGGTCAATGGGGATACTGCCAAGGGGACGTGGTACTTCCTTGGCCCCTTTACCTTTCGCGAAGGCAATCAAGCGAAGTGGCAGGCGGCGCGGTATCAAGAGGAATATCGCAAGCAGGATGGCATCTGGAAAATCCACCATCTGCGCGTACGTGGGCCGGGATTCAGCGCGGATTATAAAACCGGGTGGGCGTAAACACCTGATCGTTCAATGACGGTTACGACCCCGCCGTCATCCTGAAGAGATAGACCTCATCAACATTCTCATTCCGCGGCCTTCTGTCATAACGAAGCTCATAGACTTGGGCAAACCCCGCAAACTCCTCCGCTGAAGTCACGCGTCCAGCATGGAGGGTATAGAGTTGATCCTCGACGAGCAGACGCACGCTTGGATCCTTCTCAATGTTCTGTACCCACTGGTTGTAGTTATCGCCTGCATGCACGTACATGCGATCACCGACAGGCACCACCCAGATCTTTACCGAATAAGGATCAGTGGGGTTGGTTTCAAGCTCCACCACATCAGGGACATTGACACCGCTCCACTCCGAAGGAACCTCAGTCTGAACGCCTTCGAGCGCACCACGTGGCAACATCATCTGCGCAAAGTAAGCGCCACCCAGCGCCAGAAGCACGGCTACGACGATCAAGATTTTCTTTCGCATTGTGGAACCACCTTAAGTTTCAGACTCAAACGATCAGCCCTTCTTCGTAGGCCGCAGCAACTGCATCACCATCGAGACCGATGATCTCGGTCAGCACCTCATAACTGTGTTCACCCAGGCAAGGCGCGGGACCACGAGGTCCGTTGTCGTAGCCCGAAATGAGGTACTGATGTCCCGCATACGGAATGTGCCCCATCTCGGGATGATCGAACCAGCGATAGAATCGCCGATGTGCGTATTGTTGATCAGCGAGCAACTCGCTGCTGCGTTGAACTACACCTGCCGAAACGCCTGCAGCCTGAAGAACACCCATCACTTCACGTGAGGTTCGTTGCTTCGTCCATTCCGCGAGACCTGCGTCAATTCGATCATGCGCAGCGTGGCGGCCTTCAACTGTCTTAAGGGCCACGTCATCCGCCCAATCGCCTCGACCCAATACAGAACAGAGTGATTGCCACTGCGCATCACTCTGCACAGCGATGGCACACCAGGTGTCTTGCATACTGCAAGGATAGGCACCCTCCGGCGCAGTCCAGCGAGCGCGATTGCCATTCCGTTTTGCGGCAAAGCCATTGATCTCAAGATCGAGTAACTCCGGCCCCAAAAAGTGCAGCGCGGTTTCGATCTGCGCGACGTCGAGAAAACAACCCTTTCCGGTTCGACGTCGATAGTCGAGGGCAGCCGCGAGCAGGATCGATACAAAACGTGGCGCGATGGTGTCGGTGTAGGCAACCCATGGTCCCGTTGGGTGTCGATCAGGCCAACCGGTCACTTCATAAAATCCTGCGATCGACGCCGCGTGATAACCATACCCGGCCATGGGCGCCGCAGGTCCCGTCTGCCCCATGAGGCACGTACTCACCATAATGATGCCCGGGTTCAGCTTCGACACTTCGGCGTAGCCGAGACCCATTCGATCCACCGCACCCGGCGCAAAACTCTCGATAAATACATCGGAATCAGCGATCAACTTCTTGGCGATATCGATGGCGCGTTGCGATTTGAGATCGAGACTCAGACTTTGTTTCGACGTATTAAAGTCACCAAAAAACTGCGAGCGGTTCCAACCGGCGACCGCATCCTTAAACGGACCGTTAGCGCGAAGCACGTCGGGTCGGTTTTCCGATTCAACCCGCACGACGGTGGCCCCGTGATCTGCGAGGTATTTCGACGAAATCGGACCCACACCCACCCAGGCGAAATCAGCGACACGTACACCCGCGAAAGGTAACTCCACCTCGCTTTTCGTGGGTGGCGGTGAAGCTGTGGGTCGAGTCGATTTCAGCTCAGCACGAATCTGAGCACCATCTTGATCCAATGCCGGCGCGGCGCGCTTTACCTCAAGAGGGGCGGTCCGAGTTTTCGCCCACAGCCCTGGGAAACGAACCGAGGCTTTGCCACCTGCCGGCAGACGCCGCCAGTACTCGCGAAACTCCAGATGATCAAACGCCAGAAGCTCTTCCAGCGTGTTTACCGGAGCAAACGTAATGCGGTGTTTAAGCCCGTACTCAAACCAGTGCTGCCGCGGGTAACGCATAAATAGCGTACGCAGCAGCTGGACACTGACAGCCAGGTTGAGGGGCTTCTGCTTCGGATCAGCAATGTTCTGGTCGTAGTGCACCCAATCCACGTCACGTAGCCAGGTTTCAGCAATACCCTCTTCGATGAGTCGTTCCGTCATCGGCCGCATCACTTTGCTGTGGGGTATCGCGAGCATCCAGCCGTCTTTTACAGGATGCAGGATGTCGAGTCGCGCCACGTCAGCGCCGCGCTCAAAATCAAAGCCCTGTATCGCATAGGCATCCATGGCGTTGAGCATCGTCCAGGTCATCGTGGACTGCGCAGAGAGATCAACAAACTGCGCGCCAGCGCCCTGCAGCAGGCGTCGATGCGCGACCATGGCACCGGCGACCGCTTCGACACCCGCATGTCGCCAGACTTGCGGCACGCTGATCCGCACCGGCGCCCGATCCGGTTGGCCTTGCAGTGCAACCGGTCCACCCAGAGATGCAATCACCAGGTCGGACGCATGCAAATGAGCATGAGGTCCACTATCGCCAAACGGGGTGAGTCGTGTGAACACGATGTTGGGATTGAGCGCCTTCGCTGCGTCGAAGGTGATTCCGAAATCCGCGAGAAAGCTCGGCCGCGCCGACTCAAACAAAAAGTCAGCGCGACGAATGAGTTCGGCGAGTACGGCTTGATCATCCGCGCGCTTGGGATCGAGCACGATGGACCGCTTGTTACGGTTAAACGCCAGAAATTGCAGGCTGCGAATCGGCGATGTATCGCCGTCCGGTGCAAATGGGGGGCAAAGTCGCGCGCTGACTCCTTGAGGTGGCTCCACACGAATCACATCGGCGCCAAGGTCGCCCATGAGCATAGGCCCCAGCTCGCCACGCTCATCGGTAAAGTCGAGTACGGTATACGGCGCGAGCATGCCCGCCATCTTGATCTCCCCCGCCCTGCTTACTGCTCTGCTACGAATCGATGTGTCGTTGCCTTTCGGTCAGGGAATGTAGGCGGTCGGCAGGATGCTCACAAGTGCGCAGTGATTTTCGATGCCAGCGCCTCAAAGAGCACTGCAGCATTGTCGAACCGAATTTGCCGAAGCTCCGGATCCGTGAATCCAAGCGTACCGAGTGTAGCCTCAGCGGATCGGAGACGATTCTCGTCTGCAAACGGAAAATCCGATCCGTACACGATCTGGCTGATCGGTGCGAGTTCGCGCAAACACGTGATTTGTCGTGGTGTTACCGACAGCGCCGTGTCATAGAAAAAGCGCGTCATCAACTCCAGCGCCTCGGCCTGCGGCAAGGCACGCTCTTTCAGAATCGGAATCGACCCGACCATCGACACACGCGGCGCGAGAAACGGCAGCGTTCCGCCCGCATGAGGCAGAATGAAACGAATACGTGGGAACCGCTTGAGCACTCCGGCGTACAACAAGCTCACCGCCGTGCGTGTGGTGTCGAAGGTGAACTCCATCATGCCGCCCGGAAGCCCAAGCCCCAGCGTTTCAAAACAACACGGCACGGTGGGATGGATGAACACCGTCGTTCCGGCATCGTTCATCGCTTCCATCAACGGCGTGAAGTAGGGATCGCCCAGATAATGACCATCAACATGCGTGGGCAGTCCCACGCCATCGAGACCGAGCACTGACGAAGCATGATCAAACTCCACCAGACTTGCTGCCATGTCGGCCAGCGGGAGGATCGCGCAAGCACCGAAGCGTTGCGGATGCAGCGCACGAAGCCCTGCTGCGTAGTCGTTGACCTGTCGGCAAAGTTGAATGGCTGCTTTCGTATCTACGAAAGAAACATGCGGCGAAGAGACCGAGAGGACCGCTGCAGTGATGTTCAGTTCATCCATGATCGACAACGCACGCTCCGGTGACCATTGGGGCACAGGTACGCCACCGTCCAACGAGGTAAATCCGCCGCTTCGGAGCACTTCCTGATAAACCGGCGGCAGGAAGTGCGCATGGACATCGATGGTTCGATGCGGGTGGTGGTGATGCATTAGGGTGTTGCTCCAGCGGTCACTGCGTTATCAGCAGCAAGTTGATCCTTGGCCGTAAGATCACGCGCATAGGTACGCGACGCCAGCCAATAGTGTAGCGCCGCCCATGTCCAGCCTACCGTCACCATGCACATGAGCGCATAACGCATGGACTCTTTACCGTGGTCGGCCGAGAGCCAATCCGACAAGAAGCCCACCGTCGGGGGCCCGAGACTCATGCCAATCAACGTCGACGTGGTGAGGAGCAGCGCCGCCGCCTGCGCACGCATGTGAGCTGGAGCAAGGCTCTGAATGTTGTTCAACACCAGTGGCAACGTTGCCGGGATCAGAGGTCCGATACAGACGAGCACCATGACCGCGGAAACATCCGAAGCGTTGTAGTAAAAAAGCGCGACGACGAGATGCAACAACAGGAAGATGGCCGGGAGACGCGGCGCCCAAACCGATCCACGTGTCGTTAGACGATCTGCAATCCAACCTGCGGCGTAGTACCCGGTCATCGCGAGTAACCCAGCAAAACCCACCAACGTGCCGATACTCGAGGGTTTCAAACCAAAGCTGCGCTCCAGAAAGACCACATCAAAACTCTGCGCACTCACCGCAATCACCCAGATCGAGTAGGCGATCACGGTGTGTCGAAAAGCGGGCAGCTTCACCAGAAAACGCACGGTCTCACCAAAGCTCGCATTGGCGACCACCTGCGATTGGGGCTGCCAGTAGCCCCGCGTAGGCTCACGAAGCCACTTCCACACCACCAAGGCGAGTACTAAACCGGGAATGCCGACGATCACGAGTACAGGCTGCCAGCCGAGATACTCTCGACCCCATCCCCCGATGAGCGAACCAATCGCGGCACCGACCGGCAACTGAAACGCAAAGATCGCAAACGCCCGTGCACGTCGCTCCGGTGGAAAGAGGTCGGTGATCAACGACTGGGATGCAGGTCCGCTGCCTGCCTCGCCCATGGCTACGGCGGCACGTGCCATGGCCAGAGTGAGAAATCCCACGGCTGCAGCCTGGACCATCGTCATCGAACTCCAGAACGCGAGCGCAATAGCGATGATCGTGATCCGCTTCGCCCGATCTGCGATACGCGCGATCGGAATCTGCGACAACGCGTAGAAGATGCCGAAAGCAGGTCCAGTGAACATGCCGAGTTGCCAATCGGTCAGATGGAGGTCCTGCGAAATCGGCACCAGCAACAAATTGATGATCGACCGGTCGATCAGATTGATCGTCGCGACGCCGAGCAGCAGGCCCAAGGCGAAATTGGTGTAGCGGGCGCTGAATTCGCCTGCCTTTTCTCTGATAAGTGGAGTTCTTCCACCATCACCAGAAGGCGGAACAACAGGATGTGCCATGGGACCAGTCTCCCCTCAGAGTCGGCGGAAGCACAGGTTGTGTTCCGTTAAGGTAACTCTGATCAATTCGCTCCTGCGAATTGATCAGGTCGGAATCCTTCGGATTCCTCGTATTTTCCCTGCGTTTACACGGGCTTTGCCCGTGAATACGCGTGCGAGGCACGCGCCACACGCATGGAAAGTGGTGGTGCTTCCATGCACCACGCAGGAAGGTCTGATTAATCAGACCTTCCTTAACCTGATCTTGCCGACTGACTCTCCACGATAGCAATCAACTTTCACCAACTGCCCGTAGACGCCCAATACGATTCAGGGCGATTCAGCGCCTTGTTCGGATTCCGTGAACCGTGATTGCGCAAGATCGGGCACGAACGCGTAGCCTTTCTGCCATGAGTGACACAACCGTCAGCAAGACTTCTACTGATGATCCCACCGGTCGGGACCGGTTGACGTGGAACGTGCTGGTTTCGTGGGCCAGCATGGCTGTGAACATCGTGCTTGGTTTTGTCATGCCGCGGCTGGTGGATGAACAGCTCGGTCAGGTATCCCTCGGCATCTGGGACTTTGCCTGGGCACTTGCGAACTACATCACACTGGTCAATCTAGGTGTCGGTTCCAACGCCGCACGGTATATGGCGTCGTTCGCAGTTGACGGTGACGTGGGTCGCCTTCAACGGATCGTTTCTTCTGCACACGTTGTTCAAGTCGCCATCGGTACCGCCGTAGCGATCGCCGCGGTGTGTGTCGCTGCCACTCTCGATCAGTGGCTTCCAGCAGAAATGGCAGAGCGAAACAACGAGGCCAAGTGGGTGCTGCTCCTGCTGGGCTTAAGCATCGCCATCGAAATGTACTTTGACGCCTGGCGCGGTGTGCTCACGGGCATTCATCGTTGGGACCTTCACAACGGGATCAATACGCTGCATAGCGTATTGTCCGCCACCACTATGTTGTCGGCGCTGCTTGCCGGCTACGGACTCATTGGTATGGCGTCGATGTACTGCGCTTCATCCCTGGTCTCCGAGCTGGTGCGGTGGCGCGCGGCCAGGCGCCATTGTCCCGAGGCGAGAATCCAATTCGCGCTCGCCAACCGCGATGACATTCGACTGGTTTCGTTGTTCGGATTCAAAAACGTGATCGCGATGGCGGGTCCCCTGTTGGTGCAGCAGACGTTGAGCGTACTGATTACGTTACGGCTCGGTCCGGCGATGCTCGCGATCTTCTCCAGGCCGACCGCGTTGACCCGACCGGTCGAAATGATGGTTTACAAGTTCGCCTTCGTATTGATGCCCATGGCGGGTTCCATGCAGGCCCAAGGCGACCCGGCTGCGCTACGGCGGTTTTTTATCGACATGTGCGAAGTCGGTTGGGCGCTGGCCATCCCTGGTGGATTGTTTTTGATGCTACTCGGTCCTGACATCATCGAACTGTGGATGGGCGCCGACTATGTTTCACGCGAGATGATCGTCGCACTTGCAGGCGGTGGCATGCTTGCCGCAGCGAACCGTCCAGCAGATGCCGTTTGGATTTCAAACGTTCAAGTCACCAACGGCGCAAGGGACAATTTTCTTGAAGCCGCCTGTGAGCTGAACCTGCACGTCGAGGAGCGGGTCGGGGAATACTTCTGCATCGAGCTGCCGGAAAGCTTCGAGGCCTACGAACAACGCCTGTCCTCATCGACGCGCAAAGACCTGCGTCGGGCAACGCGCAAACTGCTCCTCCCGGACGGCAGCAACTTACGTGCGTGCGCACAAGAGTCTGAGCGTAAAGACATGTTAGAGACCTTGATCGCCATGAACACGCGTCGCTGGGAGAAGAGTTCGGATGGTGGCGTGTTTCAACGCAAGCCCCGTGAAGCACAGTTCTATCGGGCGTTCACGCAGCGAGCATTGGAACGTGGTTGGTTACGGTTTCTGCAACTCGATGTCGATGGCAAACCCGCTGCGATGGAAATCGGCTACCGCTATAAGGATCGATACTACTCACTGCAAGGCAGCTACGATCCTGACGGTCCACCAGGAACCGGCAAGGTTGTGCTCATGCAGATGATCAAGCGGACCGTCGAGGAGCGAGTAAAGTGCTTTGACCTCTTGAGCGGAGACTTTGACTACAAACAACGCTATGGAGCCGGCACTACGGACGTGTCGGCATTTTTCTTCCTTCGTAAATCACTGAAGACGCTGCCGCTGCGCCTGTTCAAGGTTAGGCCAAGAGGCAGATTCTTCGACTTTTATACACGCTCATCGATTCCGGAAAGTTCCAGTTCACCGTCTTCCTTAGTCACGTCAAAACAGCTCTGGACCGTCTTCTTTCGAAAACAGGGATCCACCACCGCGCGGCAGGATAACCCCTCAAGAAAGCTGCCGCAGAACACCGATGTTCAGCACCAGCCGATGAACGCCTGACTCAGCGCGGCCGAGCACCACCCCCAACGCGGATAATTTCGCCACTCACCCAGCTCGCCGCATCGGACGCGAGATAAACACAAGCGGCTGCGATGTCCTCCGGCCTACCGAGGCGTCCCAACGGAATTTTCCACTCGGCAAGCACTTCATCCAGCTGCTTTTCAGTTTTGCCGATCGCCTTGAGCATCACCTCGGTGGGAATGGCACCGGGTGCCACAGCATTTACCCGGATATTCGGCGCGAACTCCGCTGCCAGCGTCCACGTCAACGAATTGGTACCTGCTTTAGCCGCACCGTAGTGCGCACTTCCTGGAACAGGGCCCGTTCCTGCACCGGACGTGATGTTGATAATGCTTCCCGTGTCCATATGCCGGGCCGCGGTTATGCAACCGGTGTAGATGGACGTGAGATTGAGCGCTATGGTGCGATCCCACTCGTCACGCGGCAGGTCCTTGAGCGGCATGCGCATCGGTGAACCACCGGCGTTGTTCACCCAGATGGTGACCTTCCCAAATGCCTTCACCGTTGCCTGGGCTAACGCTTCGAGCTGATCATCCTTCGTGACATCCGTGGTAACTGCGATCGCCTGACCACCTTGATCACGAATCGACTTCGCTACGGCTTCAATCTCCTGCGTGCGTCGAGCAGCCAAGACGACCGCTGCCCCGGCTTGTGAAAATCCATTGGCGATGCCTTCACCAATGCCACGGCCGCCTCCAGTCACAACCGCGACGTGGCCGGTGAGATCAAACAGATCCTGTATGCGGCGGCTCACGCAACCTCCGGCTGTTTGATGAAACCGTCATAACCGGCCTCAACCACTTGTCGGCACTTCTCGGCGTACGGAGGAAAGCCGAGGTAGGGCATGAAGACACGCGGTTTTCCTGGCACGTTGGAACCGAGGTACCACGAGTTGCAGCGTGGATAGACGCTGGTATCACCTACTTCGTTGACGTGTGTAACCCAGTTTTCCTGCGCTTGTGCATCGGCCTCGATGGCCGCAACTTTCTGTTGATTGGTCCAATCAATGCAGTCGGCGATCCAGTCCACGTGATGCTCGATGGATGGCAACATGTTGGTGAGTACCGAAGGACTACCAGGACCTGTGATCATGAAGAGATTGGGAAAGCCGTTCACGGAGAGACCAAGATACGTCTTCGGACCTTCCGCCCAAGCATCCTGGATGGCTCGGCCACCTCGCCCTCGGATGGCCACACGTGTCATCGAGCCGGTCATGGCATCAAATCCCGTCGCAAAGACGATGGCGTCAAAACCGTAGTCCTGTTGACGGGTACGAATACCCTCCGTGGTAACGGTTTCAATGGGCTCTTCGTTGATATCCACCAGCGATACATGCGGCAGGTTGTAGGTTGCGTAGTAGTTTGTATCGACACAGAGGCGCTTGCAGCCCACGAGCCCTGAGGGTGTCAGCTTCTTCGCGGTAGCTGGATCTTTGACGATCTGCCGAATCTTTCCACGAATAAACTCAGCGGCGGTTTGATTCGCTTCAGGAACGAACATGAGGTCGGCAAACGAGGCCATGAAGGGGAGGCCGCCGTGGGTCCAGCGCTGCTCGTACTCCGCGTTTCGTTCGGCCGCGCTCACATCCAGTACATTGATCTCACTGTAATTAAAGTCTGCGTGAAACGCCGTTTGGCGGTTTTGGGCACGATACTCGGGATATCGTGCTTTGAGCTCGGCAACTTTCTCTGGATCGTGTGGTTTGTTGTGCGCCGGAACTGAGTAGTTGGCGGTTCTCTGAAAGACGGTCAGAGTTTTTGCCTGCTGTGCGATGAGTGGAATGCTCTGAATCGCCGAAGATCCCGTGCCGATCACGGCGACACGTTTACCTGTGAAATCGACAGGCTCATGCGGCCAACGACCGGTATGATACCGATCCCCCGAAAACGAGGCGAGACCTGGTATCGGAGGCAGATTGGCGGACGACAGACAACCGGTCGCCATCACAACAAAACGTGTATCAAACGTATCACCGGTGTCGGTGCCCACCTTCCAACGGTTCTTTGTTTCACCAAAATCCGCTGTCGTCACGCGAGTATTGAAGCGCACATCCCGACGCAGTTCGAAACGATCCGCTACGTGGTTGATGTAACGCAGGATTTCCGGTTGTGTGGCATAACGCTCGGACCAGTCCCACTGCTGCTGCAGTTCATCGGAAAACTGATAGGAATACTCGAGGCTCTGAATATCGCAGCGTGCGCCCGGATAACGGTTCCAATACCACGTACCACCCACGCCATCACCGGCTTCAACCACTTGAGCTGTGAGTCCGAGCTTGCGCAATCGATGCAACATGTAGAGCCCGCCAAAACCCGCGCCGACAATCACAGCGTCGACTGATCTTTCCGTCATCACCATCTCCTATCAGCTATTCAAGTCCGAGAAGGCGTCGGTTGCGCGTGGCATCCTCACCTGTCGCTGCAAAATCATCGAAGGCTTTATCTGTCACACGAATGATGTGGTCGCGAATAAACTTCGCGCCTTCCCGCGCGCCGTCTTCCTGATGTTTGAGTGCACATTCCCATTCGAGCACCGCCCAGCCCGCGTAATCATATTGGGCGAACTTCGAGAACACGGCCTTGAAGTCGATCTGGCCATCACCGAGCGAACGGAATCGCCCGGGTCTGTTTAGCCAATCCTGATAGCCGCCATAAACACCACTCCACGCTGTGGCGTTGAACTCCGCGTCCTTCACATGAAACATGCGAATACGTTCATGGTAAGCATCGATAAAGCCGAGATAGTCGAGCTGCTGCAACACCAGGTGACTCGGGTCATAAAGGATGTTGCAACGCGCATGACCGTTCACCGCTTCGAGGAAACGTTCGAAGGTCACACCATCATGCAGGTCTTCGCCGGGATGAATCTCGTAGCAGATGTTGATTCCGCACTCTTCGGCAACGTCCAGGATGGGCCGCCAACGATTCGCAAGCTCCTTGAAGCCTGCGTCGATGAGTCCTGCGGGACGTTGTGGCCAGGGGTATAGATAAGGCCAGAGAAGCGCGCCTGGAAAACACACCTGCTCCGTCAGGCCAAGTCGTGCACTCGCTTTTAGGGCGAGTTTGACCTGCTCAATCGCCCAGGCCGTTCGTTTTGATGGATTGCCACGCACAGCAGGCGCGGCGAACGCATCAAACAGTTCATCGTAGGCCGGATGCACTGCAACCAACTGACCTTCGAGGTGGGTGGAGAGCTCGGTAATCTCCACACCGGAAGCAGCCATTCGCCCTCTGAGGTCATCACAATACGTCTGACTTTCTGCGGCTATCGCAACATCGATGAATGCAGGGTTACCAATCGGCACCTGGATGCCGACGAATCCGAGGCTCTTCGCCCATGTGGCCATCGCCTCGATGTTATTGAAAGGCTCTTCATCGGCCATGAACTGCGCGAGGAAAATCGCAGGCCCTTTCAGTGTTTTCACGCAGACTTCTCCATCTGCAGCCACACGCCACCCGCTGCGCTGCTTGCAACCACACGATCCAGAAAACGCATGCCTCGGACGCCATCTTCCAGCCTCGGGTAGATCGCTGTCTTTTCGCCGCGAATATCGGCATGAAAGCCGCGATAAACATTCGCGAACGCTTCAAGAAACCCTTCTGGGTGGCCAGAGGGTAAACGGGTTGCTGCTGCGGTGGGCGGTGCAACATCACCACCGCCTGTGCGCAGAATCTGCATCGCCTTGCCCATGCTACGCAGAATCAGCGAATTCGGTTCCTGCTGCGCCCACGTGAGGCTGCCGCGATCACCATAAACCCGAATGGTGAGTGCGTTCTCTTCACCAAACGCAACCTGACTCGCGCTGATCACACCTTTCGCACCACCTTCAAAACGCAACAACACATTGCCGTCATCATCAAGACGTCGGCCTGGAACAAAGGTCGAGAGGTCCGCACACAACGATTCGATTTCAAGATCGGTGACGAAGTGAACCAGGTTTTCCGCATGACTGCCGATGTCACCAAAACACCCCGCTGCACCTGCACGCGCCGGATCGGTGCGCCAGTTAGCCTGCTTGTTATCCGCGTCGATGGCGTTCGCGAGCCAACCTTGGAGATACTCACATTGCACGCGGCGAATCGCTCCCACAGCACCTGACGCGATTAGCGCACGGGCTTCTCGCACCATGGGATAGCCGGTGTAGTTATAGGTCACAGCGACTTTTCTGTTCGAACCCTGGTGACATTGCAGCAGGTTTTCTGCACTTTGCAGATCGGCTGCGAGCGGTTTGTCAGATACCACATGGAAGCCCGCATCCAGCGCTTCTGCCGCAATGGGTACGTGGGTGTGATTAGGCGTGGCGATAATGACGTAGTGAATGCGCTGCGATTCCGGCAAGGCGGCTTCTGCACGACTCAGTTCTTGTGTCGAGCCGTACGACCGGGAGGGGTCAACCCGATAACGCTTCGCACCAAAGGCTCGCGCTTTCTCTGGGTTTGAGCCCGCGCAGGTCGCGACCAGTTCAGCCTCGCCATCGAGTTCGGCAGCGAGCCGATGCACGGCGCCGATGAACGCGCCTTCACCGCCACCGATCAGCCCGAATCTTAATTTCTGTGACTCCCCCATGCAGGCTAAGATAGACGAAAAAAAGAAAGATAAACCAACACAGGGCGGATAAACCATCAAAAGGGGGCGGGACATGATACCCATTTCAGTTCAGCTGTATTCGCTGCGTGCGGAAAGCGAAAAAGACTTCGATGGTGTGCTCCGCGCGCTGGCTGAAGCTGGGTTCCAGGGCGTGGAACCTTACAGCCTGTTCGGCATGACACCAACGCAGTTCAGAAGTCGGGTGGAGTCCCTCGGCATGCGTGTGTCCTCGAGCCACTTTCCCTTCGCCAATCGAACACCTGTCGCACAGACCGTGGATACACTCGTCGCGCTTGGCCTTTCTCGCGCTATTGGTGGATATGCCCCCGCAGACTTCGCGGACCGTGATGCAGTGAAACGAACCATGGAGACCACACAGCAGCTGGTCGACGATCTTGGCGCTCATGGAATTTCACTGGCACTGCACAACCACTGGTGGGAATACGGTCTCATCGATGGCCGACCGGCATATCACGCATTACAGGATGCAGTCCCGAAGGTGCAATTCGAACTCGATACTTACTGGGCTGCAAACTTCGGTGCATGTGATCCGGCAACGGAACTCAAACGCATACGGTCACGCACGCCCCTCCTCCATCTGAAAGATGGGCCTCTAACCAAAGGCGACCCCATGGTTGCCCTTGGCGAAGGTAAACAGAACATGCACGCAATTCTGAACGCTGCGGATCCTGAGGTGCTCGAATGGGTCATCGTCGAACTCGACGCCTGTGCGACGGACATGATGACCGCGGTGAAAGAGAGCCTTAACTTTCTCGTTGACCACAAACCGGCAGGACAACATGCCTGAGATCCTCTACGACTTCGGCTCCGGCCGTTCTGACCCTGAAACCTTTCCGAAAGAAGCACTAAAAAACGCTGTATCGCGGGTGCTCGACCGCGAAGGGCTCGAACTCACGAAATACCCCGGAAATCTCGGCCACGAAGGGCTACGCAAGGCCATGGCACGTCGTGAGAGTGAACGTGAAGGCGTGCCCGTTGACCCTGCACATCTCATTCTCTGCAACGGTTCCATGCAGGCCGTCACCCTCACCGCTGAAGCACTACAGGTCAATCACGGCGATACTGTCATCGTCGAAGAGTTCTGTTATCCGGGCACCCTGTCTGCCTATCGCGGACTTAAATACGACATGGTTGGTATCAAGCTCGATGAAGGTGGGATGCGTATCGATCATCTCGAAGATGAGCTCAAACGCCTGCAAAATGAAAATCGCCTGCCGCGATTCATCTACGCCATCAGCACCTACCAGAATCCGACTGGCTTTGTGATGCCGAAGGCTCGCCGCCTGGAAATGATCAATCTCGCACGGCGATTTGGTGTGCCTATCGTCGAAGACAACTGTTATGGCGATGTGCACTACGACGGCCCTATCGAACCGGCGATCTATGCACTCGATGGCGATCCGAACCACATCTACATGTGTTCGTTGTCCAAGATTCTCGCGCCAGGCATGCGCCTCGGTTACATCCTCGCCCGGCCTCCGATGCTGGAAAAAATACTGGCACGACGTTTTGATGCGGGGAGCAATACCTTTGCCGCTGCTGTCGTGGCGGAGTTTTATCGCGATGGCATCGCCAGTCACGCAGCCGTGGCCAATCCCGTGCTCAAAGACAAACGCGATCTAACGGTCGCGATGCTCAAAGAACACCTCGATGACATCTGCGTATGGTCGAATCCCGTCGGTGGTCTCTTTATCTGGGTGCGCTTCCCTGACGATGTGGATCGGGGGAAGCTCTGGAAGACAACTCAGGCCGCTGGCGTGAACTACATTACCGGTACGTCGTTCCACTACAAAGCAGTAAACGCACCATATCTGCGTCTCGCTTTCGGTCACCTCACACGCGAGCAAATCGCAGCTGGTGTACCCATTCTTGCGCGGCTGTTGAAAGAGGCGCGAGGGAGCAACGAACCTCGGACATTTGAAAACCTCTTCATCTAACGCGACCTCGAGGAAGGCCATGGATCCGCTCGACCCCTACGACCACTTCCCGGCAGGATTTTTCAGTCGCTCCGACGAGTCTCCGGACCCAGCCTTCTACGTCTACGACCGTTTCGTCACACACATCGATGCCAGTGCGATCCAAGCCGTACGCGCGCTGTATCGTGAACTCGGAATCGATGGGGAAGGTCCTGCCAAACGGGTGCTCGACTTCATGTCGTCGTGGATTTCTCACTTCACCACCCCACCCAAAGAACTGGTGGCGCTCGGCATGAATCAACGGGAACTCGCCGCCAACGAACAAGCGGATGAGTTCACCGTTCACGATCTGAACGTCGATCCGGTGTTTCCATTTCCTGACAAGTCCTTCGATGCCGCCACCTGTTGTGTATCCATCGACTACCTCGTCCGACCGATTGATGTGTTACGCGACGCTGCCCGAATCGTTCGTCCGGGCGGCGTGGTTGTGTGTACGTTTTCCAACCGGTGTTTCCCAACGAAGGTCATTCGTGGGTGGCTGATGATCAGTGAAGAGCAGCGTTGTGCGGTGGTCGGACAGTACTTTGAGTATGCGGGGGGGTATCACCAGCCGCTGATACAACTACGTACGCCTCAGGGCGCAGGTGGAGATCCGCTGTATGCGGTTTGGGCAGTGGTGCGCTGATTCCGACTAGACGGTGCGACCATGGATCAACGGTACTTGTCGTTCAACCCCACGCTTGAGCGAATCATGGGAATAATCTTTTCCAGCCGTCGCATCACCGTCTCTTCTTGCTTTGCCTAAGCGACGTACTCTGCATACTCGCGACGCTTGGACAACGAGAGTGCTTCGAAAGACGCCTTAAGGGTTTCATCAAAGCGAAACTGCGCAGCCAGGACGGGTGGAATTTCCACTGGCCGGCCTTTCTCGGGCGCCACTTTGATGCCTTGCTCTGCAAGACGGATCGCGCCCCGCAGATAGTCATTCACCTTCCGCGCGCTCAATTTATCTTCGGCTTTGAACCGCCACTGACGCTGCGCCTTGATGTTGCTGCCTTCCGGCTTCGCCAGAACACCGAGTGGATCATCCAACAATGCGCCTTGATGAAACCAAAGACCTGCGTAGGGTTTGAAGGCAACGAGCGAAACAACGATTGAGCCCTTATGTGTCCACGTCGGCACACCCCAGCGAACCGTTTCTTCAAGTTCTGAGTTTCGCAGAATCTGATACAACGCCGTCAGCGTCGGCCGCCAACCCGGGTGCTTTTGAAACAGCGCCTCAGCGCGCACGTTGGGAGTCGTCGCCTTCGACATAGGCTTGCAGTCTTTTCAACTGACCGAGTTGAACGGCATCCACAGGCCCAGCCATCCCTTCCAATCCAGCACTGACAGGTCCATGCACGCTGTAGCGATAAGTGAGTCGCGTGCCTTTTCGGTGGCGGTGAATTCAAAATCCATAACACCGCTGACGGGCATGGATTGCAGTGGACCTAGACCACCTTGCATCCGCAGGAACTTGCCTGGATCAGCATAGAGCACACGCAAATGCTCGATGCTGCCGCCATTAGGGAAGTCCTCGCAGAAACACCCTCCTGCACGCGCATCCATGGAGAAGTTGTGCGCATCACCAGTATAGGAGTGATCCGCATCCCACCAACAGCCCACATCTTCTGTCAGCGCTGTGTAAACCTGCGCCGGCGGCGCTTCGATGTCGAGTACGTGTTCGGAGACAAATCCATCCGGGGCTGATGCCACCACCTTGGCGAGCAGAACCAAGCTGAGCGTGCTCATCCGAAGGATGTCCCTGGCGTGTAGTAACGATCGTGCCAGATGCCCATGCCATCTTCACCGGGCAGCGGCATGCGCCACGTCTTCACATCGGCGTTCGCGAGTTTCACACAAAAAAGCCCACGCGGCTGATTGATGGTGTTCTGGATGTAGCCATCCGCACCTGCATCATCCACATAGCGCCTTGCGATGCGTCTGTACCGTTCACGCCAGACGGCATCGTTGCCGACGTCGTGAGTGAGTTCCGCTTTCCCTTCGACCAGCACCTTGCGATACGGCAGTGGTTGTTCATCGATACATAGCGCGACGCGCGGATCACGCCTTAGACAGGCAAACCACTCCGATTTACCACGCGGGGTAAACCAGATGGCACCTTCTTCGTAGAGAAACCAGATGGGTGTGACGAGTGGACGACCATCTGGACGCACCACCGCGATGCGCATAAGCACACCTCGCTCATTCAAGAACGCGTCACGTTCGATATCGGTTAACAGCGGCATGTCATGGCTCCTGGAAATTTACAAACGGGCTCACGCACGCACCACCTGCCGCAGCATGTCCCGATATCCGTAGCGGACTTCCATGCGATCACCGAAGCCACGTTCAATCAGCAGCTTGTGCATCGTGGGTAATCGATAGAACGGGCAGCTGACAAGGAGATGGTGTTCAAGGTGATAGTTGACCCGGTAGGGCGCGATGAACGCGCGTTCAATCCAGTTCGCCACCACAGTGCGGGTATTGCGCAATCGATCATCGTTATCCGGCACTGCTCCGTGTTCAGCGATGTTGCGCAGGCGCGTGACGAAACGGTTCCACGTCAGTGCTGGCGCCCACCAGAGCAGAAAGTACAGATACCACTTACCGGCCAGTGCAAACGACGTGAGGAATATCAGATTAATGGCGATGTTTGGGCCAAGCCTTTGCATGCCACGAAAAAGAGCTTCTGAGAACGTATCGCCCTTAAACGCTTCACGGAAACTACCGCCGTATTGTTTGAAGCCGGTCTGCCCGGTCAGGTCGCGAAAGATCTTCCGTTGCAGACTCTCGCGGTTAATCGGAAACGGTTTCGAAAGATAGAGGTCAGGGTCGTTAGTTTGTTGCGTAAACTTGTGATGGCCGAGATGGTATTTGCGATAACTCAGTACCGACGCGCCGAGCAGCGGCCGGTTCATCAACCACTCTGCAGTCCAATCGTTGAGCTCTTTGTTGCCAAACAGCGTGAAATGCGCAGCGTCGTGACTCAAAACGCCGAGACCTAACTGTCGCGTGCCAATGATCAGGATGCCGAGCAGAATCGTGAGGGGATTCGTCCATACCGTCACGACCACCCACGTACCGATGATCACGCCCCAGCAGTGCACAATGGCCCACCAGGAAGCCAGTGGGTTAACCGCACGTAGTGAACGGATTTCCTGAGGGGTGAGGAAATCGCGAGGTTTCTGTAGGGGGCCGGTCTGGGCGTTCATGACCCAATTCTACACCTCGACGGGTGAGCGGCTGGAAGCACGTTGAGCACTTTTACACGCTCAGGCGACCACACCGGCAGCGAGGAGTGAATCAATCTCAGCATCCGACCGTCCGATCAGAACCAAAAGCGTCCGCGAGTGTTCGCCGGCCAGCGGTGGATTCAACTCAGCCTGTGGCAACCGGTCGAACCGACACAGTGAACCCGGGCGCACAAATCCACCCCACTCCGCGTATTGGCTCGATGTGCGGAACGCCGCTTGTTCGGGTAATCGCCAGAAGAATTTGGGCATCGCCTTGTCGGCACGTACACAGGCGAGACCAGCGACAAAAAAGCGGGACTCCCACTCTGCTGCTGATCGTTGAGCGAAGGCGACCTCAAGTGCCCCCGATTGTTTGAGAACAGGTCGACCCACACCTGCAGCCTCAAACACCTCACTTGCGCAGGAATGATCAGCTGCTGTCCCCAGCGCCAGAAAGACCCAGCTGTCACCCGCACAACGGTAGAGCCGATAGACCGAAGAAAGCCCGTGTTGGCCTTCGTCGGGGTAGGCACGGTCGACTTTGCCGGGATACGAAATGAAATCGTCAGCATTCGCCCAGGCGTTGGCACCGAACATGTCCACAAACACCACTTGCCCCTGTCCGGTACGTTCACGTGCTGCCAAGCCCAGCAAGGCAGACGAGGCGATCACAAGCGCCGTATTCGGATCGGGATTCACTTCATTGGCGCGCATCAATCGGCGTGACCATACCCGCAGCTGGTCGAGATCAAGCAGTTGCGACGGCAATTCCCCGCCCATCTGTAAATGCACACCACCCATCCCTGCTCCCGGAATCGGATGGGTACTCGGTCGATGTGCACCCGGACCTTCAGGACCATAACCGTTGCTCTGCAGATACACGAGCCGTGGATTGATGGCGCTGAGGGTCGCGTAATCGATACCGAGTTTTTCGGGAACACCGGGCCGAAAGTTATGGATCAACACATCTGTATCGCGCAGCAGATCACTCACCACCGACTGCCCTTCGCGGCTTTTCAGATCTACACGAATGCTGCGTTTACCGAGATTGACGCGACAAGCACCGACGCCTGCAGCGAGCCCGCGATAAGGATCACCACCGATGGGTTCAACCTTGATGACATCGGCGCCAAGTTCCGCTAGCAATGAAGCACCAAACGGCGCGGCGATGATCGTTGCGATTTCAACCACCCGCACTCCCTGAAGCGGTAAGTGGGTGTTCGCACGAAATGGGGTCGTTGGACGTGGCGAGCTCGCCCACTCAAGACTAAGCGCCTCTCCATCCGCGACTCCGAAACGGGGTGATGCCGGCGTCTCAGACAACTTAGCGAGAGGACCCAGCTGAATACTCCCGCCCAGATCAATGACGTGCCCGTTGGCCAACATGTCAACGTCGCGAAGGGCATCCTGTGTGGTCTGCACAAGCCCGGCTACCACACTGCCGTTGTCGATGAAGACGTCCATCCACTCGGCTGCACTTTTCTCCTGCATGCGACGGAACATGAGGTCACGGAAGCGCTCACGTTTTTCTTCCGGCAGATTCATCTGCGTGGTGTCGTAATCGGGGTCCGCGAGGATATCGACGAGTTCCGTGGCAACGAGGAAATTATCGAACAGGTGTGGTAGGAGATTGCCGAGTTGCACCCATCGACCGTCGCCAGCTTGTGTCGGCAGGTAGTGAAGCGTGGGTATGCCTGCCTGGGCCGCCGAGCCAGCAACACCATCAACCACATCACCCAAGCGCGCACGGAACTGCTCACCCAGCATTGCGCCTTGTTCAAAAGCCAGAAAACCCTGCAGCATGCTGGTTTCGACCAGTGAACCCTGGCCCTGTTGCGAACGTGCTACCAACGCAGCCAGCACACCACTGATCACCGACTGTGTGCAGGCATGCACCCCGACCTGCAGTGCAGAAAATGCAGGGCCGTCACGATCTGGACAACCGGTAAAACACAACATACGACCAATGGCTGCAGCGACCACATGTTCATAACCCGGCAAGTTCGAACGTGGATCTTCCGCACCAAATGACGTAATCGAACAGATCACAAGGTGCGGGAACTTCTGTCGAAGTGTCTGGACGTCTATACCAGCAGCGCTACGTGTCGCAGGGCGCCAATTAATCACCAACACATCTGCTGCCGCGCAGAGCGCGTGGAAGCGTGTGCGGTCTTGTTGCACATCGAGCTGAGTCGCTGCAGTGCCTCGCCGCCACATCGGTGCTGCGGGCAGTTGCTCAAAACGATCACCACGCTTGAGCCGTAGAACTTCAGCACCGAAGTCTGCGAACACAGTCATGACCATGCCACCGACAGGTCCAATCGTGAGATCCAGTACTCGAACACCTTGCAGCGCTTGCACCGTCATTTCCCCTCAAGTAACTGCAATTCCAACCTTACCCGCACGATATCACCGACTCAGAAGACCACGAAATAGCTTGGGTCGTCTCGCAAATCCAATCGCCGCGGCCACCTGAAGCGCAGACTCCAACGGATAAGGCAACGTGTGAATTCCACCATGCACGCGGATTCGACCTGGCACCGGAGGTTCCGGATGAAACCAGTCGTGCAATGCGAGAAGCCCGTTCAGACAACGCGATTGCTCAGGCTCTAGCGTCTCCACACCGAATGCTGACGCTCCTGCAAAGGCTGCGGTAAACACAGGATGCTCCAACGAGCGAGTCCGTGTAATGGCTGCGGTGTTGGCAGAGATGCGAGGACCACTTTCTCCCGAAGCGATGCTGTCCTGGTACCAACATTCCGCCGTCAGTATTTTACCAACGTACTGTGCCGCCTGATAACTCGCACCTTGAATGCCGATGACCGTCCGGCTTACAGCACCGCTCGAGGTTTCCACGCAGCCATTTTGTCGGGACAAGAGCCCAAGGCCAGAAAGAATCGTCTCCCAAGCCGGCCGCGTGTGTCGTCTTGTTTGCATCGTAGCTACGTCATCTTCTCCGATTGCTGTCGGCGTGGTCGGAGATACGAGCAGCGTGACACTCCGGACAAGATCACATGGCATGGCTTCAACAAGAGCATTCATCACCGCAGTAAGTCTGATCTCCCGTGCTTTCCCAGGTGCATAAGCGTAGAGTCCGAGATCGAGTGGCTCACCGTTGCTGAAGGCCAACAAGGTGGCGAGTACTTCCTGCGGACGCGACAGGAGATCCACCGGAAGAGATGGAGTGTACAAGCGCCCTTTCAAGTCACCCGAATCAAACCACGCTTGAGGTGGTGGTGCGGCATCAAGCCACAATACGTCCGCTCCTGCCTGAAGCCACGCGCGTGTCGGCGCCATCTCCGCACCCGCACCAAGCATCGCGATTCGCCGACCACCGAGGTGAACGCGGCCTTGTTCCAACAAGTGCTTGCTGATCCATGCAAGCGCCTCTGCGGCGGCGCTTGTAATCACTTGGCGGCCGCAAAGTACTTCACCGACAAGTGCCAGTGAGTCAGCTTTCCAGATCGTACCTCGATCAGTCAGCTCAGGCGTCCACCCCTGCCCTGCACCAAAATCCTTCACTTCAAGTGCGAGGGGTTCGGCGGCATCTCGCAGCACGCCTGCGACAGGCATCGCCTCGCTACCCCATTGCCACACCAGCTCGCGTCGCAACGTATCGACGATGTGTCGCGCCATTTCCAGACGCTGAGTACTCCCAAGTCGCGCAGCTTCGAATACAGGAAGGATGTCGGGATAGGCGCGCTTAAATACTTGTCCTTTATTGGGAAGCGAAAACGACTTGGATGGCGTCGCACAAGTGCGAACGGCGTCGTCCAGCGCACCATACAAAATCTCCGATGCACTTCGACCACCGGCCAGCACCACACTGCCGCCAGGTGTTTCACTCACCATATTGTTCCTCCCACCAGAACGGGGAAGAGCGTATCACTGCAACGCATCGTTGTACGCATGCTACCCCTATTAACCTCATACCCTTTGCCCCCACAATCGCCGGCTTGTTCACCAATCAAGGTCGGGTTCCACAGTGCATGCCTTATCACTCACGGGCGATCGTGCCGCGGGACCATTGGGCTATCACAGCTGGGCGTTGTTTGAATGGGCGCGCAACCCCTACGTCATTCTGGTGACTATCTACATCTTCGCTCCGTACTTCACGACCACAGTTGCTCCGAACCCGGTGGAGGGTCAGAGCATGCTCGGGTTCACCAATACAATTTCGGGTTTCATTATCGCGATCACGGCTCCTTTCCTCGGTGCGATTGCCGATCGACGTGGACGCCGCAAACCCTGGATCGCCACCTTCGTTGGCATCATGGTTCCAGCCGCTTATCTCTTGTGGTGGTCACTGCCCGGTGGCGAAGGCATCGGTGTCACCATGACGCTGGTGCTGATGGTGATCGTCAGCATCGCCTTCGAATACTCGGCAGTTTTTCACAACGCGATGTTGCCGAGCATTGCGCCGGTCACCAAGGTCGGTGCCATCTCCGGATATGCCCTCGCCTACGGCAACATTGCCGGGCTCTTGCTGATGGTGCTGGTGCTCTATGCCTTCGCCTGGCCCGGCAACAGCGACTTCTCGTTCATCCCAAGTGAGCCGCTGTTCGGTATAGATCAAGGCGCCTCCGAGGATGACCGCATCGTCGCGCCACTCTCGGCGATGTGGATGTTGCTCTTCACACTGCCGCTCTTGTTGTTCACACCCGATGGCAAAAATGCCAGTGGTTCCATTGGCTCTGCGGTTCGCGAAGGTCTGGGTGCGGTGGTGTCGACGCTGCGCCGACTCAAACACTATCGCAACGTCGCGCTGTATCTAATCTCACGCATGCTTTTCAACGACGGCATGGTCGGTGTTCTGATCTTCGGCGGTGTCTTCGCAGCAGGAACGTTTGGTTGGGACACCACGACGATGTTGATCTTCGGCATTATCTCGTCATTCTCGGCGGCGATTGGCGCCGTGATCGGCGGTTGGTTGGACGATCTGCTGGGTTCACGCAAAACCTTGTTACTGGCGATTGGTGGTACAGCAGCCTTACTCGCATTTGCGGTGACGATTCGGCCGGATTCCATTCTGTTCATGCCCCTCGTGAACACGGGGCCGGTATGGGACTCACCTTTCTTCGCAACCCTTCCGGAACTCGTGTTTTTCATCAACAACCAGTTTTTCGCCATGTTCATCACTGTGGGTTTCGCGGCGTCACGAACGATGATGGCGAGGATTGCACCGCCGTCGATGATGACCCAGTTCTTCGGGCTCTATGCGTTGTCGGGAACGGCAACCGCCTTCCTCGCACCATTTCTCGTCGGTGTGTTCACGCGGGCGTTTGAAAGTCAGCGTGCGGGTTATTCCTCACTCCTGATCCTGTTGACCATCGGCTTTTTCATGTTGTTCTTCGTCCGAGAAGAGCAGGTGACAGCCCACGAGGATGCGGTGTGATTGAAACACCGCGGCTGATCCTGCGGCCGCTGCGCGCTGAAGATGTGGAGTTGTTGTTTGCACTCGACAATGACCCCGAGGTGATGCGCTGGTTGAACGGCGGTCTACCTGTCAGCCGCGCGACGCTGATCGATTCTGTTCTGCCGACGATGCTGCGTGCTGCCGAGCGGCCGCCGTATCTCGGTGTCTGGGTGATACAAGATCGTTCCAACCTCAAAGACATCGGCTGGGTCAGCATCTTTCCGGGTGATATACCAGGCGCTGCGCCCACATTTGGCCTGCGACTGAAACAACACGTTTGGAAACAGGGTTTCGGCGTGGAAGCGGGCTCGGCAATCCTTGGTGCAGCGTTTCAATCGGAGGGCGTGACCCTCATCGCAGCAACCACTTACGAAGCCAACCGTGGATCACGAGCACTTCTGGGCCGTCTGGGGTTTGTCGAGATCGAACGGTTCCGGTACACCACGAGTGAAGTGTCGTCCCCCGGTACTTTCGTCAGTGGTACAGGCGAGTTGTGGCCAGGAGAGGACATTCGCTTCGAGCTGACGGACGAGGCTTGGCATCAACGTCGCGGCTGAACCTGCAAGGCCCCAGTGACTCATGCTTCCGCGACATGCGAAGCTTGCCTGACCCTCAAAGACTGGGCCTCCAAACACATGGACTTGAAAGCGATGCACTACCCCACTTCTCCTCGCGGATTCGTCACCGCCGCCCTACTGCTTCTACTCACCGCCTGTGTACCTGGCTACGTTCCTGTCGCCGACGGTCGAGTCTCCGTGATCGACCTTGTCATGTTTGGCAACCTCTATGTGAACAAGTCAATCACCAGCTACGGACACCTGATGGTTGATCCCGCAGGACCTGGCGCCACGTTGTTCTTCCACGCAGATCACGCCACGCGACGAGGCGAGCGCTTTGCGCTTCCAGTGGCGTTTCCCGTGGATTCAGATCGCGAGCGCATCAAGGCCTGTCATGGGAAGGAAGTACTGCTGCGCGGATCGATCAGCAAGACCCCGGCAGGTCATGTGCTGAATTCCGGCGCAGACATCGTCTGCTGAAGCGGGTCAGGAGGCCTGTTTCGCCTCGAGATAGGCGATGATGTCGAGAGATTCATACATCCACTCGACACCGGTCTCCCGCTCGATCTGCAGGCACGGCACCATGGTCCGGCCACCACCATGCATCAATTCCTGCATCGCGCCGGATTCACGGTGAATGTCCCGCAGGGTCACGTCGATGCTCGTTCCTTCAAGAAACCGCATGACGCGCCGGCAGAATGGGCAGCTGTCGTATTTGAAGAGTTGATATCGTTCGCTCATGCAGGAAGTATAACGGCGGCGCGGATAACACAGCACTCCGCATTTTTTGACACGTGAAAAGGTCGCCAATGGTCGCCATGAAGAAGAAAAACGAACCCACCCCGACCCACATCCGCAAGATTCAAATCGGCGTTGCCGCATTCGTCGGTGCGATTGCGCTCGCCCTGGTCCTCTATGGAATGGTTTACACGACCGGACTCACGGAAGGCGAATTTACCGAGGGGGAACACTACGTATTGTTGAAGGATCCCGTTGAAGCCGATTCAGGGGAGACCATCGAAGTCATCGAGTTCTTTTCCTACGGCTGTATCCACTGTTTCAACTTCGATCCACAGATCGTCGATTGGGTAGAGGATGGTCTTCCTCCCGGCGTCAACTTCCGTCGACAACCCGTGTCATTCAGCCCCTCTTGGGCATTGCTGGGTCAAGCCTATCTCACCCTCGCCGATCTCGGCGTCCTCGACCAAAACCACATGCGTATCTTCAAGGCGATTCACGAACAGAATCGCCAGTTCCTTTCCATCGAAGAGATGGCTGAGTTCGTTGATGGCAAGGGAGTAAGTGCTGAAGAATTCACCAGAGCTTTTAACTCATCTGCGATACGCCGGTCCGCCGGCCAAATGGAGCGCATGCAACTCCGTTATGAAGTGCAGGCAGTGCCGACCATCGTGGTTGCCGGAAAATACGTGATCAAGTCGGACGTACCGCGGAAGATCGCGCTTGATGTCGTTGATCACCTTCTTGAGAAGGAACTGAAAGGCGCCGCAGCTCAGTAAGCGGCGGCCCTTCACAGACTCCAGGAAAACGTGAGTCCATACCGCCGAGGTTCACCGAGCTGGGTATATCGCTTCGCGGTGTAGCCGTCGCGTGGATCATTGCCGAAGAAGAACCCCCGCGTGAGTACATCTTCGTTGGTGAGATTGCGGGCCCAGACGCTCAGCTTCCAGTTTTCTGCAACATACCCAGCTGAGGCGTGCAACAGAACATAGTCGTCAGATCGCACACGGTGGCTGTCTGAAAAATAGAATTCGTCCTTGCCTTCTGTATCGACGCGAATGAACCAGCGGTCGAGCGGTTGATACTCGATACCGGCATGGAACTGCCAACCCGGTGCATGGGCTTGTTTACGACCATCAAGGATTTCGCCCTCCGCGTTGATGAAATCCTGGTATTCCGTGTCGAGGAGGCCAATGGAGCCATCCATCGTGATCTGCGGATGCAGCGACCACTCGAAATCCATCTCAACGCCGCGGTTGAACCCTTCCGCTGCATTACCAATGAAATCAATGAACTCCGCGCTGCCATCGGGGCGAACACGTGTAATGGACGTGCTGACTTGTACATCCCTGCGCTCCATCTGAAACACCGCCAAGCGCAAGCTCAACCGGTCATCCAGAAGATCGCCCTTGATGCCAGCTTCAAGGTTCCACAGCACCTCGGGTTGAAACGTGCGAAGGTCTTGATCGAGCGTGCCGCTGGTGTTGAAGCCGCCTGCTTTGTAGCCGCGATTGAGGCCCGCATAGAAAAGCGCTGATTCGCCTTGATACTCCAGCACCAACCGCCCACCGAGCATGGAATTGCCAGGCGCGAACTCAACACCTTCCGAATCCTGGAACTCTGAGTTGTGGCTCTCGGCGCGTAAACCCGTGACCAGTCGCAATCGTTCGGTGAGATCAAACGTCAGCTCCCCATAACCCGCATATCGCTCCATTTCGTAGGTACTCGCATAGGGCGCGGCAAGAAACGTGTAAGTGCGAACCAGATCCACTTCCTGAGAAAGCGCATATAGACCAACCACCCAGCCAACGCCGCGATCATCAGCTTGCGACAACACCCGTAGATCCAACGTCGTCGTGTCCCAATCACGGGCGTAGTGATCTGTGGAGGAATAGCCATCCGGATGAAACCCCTCAAACGTCCAATCTTCGTCGTAGCCGTAACCGATCTCTGAACCAACGTGGGCAACCGTAGTTTCGAAGGTCACATCGTCATCGAATTGATGTTGTAGGCGGATGCTCCCGAATGCGGACTCCTGTGTGTCTTCGCCGGGTTGATCGGAAAACGTGTGGCGGTCATTGTCGAGTGAAAAGGCGTCGTAGCGGTTGTCGATATCCACGAGGCCGCCGGTGAGATGAACGTCAGTGTTTTCCATAGACCAGGCGAGCCGCCCTCGGACTGTCGTCTCCTTTCGACGGTTGGTATCGTCGCGATCAAGGAAATCATTACGCAGGAAGCCATCATCGTTGTGTTGATGCACGGAGAGGCGAACGCCGACGTTATCCGTTAACGGTCCGGAAAGGACTCCTCCGAGACCCCAAGCGCCTTTGTTGCCCGCGTCAGCATCCACTCGCATTAAGAACGTCTCCGTAGGCGCGGCACTCACAACGTTCACGAGACCGGATAGGGCATTGGCCCCGTACAAGGTGCCTTGAGGCCCACGGAACACTTCGATCTGTTCGATATCGTAAGTCGTCACCGCGCCGCCTACGCCGGAAAGATCCACACCATCGAGTACGATGCCAACGGACGCATTCAGGGGCTCAGCAAACTGCCCAGTTTCGCCGATGCCACGAATCTGCAGATATCGGGCACGCGAGGAGCCTGATGAAAAATTGACATTGGCGATGCGGCCGAGCGTCTGCTCGAGGTGTTCAACGACATCGCGACGGTCATCGGGACGGAGCACGGACACGCTGGCGGCGAGATTCATGAGTTCAACATCGCGCAGTTCGGCGCGCACGACGATCTCCTCAATGTCTTCTTCAACCGCAAAAGCAGGTGAAAAAGACGTCGTGAGGAAACACGTAAAACAGACAAAGGGGCGGGACATTCTCATGAATCGGCTCCAGCGAAATGGGGCCTAAGGAGTCGACTCACATCACCTATCCCTACGCCGGTGTCAACCGGATCAGGTTCAAAGGGTCCGCAGATGCGTCTCAGGCCAGTTGGCCACCCCTTAGGCGGGAGAAAGTATACGAGCCTGCTCGTACAATGTCTTCAGGATTCGTTCATCGGTCTGACAAGAGCATGAAGATGGGACAGTGTGAGTGGTCGTGAAGGACCACCCGCAACTTGTGGAGCTATACGTTGGAAATCCAGGATCTTCTACAAACCTTAGCCCTTTCGGCCGGCGTCGCCTGGGCAAGTGGTATCAACGTCTACGCGGTGCTCGCGGCACTCGGTCTCGCGGGCTCGTTCGGCTATGTCGATCTGCCCTCCACCCTTGAAGTCGTGCAGGACCCGATGGTCATTGGCGCATCCCTGGTCATGTTTGTCGTGCAGTTCTTCATGGACAAGATTCCAGGCGTCGACAGTTTCTGGGACGCGCTGCACACCTTCATCCGCATTCCCGCTGGAGCCGTGCTCGCCGCAGGTGCTGTTGGCGAAGTCGATCCTGCACTGATGGTCGCAGCGGGCATCATCGGCGGCACGATCACTGCAGCAACTCATGCCACCAAGGCGAGTTCCAGGGCGATGATCAACACATCTCCCGAGCCGCTCTCCAACTGGGCCGCTTCGTTCACCGAAGACGCCATGGTGCTCGGCGGTTTGTGGACGGTTTTCCAGTATCCTGTGGTGTTCCTGGGGGTTTTTGCGGTTTTCATCCTGATCGCCTGCCTGCTGTTGCCAAAACTGATTCGAGGCATCCGCACAGTGCTCCGCCGCATCGGTAGTTGGTTTGGCATGACCCAATCAAAGCCATCGGAACAGACCCGAGTCTGACCCACCTTCCGTTTATCGTCGGACAATAATGAAACCAATCCCTACCTGCCCAACGGGAGCCTATGCCACCTCGCCGTAACGCCAATCGCTACGGCACAGGTCGCGCGCGTCAACCTGCACCCATGGGTTGGCTTAAACGCCTCTTCTGGTTGTTTGCCGTAGTTGGCCTGGTGCTCGCGGCTCTTGCGCTGGGCTACCTCTGGTACCTCGACCGCACGCTAACCGACGTCTTTGAGGGGCGGCGTTGGTCGCTGCCGGCGCAGGTTTATGCCGCACCTGTTGAGCTTTACACAGGCAGCCCGTTGACGCAGAGGGAGTTCCTCGCCGAGCTCGAGCGCAGCGGTTATATGAGCGCTCGCAGTCCGCGACTGCCGGGTTCGTTCACTGTCACAGGGGAGACTGTCGCGGTGTTTCTGCGTGAATTCCGCTTTGATGATGAACTACGCGCCGCAGATCGCATTGAAGTGCAGTTTCGCACTCACGGCATCGTCGATATCACCACGGGCGGAGGTCATGCCGTTCCATTGGTTCGCCTCGACCCACCCCTCATCGGCAGCTTCTTCCCCTCTCATGGAGAAGACCGCGTCGTCTTGAACCCGGAAGATGTCCCGCCACTGCTCAAGGAAGGGCTCAAGGCCGTCGAAGACAAGTCGTTTGATACTCACATCGGGTTTAGCATCAAGGGCATCTCACGCGCCGTATGGGCCAACATCACCGCCGGTGAAGTCGCACAAGGTGGCAGTACCCTGACCCAGCAACTCGTAAAGAGTTATTTCCTCGACAACAGTCGCACCATCAAACGCAAGTTGCACGAACTCGCCATGGCCATCGTGCTCGAAGCACGGTTTTCCAAAGAAGACCTGCTCAACGCTTACATCAATGAGATCTTCCTCGGGCAGAGTGGCAATCGCGCAATTCACGGCTTTGGCCTCGGTGCCCAATTCTACTTCAACCGGCCACTGAACGAACTCGCGCCACACGAGATCGCCACACTCATCGCCATCATTCGTGGGCCCTCCTATTACGACCCGTTCCGTTTTCCAGACCGCGCGCTCGAGCGACGTAACCGTGTGCTCGATACGTTTCTCCAAGACGGTTTGATCGATGCCACCACCGCTGCTGAGGAAATTGCTGAACCCCTCGGTGTGACGCGTAAACAACGCCGCGGCGGACGTTATTACCCCGCATTTATGGACGTGGTCCGCGCTTCACTGGTGCAGAACTACAGCCGTGAAGACCTCGCCTCAAAAGGGCTGCGTGTTTTTTCGACACTCCAACCACGCTTGCAGGAGAGCATCCAACGCCACATCGCTGAACGACTTACCACGCTGGAAAAGAACCGCAAGATCGAGAAGCTCGAAGCCGCCGTGGTCATCCTTGATGTGCAGACCGGTGAACTCCTGGCACTCGCCGGTGGACGCGAAGCCGGCTTCGAAGGTTTTAACAGAGCCACCAACGGAACACGTCCCGTGGGTTCCTTGATGAAACCACTGGTTGTACTCGGTGCACTCGAAGAGGGTTGGCAATTGGTTGAAGTGATCGATGATGCACCGATCACTGTGCCCCTCTCTCGCAACAAGAGCTGGACGCCGAAGAACTACGACGGCAAGGTCCACGGTCCAGTGCCGATCGTGAAGATGCTCGGCAACTCTTTGAACCTCGGCACCGTTCGACTTTCACAACACGTCGGCATGGACCGCATTCTCAATCTCTACGGCCGTATGACGGGCATCAAAGCGACGAATCCCAACCCATCGTTTGTGCTTGGCGCGGAATCCATGTCACCTCTCGACGTAGCACGCTTGTATGCGTCCATCGCCAACGGCGGATTCCGCACGCAAGTTAAAGCGGTGACATCCGTCGTCACCGAAGAAGGTGAGACGCTGTATCAGCAACCCTTTGAACTGGAGAAAGCCCTTGAGCCTGCGCATGCCGATGCAATGACGTGGGTATTGCAAGCCGGCATGACGCTCGGCACCGGACGTGGTTCACGCCATGCGGGCAAAGGTGTGGCGGGGAAAACGGGCACCACCAACGATTTTCGTGACAGTTGGTTTGCCGGCTTCGACGCCCGCAAGGTGGGAATCGTCTGGATCGGACGGGATGACAATAAGGCGACCGGACTCGCCGGCGCCAACGGTGCACTCACGTTGTGGGACCCGATCTTCGCTGACCTCGGTGTCGAAGCAATCACCCACGAGGATGATTCACAGGTTCGTTATGTAGAGTACAACAGTGGTCTACTCGCAGCGCCGCATTGCGCGGTCACCGTGCGTATTCCTGTTACCGAACCAGAAACTTTGCCGTACAAGGAAGGCTGTGGTATCGAAGCACCTGAAAGCCAATCGGAAGAAGGTTGGCGTTGGCCATTTTGGGACAATCGATGAACTACTTGCTCCTGTTCGTATTGTTTCTGCTCACTGGATGCATGATCGCACCTTCGCCTCAGCCGCAGGCACCGAATCGTCCGCAGGTAACAACGCCGCCACCGATTACGGAACGATCAACACCAGAAACGGCACCACCCGCCTTGCCGGTGGTTCCCCCTCAACCCACGCCACCCCCCTTAAGCGAGGCCACACAAGCCTTGGTTGAAGGGAGCCAGAAAGCGTCGCTTAAGGGTGATCATCGTAATGCCATCGCGGCGCTCGAACGCGCCATTCGCATTGATGGTCGAAACGCTGATCTGTGGGCTCGATTGTCGGTGGCCTACCTTCGAGACGGGCGTGTGAATCCCGCCCGGCAATACGCGAACCGCGCGACTGCACTGGCCGGCAACCGACCCGATTGGCAACGGTCCGCGTGGCTCGCAGTGGCGGCTTTTGAGGAACAGGTCGGGAATCACGCCGAGGCAGAGCGGATCAGAGCGCTCTATTCCCCTGAAGGCCGTTATTCCCCTGAGGGTCGTTAGATCCTATCGCCGTTCTCCACGCTCTAACAAACGCGCCAACGCTTGCGAATCGGTTCTTTGGTAAAGGTTCGCACGCGGTCGACGCAGTCTCGCGTATCGCATCCGAAGCACCTGGATAGAGCTCAGAGATCATCCGTCCAAGATTGAAAACCGTTGTGCGTTCATTGATGAGCGCCCCCAGTTCGAATTCTTCCGGTGCCATGAATCGCGAAGATCCAAACCTGCGACCCGTGGTGTTGGTGATCGGCCCGTGGTGATAACCATCGAGGTCGATCACGTGAAGACGCATCTGCGCGAAGTCGTAGATCAGGCAACCGTCGTAGAAGTCTTCGGCGATCCATCCGGCTGCTGCGAGCTGAAGATGAAGATCAAAGAGTGCATCCAGTGCCAATTCGATCTCTTTGGGCGGGAGCGCGCGGAAACGAGCGAAAGGACCTGCAGGATTCGCTCGTTCTGATGAAGGCACACGGATCAACTCACCCTGCACCCACTCACTGATCAAGAGCGGTCCATCGGCACATTCGATCAACTGCTGAAGACGTGGTCGAGTGGCATGCTGAGCCGATTCAGAGACAACGATGGCGTTTCTTAAGCGCTCAACACGTTCGACAAACGTTGATCCGACTACGTCGATCTTCGGATCACCCGCCGACTTGGCAAACCAGCGTTGATCACCCTGTTGCACACCGAAGGACACGTTACCGGAGTCCTGGGTGCGAGCATCGAACACGGCGAACACTTCACCGAGGGATTCCACGTGTCCTCGGGTAGTGAGCGCCGACGTTAAGCGAACAATGTTCACGCCAATCGTCTATGCCAACTTCTGCGCCAACTTTTGCGCTGCCTTTTACCCAACGGAGCGGGCTTCAATCAGTGCTTCAATACGCGCCTTATCGGCCTTGAATCGTCGGCCCGCAACATAGAACAACGGAATCGCGATCAACGACAACAAGGTGAACGTCAAAAGCGTCCAGGTGTAAGGCTCGGCCACACCACGCTCGGCCATGAGATCGACCGTAAACCCTCCCGTCGTGACGCCCACACCGAGCCCAACGAAGTTGAGTGTGAGGATCAGGAAGGCAACGACCGTGGCACGAATCTTCACCGGCGCGAGTTCCTGCACCGTGGAGAATGTCGGCCCATAGAAACATCCCAGCTGGAAGAAACCGGTGAACACACCGATCCAGAACCAGATGCTGTCGCCATCGACGAGGCGATAGGCGACGTTGATCGGTGCAAGAATCAACATGATGAAAAACAGGAACATCGGCCGGCCAAGTCCTGTGCGGCGCAGGAAGTAATCACCACCGGCACCACCAAAGAGATTGCCGAGAATGCCACCGGCCATACCGATCCATCCGGTCATGCGGGCGATCTCTGCGCGGTCAAAACCACGTTCTTCGACATACCAGAGTTGGTCAAAGGTCGCTGCACCGAGGATGAAGTGGAAACACACGCCTCCTGAAATAGTGAGGACCAGCGCAGGGCAATTCTTAAGGGCGAACTTCAGTTGATCGGCGAGTTGTTTGAATGACTGACGAGGTGCGTCTGCGGCATCTCCTTTAACTTGCCTTCGGGGGGGTTCACGGAAGAACAACATGACGATGGCGAGCAAGATGCCCAATGCACCGAGAAGGTAGAAGCAGTTCCGCCAGCCAATGGCCGGTCCAAGATAGCCCACGATGAGGAGGCTCAAGCCAGTCCCGATGGGTACACCCATGTAGTAGATTCCCGAGGCAAGACCCAGGTGGCGACTGGGAAACTTGTCGCCGAGCAACGACATCGCTGTCGGCGTCATGATCGACTCACCAACGCCGATGAACATGCGGGGGATGGCCAGAGACACAAACCCTTTCGCCAAGCCTGAGATCGCTGTCAGTGCACTCCATGCCGCAAGTCCAATGGCTATGAGCCTGGTGCGGTTATAGACGTCCGCCAGCGCACCCATGAAAAGCCCCATCGTCGAATAGAAGACCAGGAAGACAAGTCCTGTGAGCAAGCCGAATTGAGTATTGGTGAGGCCCAGATCCGGAACGATGAAGTTCGCGAAACTGGCAAGCAGCTGCCGGTCAACGAAGTTCATAACGTTGAGCAGCGTTAGAAATGCGAGAAAGCCGACGCTACCCGCTGTGACGCGTTCATCTGATTGTTGCACGTTTCCTCCCCAGTTGGCGTGCGGTGCCGAATGAGTTCGTGCCCGCATTCTTCATGAAGAATGCGGGCTAGTTATCTCAACAGTTGTACCCAGTGTACGACCGGCACTCCAGCAGCGGAAGCCAGATGCAACTGACAACCGATGTTGGCGGTGGCGATGAGGTCAGGCTGACCGGCCTCGAGTGCAGCGACCTTGTTATCACGCAACTGCGTGCCGAGTTCGGACTGAAGAATCGAATACGTCCCCGCTGAACCGCAGCAAAGGTGCCGATCAGCGACTTCGGTTAACTCATAACCGGCACCGATGAGGAGCGATTCGACCGTACCTCGGGAGCGTTGGCCGTGTTGCAACGTACAGGGTGCATGCCAGGCGATGCGTCGTTCTTCGCGAGAGGCCTGAAAGGTGATGCCGCATTGTGCGAGATAGGTCGCGACATCAACTGTTTTTGAGGCCATTCGCACTGCTGCCTCCGCATCGGCTGTGTTGATGAGGTGCCGCCCATAGTCACGAAGGGTCACCCCACACCCACTGGCCGTTGAGATGACCGCTTCAACGGAGTCCATCCATGGGGAGAGTGCCTTCAAGTTGTGCTGCATCACCTGTCTCATAGCATCATCATCACTGAGATGCAGCGCGAGCGAACCACAACACTGTTCCTCCGGCAGCATCACCACTTCGATACCGTTGCGATCCAACAACATCGCGAGATGCGCATTCACCTCGGGGGTGCTGACGGATTGCACACAACCCTGCAGCACGATCACCTTTCGTGGGTGTTCGCCCGTACGTAGCGGGTCGGCCATCCGCAGGGGTGGAACCTTGCGCGCGAGACTATTTGGAAGAAGCGGCTTTGTCAGATTTCCGGCCGCAACAACCAAGCGGAAAAGCCCACGCCGCGGTACTGCAAACTTTAACCCTTCGATGAGCAGACGCTTCCACCAAGGACGATCATTCGGGAGCTTTTCGCGGGCAATCTCGAGCAGCTCGGCATATTCGACACCGGACGGACACGTTGTCTCGCAAGCACGACAAGTCAGACAACGGTCGAGGTGGGTATTGATGCGCGGCGACGCGACACCCGTCTCCAGGAACTCCTTGATCTGATAGATGCGACCACGTGGACCATCGAGTTCATCACCGAGTAGCTGGTAGGTAGGACAGGTCGCGTTGCAAAAACCGCAATGGACACACGAGCGCAAGATCGCCTCTGCGCGTTGTCCTTTGTCGGTGGCGAGCAACGCTTCAGGCAGTGATGTCTGCATGCAGAAGATCCGGATTGAAGATACGTCCTGGGTCGAAGGCTGCTTTGATGCGAATGAGCAGTGGGTCAACTCCCGATCCACAGAGAGGTGATTCGCCGATCTTGCTCACGTTGTTTATTGAAGTGGAATCACCACGTCGCCAACGCAAGCTACCCGCCCAGTCGATGCACACGTCGTCACCGTCAGGCGGGGTTGATGGGGGTACCAGCGCGCGGGAGTTCACCAGTGTTGAAAAACAAGGTAACGAACGATCACGAAGCGCCGTCCAGAACGTGGGATCGTCTTCCTCACCAGCCAGCTTCACGCGAGTTGCCTCGACCACCGAGGGTGCGCCTGCAATTCGCCAATGCAAAACGCCGTCCACCCACGCAAGGCCTGTGAGCGGGAGTGGCTTAAGCGCCCACGCCCGCATGGACGACACTGCATCCGATGCGGGCATGGCTTTTCGGAAACAACCAATCGCTGGATCTAAAGGTGCAACCCTGAGGCTGACCGAAAGCAATACACCGAATGCGCCTTCCGAACCCACCATCAACCGCGCCACATCAAACCCGGCGACGTTTTTGAACACTTCGCCACCGAACTTCAGCCGTTCGCCGAGACCATTGACCATCACAACACCCAGCACCGTGTCTCGAAGAGAACCTCGAAACGGGCGGGAGGGTCCGGAGAGACCAGAAGCAACCACACCACCCACAGTGCCTCGTGACTTGTAACCAGGTGGTTCCGCGGCCAAGCACTGACCCTTTTCTGCGAGGGTTTGGTTAACCTCATCCAGCGAAGTACCTGCACGTGCGGTGATGACCAGTTCTTCGGGTCGATATTGCTCGACTCCGCAGTGGCTGGTCAGATCGAGCAGGACATCTCCACGCCTCGATCCTAACAACTCCGCTTTGCTGCCCTGCCCGGCAATGCGCAGTGTCGTGCGCGAATCACGTGCGAGTTGAATGCGATCAATGATCTGCGCCGCTGCATCCCTCACTAAAACCGCTCCAGATGATGAAACGGTTCTCGCCCACCTTCTCGTCCGCCATGGACATGCATACCACCGGCTTCAACACACCGCTGCAGTGTGGGTATGGCCTTGCCCGGATTCAGCAAATTTTCCGGGTCAAACGCGGCCTTCAGACGGAAGAACTGTTCAAGCTCCGCAGAAGTAAACTGGTCACACATAGGACCGAGTTTCTCAATACCTACACCGTGTTCACCCGAAACCGCGCCTCCCACCGCCACACACTGAGACAGGATTCGGCTACCGAATTCTTCAACTTTCTCAAGCTCTCCAGGAACGTTGGCGTCGTAGAGGATTAAGGGATGCAGATTGCCGTCACCAGCAAGGAAAACGATGGCGACGGGGAGACCATATTCCTTCGAAAACGCGGAGATATGGTCGAGCACTTCGGCGAGTCGAACTCGCGGAATTGTGCCATCCATGCAGTAGTAGTCCGGCGCGAGTCGTCCTACCGCTGGAAACGCGGCTTTGCGGCCGGCCCACAGGCGTTGCTGTGACACGGCGTCCGTGGCGACATCGATACGATAGGCGCCATCAGCGCGCATGCAGGCTTCAACCCGTTCACGATCACTCTCTACTTCCAGGGCCAAGCCGTCGAGTTCACAGATCAGGAGCGCCTCAGCATCGAGCGGATATCCGGCATGCACAAAATCTTCAGCGGCTTTGATCGCGAGGCGATCCATCATCTCGAGTCCTGCCGGAATCAGCCCCGAGCTGATGATGTGCGCCACTGCATTGCCTGCATCAGCAAGCGAATGGAATGCACCCAGCATCACCGCTTTGTTTTCAGGCAGCGGTGTGAGCCGCACCGTCACTTCCAGCACGATGCCGAGCAACCCCTCGGAACCACAAAGCAACGCACGTAAATCGATACCGAGCGGGTCAGTACCAAGACCTCCTACAGTTCGCACCACACCATCGAGTGTTGCGAAGGTGATGCCCGTGACGTTGTGGACGGTGAGTCCGTACTTCAGGCAATGCACACCCCCCGCGTTTTCAGCGACATTGCCGCCGATGCTGCAAGCGATTTGCGAGGAAGGATCAGGCGCGTAGAAGAGCCCGTGTTTGGCGACAGCTTCACTGATGGCGAGGTTACGAACGCCGGGTTCAACGCGTGCAACGCCGTTAGCGAGGTCGATGTCGAGAATGCGGTTGAGGCGGGCAAGCGATAGCAGAAGGCCTTCTTTAATAGGCCGTGCGCCACCGGAGAGACCCGTACCGGCACCTCGTGGCACGAGAGGAACCTGATGGCGCTTGCAGATATCGAGAGCACGCAGCACCGCGTCTCGTGTACGCGGTAGCGCAACCGCCCACGGCTCTTCGCGAATCGCAGTCAGGCCGTCCGTCTCGTAGGGACGTTTACCCGCCGGATCAAGGATCAGATCCGGTCCGAGGAAGTTGATTAGTTCAGTGCGGGCGGCTTCGAGCGTCATGGGAGACGGAGTGTACCAGCCCGATCAGCTAAGGGGTCCGCAACGGTATGGTATTATGCCATTCGAAATAGTCCCATCGCCGGAACTGGCACATACCCCGGAAAGACCATATCCAGCTGCGGATTCCATGTCTGTGTTGTGAGAACTTCCGCGATCACCTGGCGATAGTCGGTGGTGACGGCAAGATCCGCGCGATCATAGAGTTGTTCACGCGCAAGACCCGGCCATTGCCCATAGAGTCGCCCACCGTTGACCTTACCGCCGAGTACGAACATGGCACTTCCATGACCATGATCCGTTCCACGAGACGCGTTTTCTGAAAGTCGACGACCGAACTCACTCATCACCACCACACTCAAACGGCTCGTTAGGTTGTGGGCCTCGAGGTCACGATAAAACGTCGACAGACTCGCACCGAGTTGACACAGCAAATCTGCGAAGTATCCCTGCGATCCTTCCCCCTGCCACTTGTGAGTATCCCATCCGCCGAAATCTACGGTGGCGACTCGTAGCGGCAGTCCACGTTTAAGCAGGGGCGCTACCATCTTGAGACGCTCACCCAACTCCCCATCGGGATAGTCTGCAGCTGACGAAGTTTTACCGTCACCGAGGTTTTCCATCCCACGAATCGTCGCGAGGGTGCGTTGCCCTGCGTGATGCAGCCAGGATTCACCTTCATAAAGCCGTGACAGCAACCGGGTCAGCTTCTTGCGATGATCAGCATCATCCACTAGCAAAAAGTCGGCGGGATTGCGCATCGCTACGGCTTCACCACTGCCCAACAACGACGTTGGTATGGCGAAATCCGAGGCGACGGCTCGCAGCGGTGTATCAATTTCTTCTGGCAGGGACTGAAGGTGACAGCTCAACAAACCTGTCGTGGTTCCGCGTTGTCCTGGCGTTCCGGTTTCGATAAACCGCATGGCATCAAAGTGACTGCGTGTATTCAGAGGCAGTCCAGTGGCCGGGATAACGGCCAGGTGTTTGCTCTGGTAAAGCTCCAACAAGTCACTTAAGGCGGGATGTAAACCCAGGTGATCATCCAAGGCAACCGCGGCACTCTCACCTTCAACCGGGATCTTCAGCCAAGGCCGTATCGCTTCGTAGTGTCCCCGGTCTTCTCCACCCAAAGGTGGCAACACACTCAACGCGTCCCAGCCGCCGCGCAGATAAACCACGACCAGTGTGCCTTCACTCGTGTCAGCCGAGGCCGATTTTGCAAAGCTCAGGTTGCTGAGACTCGCGCCAGCCATCGAGGCGATGGTGGCGGAACAACCGATCAGAAACCCGCGTCGGTGCATTTTTCTTCCTCAGCTCCGTTTTCCTGGACGTGCTATCGCCACTGAAATTCTGGAGACATCAAGATCGCAGAAACGGCGAGTGGAATCGCCCACACCCGGTCCTCGTCCACGAAGGCATGGTGCGCGTAGATCTCAGCAATAACGATCTCCTGGATAGTTGCGGGCATCGAATAGCCCAAAATCCGCTGCGACCAAAACTCGACGATCTGTTTCGGCATACTCACTGACAAGGGCGTTTGACCCGGCAAATCAGCAAACACCTCATCCTTCCACCAGTTCTAGGCGAAGCCTTCAACGTGTCGCCAGCGTTCCAGCATCGAACTCGTCCCGCTCCAGGCTTCCTTGTGATCGGGATATCCATCCGGTGGTACGCGACCAAACAGCGGTTGACCCATCTGCCATAACTTGCCGACAGTCGGTTGCGCTGCCTTGATGTCCGCTGACAAGGCACGCAACGTGCCTGCAAGGATTTCAAAGGGGCGTTTGAGCTTGTCACCCCAGGTGGTGGCAAAGGCGTTGGAGAGAAGCAGCAATCGCACCACCTGCCTGATCTGGTCGGGGGCCTGATACTGAGACGTGAAGAGGCTGGCTGCCTGTTCGACGAGTGATTCGGGTGGATGGTCTCCAATCAACCGCAGCGCGAGTTTGCGCGCAATGTGACGCCCCGTTCCTGGGTGTGCAGCTAACGCATCCAATACGTCGCGTCCGTCTTTCATCGGTGGTTGATCCGGCGAAAGTTGTTTACCGAGAACTGACTTCTGAAAGCGGTCGTGCCAGAGGTCGTAATAACGAAAGCTGCCGGTATCTTCCATCCCGGGTTGCCACTCGTCTTCATTGTCGTTGACACGCCAACCGGTGAACGCACGGGTCGCTTCATAAATGTCGTCATCGACATAACCCACAGGACGACCGTCGGCGAAACCAGGCACATCTTTTTGACGCATGACGCCCAGGTAGTTCAGCGCACCCAGCGTGTACAGCTCAAAGAGTTCACGCGCCCAATTCTCATTCGGACCATTGCGCGAGTTTTGGGCGTTATCGAGGTAAAACAGCATGGCCGGGTGTTGCGCCACGGCTTCCAGCATCTCCCGGAAATTGCCGAGCGGATGGCGGTGGATCACTTCACGGTCATAACTCGGAAAAACCGGGGCGATTTCTTCACTACGATGGGGTGAAACGTTGAAGTGGTTGTGCCAGAAATCCGCCAGCACTTCCTGCAGTTGCCGTTTGCTGTAAACCGCACGGAGCAGAGTCGCTGCTTTAACTTCTTCAACGGGCTGATAGATGGCCTCGTATTTCTTGTCACCCTCAGGTGCTTTTCGGTAATGATCCTGCCAGAGTCGTTCGATCGGTTTGTTGATCGTCGATAAGCCCTCCAGTCGTTTTTCGCACTCGCTGTCATCGATGCGATCCGAGTGGAGTTGTCGCTCTATCCAGGCAGAGAGTTTTTCTGCCGAATCTCCCGGTAAGCTGCGCCACGCCTCTAGGTCCTGCAGACTCCGCCCGAAACCCATTCGATTCAGCGCGATAATCTCAAGGTCTGGCAGCAAGCGGCCGGAAGTACTTTCCACGAAAGCTGAAGTGCCAAGCGTCACTGCTGTTCTCTGCGACATGTTCGTCATACGCGTATTCCGTTGCGATGGACCCCGAAAAACCCCAACCATCAACACCTGCTGCTTTGTTGATCTGAGGTTCTTCAAAACACGATGAGTATGCGCGTGCGGACCGTGACTGCGCGCTGAATGACGAACAGGGGCCTGTTGCCGAACTCGATGTTGCAGCCGACGCACCGCGCCTGGGCCGAGGTGGCGGACCACCGAACCAGTTCATCTTTCAGAAACTCTCAAGCCTCGACCGCATGTTCCGTGATCTCGCCATCAATCCCGTCGCAGTTGCGCTCATTCGTTTCCTGGTCGGCGCACGTGACTCACGGTTCTCGCGCCACCATGCCTTCATCAAATGGCTGGGCGAGTACGGTTATGGCCCAAACCTGGGCATGCACGGCGACCAGATCTCCTCACCGTTGCCCTGGGGGCGAACCAGGCTGACGGCGAACATGAACTGGTGCCTCACAGAGTACGCCCACGAAAGAGGGGCATTTGGCGGTGTGCCGGCTTCAACGACTTGCGGCCTTACGCGACAGCGTTTGAACAACGCCCGCAGCTCGCGATTCGCAGATCGTTCCTATGCTGCAGCTGTAGATTTCGACTTTACGAGCGCATCGCGCTGTAATCTGTTTTTGACGGTGTCCACGGCTTCACGAAATTCTTGCGTGAAGATCCGCTGCCCGTTCTTCTCCCACCAATTCGTCACCGCCTCGCGTTCGAGCATCAGCTTAAATGATGGGTAGTCCAACGAATTCCGTTTGCTGACGCCGAGACCCACTTGGACGAAGTCGGCTTCGTAAGACAAGAACAGCATCGTCACGAGTGCGTGAGCACGAACTCGCTCTTCAGGCTCCAGTGAATCGCTGCCGAGAAATCGCATCCAGATCGGAGCGACCTCGCGGTCCCCTGCAATCAACGCATGCCAGTTTAGAAACACGGAGTTGGTGGAGTGGTAGATCGTGCCTTCGATGTGCCTGGAATTTTGTTGCACCAGGTCTGAATTCAATTTGATTTGCCGGATCAGGTAGACGAGCGAGACCACCACTGCCATAGCGCCGACCAGCTCTGCGAGACTCGATACCGCATCCCAATTCATATGCCCTCCGCTGTGCCGGGTCGGATCATTCTGACCGATCTACGTCTCAGAATTCACACCCTAAAATTCGCAGTGGTAAATAGGGTCGCAGCTGGCTTATTGGGTGTGTTTGTTCAACTATGCGACATGATGTCCAAATCAGATGATCAAGCAGCGATCATTGAAGCCACCAAACGCTGGTTGGTCTCCTGCGTGATCGGTTTAAACCTGTGCCCTTTCGCCCGCGCTGTGCACAAAGCGGATCGCGCGCGTTACTTCGTCAGCACTGCCACAATGGCAGCTGAGTTACTGAACGACTTGCAGGCTGAGCTGCGATTCCTGGAAGGCGTAAGTCCTGACGAAGTCGAGACGACGCTACTGATTTACCCCTATTTCCTGGACGAGTTTCTCGACTTCAATCGTTTCCTGAAGAAAGCAGACCGGTTGCTCGATTCCCTGGAACTGGGTGGCGTAATCCAGATCGCGAACTTTCATCCGGAGTTTCAGTTTGCAGATCTTTCAAGCAGTGATGTCTGCAACTACACCAACCGATCGCCCTACCCCATCCTCCATCTCTTGCGCGAAGTCAGTGTTCAACGTGCGGTGCAGTCGATGGTGGACACCGACGAGATCTATCGAAGGAATCTGGAGACGATGCAGAAGCTGGGACTGGAAGGATGGCGGGCGCTAACGGGAGGAAGCCGCTCCCAAAATGAGTGGGGCGGCTAAAGGGATCAGAACTTGTAGTTCAACGCGGCGTACGGACCATCGACCATGAGACGCGCGTTATCGATATCGCCAAGGTCTTCTACCTTCATGCGCATGTAGCGATAACCGATTTCGGCACTCACGCCCCATTCAGACTGCCAGCCAAAGGCGCCATCTACATCGATGTAGCTGTCGCCTTTGTATTCGATGTATTGACCACCAGCGCCGAACCAGAAGCCACTCAGTACTTTCCATTCACCACGTGCGTAGAGCATGGGCACTGTGCCATCAAATTCGATTTCGGAAAACCGCACGCCGCTGTTGATGAAGGCACTGCCGTCGATCTTGCGTCCCGCGATACCGAGATCGAGGCTCAGCGTTTCGCCATCGATGACGTTGTAATACAGGATTGCGTCCTGCACCTTGAATTCAAATCCACTCTCGATGATTCCAGGCGGCGCAAAGTTCACACCGTCGAGCACTACCGCGCGGATCAGCTCGGTGCGCCCTTGCAGATCGGTGGCGGTTTGCTGAACCCGAACGTTGGGAACAAAGGGAATGGGATGTTCAAAGGCAAGCCAGAACATGTTGTCGTTGCCATCGCCCAGCGCCATATCTTCCTTGGTGTCCACCTGCGTGCCATTGGAGGTGAGGTGGCCATCGGGGTCCTGGTGCCATCCACCGGCGCCGGCGTAGACACCAAAAAGGGTCTCTGCCGAGGCGGTTCCAGCCAGGGTCAGCAGGCCAATTGCAGCTGAATTCTTGATCAGTCGGAAAATCGGGTGCATTCGACACGTCCTTCGTCGGCTTCTTGACTCAGTATAGATCGTGATCCCAGATGTGCTGTGAACACGTTCACACTGCCATTTCCGACCGTATACTGGCGCACTTCAAAGGATTTTTGCCCATGAGCAGCACCCGCCTGATTAACGCCCGCATGGTGAACGAAGGCCGCATCATCGAAGGGGAACTCTTGATCACCGGTGAGCGTATCGCCGGTATCAACGTAGCTGCGCCGGCTACCGCAGCCGTCATTGACCTTGGTGGGGCGTGGTTGCTGCCTGGCATGATCGATGGGCAAGTGCACTTTCGTGAGCCGGGGTTCGAGCATAAAGGGGATATGGCAACAGAATCCCGCGCTGCTATTGCTGGTGGCATCACCAGCTTCATGGAGATGCCGAACACCACACCACAAACCATCAATGAACCAGCGTTGCGAGACAAACTGGCGCGCGCCGCTGTCTCGTCGTTGGGGAACTACGCCTTCTATCTCGGCGCAACGAACGACAACCTTGAAGACATCAAGTCACACAATCCTGATCTCGCCTGCGGTGTAAAAGTGTTCATGGGTGCGAGCAACGGCAACATGCTCGTCGACAATCCCGCAACCCTTGAAGCCATCTTCGCCAACACGCCGCACCTGGTAGCAACCCACTGCGAAGACACGCCCACCATCATCCGCAATGAAAAACTCGCGCGCGAGAAATGGGGCGACGATGTGCCTTGCAGCGAACATCACATCATCCGGTCGGAAGAAGCCTGTTGGTTGTCTTCAACACTCGCGGTAGGGCTCGCCAAAAAACACGGCACGCGTCTGCACGTGTTGCATCTCACCACGGCCAAAGAGATGTCGCTCTTTCAGCCCGGTCCCGTTGAATTCAAACAGATCAGCGCAGAGGTATGTGCGCATCACCTGTTCTTCAGCGCTGAGGACTATGCAACCCGCGGCACGGACATCAAGTGCAACCCCGCTGTCAAAACCGCGGCAGATCGGGCGGCGTTGCAAGCCGCAGTGAATGGCGATGTCATCGATGTCATCGCCACGGACCATGCGCCGCACACCATCGAAGAAAAGGCACGGGGTTACCTGAGTGCACCTTCGGGTTTGCCACTCGTGCAACACGCTTTGTTGTCGTTGTTTGAGCGCGTGAATGACGGCACATTCAGCATCGAACGTGTCGTTCACAAGACAGCCCACGCACCAGCGATTCGATTCGGGGTCGCCGAACGAGGATATTTGCGAGAGGGTTATTTCGCAGACCTCGTGGTCGTGGGCAACCCGCGCTACGGTAATCCGGGTGTGTTGTCGAAATGTAGTTGGTCACCGTTTACCGGTGTTCACTTCAGCCACGAGATCCACCACACCTTCGTCAATGGTGCACACGTTTATCGCGAAGGGCAGCTTACAGGTGCGCGTAACGCCAAGGCGCTGACTTGGCAGCGACCCTGGATTTCGCGCTAAACAAAAAAAGATCAGCTCGCGTAGGTATGGTTCAGTTCGCTGATGACCTTGAAGAAGTCATTACGCACTTCGGCAATGATCTCGCCGACGGGCCGGACTGAATCGATGCGCCCGGCGACCTGACCGGTCAGTGCAATCGCCGCTTCCATGTCACCGCCAAAATACAGATCGATCGCGCGACCGAACTCGCCCATGACGTTCTTTTCAGTGTCGAACTCAAGCCGCGAGGTTTTTTCAGTACGCAAAGCACGCAGTGCTGGAGAGAACTTACGATTGAGGAAAACGGTGTCGGTTTCTTTGGCGTTGATGATGGCCTGTTTCCAGTTGGCATGGACCGGAGATTCTGCAGCTGAGACCATTCGGGTACCCATTTGAATTCCCTCGGCACCCAGAGCAAATGCAGCCGCCATCGTCGCGCCATCGACAAATCCACCTGCAGCGATGATCGGCACCTTCACCTGTGAACGTACCAGTGGCAGCAGCACCATGGTGGCGACATCTCTCGGGTTCTTGAATCCACCACCTTCACCACCTTCAACAACAAGGCCGTCAACACCGACCTCCACCGCCTTTTTTGCAGCCGAAAGGCTGGGTACCACGTGATAAACGGTGAGCCCCGCTTTTTTAAGCTCTTCGGTGTATCGCTCAGGATTCCCCGCAGAAGTGGTCACGAACTTCACACCTTCGTCGATCACGAACTGCACGATGTTGGGGTCACGCACGAAGGCTTGCGCGATGTTCACACCAAAGGGCTTATCGGTGAGCTTGCGCATCTTGCGGATTTCTTCACGAACCGCATCCAGCTCACCGGACGACGTTTCGATGATCCCGAATGCGCCGGAGTTGCTAACGGCTGAAGCCAGCTGCGAACGGGCAATCCAACCCATCGGTGCCTGCACAATAGGGGTTTCTACACCCAGATGACGGGTAACACGATTATCGAATTTCATAGGGGTTCCTAAAGTTGTACCGGGAGTTCCAGGAATTCTTCATAGATGCGACGCTGATGGGCGGCAAGTCGCGGTGAAATTGCTTCGAGCACGCGTTCGTCCTTGCACTCATAGGCTTTGCGGATCATGGGCACCGTCGGCATCAGATCCTCCGGCAGCGGAATGATCAGGTTGGCGAAGGTCGCCCAATAGATGTCAGCAGCTGTGAGCTGGCTGCCCGTGAGAAATTCCGACGCTTCGAGGCGTTGGCTGAGCATCCGCAGGATCGAGATCACACGTTTCAGTGCTGCGCTCGCGTGAACGGGATTGTGTCCATATTTCCCTGCCAGATAACGTGTCACTCCTGAGGGAAATGCGCCGCCTTGACCATCACCCACCATCACCAGACGGTAGGACCAACCGAGACCCATTTCACCGCAGATTTCGTGAGCGATTCCAAAAAGGTCGGCCCGCTCATCGGCATCGTCAGGGATCAGCGGCATCGAGTCGGTCAGGCGCTCGGCGAGGACCAGAATCTCCGCCCAGCCAGTGCGTGGCTTCTCATCGTTATAGAGCACAACGGGTACGGAGGAATTGCCGTAATAGTGCGCGATGGCGTTATCAGAGTCACCGTCAAATTGCGCGCCATAGAGGCAACTCAACCGCTTTACGCGAAAGATGCCCTTGGCTGCTTCGCTCCAGGGTGAGGGAATGCCACGCAAACAAGCCATTCGCAGCCCGGAGGCCAAGCGGATGCTTTCAATCGAGGTGTAGTCGGTCATCGTGTGCTTTTCTCAGGGGTGGTTTCCATCGGGTTACCGCAAATCCGGCAACACGTAACCACGATCTTGAAGATCAGCACGCACGACCTTCTTATCCATCTTGCCGGTAGACGTGAGCGGAATGGTCTTCACCTCAAGCACGTCGTCAGGCAACTGCCACTTGGCGAACGCCTTCGCGCAGTGTGCAAGCACGGCTGTTTTGTCGAGGGTTGCACCGTCTCGCATAACGACGAGTGCCACGGGGCGCTCATCCCACTTGGGATGGGGCTGAGCGACGACACAGGCTGAGGCGACGCCCGGCATCGCGACAATATGATTCTCGAGGTCTACGGATGAAATCCACTCACCACCACTCTTCACGAGGTCCTTCGATCGATCACTGATGATGAGGTATTCCTCGGGGTCGATCTTGCCGACATCACCTGTAACGAGCCAACCGTCATGGAATTTTTCAGGCTGTGGATTGTTGTAGTACTCGGAACAGATCCATGGCCCACGCACAAGGATTTCACCTACGGTTTCGCCATCGTGAGGCAGACGATTGAAGTTCGAATCAAAGATGTCAAGCTCAAGACCCGGCATCAGGAGACCCGCCTTGGCAACGTTGCGGAACTTGTCATCCTCCGAGAGTGCCAGCTGCGATCGTTTCATCACGCGACGAGACAAGGTGGCGAGTGGTGACGTTTCCGTCATGCCCCAACCCTGAATCATCTCTACACCCAGTTCATCCCAATACCAACGGATCAACGAAGGGGGTGGTGCTGAACCACCACAGGTGAGTCGGCTCAAGTTGCTGAAGTCGTATTTTCCAGGGCTCGCTTCAATCAGACCTTTGATGCCTTGCCAGATCGTCGGCACACCCGCAGAAACGGTGACGCCTTCCATCGAGATGAGTTCCGCGATCTTTTCCATGCCCATAAAACGATGGGGCATGACCTGTTTGCAGCCGAGCATCATGGCTGACCACGGCAATCCCCAACCCATGGCGTGAAACATCGGCACGATGCCGCAGAGCGTATCGGTAGCTGACAGCCCCATGGAGTCCGTCATGCACTGCGCCATAGTGTGCAGGTACTGGGAGCGATGTTCGTACTCGACGCCTTTCGGGTTGCCCGTGGTGCCGCTGGTGTAACAGAGTCCAAGCGCTGAGTTCTCGTCGATCTCGGGCCAGTCGAACGTTGTCGGCAGGCCTTTGATGAAGTCTTCGTAGTCCACCGCGTTGGGCAGTGATGTCTTCCAGCCTTTGGAATCGTCTTCGGTCGCAACAACGATGCGTTCAACGGAAGGCATGCGGCCTTTCAATACTTCGAGCAGGGGCAACGTGTCCGCATCGGCGATGATGATGCGGTCCCTCGCATGATTGATGATGTACTCGAGGTCTTTGTCGGAGAGACGCAGATTCAGGGTGTGCAGCACTGCACCCATGCCTGCGGTAGCGTGATAGGCCTCAAGATGCCTCGAGCCGTTCCACATAAACGTGCCGACTCGATCACCCACGCGGATGCCTGCGCTCGCGAGGGCGTGCGCCAATTGGTGAGCCCGATAACGGGTTTCGCGTACTGACTGCCGCCGGGTACCTGTGGCGGTCGCGGTAACGATTTCTTCGTTGGGCGCAAGTCGTGCGCCACGGTCAAGCAGCCGCGACATTAAAAGCGGCGAATGTTGCATGGCCATTTGGTCTATCCCCCCTGAACTTCCGGGCGGCGAGTTTACAAGCCTGCCGCCTCTACTGTCATTGCGACTGGCGATTGGGCACGCGACGCTCCAGGGACACATGAAAGATCACATCGGGAGAACTCTTGCTGAAGAGATCCTCGGCAACCGCGAGATCAAGCCAGATGTCGCCCCACAAACGCACCCGGCCACCGAGCGTACCTTGCAAAGCTGCTCGGCCCAGGATGTCGGATTCAATGTCATACGCGGCACTGCGGACATCGGCTTGCACCAGAAGCTCAATCCTCGAATTGAATCGAAAACCAAAGCCGAGGTGCCCAAAGGCCATCACGTCGCGTTGGTAGTCAGGAAGCAACTCGCTCTTGCCGAGGTGGAGAGCTCCGCCCAGAACGCTGGCGCTCAAGCGTTCAACGCCGAACAAATCAGCATGTCGGTACTCCATCCACAAACCCACATCAGTCCCTTCCGAACCGGTGAGTCGATCTACCTCACCTGTGGGAAGTTTGACAAGTCCACGCACAGCCAGCTGATGACGGTCACCTGAGTAGAGCGTCTTGCCGACCTGCAGACGAAGATCGCCAAGCCCACTTTGTGGATCATCCATGCGAAGGCGTGTAACGCCATCCACCACGATGCCATACAACAATCGATCCTCGGGCGCGCGACTGCGACCTGCATCGGGAAAACCAAAGACGTCGTGATAGCCCTCAATGAAACCGTCGAGCGCACCACCTGTATGTCGAACCCACGGCACTTCGACTCCTGCATTCCAGCCGTTCGTCGACGTATGATTCCAGGCCAACGTTGCAACTGTGGTTTCACCGTCGAATACCGCTTCAACACCATCCTTCGAGGTTCCGCTGAAGATGTTGCCGTGATCGATCGTAAAGCGCTGCCCCTCTCGATTTCCAACAAACGTGGGCACTCCGAACAACTGCGCCACCGGTGAAGTGTTGCGAACAAGAAGTGGATCGATGGGTTCAGCCGAGTGAACGGAGGTAATGAGTAGAAAGAGTAGAGAAAAGGCTGTCTTGCGCATCACAGAAGCATTCAGTCGGCAGACCCGTGATTGTGCCAGCCTAGTGTGACAACTCAAATCAGCACCACCATCGACAGGATGGTGCTGACAGGTTGATTAAGATTCGCGTGTCACGCGATTGCGGCCGGCTTTCTTCGATTCGTAGAGTGTGGTGTCGGAACGTTCGATGAAGTCTGACGCGGTTTCACCGGCGCAATAGCGAGAGACACCCATCGACACCGTAACCTTGAGGGGCTCCGTCGAGTTTTCGGAATGAACCCGCTGTGCCTCGATGATGGCGCGGATGCTCTCTGCCAATATTGATGCGCCATCGATGGGCGTAGAAGGCAGTAAAATCGCAAAATCTTCGCCACCATAACGTGCCAAAAGATCGCGGCCTTTCACGCACTATTGCATTTCCTGGCCGACAAATCGCAACACCTGGTCGCCGACCAGATGACCATGTGTATCGTTGAACTTCTTGAAGTGATCGATATCGATCAACACCAGACACAAATCGGTGCCTTCTGCTTGGGACTCCGTGGTCATCCGAACCATGGCCTCGTCGAACGCACGTCGATTGGCGACACCGGTCAACGCATCGGTTCGTGAATCGCGGTTCAGCGTATTGATCTGCGACCGCATTTCCGTGAGTTCAGCTGCCATCGTCGTCAGCGACGACTCCACTTCTTTAGCTCGCCCGCGAGTCTTCGTCGTTTCCCTCACAAGCTGTACAACCAGGTTGTTCAGGTCATCCTGAGTCGGGTTGTCATTGAGGGTGAGGCCCGCAGACGCCAGAATATCCGAATATCCCGACATGTCTGAGCCGAGAGCACCTACCTCTTGCAGCACCGAGTTGACGGCTTCGCGAACCGCACATTGGATGCCATCCACTTCGCTTGCGACTTCATCGACGAAGTACTTTTCATACAATCGCTGGCACACGTCTGCAGAAAACGTGAGCCCACCCTTGATGTGCTCTTCTACTTCCTGGCTTAGCTGGTCATCGCGGTTGCTGATGTATTCGAACCAAACGGCGTAGTTCTCCGGAATGGTTGGAACACGCTGCTGGCTCCTGATCGGCAGCACACGTTTCAGCAGTTGAACGGATTCGTCTACAGAGATATCAAAATGAGTCGGCATAGGGGCTTTTCCTTCTACTCACCCCTAAAGCTAGTACAGGATTTAGAAATTGCCGCTCTGCGTGCCTACAACTCAGTTCAAGTTCGCGCCAAGATCAGGCTTGCAACGCTACCTGCTTCGCCCATTTGTAGTCCGCCTTGCCATTCGGCGCGCACCGAACCTGATCCACGAACACCACCGAACGAGGGACGTTGTATCCCGAAAGGTGATCGCGCGTGAATTCAATTAACCCGGATGCATCACCGCGGGATGCGTCCGGCGCGTCGTCTCGATAGGACACCACGGCAAGGATACGTTGGCCGAATCGATCATCGGGCACGCCGACAACAAGGCAGTCGAAAATGTGTGGATGACGTTTCACCGCTTCTTCAACTTCTTCGGGAAACACCTTCTCCCCACCGGTATTGATGCAGACGCTGCCCCGCCCGAGCAGCGTAATACTGCCGTCAGCTTCGACGGTGGCGTAGTCGCCTGGGAAGCTGTAGCGAACACCGTCGATTTCTTTAAACGTAGCAGCGGATTTATCTGGATCTTTGAAATAGCCGAGCGGCACAAACCCCGAAGTCGCCACACGACCGATTTCACCCGATCCGGCTTTGACAGGTTGCCCTTCATCGGTGAATACACGTACGCCTTCGTTCAGCGTGAACTTCGCTGTCTTTGCAACGGCAGCGCGGGTGGTCAGGGAAGAACTCATGCCGCCTTCCGTAGAGCCCATCACATCCAGCAGCGCAAAATCACCATGACGCAGCAGCGCAGTCTTGGTTTCAGCACTCCACATCACCCCGCTCGAGATGATCTGCTTCACGCTGGACACGTCGTAAGGATTCCCCCGCGTGGCTGCTTGATCGAGCGCTGATAACAACGTTTTGGCGAATGCATCACCCACGATCACAAGGTCACTCACGCGGTGGGTCTCGCAAAGTTCCCAAAGAAAATCCGGGTCAAGGCCAAGTCTGGAAGTCGTCACCACGGTCCCTCCCATGGCGAGCGGCATGAGTGCGCCGAGCCAAATGCCTGTGCCGTGCATGAGCGGACAAGCCGGCAGACTCACCGGGCGAGGATCGATCTTTGGCAGGAGTTCTATCGCACCGCCGATGGTCGCAGGCACCGGCAAGCCCCGCCCACCTGCCCCCATGGCGATAAAAAACTGGCAGAAACCACCGCCGGGATACATCACCCCCTTAGGCATACCGGTGGTCCCTCCGGTATAGAGCATGTAGACGTCATCGCCACTGCGTTCGATTCGTGGCATGGCCGTTGCCGAGAGAATACCCCGCTCAAAATCCACAGCACCCTTGAGCAACGACTCCGTGCCATCGTCGATTTGCAGATACAGCTTCACTTTCGGAAGCCGATTGCGAATCTCCCAAATGCGTGCGGCGTATTGCGCCTGGAACACCACCGCTTCCACATCCGCGTTGTCGAGCAGATACACCAGCTCGTCGGTCTTGTAGCGGTAGTTCACGTTGATCGGGCAACCACGAATCTTGAACACGCTGTGGTGCGTCTCGAGGTATTCCGGTGAGTTGTGCAGGTAGATCCCGACCTTGCTGTCCTGGCCGAGACCGTGAGCCATCAGAATGGTGGCAATACGTGCAGCACGGTCATCGAACTCCCGCCAGGTGCGGCGTTTGCCGTCTCCGATCAATGCCGTTCGCTCCGGCTGCGCATCGGCGATGGCTTCAAACAACGTTGCGAAATGAAAATCCACACATCCCCCTAAGTTCACTCAGCGTTTTCCGAAACAGATGCCCGGCGTGAAAAAAACGTACTTCTGACCAACCGGTGGCGAACTTCACCACCACTCTCCTGTCTGAACAGACGATTAACGCCAACTTCCCCTCGTAAACAGGCTGTAAAAGCTGGCACGAAGATTGATTACCCCAATGCACTCAAAAAAAGCCAGGAAATACGACGTGAACTTTCAACGCCTCCAGCTCCTCGAAAATCCAAGCCCAGCCACCGTCGCTTTGCTGTTGATCCTGTCGATCACCTTGTTCGCCCTCGCAGACTTCAGTGCACGTGCGGGTCGGGCGGATGCGTGGGTCATGTTGTGTGGCCAATGCCAGAGCCTTGATGCGCGTCCAGCGGTCATCAATTCTTCTCTGAGTCAGCCGGTGATCTCTAGCCGGCTCATTTCAACCCGATAAGCGGAGCACCCCAAGATGCGTCGTTACCTTCGTGCTGAACTCAAACTCGACAAACAACGCGGTTGGCTGGCCGGCGTTTGCGCCGGAATCGGTCGGACGCTCTCCATGGACCCGGACATCATTCGCGTGGCCACCGTGATCACAGCACTTTTCATTCCGAAACTCGTGATCGCTGCATATCTCGTCTGCTGGCTGATCCTGGATCGCCGGCAGCCTGGAGATCGTTGACGAGTCCTACAGAATCAGGCGCTATCCCCTGAGGGCGTAGCCGTCTTACATCGAACCAGACAGCCTCCGCTGCCCGGGGCTGCGGGTTCCGCTTCCGCTTTCAGCTCTCGAAAATCCTTCGCAAAATCCCGCATCGTTTCAACTAGACGAAGTCGCTGTTCATCCGTCGCTTGGGTGAGCAGTCCAAGCGTCACGTTGCGCCTGAGCTTCTCGTTGGCTTTCGACACTTCCGCAAACTCTGCGCCGTAAAAGCTCTCCCGGGTCGCAATGAGCTGTTCATAAGTGCGGACAAAGCCCTCGACATCACGTCGACCCGCCAGTGCCTTGATCAGTTCCGACTGCCAACGCGCCCGGTACTCCACCCACAGCTTCTGTTCAGGCTGATAACGCAGGCTTTGAGTCTTCAGGTATTCGCGTTGCGCTTGAGTGAGTCTGCCCATGAATCGTTTTGTGGCGTCTTCCATGTTTTCGAGCCACTGCGCCTGAGCTTCGGAAAGCTCAAGTTCAGCCTCCTCTTCCATGAACTCCTGATTGTCCCGTGCCATTTTTTCTGGCAACTCAGCCAGTTGTGCATCAGTGAGTGACAACATGAGCTCAACGGTCATCGGCATGGCTTTCTGTTCGATGAGCTCTGCTGCTGCAATGGCCTCACGTACCACTTCATCGAGCGTACCTTCGATCCGCTCTTCTTCTGTCGCTCGGGCTAAAGATTCAAGCCAGGTTGCATAACGCGGCAGTTCGCTGGTGCGATGCCAGTACAGGAGCCGCGCGATTTCTGCATCGAAGTAGGCCGATTGACGATCATCGAAGTCTACATAGTCGCTCACTTGCCATCGCGCAAATCGATCAAAGTTGTTGTAGGCCGCCTTGATCGAGCAACCCGCCAGCAAGCTGGCCAGTACGACAATCAACAGAGCAGTGCGGCTCAACTTCATGTTGATTTCCCGTTGTAGACAGGCAGTGAAGCAGCATCGCCATCGCGGTGAGCGACCTCCGCCGGGGCAATAACCTCGCCAGCAATAGGGCGTTGACGGAACCGGTCGATTTCTCCCCGCACGACACCAATAACCCAGGTCAACACGGTGATGTCGTCGAGGAAGCCCAACCCGAACAAAAAGTCCGGGATGAAATCGAGCGGGGTGACGAAATACAGCACACCCGCAATAATCGTGACGATGGACTTGAGCGGCACGTCGCGATAGTCGCCGCGGGTCCAGGCCAGGACCAACTCAATGAGCGTCTTAACATCCTCTCGGATGCCTCGCAGTGCACCACCAACACCGGCGAGTTTGTTGCTGGCGTCTGCTCCCAGACCCTCGGCTCGCCGATCACGGATGACCTTCTCAGCGAGGCGTAAGTAACGAACGATCTGCCACGGCTTGCTCATCAATTGCTCCCGGTCAACCTATCGACTTCATGCGCAGCATCGTCATCCGGCGCGCAGGAATCGCGTGATCCAACGGCCGACCAGTTCCTGGTCTGTCGGTTGATCTAATGACTGAACGCCTTGCGCAAATTTCTCGTCGCCAAGAATCTCTCGTCGATGGTTCATCAACGCCCGGGAATATCCTTTGTGGAATTCAGGGTGCCCTTGGAAGGTGATGACGTTTTCCCCCACGACAAACCCGGCGACGGGACAGTTCGCCGACCGGGCGATAACCGTCGCACCTTCAGGGAGCCGCTGCACCTGGTCTTTGTGGCTGGAGATCAGGTTGAACGACGACGCACGAGGATCCATCCAGGCAGGTGCCGCACAGACCTCGGTTTCTTTAACCCCTACTTCCCAGCCCACTGGGGCGGGTCGAACTTCACCCCCAAAAAAATGCGCGAGCAGCTGATGACCAAAACAGATGCCGACCACCTTCCGGCCTGCATGGATCTCAGTTTTCAAAAAGTCCGCGAGATTGCGTATCCAAGGCAGATCGTCGTAGACGCTGTGCCGACTGCCAGTGATGACGTAAGCATCACCCGCTCCAGGTATAGGTGTTCCATGCCGCACGTCCAGCACGGAAAGCTGAACGTCAGGCGCAGACAGGAGTGCCCCGAACATAGCCGGATAATCGCCGTGATCCGCCTGAAAAGGCTCGAGTACGTTATCGGTTTGCAGGAGCAGGACCCGCACGAGGGCCTCACGGAGATAAACAGGGCCCGCAGATCATCGCCAAAGCCGAGGCCGCTGGCCAGTCATGTAATTTCCTGACAGTCCAACACGCCGGGTTAAGCCGCCTGCTGCCCACATCTGCAGGCACAGCAGAGCGGGCGATGGCAATCGGAGGAACAAACCGAGTGTTCACAAATCTGTGGATAACTACGGGGATAAGTCTGAATCAGACGACGATTTTTGCGGTACAGCCGCCGATGAGGTTCCGAAATGATCCGCACTGAAAAAAAAATATGATCTTTAAATTCAAAGTGTTACGAGATTAATGAACTAACAAACACGAGAGAGTGCGTGCATCTTCCCACGCCAAACGTGCTAACAAGGCAAGTGTGCATAAACCGTCAGCACCGTCCGGTTAGCGGTTGCTCACCTGTCGAGCAAGAAGAACGCTGTAATCCGGGTCGGGGTTGTCATGGTTTTGCAACGAAACCCTATTGTCAGCTCAAGCGCTGACAGGATGACTTAGGCGCGAAGCAACGCCCACAACGCCGCAACCACTAAAGCCAACGCTCCGATCATCCATCGATGCTGCACCCGCTTCACCCGTTGACGTGTGGTTTCGGCCTCTACAGACGCTTTGGACACCCTTTGCGCACTTCGCAGGCCATCAGCGGATCGCTGCGTGATGTCAGATACGTTGTCTGATCCTTTTACCGCCGCTCCCTTTGCCTCCATTTGGCCACGACGATGAGTGTCGTCAACTTTTCGAACGGGCAAAGGAACCACTTCCGCGAGCAGTTGCCGGCGCGCGTGGCGGTAGTCAATCAACGAGGTTTCGCCGGCAGCGTGGGCCTTGGCTACACGTCGCAGCCGCTGTGATAGCGGTGAAAGGCGTATCAGTTTCACGAGAGCTCCCGTACAAATCGAAATCCAGTCGAGTCATCGGCGCTCGAGTCGAGGGCCTTCAGGCTCTCTGCCCCACAATTATCCATCGCATCTTTCCAACTGCCGCCAGCGGCAACGATGCTGCCATCGTCAACGACCAACTCACTGACGTTGCCGAAGACATGTAAGAGGCCGTTCTGCCCCGCGAGACCGGCGGAGGTCACCATGGGCCGCTTGAGCTCCATGACCTTGCCGCGGCAGTGGCGCGTGCCGCCCGCGCCGTTGGCCGCGAGCTGCGCCCACTCATCACGTGTCGGTAGTCGGTAAGTTTCACCCGTGGCCGCAGACAACCAGCTGGCATAACGGCGCACGACATTTAAGGGTACGCCCGTGACGGGGTAGTTACTGGGTTCGATAGCACAAGCACCTGTGGCGGCACAGAATGCGGCAAAGTCCTTGGCACTGATTTCTTCACGGGTCACCGCGAGACGGGACTTATTCATCGGGTCTTCGAGCACGATCACTTCAGGTGCCAGGCCGAAAGACGCTTGGTCCCGGCAGATCTGCGGCGAAACGCCCGCAGGTCCCGGCGCCAGGCAGGGATCCGGCTCATGCTTCTCAACGTCAACCAACCCTTCCAGCACCACTTGAGCGTCTCGCGAGAGGCTGCGGGCCAGTTCTGCATCGACAGCACTGAGCTCTTCGATACAGGTGGCAATGCGTTTATTGCTGTGCTCACCGGCCACCTTGCGAAACTTCGTATCCGTGGTATGCGCGCGAAGCACATCGGCGAGCGCCATCAGATCAAAGCGTAAGCAGGAAACATCCAGAACGCGGCGAAGTTGACCCATCGCTTCGGCCGAAATGGGTTTCGCCTTAGGTGCTTCAGTCTTGGCGACCACCTTGGCTTTTTGCGCGTTCACCGTAACCACCTGGGGTTGCAGTTTTTTGACTGCCTCCGCCGCGAAAGGCATGGGTCGCAGCACGTTCACGACTTGTCGAACACCAGCCACATCACCGCGCTTGCGAAGCTTCAGAACTGCTTCGGTTACGGCCTCCAGCAAACGTGTGCGCTCGGTATCGAGTGCTTCTGCAAACGCAGGTGCGAGCAAAGCACCAATACGCTCCTGCACGTTCTGTAGATAAGCCAACTGATGTGCCGCACTGATCACCGATTCGCGATTAGCTTGGCTGGCATCCGCCATGGCGCGCGCGATGTGAGCAGTTACTCGTTCGAGCAGCGCCTTATCCATCCCCTCAGCCGGCGACAGGAATTGGGCATCAAGATAGCGCTGCACCGCGGGCTCGATCTCCTCCGAGCTTGTGATCGATACCGCAATCACTTCGGCGGCCTGATCTTTGTAGATCTGAAAGGTCGCGCCACCGGAGTCGACCGCGGACAAGCTGGTGAGCTCAGCACCCAACAGCTGGAACCACATGGCATCCAAAGCAGGTTCTTCGATCAAACTACTGACTCGCGCTGATTGCATGTCGAGCAACGTAACTTGGCGAACTTCGTCGCGAACTTCGTCGATCTCTGCGCCTTCCATCACATAGAAACCAGTGACGGCGATGAGTAACGCGGCAGCTGAAGCGGACATCGCCACATTGCGCCATGGATATTTGAGGGTCAACGCCTTGCGCAAGGCCGCGACGCTCTCTAACCGGTCGCTTCGTTTTAACGCCAGCGCTTGGCGCAACGCTCGCCATTGCGACATGGACAGCTGCGTCGGCCGCTCTGGAACCATGTTCTGCGCTTGTGCTTCATCCGCTGGCAGGCGGTTAAAGGGGTCGCGACCTGTGAGCGTCATATAGACCACAACGGCGAGCGAATAAAGATCGTCGCGTGCTTCGGGGACTTCGCCCGCGATCATCTCGAGACTCGCATACACTGGCGTCCTTGCCGCGAGTTCCGCTGGATCAAACGCGGTCTCCTCACCACTCTCGTGGTGTGAGCGCACTGCGCGGGCGAGGCCAAAGTCGAGGATTTTTACGACATTCTGGTCAGTGACAAAGACGTTGCCGGGTTTGAAATCCGCATGCACCACACCATTGGCGTGGGCATAGGCAAGACCATCACACATGCCTTCGATGACTGGCCACACCATGTTCATCGGCAAACCATGGGGATAGGCATTCAACATCGTGGCGAGTTCTCGCCCCTGCAAGAGCTCCATCGTCATGAACGGCACATCGCCATCCTTGTCGAAGTCGTATATCGAGACGATGTTGTGATGCCACAGGAGTTGCGAGCGGGAGGCCTCTCGCTCGAGTGCTATAAACGCTTCGGGGTGACGACGGATATCGGCGTTCAGCACTTTGACCGCGACGTAAGGGAATCGGTCATGCGCTTCCACCTTACGCAAGTCCTTGGCGCGGTAAACCGTACCCATGCCGCCGACGCCAAGTCGATCATCGAGCACAAACTGCGATTTCAGCACACGAGGGATGACGCCTTCGGGAATGTCCTCATCTGGTGTCGCTTGTTATCGATTGCGGCTGCGCGGCTGCAGCAGCGTCAGATCTCGTGGTTCTAGTTCATCCATGACGTTCTACGAGGTTTTTTAATCGATTGGTTTTGGCACTTAAACGACATACCCGTGTCAGTGGGGCTTCATGCGGGTGTGGCCTGAACGACCACACACGACACGTTGTCCTGTGCCACGCCCGCAAGACAGCTGGTCATGAGGCGATCGGCAATCCGTTCCGTGGTGCCGCTCAGGTGTCCTTCGATGTCCGCATGCGAAAGCTCGCGATAGAGGCCATCCGAACACAGTAGAAAAAGGTCACTGGGCTCGATGTCGAACAAAATGAGATCGAGGTACAGGGAACCATGCCCGCCCACTGCGCGGGTGATGACATTTGTATCTGCAGTCAGTGCTTCGGCTTCGGTGATTTCGCCGACATCCAGAAGATCCGACATGGGATTGTGATCGCGGGTGATCTGTTCGAGTTTGCCACCACGCAATCGATAGAGGCGGGAATCTCCCGCCCACAAGGCGACACCATGGCGATCACAGGCGAGGAAGACGACCACCGTCGTACCCACGGTACCGCCAGAAAATTTCTCGCGGCTCCATGCCTGTAGCTCATCGTTCACGGCAAGCAATCGGTCTTCGATAGACTCAATTCGGTCGATCAGCGAATGACCGGCACGAAACTTCAACGACGCCATCGCCTCAACCACAGTCTTGCTGGCGTGATCGCCGGCTTCATGGCCACACATACCGTCAGCAACCACCCAGAGCCCACCGACTGAATCGGCGAGCACGGCATCTTCGTTCACCCGGCGCACATTACCCCGATCCGTCCGGACGGCGCTGGCGAAGATCAGCGGATAGTGCTGAAGATTAGTGGCTTCAGACATGGCTATACCGCAGTGCTGTATCTGCATCGAGAGGTGCACCGAGACCCAGCCAGCCTTCGCCCCACATTGGGATCCGGTCACGATGGATGCGACGCACCACATCGTCTTCGGTCTGCATCAACGTGCCGTTGGTGGAATGGTCGACAAGCTCGAAGCGCCGATTGGGGCCCGCGCACTCAATACGTGCATGTAACCCGGAGATCCATGCGCCGGTGACCTGCAAATCCGCATCGGGTGATGATCCGAACACAAACGGACGCTCGGGCGTAACGACGTACTCCCGGTTCATATAGGTGATCACGAGGCGGGATGGAAAGGCCTCTCCACCCGTCGACGGTTCCCTGTGGTTGCTCACACGCGCTTCCTGAAAGCCTGATACCTGCTCCACCGGAAAGCATAGGCAAGGTCACGGATTTGGCCCGTGACCGCCGTCACTGTTACGAGACGACGGTCAGGCGGATTGCACAGGAACCGGCGTCAAATGGCCGACGGTTGCAATCTGTCAGGGAGATCAGCGCTTACGAGCGCCCTTGAAGTCGGGGGTACGTTTTTCGAGGAACGCAGCGATCGCTTCTTTGTGCTCAGGTGACGTATAAGCGACTTTGAGCCCTTTTCCTTCGCGCAGTTGCACCGCTTTGAGATCGGTCTCCGCCGCGTTCTGCGTGGCCAACTGTTTGATCATCCGGAGCGCAACAGACGGGTTTTCACCCATGGAGCGCGCCACCGAAATCGCCGTATCGATCAACGCGTCTGGCGCGACGACACGATCCACAAGGCCGAGCTCAAGGGCTTCCCCCGCTTCAACCGTGCGACCGGTGAGCATGAGTTCATTGGCTTTACCAAAGCCAACGCGCGCGAACAGAAAGCGCGAGCTCGCGAGTTCAGGCACTAAACCCATCTTCACAAAGCGCAGGGAGAGCTTCGCGCTGGTGCTCGCCACCATGTAGTCCATGGGCAGAATCAAGGTTGTACCGAGACCAATGGCTGCGCCGTTAACGGCGGCGACAATCGGTTTCGATTCACGCATCAAACCAACCCAGTCGGTGGCTCTTGTGGATCGACCGAGTTTTGCGCCTTCAGATTGCGCCTTAAACACATCCTGGATGTCAGCACCTGCGCAGAAACCACGCCCCGCACCGGTCATGACCATGGCGCCGATGTTGTCGTCTGCATTGGCCGCCATCACCGCGTCGGTGAGCTCTTCGGCCATGGTGTACGTCCAGGCATTAAGACGCTCGGGACGATTGAGTGTGATCAAACAGACGTCGCCGCGGTTTTCCGCGAGGATGGTTTCATAAGCTCTTTTATCAGCCATCGTGTTGCCTCCGCTTAGCCGGCGCGTCAGATGAGCAGCAGGATGCCGCAAAGGATCAAGACCGCGCCGATGATTTCTTGTGATGTGACCCTCTCCCGAAGTATCCAGACGGCGGTGATAAAGGTAAACAGCAGTTCCACTTGACCGACCGCCCGTACAAGAGCCGCTTGGGTGAGAGTCATGGCGGTGAACCAACCCGCCGAGGCACAAGCTCCTGCAAGACCGACAAGCACACCGATCTTGCGCTGTTGCCAGACCCGACCCATTTCGTGAGGTTCGGTGAAACGCAGGAAGCTGCCCATCGAGCTCACCTGCAAGACCAAACTCACTACCAGCGTCATTGCTGCCCGAACCATGGGCTCGCCTTCCGGCAGCGACAAGGAAGCGCCTCGAAAAGCCACCGCCGAGATCGCAAAACCAGTTCCTGCGAGTAACCCCAGGATCACCCCGCGATCACCACTGACAAGACTTTTGAGGGGCGCCTTTCCTGATAACAGGCCGGACAACATCAACACACCGACAAAGGAGATCACCACCCCGAGCCACATAGGCATCGTCAACGTTTCGCCGAGTAACAAAAATCCAAACAGCGCGGCTTGCAGGGTTTCGGTTTTGGAGAGCGCCGTGCCGACAGCGAAATTACTGCCGACTAGTGACGCCACCAGGGCCATGGTGGCAAGAATTTGTGCCACTCCACCCACCAGGCAATAGAAGAAGAACTCGAAATCGGGTTCGGGTAACTCGATCGTCGTTGCAATCAGCCCGATATAGATGGCGGCAAACGGCAACGCATAAATAAACCGGACAAAACTCGCGCCATTGACCGAGAGCTTGCCGGTAAGGCGGCGTTGTAAGTAAGAGCGGAGGTTCTGCAGAAACGCTGCAGCGACGGTAATGACTGCCCAGAGTTCCACGCTGCGATACCTACGCGTGAGCCTGTCGCGTCAACTCGTGAATGCGCGCGTGGTTGATGGATAACCACCAAAATCGCCAAACGAGCCCGACCGCTGCAACACCAAGTCCCGCTGTGAGTCCCATCCAGAACCCTGGTAAACCGTATTCGTCGAAACCGAAGTAGCCATAGCCGAGCACCACAGCGACCGGAAAACCCACGCCCCAATAAGCAAACAGCGCGATATACATCGGCTTGGTGGTGTCCTTGTAGCCTCGCAGCGAGCCGAGCGCAGTGACCTGCGCGTCATCAAACAACTGAAACAAGGCAACGTACATAAGCAGCGTCGCCGCCATCGTCGCCACTGCAACGTCCGGTGTATAGAGCGATACGATCCAGTGACGACCGACCAATACGGCAATGGCGGCAACCACAGCAAAGGCGGTGGCCACACCAATAGCAAGCCAACCACTACGCCGTGCTGCTTCAAGATCACCAGCTCCGGTGTTGAAGCCCACCCGAATTGCCGCAGCCATTCCAATGCCCATAGGGATCATGAAGGTGAGTCCGCCAATGTTCATCGCGATCTGGTGCGCAGCGACGGCTTCAACGCTGATGCGACCAATCAACAACGTCGCTGCGGAAAAGACCGCCATTTCCAGAAAATTCGACAGCCCGATGGGCACCCCCAAACGAATCAACCGGCCAATGGCGGAGAAATCAGGACGGGAGAAACGATTAAACACCCCGGCTTTCTGCATGCGCGAGTGACGAATGATGAAAACCATCGCGATGAACTGACCCCAGGCGATGGTCGCGGAGGAATACCCACAACCAACACCACCCAGTTCCGGCAAGCCAAAGTTGCCATAGATGAAACCGTAGTTGAGCAGCACCTTCGTCGGTAGCGACAGGAGTGATAACACCATCGCCGGTTTCGTCCACGAGTTGCCCTCGCAGAGATACCGCATGGCAAAGAAACACAGGAGTGGCATCACGCCAAAGGAGAGTGCATGCAGATAACCCACTGAAACCGGAATCGCGCGCGCATCGACGCCGATCCAGTGATAAAGGGGTTCAACGTTGTTGAAGAGGATGACGAGCAGAACACCTGCGGGAATGGCGATAAAAAAAGCCTGGCGAACCACCTCACCCATTTCGCCGATTCGACCTGCACCATGGAGCTGCGCGATGGTCGGTGTCACTGCCATGATGACGCCGGCTACCAGGAACTGGGTGGGGAAGTAGAGATTGCCACCGAGCGTCACACCTGCCACGTCTGTTGCACTGACGCGACTGACCATGACGACATCTGCAACGCCCATAAACATCTGCGAAAGCTGGGCGAGGATAAGGGGTGCGGCCAGCCTGAGCAGGACGCCGAGTTCTGAACGCACGGCAAGTATCCGAGTTGGGTGAAGTTGGACCAGGGTTCTTGGCCTCAGCCAGTGTATGGCCCGACCTACCCTCCATAGAAGCCGTCTCTCATAGAAACCGTCTATGGGAATAATCGAACCTTTCGAATGGCTGATGTGTCGATCAGCCGTATACTCCCCCCCGCATGCATGCACCCGTTAACGATTTAGAGGAGGACCTCCCATGGACCTGAAGTCCAGCAAAACTTTGCAGCATCTGAAGGATGCCTTCGCCGGCGAATCCCAGGCTAACCGCCGTTACCTGTACTTCGCTGCCAAGGCTGACGTCGAAGGCGAAAACGATGTGGCCGCCGTATTCCGTTCCACCGCTGAAGGCGAAACGGGACACGCGCATGGTCACCTCGAATACATGGAAGGTGTCGGCGACCCGGCAACGGGCCTGCCCATCGGCAGCACCCGCAATAACCTGAAGGCCGCGATTGCAGGCGAGACCCATGAGTACACCGACATGTACCCGGGTATGGCCAAGACCGCACGTACTGAAGGTTTTGACGAAATCGCCGACTGGTTCGAGACTCTGGCCAAGGCTGAGCGTTCCCACGCCAACCGCTTCCAGAAGGCACTCGACGCACTCGCCTGATCATTCAGCTGAGGCAGGAAAAGGGGCCGCTTGCGGCCCCTTTTTTCAGATGGTCACCTGATTCCAGACCACGCACTCTTAACCATGACATCAGCAGCAATGAGGATTCCGCGATGGCCACTCGCGAAGGCAACCTGAGCGCACCGGACCGACATCCCCTCGGCCAGGACAAACCGGAGTTCTGGGATAAAGACAAACTCAACCATGAACTCGAGCGTGTCTTTGATATCTGTCACGGCTGCCGCCGCTGCGTGAACCTCTGCGACAGTTTTCCCACACTCTTCGACCTCGTTGATGAATCACCGACGATGGAAGTCGACGGCGTGAACAAGGCCGACTACATGAAAGTGGTCGATCAGTGTTTCTTGTGTGATCTGTGCGCGGAAACCAAATGCCCTTACCTGCCCCCCCACGAATGGGCGGTGGACTTCCCGCACCTGATGCTTCGCGCCAAGGCGCAGAAATTTCGTGACGGCGATACGAAGTGGCGCGACCGGATCATCACCAGCACAGATCCAATTTTTGATGCCGTCTCCATCCCTGGCATTAACCGTCTGGCTAACCTCGCCGCAGGCAATGCCACGTTGCGAGAATGGGGCGACAAGATGGTCGGCATTCATCCGGCCGCACCACTGCCGAATTTCACCGCTAAAACGATTAGCCGCTTTCAGCCCGACAGCTTTGGTGACGATCAGATCGTCAAACCCTGCAGCCGCACCACCGGCAAGGTCGCGATCTACATCACCTGTTATGGCGATCACAACGAACCGCAAGTCGTCGAAGACCTGATCAAGGTCCTCGTTCACAACGGCATTCAGGTGAAGCTGCTGAAGGATGCGAAATGTTGTGGCATGCCGAAGCTTGAACTCGGCGACCTCAAAAAAGTGGAATCGCTCAAGGATGCGAACCTGCCGCTGTTTCTTGATGCCATTAAAGACGGTTATGACCTCATCGCACCGGTGCCTTCGTGTGTGCTGATGTACAAGCAGGAGTTGCCGTTGATGTTTCAGAATGATGCCGACATCGCGCGGGTGAAATCAAAGTTCTTCGACCCGTTTGAGTACTTGATGTCCAGGCACAAGGCTGGGCTCATTCGCACCGATTTCAAGAACACCCTCGGCAAAGTCGCCTACCACGTGGCCTGTCATCAGCGTGTGCAGAACATTGGCATGAAGACGAAGGAGTTCCTCGAGATCGTTCCAGGAACCGAAGTGACGGCCATCGAACGTTGCTCAGGTCACGACGGCACCTATGCCGTGAAGTCGGAGACCTACGACAAGGCGATGAAGATCGTGCGTCCTGTTGTCAGAAAAGTGAAAGAAACCAAGGCCGAGACCTTCGGCTCTGATTGCCCGATGGCCGGACGCCTCATCGCCCACGGTCTCGATCAACCCGATGCGCAGGGTGATCATCACGCCGAACATCCGTTGTCGATGATCAAACGCGCCTATGGGATCGAATAATGAAAAGACTGACCCGCAACGATCTCTGGAACCTTGAAGACTACGCGGAGGCGCGCGCAACCTTTCGTGCCAAGGTCATTGCACACAAGAAGCTCCGGCAAGTCGCACTCGGCCCGCACGCGACCCTCTACTTCGAAGATCGCCTCACCATCAAATACCAGGTGCAGGAAATGTTGCGTGTAGAACGCATCTTCGAGCGCGCCGCGATTGAAGAAGAACTTGAAGCGTACAACCCGTTGATTCCCGACGGAGCCAACTGGAAAGCGACGTTCATGATCGAATACCCCGACGCGGAAGAGCGGCGGGTCGCCTTGATGAGTCTGGGAGGTGTTGAACACAAAGTGTGGATTCAGGTCGACGGTGGTTCACGCATCTGGACCATCGCCAATGAAGACCTCGACCGCACCACTGATGGTAAGGCCGCTGCCGTGCACTTCCTTCGCTTCGAACTGGACGCAACCTCTATCAGTGCACTCAAGCGTGGCGCGGCGCTGCACATGGGGATCGATCATCCGAAGCTGCCGTACCAGATCGAAGTACCCCAACCGATTCGCGACTGCCTAGTGCAAGACCTCGCCGACAGCGCTCTTCAATAACACAGTCATCGCCTCCAGCAAGTCGCCTCGACTGGAAGCGCGACGCCAGCACAGGCCGATTTCGCGATGCGGTGCATCGGCACGTGTGGGTTTGTTGAACGGGATGTAGCGCACACCCTGGATTTTGGTGATCGCCAGTTCCGGCATCAGCGTTGTACCAACATTGGCGCGTACCATCTGCCGAAGCGTCTCAAGACTCGTCGCCCGAAAGTTCGTATTCTCAACGGCACCCGCGCCTTCACACACGGCCAACGCCTGGTCGCGCAGACAGTGGCCATCTTCCAGCAACAACATCTGCTCACTCGCGATGTCCCGTTCGTTGACCTGTTTGCGATTGGCGAGTTCATGCTGAGTCGAGGTCGTGAAATAAAACGCCTCGCGGTAAAGCGGTCGGACCTCAGCCCGATCATCAAAAATCGGCAGCGCGAGGATCACCGCGTCCAGTTCGCCCGCCCGCAAACGTGCTGAGATGTCCGTCGTCTGCCCTTCGTTGAGCTGAATGCGCAGTTTCGGAAAGTGTTTGCGAATCGGACCGAGTATCCGTGGCAAGAGATACGGCGCAACGGTAGGAATGACACCTAGTCGGAGGTCACCACCAAACGGATCGCGGTGTTGCTGCGCGATGCGATTCAGTTCATCCACTTCACGCAACACCCTCTTGGCCTGCGCAACGATTTTCTCACCGACTGAAGACAACACCACCTGCCGGTTGGTGCGTTCGATCAACACTACATCCAGCGTTTCTTCGAGTTTCTTCAGCTGCGTCGACAGGGTCGGCTGACTGACGTGGCACAGTTCAGCGGCGTGGCCGAAGTGTCTGCACTCTGCGACTGCCACCAGGTATTTGAGATCACGGATGTTCATTCAATCGTCTCCTTAAGCCGAAGATGTTAGCGTGCGCGCATTCCGGAGACGATGACATGAGCGCTAAACAAATCCTTGCTGACCTCACCGCCTTTGATTCGATTCTGAATCACCGCACTGCGGCACCCGGAGATCTGGAGACATCCCGTTGGTTGATCGAAGCGTGTAAGTCCGCAGGCCTCACTGCGCAACTTCGCGAGTTTCCTTTTGCGCGACGTGAAATCAGCGTGGCACGACTTGAACTTAAAGGTGGTGCGGTCATCAAAGGTGTACCGCTGTTCGACGCGCAAGATACGCATTCTCACGGCATCGAAGGTCAACTCGGCGAATCCGGCAGCGACGCGCCCATCGGACTTGTCCGTTTTACCCCACAAGGCGCCGTGCCGCCCAACACGATGCTGGATGCCGTTCGCAAATCGACCTCACATGCTGCACTGATCGCACTGTCTGCTGCCGAGACGGTGGTTCCTGGCCTCGCGCTGCATAACGCCGACCACTATGGCACGCCTTTCGGGCCGCCTGTGTTGCAGGTAGCGAGTGAATCCCGGTCTGTCCTGGAGACAGCCGCGAAAAACAGGGAAAGTGTCAGTCTCCTGATTTCGAGTCGCTGGGAACAAGCCAGGGCTACTAACGTTGATCTGATCATCCAGGGTACCGACCCAAAATCACCTGCAGTCGTGATCTACACACCCAAGAGCGCCTGGTGGACGTGCACCGCTGAACGCGGTGGCGGTCTTGTGGTCTGGCTTGCCCTCATGCGATACTTCGCAAAGAACCCACCTCAAGCAACCATGCATTTCACCGCCAACAGCGGTCACGAACTCGGCCATCTTGGCATGCGTCGCTTCCTCGCTGAATATCCGGAGCTCGCGCTCAAAGCCGAATTCTGGGTGCATCTCGGCGCCAACTTCGCCACGAAAGGCAGCCGTTTGTTGTTGCAAGCGGACACCGCTGAGCGGCTTGCGCCACTGATCGAAGCATTGAAAAAACAAGGCATCACCGACTACCAGACCACACCTTTCGGTCAGATGCCCCTCGGTGAAGCGAAGAACATTCACGAACAGGGAGGATGCTATGTTTCCATGCTTGGCGGCAATCGCTGGTTCCACCATCCTGAAGATCGACTGGCTACCAGCGTGGATCTTGAGCGATGTGTCTCCATCGTCGCCGCCTACCTTGACTGCATTCCCGCACTGATCAACACCTGATGGAGTTTCAGGAAGGCTGGATTCTCTTTGAAGATGATCGACTGCTGGTGATCAACAAGCCATCAGGTCTCTCCGTACTCGAAGATCGGACGAGCGAGTTCAATCTGTGGAAACTCCTGGTTGAGCGTGGCCGGTACTTCCCGGCCCATCGCATCGACAAAGGTACAAGCGGCGTCTTGGTTCTCGCAAAGTCACAGTCCGTACAGACTGCGCTGACAAAAGCCTTCAGTGGTCGTGACATTTCCAAGTTTTATGTCGCGCAAGTTGTCGATGCGTTTCCAGAGGACGGCACGTTGATCATCAATCTTCCACTCAAACCCGGTCGCAAGAGTCGTTATCGGGTGGCGGGTGAACGAGCGGATATCGTCCGTGAAAGAAAGTTGTTTCAGCTCAGGAAGGAAAGTGGTGGAGGTGTCGAAGCTGTCACGCGGGTGCGTTTGTTAACGCGTGAGGGTGAACGATCAACCGTTCTCGCTTCGCCCATCACCGGCCGCACCCATCAGCTGCGTGTCCATCTCGCGTGGATAGGCCATGCCATCGTCGGTGATCACCTCTACGGCAAACCCGCTGCGGTCGATCAGAAGAATTCGCGGCTTCGACTGCACTGTCACCGATTGGTTATTCCTGGCATCGGCACGTTCAACGCTCGCGTGCCTTGGACATGAGTTTTTTGCCGAGCGCAAAACCCGCTGCGGCAATTCCAGGATGACGAGTCAATACAAACGCTGCACCCGCAATACCCAGTGCTGCCACCCAACTCTATAGTTGGGGACTCTCGGCCTTGCCCTGGGTGAGACGATATACGGTGTGTTCGCAGTTGTTGCGCAGCAGGTCGTAACCCTGAGGGTCGAGGTATTCCGCACGACGTAATGCGCCCGTGCGCACATCGGTCTCCTGGTGTTCAACGTAGACCCTTTTACCGGCAGCGAATTCAGTCATCGACACACGCGTTTCACCACGAAACGGGGTGTTGTGCAGCACTGATCCATCTCTCATAACGAGACCTTTGTGCATCACGACACCTTTACGGCGGGAGACGATGTCACCGGGGCGTGGGGCGGACATGTTTGAAAACCTCGATCCAGTTGGAGCTTTTGCAAACTTTGCAGGTCCGATACCTGCAAGGCCTTTCGTAGTCAGCAAGATCCAGGCCAGCCTTTCAGCCTGATTATGTGAACGAGCAAGGCCCACGCCGCCACATTTCGGCAAAAGCGGCTACTCGGCGGGTGCTTCTGGCTCCGGCTGGCTCTCCTGGATCATGTAGTCGATGGCCTGCGCGAGTTGTTCGTTCGTGCAGTCAATGCACAGTCCTTTTGCGGGCATCGCGGGTGGGATACCTTCAATCGTCGCTGCGAGGAGCGCCTCCGCACCTTTCTCCGCTCGTGGACCCCACGCCTCAACGTCACCTGTTCGGGGAGCACCTGCTGACCCGCTCGCATGACAGGAAAAACAGCTCTTGAGGTAAATCGACTTACCGGGATGCTCAGGGACCGGCGCCGCGTCCTGTTCTTTGCTGCAACCAAACATCCAGAGGCACAACAACACAGCTCCAACCAGCCTTGTCACGCCTCGCACATCGAATCTCCCTCGCTTCACTCATTGATGTTGAACTCATCCGCGTCCTGCCACGCGGGAAAGCCGGCACGATACCGGGCGAGGTGATCGAGGTCGAGGTCGACAGCAAACACACCTTCGGAGTCACCGGCATCGCAGAGACACTGTCCATCCGGCCCGAACGCCACACTGCCTCCCGCATATTCAACACCCGCACCATCCTTGCCGAGGATGTTCACGCCGATCACAAAACTCTGGTTCTCGATGGCCCGTGCCTTGAGCAGGGTTCGCCAGGCATCGAGTCTCGCCGCAGGCCAGTTCGCAACACAGGCCAACAGGTCATAGTCGTCCTGGCGTCTGAGCCATACCGGGAAGCGCAGGTCATAACAAACCATCGGACGCACGCGCAGCGCGCCGAGCGACCACACAGGCCGCGCCCCGCCTGCCGCATAGTGGTTGTGTTCACCGGCCATGCGAAACAGGTGCCGCTTGTCGTAGTGCACGAGTCCGTGGTCAGGCGTCGCCCATACAAAACGATTGAAGTAGCCGCCCTCCTCCGCAATCACCACACTTCCGCCCAGGGTTTTATCGAGGCGTTGGGCTTCATCTCGCAGCCATGACACCGTAGGACCTTGCATGCGTTCGGCAACCTGCTCAGGTTTCATGGTGAAGCCTGTGGAGAACATTTCCGGCAGGAGAATCATTGCGGCGCTGGAGGGAATCTGTCCGAACCACTTTGAGAAAAGCTGTCGATTCGCACCCGGGTCATGCCAGACCGTCGCGGTCTGAATGAAGCTGACCGTTACAGTCGACATAACTTCTCCGCCGCCTGTTCAAGCGTGCTGTCATGTTTTGCGAAACAGAATCGCAGCAGCTTCTGCGCTGGGACCACGTTGTAAAACACCGAGAGTGGAATACTGGCCACGCCTACATCTGCGGTCCAACGTTTTGCCAGATCTGCATCAAACTCGTCTGTGATCGTGCTGTAGTCAAGCAACTGGAAGTACGTTCCGCTCGAAGGCTTCAACCGAAACCGAGAGCCTTTGAGTAAACGAATGAAATAGTCCCGCTTCCGCTGATAGAAGGCACCAAGCTCACGGTGATGTTCAGGGTGTTCCGCGAGAAAATCTCCCAGCCCTAACTGCACCGGTGTAATCGAAGTGAACGTCACGAACTGGTGCACGCGCCGGAACTCAAGCGTCAGATTAGGAGGTGCCACGCAGTAACCAATCTTCCAGCCAGTCACGTGGTAAGTCTTACCTAGTGAAGACACGACAAAACTCCGCGCATACAGACCCGGATAACGACAAACGCTCTCATGCCGCCGACCATCGAAGACGATGTGTTCATAAACCTCATCGGCGATCACATAGAGCCCGTGCTGCTGCACCAGCGTATCCAGTGCCTTGAGATCATCCGCGCTCCACACCGCGCCAGTCGGATTGTGAGGCGTGTTGATCATGATCGCGCGGGTGCGGGACGTGATGGCACTTTCAACCTGCTGCCAGTCCGGAAGGTAATCCGGACCCTTTAAAGGCAAGTGAATGGTGGTGGCGTTCTGCAGCGTGATCGCGGGTTCATAGGAGTCATATACCGGATCGAAAACGATAACTTCATCACCTGCATGCACGACAGCAGCAACGGCGCAGAACAACGCTTCCGTGGCACCACTTGTGACGGTGATCTCACGATCTGCATCTACCGAAAGTCCGTAGCAGTCCTTGACTTTTCCAGCGAGCGCCCGGCGCAGCGTCGGGGCGCCCATCATCGGCGCGTATTGGTTATGGCCACTTCGCAAATAGTGCTGAACGCGGTCGAGCAGGGGAGCCGGTGCGTCAAAATCTGGAAACCCCTGAGAAAGGTTGATGGCGCCTTTCTGACGCGCGAGCTCACTCATCACGGTGAAGATGGTGGTGCCCACACTGGGCAGTTTGCTGACCATCATTATCGACTCCAGATCCCCTTGGCACCCGAGGTCCCGAACCCTAGCACAAGAGCCTTACAAACAATATCAAATTATTTTGATATAGATATTCCTAACGGGTAGACTACGCACACATTTCAATTTGCACTGCTGGTGCACGCTGTCGCCATGCCCTCTCCCGCGCGTAAATCCACTGCCCAAAGTACCGGGCCCGACGAAGTCGTGGCTATCGCCTTTGCTGCCGGCGACCCGCGGCGCGCAGCGATCTTGCGGGCTTTGCAACATGATTCATTCGCCGCCTCAGAACTCTCCCAACTGCTCGACATGGCGCAAACTGCACTCAGTCATCACCTGCGCATCCTGCGTGAAGCGGGTCTCGTGGTCTCCCGCCGCGAAGGTAACTCTTTGTACTACCGAAGGGACCAAAGTTCCGCACAGCCCTTCAAGTCCGCTCTTTTTGCCGCACTGGATGAGTCCGATCTTCGCGAAGACCTCGTCTCGGGGATCGACCAGTTGCATGCAGCACGTGAACACCAGGTTGAACGGTTTTTTCGTTCCAACGCAGATGCGCTCAAGAGCCAGCGCATGCTCATCAGCGAAACCAGAACCTACGCGCCTTCGCTTGAAGAACTGTGGCAACCGAGCGCAGGCCGCAAAGCGCGTGCGCTTGAGATCGGACCTGGTGACGGTGAAATCCTGTCGCTGCTTGCACGCGACTTTGGCTCGGTGACGGCCGTGGATCAGGTCGCACGCATGCTGGAACCCGTGCGTCAAACTTTCGCGCGTAATCGACACGTGACCTTCGTCGAACAGGAATACACACGTTTTCGCAGTCGCGAACACTTTGATGCGGTGGTGGCAGCCATGGTGCTGCACCACTTTCCGTCGCCGCGAACCTTCTTTACCCAAACGTCGAAGCTGCTGGCCGACAACGGCCGCCTCTTCATCGCTGAACTCGAACGCCACGAGCACGAATGGGTGCGCGAGGCGTGTGGTGATCTGTGGCTCGGTTTCGACGCCGCAGAGCTTGATCATTGGGCTGGCACCAGCGGCCTTACCCCCGGACCGCGTCAGTTCCTGGCGCAGAAAAACGGTTTTTCCATCCAGATACTCACTTATTCCTACTCATCTACAAAAAAGGAGCAACCATGAGCACGTCCACCTTTAAGGATTTTAAAGTGGCCGATATGGGTCTCGCAGAATTCGGCCGCAAAGAAATCCGCCTCGCGGAATCGGAGATGCCGGCACTCATGGCGTTGCGCAAGCGTTACTCAAAGACCAAGCCGCTGGCAGGTGCACGGGTCATCGGTTGTATTCACATGACCGTACAAACTGCGGTACTGATCGAAACGTTGACGGCGCTCGGTGCAGAAGTACGCTGGTCTTCATGCAACATCTTCTCGACGCAGGATCACGCCGCAGCTGCAATCGCCGCAGCCAACATTCCCGTGTTCGCGTGGAAAGGTGAAACCGAAGAGGAATACTGGTGGTGCATCGAGCAGACCATCCTCAAGGATGGCCAGCCCTGGGCAGCCAACATGTTGCTCGACGACGGTGGCGATCTCACCGAACTCATCCACAACAAATATCCTCGGATGCTCGACATCATGCACGGCATCTCTGAAGAGACCACTACGGGCGTGCATCGTCT
>SXGR01539776.1_pt1 | contig 84057 bp, 66 predicted proteins | sample 3174711 | NCBI WGS metagenome assembly SXGR01 (sample SAMN11356860, study PRJNA531348) | freshwater metagenome | isolation source: freshwater sample F1-60 | place: China: Fuxian Lake, Yuxi | collected 2017-12-25 | reverse complement strand
GCCTCAACAGAAGCATATCCCGTCTGTCCCAAATCAAACTCACCCCAGCATTTGACATCGCCCGTTTCCAGCATGGCACATGCAAAGTATAACCCAGTTGAAAACACCACCGGAAGTCGACAATTGACCGTGCAACCATCGGTGTTGTCGGAATCGCCGTCGTCACATTCTTCGCCACCTTCCACCACGCTATTGCCACATGAGGGGCTGCTACCTAGCACCACGGTGCGTGTCCACGGCTCACCATTAATCCCTGTCGCCGTAAACGAAGTGGCACTGTTGCAACCAGTGGTGTTCAATCGGGTTTCATCATTGACATCCACTTCAGCATCATTTTCAGCGGCCGATTGCGAAGCGAAAGCACGAAGCGTTCCGTCGCTATTGTGGGGAGCACAGATGTTCAACGTCGCACCAACATGGTGGGCAGCCAAATAGCTATAGGGCGTCGGTCCACCCGCCACATTTTAAAGAAATAAGTAACTTGGGATACCCCCGGACTCCTCACTGGAATTGACAATATAATGACATTCCTGCTCACCCATGCTGGCACCCGCCGCATTGTAGTGGCTCATGATAATTTGCCCAGGCACCGTGGTGTCATAAACGGTATAGGCAGTCACACCGCTAACCCCTGGTGTTTTCCAGAAAGGGTCCCAATAGGTAAGATTGGTTTCTTCACCACGATTCACATCAACATTATCACGCGGTGGCATCCCCCCCACGCTATGGCCCCAAGGTGCGCCTGACTCTTCGGCCGGAGATGTATCCCCTGCATTTTCTCCAACCACGGGTTGTGTGCTTCCAGTGCCGCACCCCACCAACATCAAACAACACAAACCGCATCGCCATGTTTCGTTTATAATTTTTTTCTCCACCGATCTGGGACAGGAGAAAATAGTACCATAATAACTTAATTGCCAAAGAATACAGTCATAATTTCTGTAGGCACCCGCGCAATCAGGTTTCAGACTTTTCACCACTCAACCATTTGCGCATCAAACGATTGAAGGCTTCACGTACTTCTGGATCTTGAATGCAATCACCGGTTGCGATCACTTGTTTTTCTTCGCGAAGTACGAGCTTGCGGGGAGGCTCGGGGATCGGCGGTGGCTTGAATGGTGCGCCAGCCCAAACACGAATGCTTGTAAGGACTGTCTCCCCAAGCACTTGATTGAGAGAATCCATCAACTGCGCTGCCATAAATTGAATTTCGGTGTTCCATGCCGAATGACGCACGGTCACAAACAACGTGCCACGGGAATATTTGGCAGGCTGAATATGACGGGCCAAATCCTTGCCCACCGTTTCCTCCCACGCACCGTTCATCAACACAAAACGCGCGAGATCGGTTAAATTACGACGTTTGAACATGGTCGCAAGTGCATTGGCCACAGGCTCAACACGGCGTCGTTTTTTTCTGGGCGGCATGTTGTTCATGAAGGCCCCCGCACCCATGCATCAACCACCGGGCTGAGCGTACGTCCATCCCGATCTGCATGGATCACAAGATGTTCACTTTGCACAGGCGACGTATTTTCACGAGAGAATTGCAGCATGATCAGATGAGGGACATCATCGGGACGCGCACGCACAAGACATCGACGCACCGGTTGCAATCCAACATCTTTTGCAGCACGCACAAGATTCATTTCACGTATTTGGGGAACTATGGCCAAAACAGAACCATTGGGCGCCAAACAACGAATGGCTGCCCCACAAAAATCAGCGAGACCGCCGTGGACTTCTCTGCGCGCTTCATCGCGCCCCGCATTGGGGCTTCCGCGTCCAGCGTCCATGGGCATGTACGGTGGATTAAACACCACAAGATCCACAAGAGGCAAATCGACCGAACGCAAATCTGCGGCGATCACCCGTGCACGCACATCCACGTTCTGCACATGAATATTGTGACGCATGCAATCTGCCATCATCGGTTGTCGTTCCACCGCCGTAAGATATTGGGCTTTCTTCATCGCAAGCAATAAAAGACCGATCACGCCAACACCCGCGCCGAGATCCACCACATGCCGTGCCGATGGCGCAAAGCCTGCCACCAACACCGGATCGATATTAAAGCGATAACCCACACCCTTGGCGGGTTGGCGAAACACAAGCCGACCATTCCATAGCGCGTCGTCTGTAAACGCTTCATCCACCTGCAAACACCTTGATGATTGTTTCTCGCGTGATCGCACCCTCCCGTATCACACGCAGCGTCTCGCCGCATACCTGTATCAGCGTGCTGGGCAAACCACCTGGCAGTGAGCCGCCATCCAACACGCCATCCACAGCCTGAACCAGGGCAGGATCCAGATCTTTCATTTCAGAAACAGCAGATACACCTGAAAAATTGGCGCTTGTCGCCACAAGAGGCTCGCCACACGAAAGGGCCAATGCCCGTGCCATGGGATGGCTGGTCACCCGAATACCTAAAGTTCCATCTGCGGCAACAAGTTCTGGAGAAACCCCTGGCCGAGCACGCAAAACCAGCGTCAACGGACCTGGCCAAAAATGCTGCGCCAAACGCTCTTCGGATGGGCCTAAAAGTGCAATACTGTGCACTTGGGCGAGATCGGCAGCAATCAGAGGCATGGGCTTATGCGGATCGCGTCCCTTGATGGCCACAATACGCAAAATCGCCTCGGGGCATGTCACACAAGCCGATAGGCCATAGAACGTTTCGGTGGGGATCACGACCACACCACCGCCCCGTAGGATTTCTGTCGCACGCATCACATCGGAAAGCATAGGGCACGGGTATCAACCTACGCTGTATCAAGCAACACAGACTATGCTAAAAGGATCTCATGCATTTTGACCCCGAAGCCCCCATCACGTCAGAAAGTCCTACCTTTGGCTTGCACGCCTCGCCCGAACAAGCGGCTGTGGTGCTGTTGCCCGTCCCCTTTGATGCCACTGCATCCTATGGTCGCCGGACCGCCTCAGGCCCTGAAACCATTCGTGTTGCAAGCCATCAACTGGATTTGTTTTGCAGGCATACCGGCAAGCCTTACGAACGCGGGATCGCAACCCTTCCCGCAAGCGCCGACATTACGCGTTGGAACAACGAAGCACGCGCGCTTGTGGATCTCGCACGCGCGGGCGATGAAAAAGCGACCAGCGCCGTTAACGCATGCAGCGAAAAGATGCGCGCGCAGGTGTATGCAACCGCTGAAGACTTTATCACCCAAGGGAAAATCTTTGGTGTTATTGGCGGCGATCATTCTGTGCCTCTTGGAAGCATTCAAGCCCATGCAGAGCATTACCCAAATCTGAGTATATTGCACATCGATGCCCATGCGGATTTGCGCAATGCCTACGAAGGATTTGCACAGTCTCATGCCTCGATCATGCACAATGTCATGACCCACACCATGGTCAAAAAAATTGTGCAGGTGGGGATCCGTGATTTTTGTGAAAGTGAATATCAAGCGATTATTCAATCAGAAGGCCGTATTGTCACGTTCTTTGACGATATGCTTGGCGATATGTCCCATTGGCACGATGTCGTGAGTGAGCTGAGCGCCAGTGTTTACGTGTCATTTGATATTGACGGACTCGATCCTGCGCTATGTCCCCATACAGGAACGCCCGTACCTGGTGGATTATCATTTCGAGCAGCACGCATGTTGCTCCGCGCGATCACCCAAAGCGGACGGCGCATTGTTGGATTTGACCTTTGTGAAGTTGCCCCCGGAGACAACGCCGACGAATGGGATGGCAACGTCGGTGCGCGTATTCTCTATGCACTGTGCGGTGAAGCATTGTTGATGGCGTAGCAATGCGCTAGTCTGGAGCAGCAGCCGCCACTGCCATCAGGGGTGAGGCGTGCGATTTCAAAATATACATTACTGGTTTCTTGCGGCACTGGCATTCACATCGGCATGCAAACAAAACACCGTTTCTCTCGAACAAACACCGTGCAACTATCACGATGACTGCACCAGTGAAGGCGTATGCCGAATGCTGGATCATATCTGCGTGCCGCGCGATCAATTTGACGATATCTCCCCGCAATTGGAAAACACCATTCGACCAGAACCTGCGATTGGACGCACGGGCACAAAATTTTCGATCACAGTCCAAGCCGATGAAGCACTCGGCATGCCACCTGAAGTCTTTTTAAGTGGCAGCAATTTGCGCGAGCCCTGGACGCTGGATACGCGTACAACCACCGCTTCACGCCACACCTATGGTTTTACATACACCACCACAGGGAACGAACCTTCGGGTGTTCCTCTTACCATCGAAGTCATTCTTGTTGATGCTTTTGGAAACAGAACACGACTTGAGGCCGGTACAATCACTGTAGACACACGTAAACCCAAGGTAACCGATCTCCATTGGGAAACAGCTCTTTCGGCTGTTTCAAGTCAAAGTACGGTTTCGTTTTCTGGAAACATCGACACCGACGCCATCGTCACATCGGCTACGCTTGTCGACCCCACAGGCCAAGTGCTCCGCGATATTTTATCGTTTGTGCATGTTGACGCAAACAAACAAATCAGCGGTCAAATTGATCTTCGCGGGATCCCACTCGCCACAACCCTGGGGCTTGTTGTCCAATTGCATCTTGCCGACGCGGCCGGCAATACAAGCGATGAGATGCTATCTCGCACGCCACCCTTGTGGATCGATGATACCCCCCCTGACCTGCTTACTGTGATCCCTTCGCGTGCAACGCGTACTGCACAAACAAATCTCACATTGTTAATTAACACCGCCCATGCCGATGAAATATTCATTGACGGAGATATTGCATCGCGTGATGCAACGCCCATGGGTGTATGGTTTCCGGCGCATTTCCCGTGGGAACAATCCTTACAATTCACAGGCAGCGATGGCCAAAAATACATTCATGTAAAAGTTCGTGATCATGCAGGCAACGTGACACAAACGGATCTTGCATTCGTCTTAGACAGACAACCTATCCCCAACGATACCACGGTGATCCTTCCCGCAGGACAACGCGCACTTAAAAGCGGCGACATATTTATACTGGACGGCCATACGGAAATAGGTGCACGCGTGGAAAACGTTGCACTTCTCAATGATACGGGCCAATTCGTTTCACAAACAAGCCTCGACCAGATCGTTCATAATGATGGGCGTTTTAAAGCAGCCATCCAAGTACCGCTTGTTCTTGGCACAAACACACTACATGCCAGGATCACCGTCACTGCACGCGACATCAGTGCAAGTTTTGAAACAAGTCCCGTGATGGTTCGTACCATGCCGCCACAACCTATTCCGGCATCCAGCATTTCCATTCAAGAGGAACTTACATCCGATGGGATCATCGCCCACGTGATGCTTGATGCTACACAAATCCCCAATTCAATAAACAACGTGGATATTATTTTACCCAGTGGTGCTCGTGTTCAGTCTCTTCGCGATCCCACAGGTTTTTCAGCAATGACGTTGCCGCGAAGCACACATTTCGCCTTTGTAGCTACCGATGACAGCTTGCAGTCAAGCATCACGCAAACCCTTGAACTGCCCGCTTTGACGTTAAGTGCTGTGCCAGCCCTTGCAGGCCCAACGTCACCACTGCGCGTACTTTTTCAAAGTTCAAAACCACTGAGAGAATTGCCTACCGCATCCTTGGCGGGTATCTCGGGTGCGATTCGTTTGGTTTCAAATAATCTGTACGAAGCCTTGTGGACAAACTTACCCACGAATATCGTCGATGGGATTGGACGCAATACGATCACAGTACAAAGTCGCGTAGGGAGTCCAACTGAAAGTAACATCACATTCCTTGCGCAATTTCGGGTTGATATTGATCACACGCCACCCGAAATAAAAATCGAAGGAATTACATTTTCGTCTAAAATGACGCCCGGTGAGATCCACAAAATTCAAGGCCAAGCTGGGTGCATTCGTGATCTCGCGGGTCCTGATATCAACAATCTCAGCACCTACCCCGTCCGTGTTGACGTACTCAACGAAGCCAATCAAACGATTGCAACAACCCACAGCCAAAGTGATGGTTCGTTTGGGCCCATCGCGTTGCCCAACATCGCGGGTTTCATTCATTTGCAAGTGATTGATACGGTTGGCAATGTGCTTTCGCCTGAGCGCACATGGTTGAACGAAGTCGTGCCGCCCGTCGATACGCAAGGCCCCACAGTACAGATTGCATTGGCGCAAGACCCATGGGATCCATCACCAGGAGTCACAGGGACAGCGCGCGATGTCGCTGGCGTCGGGCAAGTTCTTATTGCGGTTCGCGATACAAGCACGAATAAATGGTTTGGTACGGCATTTGATCAAACAGCGCAGGTTTGGAAAAAAGCAAACATGGATGAAGGCGAAGCATGGCATCGCATGCTTTCCGAGATTGTATGGCGAAACAACATTCGTTACGAAATCCAATGCCGTGCCGATGACACCCGTGGCAACAGCACGATCATCACGCATTCATTCAAGTACACAGCACGCGCACCGGCGCCCCCCACAGGCATAGCGCTCACAAAACTTGGGGATGGCCAATTATGGCTCACATGGACCCCTAACGGCCGTTCCAACACAGTCTGGATTGCGGACAACGGTGCCGACAACACCATCTGGCCAGAGTACAAAGCAACAAGCACCGATGGGATCGTGCGCATCGACACCCTCGAAGATGCAATCAATATTTGGGTGGTGGGTCGTTCGGCCGAAGGCGATGGGCATTTTGGATCACCACTTCATGTGAAACCAAGGCATTGGATAGCACTCAGCGATCCAAGCGCCGCACCTCACGCGCCTGCCATGCAGCCGGGGCCATGCGATGCCAACGTATGCAGTATTCTTGAAGCACTTCTTGGCGCGGGTGTAGATGTTCTGGGTTCCGTCTTTTGGGAAAACGCTTGGGTGGCCATCGCAAGCAATGGTGCTTTATGGTTTTCGCCTGATGATGGTGAGCATTGGTTGCAAGACACCAAGGCGCCCAACACGGCGTATGCGCTTGTGGTTGAAGATGTGCTCATTGCCGTGGATATGCAGGGTGATGTGTTTGCGTTGCGATAGTTTTATAAAGGGCGGTTCGCGAACCGCCTCTACAATAGGACCTTGATACCCAAACTCGGGAAAATATAACGAAAGCCTTCAGTGCCGGCGAGTCCACCTACTTCACGTGACAATGTGACGTTGGCAACATCCAGATAAAAATCGATATTAAAATCCCTCCAAACAAATGTTTTATCAACACGAACATCAAAACGAACAAATCCAGGTGCACGACTTGTAGAACGTCCTCGCTCGGTATCAACCGGAACACCGCTTTGGTACATGCCACGCATAGAAAAACGCCAATCGCGGGGAAGCCTTACGCCCGCAACCAAGGTCACTTGATGCCGTCTGTCGAAATCATAGGGATACCAACTATCACCCGAACTGCGTTCGCTCTTGCTCCAAGTATAGCCTACCCAGCCAAACGCACGTTTCAATCCCATGCTGCGCAATAAAACTTCAGCACCATAGGATCGTCCATGCAAAGCAGCGTTGGGTGTTGGTGGAATTTGGCTGCTACCCAACGTAACCGCAAGTCTCGGCTCATAGCCCAACGGATCCATGCGATTGTAATATCCCTGCAATTCAAACAAAAAATCACCTGGGAGCCGTGCTTCAATTCCTGCGGAGTTTTGAAAAGACTGAAGCAAACCCCGATTGAGTGCCAAAAAGTCCAAACCCGGCACTGCCACCAGCAAACGTGGGGGTTGGTGAAATGTGCCTGTGCTTGCTTTCACCGCAAGCAAGCATTGTTGCTTTCCCCACGCACAATACCACGCACGCAAACGACCATCTGCGGATACTTTCTGCGTATCCCCACTAAAATACGCATCCACACGTGCACCAGGCGTGACCCTAAGTCCTTTAAGCGGAACTAACGTGGCCTCCACAAAGGCGCCCACACTTCCAAGTCCAACTTTGGGATCGTCAATGGGCACTTCTTCAAAAAACCCACCCGAACTTGCGCCAAGCACACGTTCATCGCGACTGCTTCGTCCAAAACCTTGAATGCCTGCTTCTACGTCAATCCACGAAAGCATTTGCCACATCCATAAAATGCGTGCCTCCGTACCAAAAGACGATGTGCCCTTCCCTTGGGGATCCGATTGCGCTCGATCGAAACTGAAAATCATCTGCGATTCTTGGCGAAGACGCGGCGTGATTTCCCATGCATGTTTAAGTAACAAACGATGGAACTGAACATCGACAAAAGAGCTCACGCCAATTTTCTGACTTCGCTGAAGCTTATCGCCCGCACCAAGAAGAGAGAGCGACCAACGTTGATTGCGAAGTTCACCTTCAACACGCACTTGGTAATCGTAGTAACTGTAGCTGCTTCCCGGTTCAAATAAACGTAAAAAAACACCCGGATAGCCATAGCGACCTGATGCGGCTATTCTAACATTGCGAGGCAATTGCGTGCTGACATACAAACTGCTGCTGGTGCTATCTGCCTGCGCATCGATCAGAAGTTTTTTCTTTTCAATATCGCGGGTTTTTCCATCAATAATACCGCCGATATACCCACCGTAACGTGTCGAAAATCCGCCTGGATATACGGTTACAGAATCGATAAATCGCGGATGAACAACCGCCGGTCCTGCAAGCAAGTGGAACAGCATCGGCACACGCATGCCATCCAAAAGAAATCCCGTGCCCGCAGGACTTGAACCACGGATGGCCGGAACGGGCAAAAGCGAAAACGTGGCAGAAACCCCTGGAAGCGCTGTGACAACATGAAATGGATCTCCCATGCTTCCTGGAACATGAGACGCTTCATCATTGTCAAACGCACGAATGGCTTGTTCTGGTTCGATTTTTCGGCCTTCAACCACCGCTGAAAATTCTTGTTCCTCGGTTTTCACAGGATCAGACGCTGCAAACAGAGCAAACAACACAAAGGCCTGGATCATCGCCACACCACCATCCAGCCCGCACCCCAGCCGTAGGTTGTCCACCATTGGTCGGTACGCGATGCAAGACCGGTTGCTGAATCGATCACGTCATGCCGATCTTCACAATGCAACCATTGGAGATCAGCACTGATATAAGGCCCTGTCGCAAGCACTGAGCCCAAACGCAGCAGGTATGCAAATTCAAGCTCCCCCACCGCCCCTGTCCCGTCACAACTGTTCAGCGCTGCAGCACTGGCGTCGCGGGTGCGTCCTTGGGATAGGGCATCATCCACTGTCACATCGGGATGGTCCACATCTGCTTTCATTCCCGCGTATCCAAAACTTAAAAGCATACGCAGTGAACTGAACGGGTGATACATGATGCCTGCCGTAGCACGCCAACGATAGCCACTCAGGCCACGATGCAGCATTTGATAACGCAGTGTCGCTGCAACGCTCCACTGCTCATCCAAATGGATCGTAGGCCGCAGCATCAAACCCAAACCACCATTAAAAATCGTCGTTTTGGCTGGTCCTGCCGAACCAAAACTTTCAATGCCCATGGCCAGTTGAAATCCCGGAATACGCCATTCGTCTTGATTGGCAGGATCACCGATCTGTGTGTCGTTCACGCCTAAGAGCCACAACGTGAACAAGCAAGCATTCATCAAAAACGATATCCCAAACCACATTCGGCAATGGCATGCATGTTGTGTTTACGTTGATCATCCACGCGCAGCCAGGTCCAGCCACCGCCTGCCATGACATGCGTAAATACATGATCTCCAAAAAAGACACGGGCTCCTAAGGTTGACCATAACCAAGGTCCCACTGTGTGCCCATCGTGAATTGGTTCCGTACCGTTCCCAGTGCCTAGATCACGCACATTCTGCACTAGGCCAATCATGCCAACACCCGCCCTTGCAAACAGTGCGCCTACGCCTTTGATCCACGCAATCTCAGGTCCAATAAAAAATCGGTATTCGTCGATAGTAATATCGCTTGAGGATGCCAAGGCTGTTGCGCGGCCAAATTGAACACCTGCAACCAACGTCAGCGGGCCCACAATGCCCAAACTGCCGTTAATTCCTCCTCCGATTACAGCGCCCCCATGCAACGGGATGGGCGATCGCACACCCACGCTTGCTTCAATTCCCACAGGGCCTGGTAGGATCCCCAGGCTCCACATCGCGCAACCAAGGGCGTAGGCTAACATGCCGGCAAGTCTAACCAATCAAAGCAGGGTTGCAAAGTGTGGGTTGTTTTTGATATGGGTCGGTCTTCTAACCGATCCTTTAAGGCTGTGTTCTACACATCCTGGTTGGCCCCATCGTCTAGCGGTTAGGACGCTGGCCTCTCACGTCGGCAACACGGGTTCGAATCCCGTTGGGGTCACCACAATTTTTCCTTCGTCCATAAACGTCACGGTACCTGTACTTACATCGTACATCGCACCCACGATCCCTATGGTACCGGTTGCAAGCAGATCACTGATCGTGCTGCTTTCAGTGCGAACCACATCCATCGTGCGCAATACATTTCTTCGTGCAATTTCGTCCACATAGGTAGGAGTGATCTCCGTTGCCATGGATGAACGCGGTTCAATGCATTTTTGAATTTCATTCACCAGGACATCAATATGGGCACACCCTGTTGCCTCCAAGGCATCTTTTTGTTCGTGTTTTAATTGCGCAGCAAAACCTACTGCACCACACGCGGTATGCCCCATCACCACAATTAACTTGGCACCCGCCACCTTGCAACTGTACTCAATGCATCCGAGAACTTTCTCGCTCACAACATTGCCTGCAATGCGAACACTGAAAATATCGCCAATACCAAGATCAAAAATATGTTCCACTTGCGCTCGGCTATCAATACAACTGAAAATCACCGCCAAGGGCGACTGCCCTGGCGCTGTCGCTTCAATTTGACGCAAGAGATCACGCGTTAAACGTTCGCCGCGCAAAAAACGCTCATTGCCACGTTTAAGAAGATCAAGCACAGCATCAGGGCTTAAAGACGCTTGCAGGGCATGGGTCGCGTGATCCACAAAACGTATACGATCGGAAAGCTGTGGGTAGTTGTCTGCGAAACCTAGCATGCTCAATCGCACACCGTGGGCAGGTGCCATATTGGATTTAAAATCATAGATCAAATCCAATATATCGGGGTCGATATAATCGGTATTTCGCGCATCAAGCAAAACATGCCCGCCTCTGGGGATCTCACTCAATACCTTGTTGAGACTTGCACGATTAAAAAATCCCACTTGACTGCCAAGCTCAACGCGCAAAACATCATTGCTGATATGCCGTTCGAGAAAAGTTCGCATGGGCGTGCGGAAACTGCTCCACAAAATGAATGCAATGGCTACACCCAAACCGACCAGGACTCCCGTAAGCAGGTCGGTGAAAACAATGACAATGACCGTTGCGATAAATGGAGCAAATTGCTGACGCCCTGCAACCCACATCTGACGAAACAATGCGGGTGTTGCGAGTTTGAAACCTGTCATCAAAAGAATGGCGGCAAGTGCAGAGATTGGAATGCTATTAAGTAGTCGTGGAATAAAAAGAACCGAGATCAACAGCAGAACACCATGCACCATGGCGCTCAGTTTCGTCTTGCCACCCGCATGGATATTCACACTGCTGCGCACAATGACACTTGTCATGGGAATACCGCCGAGAAGCCCGGCAAACATATTGCCCACACCTTGGGCAATCAATTCTCGGTTGGGCGGTGAATAACGTTGCTCCGGATCAATCTTGTCAACTGCATCCAGATTAAGAAGCGTTTCAAGCGAAGCAACGATGGCAAGTGTTAACCCCGCCATGTAAATAGCGGGATTACCAAATTGAGACCAATCAGGGAACGTGAGAAGTTGAAGTGCTGCCTGAGGACTGTCGCTAACAGGCACTTGAACAAGATGTGCATTTCCAAGCACCCAACGGCTACCCAACATGCGCAACAACCAATCCAAAGCCATACCCACAGCAACAACGACGAGCGGTACGGGGATCAAGCTATTTTTCAATGGTTTGATACGCCCCCATCCAATCATAAGGGCGATGGATAAAAGCCCAATCATCGCTGCCCCAGGTTGAATATGGAAAAATGAGGCAACAAGTTCGGTGAACGAGTTTTCTCCATCAGGCTGGACGAAAGCCATCTCGCCTTCCACGTCGGTGTCATGGCCTAGCACATGGGGAATTTGCTTGAGCACTAAAATAACACCGATGGCCGCAAGAAGACCTTTGATTACGCTTGACGGAAAAAAACTGGCGATAAAACCGGCACGTGCAATACCAAGTCCTACTTGTACAATTCCGCCAATCACAACAGCCATCAAAAACGCAGAAAATGAACCGAGCGCCGCGATTTGCGATGCGACCACCGCTGTTAAACCCGCAGCAGGACCGGACACGCTTATATGGGAACCGCTGAGCGCACCCACCAAGATCCCACCAAGAACCCCCGCGATGAGTCCTGATGCCAATGGCGCATCGGAGGCAAGGGCAATACCCAAACACAGAGGAAGGGCGACCACATACACGACAAGACCAGCCATCAAATCATGGCCGAAAGTTTTAGGACTGAATTTTATCACTACAAAACGCTCCTTCAGGGGAATCAATGAGCAATACAAAAAAAATATTTCAAAGTAACAGGTCAGTGATATCATTATCGTCAGGATGTCACTAAAAATCGTTCTCACCGGTGGCCCAGGTGTGGGCAAAACAAGCATTGTCGATGAACTTCATCAACGTGGATTTGATGTTCGGCCCGAAGTGTTCACGGAAATATTTTCAGAAGCCGTACAAAGAGATGATTTCGAGCAATTGTTTTTAGAGCCAGACCTTTTGCTTCATGAACTCACCGCGCGTCAAAAAGCACGGGAGGATGAACCAAGCCAAAGCGAATTACTATTTTTAGATCGCAGCATGATTGATATTCTTGGTTTTGCGCATATGGAAAACTTAACCATGCCCCCCCAAGATCTCACCACGGCCCTGCAAGCACATTACGATATTGCCTGTGTCATTGAACCGATGGCCAGGCGCTATTATGTCCAAAACGAAATTAGAAAACAGGATTGCAATGAAGCCTTGCGACATCACGCCGCCGTGGTCGCAAACTATAAAAAGTGTTTTGAGGGCAACGGAACGCATCCACTACAAAAACTGATTTCAATTCCGGCGTTTCATTCCAATCGCGCGCCTATGTCGATCGTGGAGAGAACGGACTATCTCCTGGAACAAATAGGCCAGCGTCGTTAAGCGTGATGAGGTCCATGCGCTGCATGATCTTCTAAAGCCTTATGATTTTTCAGTGCGAAACTTGGACGAAGACTAAACTCTGTCGCGTACAAAGGCGCGCCATGGTCTGCGTTTGGAAAACCCGCACCTAAAATTTGGTTGACCCATGAAGTCATCGGTCCCTTCGTGGATTTGGTTGATTCTTCCCGAAGGGTATCGAGCAATATTTCTTGGGTGAATGGCGAAATTTTAGCATCGTTACCCAACTGTGCTTCTTTGCGTTTTCGTCGTGCTTTGGCTGCAAAGTGGACCAATCCACAGATACAACCTGCGCCAAGAATAACCGCAGCACCAATGCCTGTGGCCATAGCTGCCGCCACTGCACCGATGGCCACCGCAGAACCCACCGCAATCGCGATGCTCGCAACTGTTCCTGCGGCTGCAGAGGCAGTGGCCACACCAAGACCTACGGAAAGAAGTGATTTGGTGGTCAAGCTCCATTCACTGTCCATGCGTGTTAGTCTAAGCGATGCGGTACGCGCGCTCAGAAGATCGATCAGCAGATCTTTTTGTTCTTTATCCAACGTGGGATCCGCGAGAATGTTTTTTCTGATGCCATCCAGTGCATGCAGACTCACATCGCATGCCTTGGCATCGACATAATGCTGCTTGGCCAAAATGCCCATTTTGACAGCCGCCACGCCTGCTGCTGCACCACCTAAAAGAGGTGCCACGGGTCCAGCTGCTGCACTTCCCGCAGCCACCGCAACAAAATGTGCAACACCGCCGGCCGTCGCCAATGCGCCTTTGGCCACAGTGACTTTGCCCGCCTGAAGATGATGCTCTGCATCGTGATGGACGTTGTGCAACGCTGCATTCAAATAGGTAAGAATATGATGGGCCGTCGCGTAGTTCGCTATGTCGTGTTGTAGCAGTTTTTGTTTTTCGTCGCTCGTCCAACTTGGATCCCCTGTAAATGCACTTAGCAATTTCCCAAAATCAACCGCCTTCTCTTCCACATTGTAGAACGGATTGATCATCTCTTTTTGAAGTTCTTTGTGCACACGCCGCATGGCTGCGATACTTTTAAGTGAACGTTTCCCCTGGTGCATCATCACGATGCCCGCACCCAAAGCAATGGTACCAAATCCTATGGCAAGACCACCCGCCACATTGCCGATAGTTTCTATCGTATGCTCGGTTCCTGTGTCGGCGTGCACCTCGGTTGCATGGGGGGCTTCAACAGAGTGCAATGCAGGTGTCGGATTTGCTGTCGCATGCGCGCCTTCGGCTGCATGCCGCAAATGCGTCATTTCGGCACTGTCCCCAATGGATAGAAGTACTTTATCGACGTTCTTTCCTGCGACGGCCAAATTTTGAGATTGAAAAAACGCATGCAAACGATCGCCTATTCGCTTGCGCCAACCCGATTTTGTTTGGGTGTCGATGCATTGTGTTTGCACGGTACGTTGCAACGCTGTGGGTGGAGACACCTGATGGGTTGCCGTGAGGGTGGTCGCTGTATGGGTGCTGGGCGCAAATGCAGTGTGGATTGTGGTACTGGGGGTCGTCACATGATGATCACCGCCCGTGAGATGATCGAACAAATGTTCTTGCTGTACGGAAATCGTGCGCGTTGGAATATTTTGAATCGCCGCATGCGGCTGGGTCTTGGTGTGTTCGGAGATAAGTTGCGCCAAATAGGCGACAGCTTTGGGGCTCATGGGTTGCGCGGGATGCGCTTTGTTCCATTCACCGGCCATGTGTCTTGCCACATCATGGGGTGATCGTCCCACATGCGATTCGTTGATATTGAACGTAATGTGAGGCAAAACGCCCGGTGTCGTATGAATCGTGCTCATGCTCTTGGAACTATAACCCGATTTGTCAGATTTTCTCGAAATTACGTATGTGCATGCTGGGATAGGGCCTGCGCAAACGTCACAGTCCCTTGGGCAACTTGGCCCAGTGTCCCAGAAAAAGTATCCAAGTACAGCTCCATCATGGCCAGGATATCTTCGACCGCATCATGGCCAGGAAGCGCGCCGTAACAGGGGTGGACCACCTGTAGGTATATCGCGAGATCTTTCTCACTGAGTCCAAAACCTGGCCATTCCAACGTTTTATTGATGGCCAAAATCAAACGTGCGACCTCCCCAAGGCATGCCGGTTTGATGGCAATACCAAGGACGCTCACACATTGCAGGTAGTGGGTAACATGCCCTGGTGTAGGGGCCTCGCCCCCATCGTCAATGGGAATATGCTGAAGCTGAACGATACGCGGCGTAAGGTCCTCAGAGGGGTCCAGTGCGACCACAATTTGTTCATAGGCCAAATCAAGCGACCCAGCCTGTGCCGGTGTTGCAGGAAAATGGCGTTTGGCAAGCGCCATTTGTAAGTCAGCAAGAGGTTTTGAAATAGACATGCAATACGCCTCGGTGAGCATCTACAATAACAAATTGGGACACCCATTTCCAATTTCACCAAATTCATGTTTCATGTGTAGGGGCGATTCGTGAATCGCCCTAAAAGCTTGAATCAAGCATCGCAAGGGCGGTTCGCGAACCGCCCCTACCTCATGATCGTAATGCAGCATAACACAGAGTATCCACGCGAGACCCATCTTCTTTACGCCTATGACCTCGCAAACGCCCTTCAAGCTGCATACCACATTTTTCCGCTACACGTGCGCTTGCTATGTTGTCTGCATCACAGCGCCACGTAAGACGCTCCCATGGCCATGCCGTAAAACCCCAATTGAGCATCGCAGAGAGAACCCGCGTTCCCATGCCTTGGTGTGCAAATTCCGCTCGGATCCACAAACCTATCTCAGCCGAACGCGTTTCCAGAGGACCTTCACGCAAGTGAAATCCGGTACCACCCCACTGCGTAGTTTCATCGGGAGAAAAAATACCCAGCATGAAATCTTCGGTGCGTGAATAATTCGCCATCGCTTTGGCAATCACGCTTTGCGATTCTCCAATCGTCTGCGTATGTTTGGCCCATGGCATGAATTGTTTTAAATGGTCGTAGGATATGGTTACCGATTCTGACAACAGTGATTCATCTCCGCACATATATGCGCGAATAACAAAGTCATCGCCCACACAACACGTGGGTGCATGCAACATCATGTCGTTCATGTTTCTCACATCATCCGCGCGCCATTGGGCACACCACCCTCTTCCACAGAAGCCAATACAATCGCACCGTTTGCATCTGCAAATCCAAGCGTCAATACTTCCGATTTAAATCCTGCGATGCGCATGGGAGGGAAATTTACGACAGCAAGCACACGACGGCCCAGCAATGATTCAGGGCTATAATGCACTGTGATTTGCGCCGACGATTGTTTTACACCCAGTTCTTCGCCAAAATCGATGCGCAGTTGAAATGCTGGTTTCCGCGCCTCGGGGAATGGCTTTGCCTCAAGCACGGTGCCTACCCGAATGTCAATTTTATCAAATTCATCGCGTGTGATCAGCATCAAGATCTCCCCATTTTTTCCGTTCCCCAAGCATTCACACATTTAGGAGAAGACCCAAATTTCATTGATTACTTTTGACGTAGGTGCTTTTAATTCACCAATGCCAGCGCTTCAAGTTGTTCTACTCTTTCAGGGGCATACCGGCGCGCAAATGGTATCAATGATTTCGCGATCGGTCCAATTGTTTCTTGGTCCCCACTATCCAATTTCATGAAATATGTGACAAACGTTTTAGAAAGCATATCAAGCAACGATTTCATTTCTGGATCGGATTCCCATGCACTTTTTTCTTCGGGAAAAACATGTTCTAAAAAGGTATTGGCTCCTGAATATGAAGAAAATGCGAATTTTAAAACGACAGACAATGCATATTCACGTTGCCTCTCGAAAGCTGTTTTTTCGAACAAGCACCGAGTAACAACATTCATGTCATCAAGTGTTTCCGCAAAGACATCATCGTCTTGTTCAACCCCTAAGGATAAAATGCGAGAGAGAATAGAAAACCTTGCATCTGCAATCTCAATAGGGTTTCTAAAAACATTTGGATTACGGCACATAGCACGCCACAAACGCTCACTTTCAGGATCCTCTTTCCATCCAGACTCATAATCGTTCAGATCGTATCTCAAAAGACGGAATGCGTGTTCATCCACAACACGCGCACACACATTCATGGCAAGAGAAAAGCAAGGAAAACGCAGTTCAGGAACATCATTAAGGAAACGAAAGAGGTCATGTATGTTGCGTCCATCATCCATGTTCCCATTGGCATAACGCTTTATAAAAACACCTACGATTGACGTTAAGAATCCTCTCCCATGTGGATCCTCACGAAGCACATGTAATTTTTCTACGATATCATGCAAGGATTTTTGTGTTTGATCGCTGGGTGCAGTTTCAAGCCATGCAAGCCACGCAATACGCTGTTCCTGCACCAGACGGTCCATCCCATCAGGACTTCCTTGAGAAAGAGACAAAAGAAGAGGCGGCGTATCTTTGGTCAATTCGAACTGCGTTTTGGAAAACCATTGAAATATTTCGGTTCTCTCTGCATCGGTGGCAGCCAAATGCAAACAAAGTTCAAGCGACGTTCGTAATATCCATGAATTTTTTGTCGCATTCCTTTGCAGTAGCGCGACAAGTTCAGTCCGTAATTCAGGATATTTTTTTACTGCCTCGACAGCCCCAAGTCCGACACCTAACAACGATGGATTTTCCTCAAAGCGTCTTATCCATAAACATGCTCTTTCTTTTGACACTGCATCAAGTTGACCTAGCGCTATCCACAATGCATTTGGATAACTTTTTTTAAAATCCAATTCTCCCCAAACAGCATCAGCAACCTCGGCCTTGTCTTCTTGCCGCGTATGTATCGCGGCATGAAGCACCATTGATAAATCACATGCTTGCTGATGCACTAAAACTGTGTGGGTGGGGCGTAGCCCAAATAACGAGGGTTTAATGCACAGCCATGCGGCTCTCCAAATCGTCGTCATCTTTTGTTCATCAAAAGGAGGGACACAAAGACGCAATGCTTCTTGCGTTGACATGCCATGACGACAAGCCAACGTGAGAAGATCTTCGGCTGCACGCCATTGTGGATGATCCTCATGCGTTCTGCATGTGAGCATCGCATTGGCAAGCGGAAGGGTCACATCGGATATCGCTGTCACTGCTTGCGCAAATCGAAACCACTCTCGTCGAAATTCAGGATCAATCAGTAGAGGTGCGATCCTAGATTGCGCCTTCGTATCGCCATTTATGGCATTAATCCCCATTTCGAGTGCGCCAGAAACTCTGGAAAATCCATTTCTTGATGCAAATCCTATCAAATCACTCACAAACATCGCTTTGTGCATTGGCATCTCATGCAACCACGGTGCATTGGGATTGCAGACCAATGTTTCAACGGGCGTATGGTCGCCCGTACAAAAGACAAGATCAGCCGACTGTAAACATGCCACCATCTCCGTGTGCGGCATCGATGATGCTCGCACAATATGTACCGAAGTTGGGTGCTCTTCAATCAATGATTCATCGAGACCGTCAGGATGCTCAATCACCGCAAACGCTGCGGGGATCGGCACTGTTGCTTTCAATTGAACAAGTGCCACCACTGGTTTTGTTTTTGCAACTTCGATGAGCGTTTGCAAAGAACCCCCATACGCTTTTCCTGGATAGACCATAGCCACCAGGGTGCCTGCATCACGCAAACGCTGACGTAAACCGGGTGCTGCGGAGCGTGAAAGCTTGACACCCATTTCACTATCGGACTCCATAGGTGATATTTTTGGAACATCCAAAAACCAACCTCCGTAACCACTGTCTGCCCCCAATAACAAAGCTTGGCCATGCGCCTCGCGTGGGCTCTCAGAATAATGTGCCAACGATGTATATTCCACGAGATGCAAAACATGCTTTGCCGCAAGTCGCGGTTTAGATTTTACCAAGGGCGCAACAATCAACACATCGGCGTTGGCGTGTTTTTCGAAATCAAGGCGTTCAACGGTATAACCAAATTTCTTTGCAGCTTCAATGACATCAGCATCCCCCACAAAAACAACGTTTGAACCTGCAGGAAGAATATCTTCTAGTTTATCCTTAAGCTTTTTTCCAAATGCAATATCCCCAGAACCACCTTGCATCTCCAACTGCACCACCACACGCGGTGGCCTTGCGTCTGCAAGTGCATTCGCACGCAGTTGATAAAACTTGGTTTCAATGGGATGGGCTTTTTCCCATACAGCCCAACGCGGATCGCTCAATGGCGGCAATGGATTGACTGACGACTGAGACGGCGCAGGAGGAGCAATAGGCCGCTGCATCTCTATGCTATGCGATGCAACCCCATGCAACACGAAGGAATCCAATGGACCTTCTGTTATGGGTTTTTCTACCTGGACATCATGACGTTGTCCTATAGGCGACGCAGATCCAGGTCTGATACTATCCGGCATATTTTGATTATATCAAAAAGATCTGCCTTATCCTCGCAATTTAGCCACCCAAGGCACCAGGGCAATCGTTGCGATAATACGCAGAGGTTGGGTCAATTTCGTGGCGATATAGGCTGCAGCCCACGTACCAAGACCACCCGCCATGCTTTCAACCTGAAAACCAAACTGGATCGCCATGGCAAAACCAAACAAAACGATAAAAAAAAGACCTAGATAGATACCCACGGCCAAAGGTCCGTATTTTTCAATCATTGCGCGCATGCATCGCTCTATATCATCCTTACAACATCTGGCATATTCCCGGCCATGGCAAAAACCCCCTCCAACATGCCACCTTTGGGCCTTGTGGCACCTGATTTTTCCCTCCCCACGCCCGATGGAACGCTTGTCGCCCGCGATGATTTTAAAGGGAAAAAAGGCCTTCTTGTTATTTTTATGTGCAACCACTGTCCGTTCGTGGCGCATTTAGAAAAGGCCCTCGCGGCATTTACGCGTAATTGCATGGAACGTGGTTTAGGTGTGGTAGGTATCAACGCCAACGACATCGCCCTCTACCCCGAAGATTCACCGCGAAAAATGGCAGAGAAAATCATCTCGGCAGGATATCCATTCCCCTATGTGTTCGATGCAACGCAAAATGTTGCACGCGCCTACAAAGCCGCATGCACACCCGATTTCTTTTTATTCGATGCGGATTTTAAATTGGTCTATCGCGGACGCTTCGACGACAGCACCCCCGGTAATCACAAGCCCATCACGGGAAGCGATCTTCACGCAGCGGTCGAAACACTCTTGACCCATACGCCCAATGCGCGAGAACAATTCCCCAGTATTGGCTGCAATATTAAATGGAAATTATAAGCGGGCAGGATGCCCGCGTTCCAAGGATTCAATGATGAGCAATATGCATCCAGGCACATCCGCATTTCGCAATGTCCCACGCACCGGCGTAATTTATGTGATGACCCAAGCCGCCGCCCATGGTTATCGCGGAAGCAACGCCGATTGGTGCAATCTGGGTCAAGGTCAACCCGAAGCGGGTGAACTTCCCGGCGCTCCGCCACGTATCACACACATTGACGTTGCCCCCGAAGACAACGAATACGCGCCCGTGCCAGGTCTTTTAGAACTTCGCCAAGCCGTGGCCGATTTGTACAACCGTACCTATCGCGTAGGAAAAGTATCCCAATACACCGCCAAGAATGTTGCGATTTCTGGGGGTGGACGCACGGGTCTTACACGTGTGGTTGCAGCCCTTGGACATATCAACTTGGGCCACTTCTTGCCCGATTACACAGCCTACGAAGAACTTCTCGATATTTTTCGATCGTTTAATCCCATTCCAATTTTGCTTGATGGCGCACGCGGCTATGCATTTACACAAGAAGAGCTGCGACGCGAAGTGATGGGCCGTGGACTTGGTGCATTGCTCTTATCCAATCCCTGCAATCCCACCGGCAAAGTAATTTACGGCGACGAATTGCAAGGCTGGGTCGATATATGCAGGGAGCTTGGCACCGCACTTATTGTCGATGAATTTTACAGTCGTTACATTTGGAATGGGGAAGGCCCCGTAAGTGCTGCTGCCCATGTCGATGACGTGGATCACGATCCTGTGCTCATCATCGATGGTCTTACCAAAAACTGGCGATATCCCGGTTGGCGCGTGTCGTGGACCGTGGGTCCCCAGTCGCTCATCGATGGCATTGCAAGCGCTGGATCATTTTTGGATGGCGGCGCATCACGTCCCTTGCAACGCGCGGCCTTGGCACTTTTTTCCGACGATATCGTCAATGCCGAAACAGCCACCATTCAATCCGTGTTCGGTGCCAAACGACGTTTGCTCATGGAACGCCTCACATCCATGGGCATCACCATGGATGTTGAACCGAACGGATCGTTTTATGTCTGGGGCAATTTATCCAATCTCCCACCCACGTTGCGCGATGGACGTGCGTTTTTTGAAGAAGCATTAAAACACCGTGTGATTGTGGTGCCCGGTGAATTTTTTGACGTGAATCCCGGACATCGCCGTCCTGGCGCTGCCTCGCGATTTAAAAATTATGCCCGCTTTTCGTTTGGACCTGAACATGCCAGTTTAGAGGCGGGGATGGCGCGGCTTGAGCGCATGATTGCGAACGCGCGCTAAACGTTTACGCGAAACAATCATAACACCCAATCCCAAGAGTAACAGTATCGAAGACATGGATCCGCCAGCACCTTGATGGCATCCACTGCACCCTTCGGCGCTGCCCAGCTCGTCATCGCCGAAAGAGATCGTGGTACGATTAGAACCGCCAGCATCCGTCACATGCGTTGCCCCTTCGTCCGGTGTTTCTACGGGTACATTACTTCCGCATTGGGCATTGCATCCGCTGGTTCCATCACAGGCTTCTCCTGCATCAGGAAAGCCATCGCCACAACACTGGGTACTTTTGATCACAAAACCCGTATTGTCGTTTTTAAGCAACGCCAATTGGGCAGCCCAAGCCTTGATCCACCCGGCGAAACTTCCCACACGCGTATGCACAGAACCAAGCGTGCAATATCCCGCATAATCGGCCGCAAACGATACAAGACCGGCAACACGATCAGTACTCGCGCGCGACGTACTGCACGCACCAGGAAAAACAGGCCCACCCGAATCGCCTTCGCAGTTGGATGCCAGCCCAAGCGAACGACCGCCACGCACCCAAAGCTGTGTGCCACCAAAAGCAGCGATATCTACACTGCCGTATTTGGCTGTCCCTGTTGCATTGGCGTAACCCAGATTTAAAAGATTGTGTGGATCGGGGCTTGTACCGCCGTAGCCCATGATGCAGCCCTCTATAATCGGACGTGGCGCTGTTTCAGCGGTGGTTTGCATCGCTGCCGATTCACACAGGCTCTCGATGGCTACAGGTGCTGCCAAATTTGAAGCAACAGCCTCAGCCAATACCAACAAAGATATATCGTAACCCGTTGTATTATCAGTAACACCGGATACACGATCTTCAGCCCAAAAAAATGGAATAGATACACCATAGGTGCCTGCCAATTTATCACGCATGATATAAAGATCGGCAAGAACGCTTAACGATGCATTTGCAGTCACTGCTGCATCTACTTTTTTTGCAAATTCTCCAGAAATGCACACGGCTTCGTCAAAGGTTTTTCCACCCACCGGATTAGGGTAAGTATTTCCATCGGCAATACCGTTGTTGTTTTTATCACACGTTGCCTTGATCTGGTCGCAAACGGTTTTCGCAGTCCCTGTACATGCATCGGTATACTTTCCAAGTATTTGTTCATCCTCTGATGTCGTTCCACCAAGCCATTGATTGTACCCTACCCCATAGTTATCCGTTGACATCCATCGGTCGGGTTCGATCACACCCATCACTGCATAAGGCACAGAATCACCTCGTACGAACACCTGAATATCCGTGGAATGAAACACATTCTTCGAGGATCTGGTGCAGTGGCCAGCAGTTAAAACAATGCGTGGTGCGATCAATGTTCCTGTGCATAAACTGGCCGATGTCGCACTGACGGGAATGAGGACTTTGACCACTTCGGTGCGCTGTGTATTAGTAAGCACCTGTGGAATGTTACGGTTGGCATCCACAATGGGATCCGATGTGTTGGGCGCATCAAGCACGGCCTCCGTTTGAACATCGTCACCGCATGCTGCAAGTGCCAAGATACCCAAGAAAAGCCATCTCATGCCATTCTCCTACGACGAAGCGTCCACAATACCAGCGGCCAGAGGATCACACCTGCATCAAACATCGTACATCCTGGAATACGTTCTGGGCACAACGACTCTTCATACGTGTTTGCACATCGCACTTGGCATGTCCCTGAACCAAGCACGCGATCCATTGTACACACATCACCATCATCGCATGACGTCGGACAGTTGCCATCACACAATTCATCCCTCTGTATAGTGTTATCACCGCACCGTGCGATTTCACATGTGTTAGTGCATGAGTCCAAATTGTCCACATTGCCATCGTCGCAGGTCTCTGGTGATTCGATCACACCATTCCCGCAACATGACACCATCTCAGGAGGTGCAAGATGCCACGCGTTCATCTCTGCAGAAATCCAAGAGAGATACGATGACACACGTGTCGCCACTGTGCCGTTCATGCACAATCCAAAATGCTCAGCACTCGACGACGCAATACCGATCACCAGCGGTGTTGTTGCGTGATACGCAAGAATGGATGCACCCGAATCCCCTGCGCACAATGCAGGTGTTCCGTAAAAACGCCCTGCCTGGACCCACAAGAGAGCATCCGATTTATCAGCGATCACGCCTTGCATTTTGCGCTGTCCAAATTGTTCTTCAGTATGATTCAATCCGTCAAGAGGATGCAGGACATCCATCACCGTGCTTCCATACCCATACGCTTCGACCTGGGTTCCATGTCCGAGAACGTCATCCCAACAAATATTGGGCAAAACCATGGGTGCGATCGAAACAGCTTCAGGCAAAAGCAGAAGACCAATGTCATGCCCTATCGCCGCATCGGTATTGCTCCAACTGTCCAATCGAATGGCCAATCCCAAAAGGCTGTTGCGTGCTTTAAGGTGAGCATTTGCATCTTGGGCAATGCATGCCGCTGAAGCACCAGGACATGCCTCAAGAACTTGTTCTGGAGCAAGACTCTTTGCAAACAATGTCATGGCACACAACAATTCATCGTTGCCACGAATACTGTCATCGCATGCTTGATTATCATCACTGTTGCTATGCATCGTGCATGATGGTGTTTGCCTGTCGCATTCACTTCGTAACTGTTCACATAGCGCAACAATGCGCGCGGGCTTGTCTTCTCCATCACACGCAAGTCGTATGGATCCATCCGCCTCGCCATCATAAATCGACAGTTTCGCGGTACGATTGACCCAAGATCCATGGACCACAACACTGTTGGGATCGGTGACCAAAATATTTTGGAACTTGGTAGAGGACGTGGGGATGCGCACCGTCAAACGCCACGGCCCTTGGTCGCTCACACTGCGTAAGCAATGAGCCGCAGTGAGAACGATCCTCGGCGCAATCAGTGTGCCACTGCATGTGGTGGCATTGGGATCATTCTCTATTTTTTCACGTACAATTTGCACAAAAGATTGGTGCGTTTCAGGTTCTAATTCTACAGGCGCATCGATTATCGCGTCCGATAAATCAATTGGCTGTTTGTCGTTCAAGGATGGAACGGATCTATTCTGGCCGCATCCCCCAAAAACACCGAAAACGCATACGAAAAAGATGAAACGACACACACCCTTATTATGCGCTATCTACGTAACCAATACTTAGAAAGTTACAACAAAGCGCACAAACACCCACATCAAATCACGTCTCACTCGCCATTCTTGGTATTCCTGGCACCGGTTGCGTACGAGGCGTATCGCCTCCCACAGACTGACTTCGGGTACGTCGTCCCTTGGGTTCCTGCGACGTGATGGGTTTGAAAAGTGAGGCACTTGTACGAAGACCTTCGCGCTCCAATGCGTCCAGCGACAGTGCATGGGTATTGTGGAGTACAACACCGGCACGCATTGCTATCGTCATCTCCTCTTCCGAGGTCAACAGCGTGGCAGCCTGTTGCGCAGACGGCATATCCCGCAAAGCCCCCCATAACTCCTCCAACGTCGAGACGCACACCACATCCCGCGTACCATCCGCAAGCGTACGACCCACGACCATGCGTCCATGCCCTTCTTCAAAGAATACAGCCAATGCGGGAAGCCACAACCCGCATGGGTCTTCTTTCATGCGAACAGCATCTTGGGTTCCAATAAACAAAACATGTGGTTTAGGCGCCACTTTGCCTGCACGCGTGCAAGGGATCATGCTCCCATCAATACTTATTTTGAGTTCATCACCGTAGGGGTCCATCACCGAACGCGCCTGCACCGTTTGCTTGAACAAGCATTCACTTGCCATCCAGCGCTGTCTACGTTTTGGATCGTCTTTCTCTCTTACTTGAACAGACGCCAAAGATTGAGTCGTGACAGAACGCACGTCAACATGCAACGTGGGCGCATCCTCTTTGTGAGGCAAAGGCTGATGCTCACGCAACGCGCGCGGATCCTCACGCGCTGGCACGATCTCAGTGGCATGCAAGATCGATGGCGTTGGGTCATAAATCTGACCCATGTATTCAAGCCATGCATGCCCGTCCGATGTTAATTTATCGCCTGACAACAAATGCCCATTGACCTTTAAGACATCCGGTCGCCCTGCATAATAAAGCAAACATATCGCGAGCTCTTGCGCTGCTGCACAATTGCCCGAACCTGTTTCAAGCATTCCTATGCCTGTTGTTGCGCCGCCTTGATGGGACCATCGATATTGAAAATTGTCATGGATCCATGCACAAACGTGTTTGATGAGCGCATCGTGGGTTTCCCATATTCGCCCCTGCATATCACGAATAAATTGACTCACGAGGTCACTTCGACCTTGTGATAATTCGCTCCACACAATTTCTCCATTATGCACCGCTGTGCCAGGATAATAATAAGGTGGGGCAGCAGACTGACCTTTCAGTAATCGGTACGAGAGATATGCACCAGGCGGAAGGTCATCTGGTACATCAACACCATAGCAACTTGAATGTACCGTTGGCACGACAGAAGAGCTCAAAGGCGCATCCACATGCGATTGGTCAGGCAACACCCAAATACAATCGCTAACACACACACCGTATGGAACACGTAACGAAAGCATCGTTTCACCGGGTAGAGGACTCAGGGTATGCGCGTCTATCTCTTCACACCGATCATCATCATAAGGCACAGCCACAGGATAAGGATGACAATGACCATCCAACGTTTGAACAAATCCCGGACAATACATCGTTTCTGTTGCGCTTCGCAGTCCAACATCCAACGGGCGCTTCTTGGGTGCCATGATATCCAACGATGGTGCTGGAAGTGTCTGTGACGTATCCTGCTGTTGCGGGACAATTATCACCCGAGGCAATGCAGAGGCTGATGTATTGGGCGATGGTTTAGGTGGCAACGCAATTTGTGCCAATGGATTGACACGCGCTTGAAGCGCATCAATTTCACGCTGAGACATCAACACGTACGGATCAAACACAGATGTTGGATTTTTAATCATTTCATAAGCGCAAGCAAACACCTCTCGAAGATAATAGCCAAACGCTTTGCATGACGAAGTAGAACGTGACAAAATATCCGTTTTTGTCCACATTGAAGCACGATATACAAACATATCATAAGCATCATGTTCAGGATCTTTTTGATTATCTTGGGCCAAAAAATCCAACAAATGAAATATTTTTTCATTAGGCATCATTGCCTCGTCCGAACACATGCCTTCTAACCAAAAACGAAAAATAAGCAATGACTCATCGTTATAAAGGTCCAAAAGCCCCAAACGCGTCGCCATACAGAGAGACTCACTGTTGACTTCAGCCAATGAAATAAACAAAACACCATTTTCGATATGAGAAGATAACGACTGTTCCACAAAACGTACAGGGATCCCCGCCAACATTTCTAAATGCTGTATCGTATCGGCATCACTTTTATTTTGAGACGGACGTACGTTGGTGCTTCTATGTGTTTGAATTACCGCATCGGTATAAGCCTGCAAATGTTGGATCTCTGATGCACCATCGTCATCGGCCACCGTTTGCAGCATTTGGCGATATGTCATTTGCAGCATGGAGCCTGCATCGCTCAACTTTGAATTGGTTGTTTTAGACCAAGTGCAAGAATGAGAAGCTTCATCTCTACGACTCCATCCAACAGCAACCACGAGAGATTCGCAATCATTCTCTGAAGACAATTGCACACGCACCGTACGACTTGCAGCAGCGGCATTGCGATCACTGCGACCCCCATGAAGCCCTGCTGGATTATCCAAGGTAACCAATACAGGCAATCTTTCATCGCGACGTTCCACACTATAAAGCGCACCATGAAGCATCGCAGGATCGACCGTATTCATTTCTGAAGCAAGCACCACATCATGACGACGCATTTTATCTTTTGCATCGTCTAAAGGCATATTTCCGCCACCTTCAACTTGCGCCCAATCAAGAGACAAACATTCGCATGCCCAACGAGACATCACGTCCTTGCCTATACCTGGCGGACCTTCAATGGAGAGTGATGAAGGTGTTCCATAAATTGCAGGGTTTAAGGGTCGTTGCTGTGCCTGCTGAATAACCCAAAGATGGTTTACAATACGTTCTGCCTCATCACTACGACCTGAAAACTTTTGATAAGCGTGGTGCCCATCGGCAACATTGGCTTGCGCGATGGGCCTAATCAGGGAATAAAACGCACCACCCAAAAGAGGTTTTATTGATTCACGAATAGAACGGCTAAAACCATCGAAGTACACCTGAAAGATGATCTCCACCAATAAATAATGAAATGCGTCTCGTCGCCACCTCTGGTCCACAACAGCATCCAATCGTCGAAAAACTTCTTGCAACAATCGAGGTGTGACACGTCCAGTACGATCAAGTGAACATGCGATACGATGCGCCGCAAGCAGCGTATGTGTCATGGACATAATAACCGATTGACTACCAGATAATTTATTATCTTTCAGATATGATTCATGAACCCATTGCGGTCCCAATGCACGAACATGCGCGAGCGCAGGCTCTATAAATCGTTCTTTTAAATCATCGCTATACAGTACTTCTGGAAACCGTACCAAAGGGATCCCATCAGGAAGAGGAACCCGATCATCGTGCAAGCCATTCCCTGCAATCACAAGCTTGCATCCCGCCGGTGGCATGGGAAGAACACCACGCAAGTCAAGCAAATCGGCTTCATCAAGAACAACAAGCGTAGTGCCTTGATCATATGCTTTTTGCACATCACGGGCCAACGCAGTGGCATGGGAATAACTCCCCACATTCAACTGCGTATGATGAGGATAAGTCTGTTTCAATAAACCAAGTGCTCGACTTTTCCCTGAACACGGAGGACCAATGAGCGCACAAACAACATTTTTATCCAATGCACGAACAACAGCATTGCATTGGTCCTGATAACAATCACGCTTCTCAAAAGTAGGTAAACTTGTCGTCTTGCGTTCTTCTGTAGATAAACCAACGCCATCCGCAATCCATATGGCCACGTGAAATGGATCGCTTCCAGGACGAGATGCTTCGCGGAGAAATTTAAAGATAAGGCATCCCAACGCCTTGTTGGGTTCGCCAGGAAATCTCGCCATCGCGACATCGTATTCTTTGCGCGATACAGCATTCGCAATCCGATACGTGTAACGCATAAGTTCCAACGGCGAACGTAGATCATCGATCACACGCAAAATATCGGTTGGGTCTATCTGCTGAGTTTGATTGGGATCGCTCACATGATAAAGAAGTTCCGCATATGCTTCGCTTCGATCACCAAATTCACCACTCAGGGTGCTTACAATTGCATTTTTCATCCATGAAGGATCATTCACATCGCGATGGGCCAATAGGCGTTCCATGGTCGCAGCATCAAAGCGACGACCTCTGGCCAATGTTTCGGGATCACTTTGCAATGCTTTGTGGATCTGTTCAGATAAGACGATAAGCTGTTTGTAATCCGGATCCTTTTCAGAAATGCCATGCATCCGTAAAACTTCAGTGGCAATCGCCTTCGGTGTATAAATCGTAGGGTCTGTATATACATCACATGCAGGCAACGCAGACAATAACAAGGGATCATTGGATACAACAATCACACGCGCCTTAGAAAATGTTTCAATACGACCCCAAATAAGACCGCATGGAGGATCAAGCAACAATGAGCCCAAACCTTGGGCAAGTTCCCGCGCATGATCCATGCGTAAAATAATATCCCCACCCCTTCGCAAGGCTTCCAAAAGTGGCGTGTCGAAAAGAACAGGTTGTCCATCGACATTTCTCCCCGCAGATTGCAGCAGCGCCCCCACACTGGTGTCCGACGCAATGCCCACGCATTGTGCTATCGGCAATGCATCAAGCAAATGACATGCAGCGAGGGCTGGCTCTGAACTCACAATGACACACGACTTTGTCGGACGAAATTCCGGCGTTAGCGGCTTTCTTTCGCCTTCTTGCACACGAGAAACTTCCATTGCCCATGCAGGCACTGGCACCCCCTCCACAGCATCAGGAGGCCAACAGGCATTGGGTGCACTTGCCAACATCTGCCACGAGGCATCCGATAAAGGGCCAATCACCCGTACCCGGGGTGCAGGTCTTTGCAGATCGGCAAGTGGTCCCAAACATGATTGGCCCAGCTTACCTGTCCCTCGTGCAAATGCGGACGAAATATTGCTTTCATCCACAAACAATACGCTTGGATCTTGAGAAGCATACCGACGTCGATTCACATAGCCATCCCAACCTTCATGCACATAAAGTTTTACGTTGGGATATGCACGCGCAAGTAGAATCAATTGATCCATCGTGTATTGCGAGGGTTCAGGCACGCTAACAAGCAACGTACCTTTCGATTCTCGAAAAGATTTTTCTAAACGTTCTTGCAAGCCCATGGTTTCCCATGCAACCACGCGCGGTAAATCGGCTTGCTTAAGTTGCGCTGCACTTGGCTTCGTCCACGGCAGAGCAGGAAAATGAGCACTGTCATGTGTTACAATACGAGCACGAAATCTGCTCACAAATGCGGTGTCCTCAAGCAATACACCTTCTGGTAATACCGCCACGACACGCATATCTGAAGCGCGTTCACCGGGTTTTCCTGTCGCCCCGTAATTGTCAATTAACGTATGAAATGCGGCCGGATTTTCTACGCCACCAGGTCCGACCATCAAAACCAAGGTGCCGCCTTGCGCGCGAACTTCTTCAATTTGTTTTCGGATACTCTGGGAGGCTGCCAGATCTGTATTTTCGATCAAACAAATGGGCTTTCTTGCTGTCGCCTCAAGCCACATTACAATCTGTGATCGGGAAAGACCTTTTTGAGGTGCCAATAAAAAACGTGCACTGGGATCAATTATTTGCTCAGTCATCGAACGCGGTGCAGGTCGTTTGTGAGACAATTTCGCATGTTCTTGGTTTAATGGATCTGCCAAAGTGCGCGAATGCTCTATGGCATCAGCAAACGGCTCATCGGGAGAAGGTGGAAAATAAGGCGCACTGGGAGCGTCTGAAGCTGTCGGGGAGTAAGTCCATGATCCTCCCCAAACATTGTCATGCACCTTCGATGAGGTCATAATTTATTGTATCCAATTTATCCCCAAAATAATGGGCATTATGCCTATTCGACGCCTATACCGGACAATCCAACACAATGCAGGCAACACACATACACAGCCCAAAGAATTGCTGCCTGTCGTATTGCAGCCTTTTCCGATCTTTTCTGATTGATCCGATTCGTCTGATCCGCCTGATCGAGGCGACACTTCGACTGCGGCATGGACACAACGCGCCTGACAGGTCCCGCCATCCCAAAGTGTATCCTGCGTGCTGTCATCAGCGTCGTCACAGCCTACGGGACAATCGTCATCGCAAAGCTCACCTGTATTAATCATCCCATCGCCGCAACATGCGTCGATTTCCATGGCAAATGCACTTGCGATCGCTGAAGCATTCTCTGGGTGCGCCTTGATTTCTGCGTCACGAAAGCTTGCCACGGTGTTCTTGATCCAATCACTGTGGGGCTGCACACGGGTGTACTCTGCACCCAACAAACAAAAGCCAAACAATTCACGGGACGTTGACGCCACCCCTATCACAACCCGAGGATTGCCTTCCGAAGCATCCAGCATCACCGGGCCTCCAGAATCACCTGGGCATTGACCTGGCATGTTGTAAAAGCGTCCGCCTTGAATCGCCAGAAGATGCTCTGAGACTGCGTCCACCAGGCCCGTCCCCGTATACAATCCAAAGGGTTTTTCTTGTTCAACAGGATTGAGTTCTGACTGAAATTCTGCGCGCCAAAGGATATCGGTGACTGTTGCACCGAAACCCGCCACAAACACCGGCGTATTTGCAAGAACTTGCTGCGTGCTGCATTGATTCAAAACACGTTCCGGTCGCACTTCGGGTGGCATCGGTTTATCAAGCTTAATCAGCGCAATATCAAATCCCACGCGCGACGTAGAACTGCCGTCCACTGAACACACCACAGACTCCGAATGCAATACATCTTCGCGCGCTGGAATGATGGCATCTCGAAGCGCAAGCATGTCGCTGGCATAGGTCGCATTAAATGTGGCTTCAACCGCATTCTCACGGTATGCATCCCGATTCACCGGTTGTAACATGATCGAAAAATCGAGAAGCGCGCATACCATACCGTCATAGGTCAAATGTCCCTGAGAGGATTCACAGGCATCTCGCCCAGCCAAACGGTCATTGGACGTTATTCCACTTCGCATGCTGTCGCAAAGATCTTCGAGATACGGCTTGCCACGTGCTTCCTGAAACCCATCGGCACACTGCGTATTAAATGCATCACCCACATTGGTCTCTTTAAAATCAGAAAGACATCCCATCCATTGTGGATGTGCCACAACATCGTGAGCGGCTGTCACAAACACGGGATAGTCTTCAATCGTATGGGTTGCCTTGTAGAAACCTCCTGACTTCGCGGTCACAGGTGCCGGAAACGCAACAAAAAAAGTTTTCCCCGAAGACCCTGATCCCAACGCGCAATGCCCTGCTGTCAGCAATACCTGCGGTGCAATTAATGTGGCAGTACAGCCCCCTGCGCCTTCGATGTATGCAATACTGGTATTGGACTGGGTTGCAGCATTGGGATCAAAAAGGTCCCCATCGACAAGGGGATCTGTGGTTTTCGTATTTGAGGGAGACTGCGATCCAACATGCACGGATTGACATGCGGCCAGCGCAAAGAGCAACACAACACAGGCTGCGTTTTTGAGTGCACACACGATAGATGAGTGTACTCTACTTCTATGGACAGTGCTTTATCTTTCCTCGACGACCATTCAATACAAGAGATGACAATGTAATCATAAAAATCACACTACCCAAAGAATTGCTGCCGACCGTATTGCATCCGCCACCTCCATCCGAGGTGGGCGATTCAGAAATGACTGTTCCGGAGGGGACCGATCCAGATCCAACCGACTCAGATCCATCCGATTCAGATCGAACCGATTCGATGGTCATGTACACACAACGTGCTTGACACGTTCCAACATCCACCAATGCATCTTTTGTTTTGATATCATGATCATCACAAGATGTTGGACAATTGCCATCGCAACGTTCACCTGAATCAACAAACCCATCACCGCAGCATGCTTCTGTATCCAAAGCGAATGCACGTTGAATTGCAGCGGCATTTGCTGGATCCTCTTTCAGCGCTGCATCACGAAAGTTTGCGACGGTGTTCTTGATCCAACCACTGTGCGTCTGCACGCGTGTGTAATCGGCACCTAAAAGACAGAATCCATCCAATTCACGCGACGTTGACGTCACCCCTGCGATTGCGCGGCGCTTGCCTCCCGATGCAGCCATCATCACTGGACTTCCAGAATCACCCGGACACTGACCTGGCATGTTGTAAAAACGTCCACCTTGGATCGCAAGAAGATGTTCCGACACCGAATCCACCAAACCAAGTCCCGTATACAATCCAAAAGGTTTCTCATCTTCAATAGGATTAAGCTCGGATGGAAACTTTAAGCGCCAGAGAATATCGGTGACCGTTGCACCAAAACCAAACACAAGAACAGGCGTATTGGCAACAACACGTTCGGCACTGCATTGGCTCAAAACGCGCTCTGGGTTCACATCGGAAGGCATCGGGGCATCGAGTTTAATAAGTGCAATATCGTAACCCACACGTGCAATAGATCCATCACCCATAGAACACGTCACCGACTCAGCATGTACCAAATCATCACGATTCGGAATAATCGCATTGCGAAGCGCAAGCATATCATGGGCGTAGGTCGCCTCGAATGTCGCTTTGTCGTTTATTCCACGGTACGCATCGCGGTTGACTGGTTGCAGCATGATGGAAAAACCCAATAACGCGCACGTGATACCGTCATCGGTCAAACGTCCATTGGCGCTTGTTTCGCACGCTGCACGACCCGCAAGGCGCGTATTGCCACTTGTTCCGCTGCGCATGCTATCACAGAGATCTTCGAGATACAGCTTACCACGGGCACTCTGAGTGCCATCGGCACACTGTGTAGCAAACTGTGTACCCACATCGACATATTTAAACTCCCCAACACAGCCCTTCCATTCGGGATGCGCCACGCGCTCATGGGCGACTGTGAGAAAAACAGGATATTTTCCCAGCGTATGGGTTGCGCGATAGAGACTGTCCTTTGCAGCGCTCAACGGTGCAGGAAACCCCACCAGATATTCTTGACCAACACCGTCTGGATCGGGTGCGCAATGGCCAGCCGTGAGCAACACCTGGGGTGCGATCAACGTGGCCGTACAGCCCCCTGCACCACCGAGATACGCAATGCTGTTGTTCGCTCTGTCGTCTGCTGTGTTTGGGTCGTAAAGATTGCCATCAACAAGGGTATCGGAGTCGTGGGATCCATCGTCAGAAATTGCTTCCGATGCGAGATTGCCTGGATGGCATGCACCCAACGCAGAACAAAAAACAATGCATAAAAATGCATCTGTAAACAATTTCATTTGGTGTCATATAGGCTATTTTGTAAAAATAAGCGAGCGCAAAATCATGATGCGAGAAATCTAGTCATGACATCGATCATCACGCCATGATCGGCACTCCCCGCTTGCTCACGGATCGAGTGCATCGACAACATAGGATTTCCAACATCAATCGTACGGATCCCCAAGCGCGCCGCCGTAATAGGCCCTATGGTGCTTCCACAGGGCAAATCGGAGCGTACCACAAACCTCTGGCACACAGTACCTGCATCGGCACACAGCGCGGCAAACAAGGCTTCACCTTGCCCACATGTGGCGTAACGTTGTTGTGTATTTATTTTCACAACCGGTCCGAAGCCCATGCGCGGCCTGTGATCAGGTTCGTGACGGTGTTCGTAATTGGGATGCACAGCGTGGGCCATATCAGCCGAGAGTTGCCAACTTTGACTTATCACACGCGCTTTTTTCTCGGGTGTCGGCATGAGACGCTCAATGATACGTTCTGCCAATGCTCCGCCCGCCCCCGCATGGGATCCACTTCCCACTTCTTCGTGATCGTACAAACAAACCATGTGCGTTGGCGCCGATGCGGGTGCGGCGAGCAACGCTGACAATGAAGCATGGCACATCGCTTGATTGTCGAGGCGCGCACTGAAAATAAATGCCTCGTCCACACCACCCAAACAGGGTGGATTAAGATCGAACAACGATAAATCAAAACCATAAATTGCTGAAGAATCGACACCAGCCGCTTCCGCGACCATTTCCCGCAACATATTTTTATTGGGGCCTTCCAAACCGATGACTGGTTGCATGTGATCTTGCGGATTGAGTTTAACGCCCTCCTCGCGAATATTGCGATCCAAGTGAATGGCGAGCGATGGCACGCGAAACAAGGGTTGATCAATACGCACCAATGTACAAGCCAATCCTTGGTCAGTACGCGACACCACACGTCCTGCCACACCCAACTCACGATCAAGCCACGTATGCAGTAACAAACTTCCATAGGGCTCAACACCCACTTGGGCATATCCTGCATGTTGCACGTCAATGACAGGTTTCACACGCAAGTTGGGAGAATCGGTATGCGCGCCTATCACGCGCAATCCTGCATTTTCCACCGGCACTGTTCCCATACGCCAAAGGATGATAGAACCGTCACACGTCACAAAATACGCCTGACCATCGTCAAGCTTCCATGCGGATTTTTCATCCAAACCGAGAAAACCGGCCGATTGTGCACGTTTCGCTGTTTCGGAGACACAGTGAAAAGGTGTCGGACTTTGATGAATATAAGTGAGAAGATCGAGCGCCGCATTTCGTGCTTTGGATGCATCCAACATGACGAGATCGCATATCACACGACGCGGCGAATTGTAATTCCACGTGCACCCATCACTACCGGTAAGAATCCTAAAAGAAACATGGCCAAGCCATAGAAATGCGCATCGAGGCGGTGATCCACCAAAATGGGTTTGGCAAGGCCCATCAACAACACATGCACAATCACACCGTAGAAAACACTCAACATGATCATGCGTCGGGGATTTTCAAGCAGCGGCTGAACCATGCGGTAATATGCAATGCAAATAGGGACAAATAGAATGATGGATGTGACAACACCAGGATTGTATTCTTGATGAATGATACTTGAAATAATGTGCACAGGTCCATTCACCGCGGGGACACCTGCGGCGATGATACCAATGCCCACGCGACGTTCACCCAAAAACAATGCAAGCACCATGGGAAGCCACACCACCCACGTATTGACCATCATGATGGCATAGGGTGTCATAGGGCATAGCAACGCATCACCACAACCCAGTTTGGCACCCATGGTTTTATTGATGTCGTCGATAAACGCGTAATGTCGACCGAGAAAATCCACACCGTGCTCTTCAAATTGATGCACCAAATACATAATGAAAAGTCCAGCATGCCAGCGTGTTAACGAAGTGCTCGGCGCAGCGGTAACCGCCATGGTCAGGCCAAACGCCATGCCAAGCCCAATCAGCATCCAACGCATCAGCAGATAATCGACCGTCGCGGGGATCCAAAGCGCCGCAATTAAAAGTGTCAAAGGCAAAAGAATGCGCCGTTCATGATTTTCTGATGGCATATGGGTGAGCTTAAGAGATCAGGCTTGGTGGAGCAAAAAATTAGGGTATCCTAATTCAAGCAGTGATCTTGATCGACCACATAAAATGGACCTTCCATGCTTGCATGAGAGATCGCATTGGGATTGCCCACCTGGGTTGAACTTGGCGGAGGTGAACGCAGATAATCTTCAAAACGCATGCCGTTTTCCATCAGATCATACACATTGACATGCCATGAGTGCACCCCCACTGACTCAATGCTCTCATGATACGACCAACATGCCGTAATCGAAGCATGGGCCTCGCGTGGTGTGCATTCGCATGCGCCTTCACTCACCTGTACCATTTGCACATCAGAGAAGAAATCAAACATGATAGGATCACCATCAGGGTCATACGCAGTCGCGCATACAATAAATGCATCGTCTTCGCACACAAATTTGCCATTCTCAAACGCGATCTGCTCAATGCGCGGCGGGTGATTGATGGCTACAATCACATCGATTGCACCAGGATCGCCATGATCGGTACATTGGCTGATCAATACAATTTCAGTGGTGCGTCCTGATGTTACTTGAAGATTGCGTGCCGTTACATCTATGCAATCTGCTGAAGGCACATTGCCTGTTGGACTGTCCCGAACCGGCGTAACATGGATATCGTAACATCCAGGTGCAAGCATTTGAAAATAATCTGCAAAGAGATGACGCGAATTTGAATCAAGCATACTGTTTGGCGGCGTTCCACCTGCGCTTGGGATCACAAGATCTTCAAGCGACCGCCTCGTTGTGATGCTCACGTTCCCCGTGCCTGGGCAACTGGTGACATCAAAAACAAATCCCGACACATCCGTATTTGACAAAACATCGATGCGCAGCGCCACCCCTGACGTACTGCGTGCACCGTCCGAGTGCGAACTATCGACAAGATCTGTCATGGATGCGTTTTCCCCACATGCAGCCAATCCTATAGAACCCGCTAGCAATGTACACCGATACCACCTCATGCTTCTCATGAAACTCCCCCGTAAAAAATGGCAACAAAAATGCCATAAAATATGGCAATACTAATTATCAGCTAGGAGAGATACCACGCGCTCAGCGGTGAACCCAAATTTTAGGAGAACTATCTCCCCAGGTGCAGATGCTCCAAAATGATCGATGCCGAGCATTCGGCCCTTGGCACCCACAAAACGCTGCCAACCAAATGTTGCACCCGCTTCAACAGAGACACGACGCGTGATAGCCGATGGCAAAACGATTTCATGATAGGCAGGGTCTTGTGCTTCAAAGAGATCCCATGAAGGCATAGACACCACGCGAACATGCATGCCACGCTCCGCCAGAAGTTTTCGCGCTTCCATGGCCACGCTCACTTCGGAGCCTGTGGCGATAATAATTCCATCGTCGCCTGGCGCCACCACATAAGCACCGCGGGTCACGCCGGCATCCACATCGGCTTCTGTTTTTAGGATAGGTAGATCTTGACGACTCAGCACCAAACCCACAGGGTGTGTGCTTTGCATGGCCACACGCCATGCAGCACGGGTTTCATTGGCATCGGCTGGGCGCAAAAGCGTGAGACCTGGCATCACGCGCAATGCCATCAAATGTTCTACGGGCTGATGCGTTGGACCATCTTCGCCAACCGCCACAGAATCATGGGTCCACACATAAATCGTTGGAAGTTTCGACAATGCTGCCACACGCACTGCAGGCCGCATGTAATCGCTAAATACAAAAAAAGTGGATGTAAACGCGCGCACACCACCGTGATAGGCAATGCCATTTTGAATGGCGGTCATGGCATGCTCGCGCACACCATAATGAATATTACGACCCGAACCGGTCACGCCATCAAACGAACCACCTCCGGTGATCGACGTTTTTGTAGAGCATGAAAGATCTGCATCGCCGCCGATAAACTCGGGTACCGCTGCCGCGATGGCATTGAGTATTTTTCCTGATGCTGTACGTGTTGCCACGGGTTTCTCAGTCGATTTCCAAACAGGCAGCGCCGCGTCCCAATGGGCGGGAAGCCGGCCCGCCATCACATCATCCAATTGACGCGCAAGATCGGGTTCGGATTTGGCATACGCTGCATGTTTGCGTTCCCATGCAACAAAAGCTGCTTCGCCCTCTTGGCGTATCGCTGCAAAGTGCGCTGCAACATCATCATCCACGGCAAAGATACGATCAGGATCCACCCCTAGGGCTTGTTTTAAACCACGTACTTCTTCAGCGCCCAGAGGCGCGCCATGGGCCCCTGATGTGCCCGCTTTTTTAGGCGCACCAAACGCGATGATCGTTTTGACGATGATCAGCGAGGGCCGCCCCGTTTCCAATTTGGCCTGCGTGATCGCGTCATCGAGTGCGTCGAGATCATTGTTTCCGTCGTTGACTTGCAAAACATGCCAACCGCAACTTTCGTAACGTGTGCGCACGTCGTCGGTAAAGGCCATGCAGGTGGGGCCGTCCAAGCAGATATCGTTGGCATCGTACAAATAAATCAACTTGCCAAGTTTCCAATGCCCTGCAAGCGCTGCTGCTTCGTGGCTGATGCCTTCCATCAAATCACCGTCGGAAACGATGGCGTAGGTAAAATGATCGACAACCGTGTGATCCTCGCGATTAAAACGGTGGGAAAGCATGCGCTCTGCCACCGCCATACCCACCACATTGGCTGTCCCCTGTCCGAGGGGTCCTGTGGTCGCTTCAATACCCGATGTATGGCCGAACTCGGGATGTCCTGGTGTTTTGCTGCCCCATTGCCGAAAACTCTTCATATCATCAATGCTGACGCCGTAACCAAACACGTGCAACAAACTATAGATCAACGCACTGCCATGGCCAGGTGACAAGACAAAGCGATCACGATCAAGCCACTGGGCGTGATTGGCGCTATGGCGCAAATGGCGTGACCACAGCACATAAGCCATGGGTGCAGCGCCCAAAGGCAAGCCAGGATGGCCGGAATTGGCCTTTTCAACGGCATCTACAGCCAGAAGCCTAATCGTATTTACAGCTTTGCGATCGAGATCTGAAAAAGGTCGGCGCGTGGTATTCATGGGGGCCTCATTTAAAACTGGATCCCCGCTTTCGCGGAGATGACATCTTTCTATCATCGTCATCCTCGCGAAAGCGGGGATCCAGCGTGCCAATAAACGGTATATCGGTAATTTCCAAGTCCCTTGTTACTTAAAAACCCAAACAAGCCATCGTTGTGGATCAGCTGAAACTGCTGGACGCACCGACACCACACGCCAATGAGCACCTTCCTGCGGTGGTGTCACGGCACGCAAATCAGCAAGTGATTTTTCGATAGGCTTGCCTGGCTCTACAACAACCACAGCGCGCACCAAGGCAAGGGGTTCTTTGTCATGGGCGAGAAGTGCAAAAATTTCCTGAGGGAATGGGCCAGCGCCGGTCGCCCCTGCTAGTGTCAGTGTCGGCGGTAACGTCAGATTGCTTGCATCTTCACGCACGGAGGCCGAAAAGCCATCGACCCCTACGAGAGGTTTGGGATCCGCAATCAAAAAGTCAGCCAGATGCCTTGCATAAATTGGCATCGCAGGTTGCATGCGAACAACCTCGCGCTGTAGCGCAATCGCTTCTTCATGGGATCCCAGTCTGTTTAATGTATAGGCATGGGTATCCGAAAACATGGGTTCACCCGGCTCTCGCATCACAGCCACCCGCGCCGCATTTTCGGCGACACGCACATCAGACTCGGGTGCATTGGGATCAATAGCCCAATGCCATGCCATACGATTAAGCTCTGTGGCCGGCGTTCGTGGATCCTCGATCAAAAGTGCAGCGCTTTGCCGCGCAGCCTCGCCATCAAAACGCGATGCAAAAACAACCGATGCCCCGAGTGCGGATGCGAAAAGTCCCACCAGCAAGCAGGCTGTAATAAACGCAGGTTGCAAAACCGCTTGCCTCGAAAATGTACTTTGAAGCATTACCGCGCCGCGCAAGAGTGGCTTAGGCAATTCCATAGGCATCATAAAGCCCGCAATAAGACCTACAATAAATCCCGCACCGATATGCACAAGATCCGTAGGAAGAAATGTGGGCGCAAGAACCATCAAAACAACCGCACGCAGAGCCCAGCCGCCTGGTTGACGATACCCTGGAGGAAGAGATGCCGACTTCGATCGATGGATTGCAAACAGCGCGCCCAAAACGCCCGCAAGCAAAGCCCACGGTCCTGCGTAAATAGCACGGGTTCCCACCAGCATCACCCCTGCACTGCCTGCCATGAGACAGATCCCATACAGTATAATGGTTCGTGCAGTCCCGATGAGACGTTCAAGAGCACTGCCCAGGTGATACAGAAGCAACATAGCCATCAACGCTTCGAGCGGGCCATCAAGCACCACGGTATGGGATAAGGTACGATATATTTCCTGCGGAGTTTTTAACAATGCAGGAACGAGTGCGCCCCATGCGATCAATTGTGTCGGCGGTGCAATGGATGATGACATCACCATGTTAAGAAAAAACACACCACAAATTCCCATCAATCCGTGGGTTGCCCATGGCTTTCGCTCAAGAAGCACCATGGCAGCATTGCGTTGGGATTGCATGCGTTCAATGATCGCGTTGCCGTCTGGCAACATCAACACACGCTCACGAACCCCCAGTGCAATCCGTTCGGCTTCATTTTCACTTTCAAGACCGCCGGGCGCCAAAATGTAACTTCTCTCTCCCGTTTCAACCACAATGCGTCCTGCGCTAGGATGGCCGCGCAAAGACAGCGCCATCAGTTCGGTATAGGGCACCTGTACTACTTCGTTGCTTTCGAGGTGCCTTGGGAACGCGATATACTGATCGGCCACAATAAATGGGGGGAGCGGTTTTTTACGGATCCAGGCACGCCGCAACAAAATGGCGATCAGCCCCAGCACGTAACAAGAAAAAACAGTCAACGCGACTTTGAGATCATCGAACAAAGTTTCTTCCGAAAGACGTGGTTTAATTTCTTGCACCAAATCAATGCCATAAAGAACTGCGATCACCGACGCAAAAATGAGCCCAGCACTCCACAAGGCAGGCCGCTGCAAATGGATCACCGTGGGTGCATTTGCATTCTCGGATTTTTCTGATGGCTCGTTCAACGCAGACCTCGTTTTTCAATGATAGTAGCAAAGCCTTGTACCCACGCACCGTTGGCATTGGGACATGGGACAAGATGTAAATGTTCGCCACCTAGACCAAGCCAAGACGCGCGCAAACGCATGCCGACTTCTTCCAACGTTTCAAGGCAATCGGCCACAAATGATGGACACACCACCGCAAGACTTTTAATGCCGCGCGCACGCAGCGGTGCAAGCGATGCCTCTGTATAGGGTTCAATCCAAGCCGCACGACCAAGACGCGACTGAAATGCAATTGTGATCTGTGTGTCATCAAGCGACAACGCTGACATCAAGGCACGCGATGTGCCGTAGCATTGCGAACGGTAGCATGTATTATCCTGGGAACGCGGGCATCCTGCCCGCACATCAGAACACGCACACTTCAACTGCCGCATGGGCAAACCGTGATAACTCATCAGCAAATGCTCGGCACCACTTTGCACCATCGTCTCGCGTATCGATGTAGCAAACGGTTCGATAAATCCCGGATGATCTGAAAATGGCCCAACGAAATGCACATCAGACAGGGCTTCTGCCCGTGTACGAAGCACAGACGTCGCCGCGTCCCATGCCGCGCCCGTGGTTGCCGATGCACTTTGGGGAAACATGGGAACGATCACAAGACGCTGCGCGCCTTCGTCAATGCAAGAATTAATCACATCGTGTACACTGGGATGTCCATTCAACATCGCAGGATAGACCCTCACATCTTCGCCCCAATACGCTTGCAATTTTGTCGCAAAATTTTTGCTGTGCACCACAAGCGGCGAGCCGTCTTTCGTCCAGATCTGTTGATAGGCATGGGCAGACAACGCCGCACGACGGGGAACAACCAAAAGATTAACCAACAACCAACGCAACCATGGATGAATATCGATCACCCGTGGATCACCCAAAAAATGGCGCAAATAACGGGCCACGGATTGGGGATCCGGCGCGTCTGGCGAACCTATATTCACAAGAATAATGTGGGTGGGAAGCATGCGCGGCCATATTAGAAGGCGAATGGGTTATCGTCCAGTGATCATTGCGGTGGAGCCACACATGAGGCCGCCAATATGCGGTTGGTTGCTGGGCTGCATGTTGTGTTTGGAGAGGTTGTACACGGCGTGTTTGTTAGATTTTGAGACGTACATCCTAAAATAATAGGTGAACTCAACGGCACACACACTGAACCAAAAAGATTGGACGGAAGTCGCAAACTGGCCGTCCGTGGGTCCAAGCCTGCTTGGGTGATCCATCCATTTTGGGGTCCAGAAGCCCATTCGACCGCACTCAGGTTATCACAAGGCCACCCTGCGGTGCGCACAGCCGTGTTGATAGTGGCCGAACCCACAATCCATGCCTTACCGCCAGGCTTGAGATTAAACTGGCTGTCGACCTCTTGAAGCACTAAATTTTGCAAAAAGACGTTGAACGTTCCCGAAATAGGGGTTGGGGTTGGCAGTGCCGTTTTGAGTGTGACCGATCCCGAACGGGCAAAGTACGTAGTGGTCACACCAGAAACCGTACGCGTGCCCACAACGCACCACTTGCATTTGTCCGGCAATATATTGTCCCCGCTCAACCCTAATGTCGTGTTAAGTGCAAGTGCAGGTGCATCACCTTTCCTAATCACCGCAATACGCTGTGTTGCATCGCTCACTTCTCCATAGTGTGCATTGAGAACGCCTGTATCGTAGAAAGCCAAGGGGTTTGTCGTAATCGGAGCATTGACGAGTGTTTTGGTTGTTCCAACGCACGCAGGCTCGGTGCCTTCGGGTGCTTGGGTATTGTCGGCTGGATGGCACAAGGCACTCTCTGCGCACGTGGTGACCGTTAACGTTGCATCCTTGCATTCGGCCGTACGGCATATGGTGCTGATACCTGCGCCTGTGCATTTGCAGGCGGTCGCCTTATTGACGCTCGTATACGCTTCTTCGATCAAGCGAAGCGGCCAAGCAGCATCCAACAAAACCTTGCGTGTGCAAGGCCATTTGGCTGTTTCTTCAACAGCCATGCGACCCGAACTTGGTATGCACAACCTCAAACCACGTTCAATCGGGCTTCCTTGCATACCCACTTCTTGAAATATGCCGTCGGTTATACTGAGCTCAAACTTACCTTTGTTTGCTACTGGCACCGTAATGCCCAAGTTCCCACTAACCGGATAAAACACGTGACCAATCCCTCCCTCGTGTAGCAATGTATCGGGATCATCGAGATCGGAGGTACTTTTCTCTGTCGTAACAACATGCACCTGGAGGGCGACTCCCTCCCCAGGGGTTAATGCACTATTCAGGGTCCTTTGGCTCTCAACACCAGCAGGCACATCCCCGTTATTGATCACCACCAATTCTCGATAAATCCCATCGCTTGCGATCCCACCCGCACGAAATTCGTGGCGGCTTGACACAGTCGGATCATAAAACGCTTCTTTAAACGATTTTCCGACCACGAGAGGCTGCCACGTGATATCGCACTCCGGCAATGTCACAGGCGTAAATTTCGGCTCTACACAAGCCGATCCCAGAATCACAACAATGATAGAGCAAAAAACGCGACGCATCGGTGTTGATCATCGTAAGAACCGCATAACAATGCAAGCTACCGGCGCATTGCACAAGCCGCGAGAAAATGATCCCGCAAAGGATCGGCAGGCAAGAGATGGCCATGGCGATCGGCTTGAAATTCGGGATGCCATTGCACCGCAGCCGCATAGGCTTCACCAGTAAAACGAATCGCTTCGATGATGTTATCGATCGGGCTGATCGCCTCTGCCACCAAACCCTCCCCAAGACGTTTCACACATTGATGATGAATGCTGTTGATATGCCCTTCGGAAGCGCCGGAAAATATTTGCTGTAACACCGAACCCTCAGCAATCTTCACCCCATGGGCATTGTCTTCGTAGGAGTCCCAATGGCGATGCTGACCGCTTCCCGCAATGTCTTCAGCAATATCTTGCACCAGGGTGCCACCCAAGGCCACATTCAACAATTGCTGACCGCGACATATTCCAAACACCGGAATATCCCGGGCCATGGCCCCTTTGACCAACGCGATTTCGTAGGCATCGCGCTGGGCATCGCCTCGCCATTCGGGTTTTCGTGCCACTTCACCGTAGGTTGCAGGCGAAACATCACTTCCGCCTTGCAAAAGAAGTCCGTCGATATGATCCAATAAATCGCCTACCGCAATATGTGCGTCAGATCGCGGCAACATCCAAGGAATAGCACCCGCTGCCATCAACCACCGCGCCATGCTCTCTTCCATGTAAAGCAGTGTTTTGCCTTTGAAGATCGCACGGGACGGATCAGCATGAAAAAAGCATGCAGAAATACCTATATGCAACGGTTCTCTCACGCGCAGCTCGCCTTAAAGATGTGATAAAAATCGTCGGCGCTCACAGGACGCACGTTACACGGATGACATCCGTCGTTCATGGCTACCGCCACAAGGGCAGGCAAGCGATCTTCCCCTATCCCAACATCCGGAAGCGATCCTGGCAGTCCTAAATCATGGCGCGTCTCACGTACCCAATCAATAAGTCCTGACGCAGAGTGCGCACCCACCGAACGGGCAAGATCCGCCATGCGATCGCCCACAACCGGAAGATTGAACGCAAGACCTGCAGGCAGCATCACCGCGTTGGCCGTACCATGATGGATATCGGCCACCGTGGACATGGCATGGGCACACGAATGGATCACACCGAGCCCTTTTTGAAACGCAACCGCCCCCATCAAGGAGCCCATCAAGGTTTCGGTGCGCGCTGTAAGATGCGCTACCGTTGCGCCTTCTTTGTTCTGTGCACACTCGGTTGCAACACCCAAAGAACGCGACATCAATTTGAGCCCTTCAAGCGCAATCCCATCACACATCGGGTGAAAACCCTTGGCAAGATAGGCCTCAATCAAATGGGTCACGGCATCCATGCCCGTGGCTGCGGTCATGATCGCAGGAAGACCGAGAAGCAATTCGGGGTCCGCCAAAACCAACGCAGGCAACAAACGCGGTGAGAATATAATTTTCTTCGCATGGGTGATGTCATCGGAAATCACCGCACTGCGCCCCACTTCGCTTCCCGTCCCTGCGGTGGTTGGAATGGCGATGATAAAGGGGATCTCACGATCCACAGGACGCCCATCGGGCTTGCCGTCTTCATAATCAAAAACAGATCCCGGATGATGGGCCATCAATGCGATAAGTTTTGCAACATCCAGCGTAGCACCACCCCCGATGGCCACAATGGCATCGGCATCATGGGCTTTGTAGGCAGCAACACCCGCATCCAATTGCGATGCCACGGGATTGCCATAAATACCCGCAAAAAGATCTACAGAAGCGTTGCCAGCCGAAAGATGATTTTTCATCTCCGCAATAAACGGCAGATCTTTCATTCCGCGGTCGGTCACAATCAACGGACGTTTGCAGCCACGTGCATGCAATGCCCCGTGGGCACTGTGACGCACGCCTGCACCCAAACGGATTGCCGTTGGGAAAGAAAATGAGTGGACCGTAAGTAAATCTGACATTGTTTATACTCGCATACGTAGGGGCGGTTCGCGAACCACCCAGTCTTAACAATACTTTTAACAATTGCGAAAGCGCGAATCACGCGAATCATGCCGGGTATTGCAAAGTGCAGTTTTGCACATCCTCCTACATGATGACGACACTGGGACAACATGAACGATGACAAATCCGAGAAATGGATTCCAAGAATCAAGGCACCCCGCACAGTGCCCGGTATATTGTGCTTGTTATTTATGACTGCATTAAATAATCCCCGTCAAATCTCGCCGAACCGCCGCACAAAGGAATCCCAACATATGAGTACATTCTTCCCAGAAACCTCAGGGCCACGCTCCCTTCCATTTGCTTATCTCGAAGTTGGCATAGCCATAACGACTTCTGTGATAGGTGGTATGGCCTTTGGTCCAGCGGGCACTGCCGCTCTCAGTGCCAACCATGACGGGTTTGACGTTAACGCCAACTACATGCAAAGCACCGCCGTTGGCACAGTCGTGAATGCTGCTCTCACCGGCGCTTTCACCTTTGGAACGCGCTGTTTGTACAATACATCGAGTCGCCACGACGTGAGTATGGGTCCACCAACGGTCGTGGGACTTTTAAGCACAGTCTGGTCCACCGTCACTTCCAATCCACTGGGTGCAAGCATTTTGGGCAACAACACGCTGGGATGGGCCAAAGGCGCGTTAGGAGGAACTGTGGGTCTGGGATTCTACACCGCAGCTGCTGGCGTCACGTGGTTGGCGGTGGGCTTGGGGAGCATCCTCTGTTGCCCACCCCGCGACGACCGTTAGGCACAAAGCAAATCAAGACGCGCAAATCATGATGCTTATGCAAGAAGTGTGCTCGAAATAGTAGCAATGACGCGTAATTCTGAAATGTCCCCATTTTTAAATGATCTCAAAATAACGTTTGAGTTCCCAGTCGGTGACGGCTTTGCGATATTCGCGCCATTCCCATTCACGCGTTTGCACAAAATGCTTCACAAATGTTTCGCCCAAAATTTCCGAAGCAATTTTTGAACCAGAAAGCACTGCGGTGGCTTGCGCCAAATCACGCGGCAACAACGATGTGTCCGAAGCGCCATAAGCACTGCCCTGCACAGGCGATTGCGTCAGAGGAAGTTTGTTTTCTATTCCGTAAAGCCCCGACGCCAGTGCAGCTGCCATGGCAAGATACGGATTGGCATCGGCGCCAGCAACACGTGTTTCAAGACGCGTCGCTTTGCTGCTTCCTGGAATCACACGTAAACTGGCCGTGCGATTGTCCACAGACCATGCAGGCCGTGTGGGTGCCCACATGCCTTCCACAAGGCGTTTGTAGCTGTTTATCGTAGGTGCGTACAACGCAAGCATGTCAGGCATCAATTGCAATTGGCCTGCGAGATAATGCTTAAACAGCGCACTCATCCCGTGGGGATTTTTTTTGTCGTAGAAGACATTGTTCTTACCCTCAGCATCCCACATGCTTTGATGCATATGCCCACCGCTGCCAGGCAAACTGCTGTTCCACTTCGCCATGAAGGTGGGCATGATCCCAAATCGCGCTGCAATTTCTTTGGTCGCCGTTTTAAACAACACCGCACGATCGGCCGCTGCCAGCGCATCCGTGTACACAATCGCAGCTTCCAAAACACCTGGTCCTGTTTCCGTGTGCAAACCTTCCACAGGAATATCAAACGCAGTAAGTTCTTCAAACAGCGCTTTTAGATAATCACGATTTTGCCCTGCACGCAGCAAAGAATAACCAAACATGCCCGGCGTAATGGGTTCAGGATCGCGATAGCCTTTGGCTGCAAAACTTTGCGCTGTTTCTTTGAAATTAAAAAATTCGTATTCACACGCAAACACAGGATGCAGGCCCATGGATTCGGCCTTCGCAATCACGCGTTTTAAAAGTTGCCGAGGACATATTTCAAGGGGCGCCCCTGCCTCATTCACGAATTCACCCAAAAAGAATGGAACATGATTGTCCCACGGCACCGTGCGAAATGTAGAAAGGTCAATCTGTGCGGTCACATCGGGATATCCGCTATGCCAACCGGTATACGACGCATTGTCGTAACAGGAATCGGTCATGTCCCAACCAAACACCACATTGCAAAAACCAAAGCCGCCTTGAAGCGCCGATTGAAATTTTTGTTTGTTGATGTACTTACCACGAAGAATGCCATCCAGATCGGTAATGGCCACTTTAATGCGAGGATCGTTGCTGGCTTCGATGCGCTTTAACAATGCATGGTGATCCATAGAGACCTCATGGTTTGGCAGCAAGAGGCATGGTTCGTATTATTTTGATCACACAAGCACAAGAGTGATGACAGCCACCGGAAACAAATACCAAGAAAAGTGATATAAATGCCCACGCACCACCAAAGGCACAAAGAAAGATAACGCAAGCAATCCACACAATCCAGATGCCAGCATTCCAACAACAGCAGACATCATCGAAATGCCTGAATACCCTGCTTGAAATCCTTCAAGAAACGTTGCACCCGCCACAGCTGGGATCGACATCAAAAATGAATATTGCGCGGCAAGTCTTGGGTGCAAACCAAGCCCCAATGCCGCAACAATCGTCGATCCAGAACGACTGATACCTGGGATCACCGAAATGCCCTGAACAATGCCAATCAACAATGCATCTTTCCAGGTCATCGCGCGGATCTCACGGCCTTGATCGCCTAAACCGCGCACCACAAACAACAGGATCCCCGTCACCAGCAGCATGGTCGCCACAAAGCGCGGCGATTGCATGGGCCCCACCACCAGATCATGGCCAAACAATCCGATGATCCCCGTTGGAATCGATCCCAACAGAATAAAACCGGCCATGCGCAGTGAATCTTGATCACCACCACGACCCGTGGCCCATTGTGCACACGCCTTGAGAATATTTCCGATGGATGTCCTATAAAAAAACACCACTGCAATGAGTGTCGCAATATGCAAAAGAAGATCAAAACCCAAATGGCTTTCGCGCAGTCCTAAAAAATAACCCGCAATCACCAAGTGTCCCGAACTTGACACCGGGAAAAATTCCGTAAGGCCCTGAACCGTTCCCAAAAGTGCCGCTTCAGACGTCCCTACCGCTTCTTGCATGTTGCCTTCTCTCTGTCGTCATCCACGCTAAAGCGGGGATCCAGTCATTCATAAGTTGAACTATGGCGGAATACCGTACTTTCTGGATCCCCACCTTCGCGGGGATGACGCTGGAGAGTACGACCGATTCTACTTGGGGAGATCAGAGTTTACTTCACCGCACTTAAAAGCGCTTGCACTTTGTCGGTTTGTTCCCACGTAAAATCGCTGTCATCCCGTCCAAAATGGCCGTAGGCGGCTGTCTTCTGATAAATGGGACGAAGCAACTTCAATTCACGAATGATGTCCGCAGGACGACCGCTGAATACTTCACGTACACCACGCGCAATACGATTCTCATCGACTGAGGATGTTCCAAATGTATCCACCGACACGGAGACAGGCTCTGCAACACCAATGGCGTAGGCAAGTTGCACTTCGCACCGACTTGCAAGTTTAGCGGCCACAATATTTTTTGCGATATAACGTGCATAATACGCGGCGCTGCGATCCACTTTGCTTGGATCCTTGCCGCTGAATGCACCACCGCCGTGACGTCCCATACCGCCGTAGGTCTCTACGATGAGTTTGCGTCCTGTAAGGCCCGCATCACCCTGGGGTCCGCCCACCACAAAACGTCCCGTCGGATTGATAAAATAAGTGATCTTGTCGGATCGCAAATGGGTTGGCAATTCATGTTCAATCACATCGGAGGTGATTGCATCACGCAATGTCTCATTGGTGACATCAGGACTGTGCTGACTCGACACCACCACCGTGGTCACACGGTGGGGTTTGCCATCACGGTACTCAAACGTCACCTGGGTTTTTCCGTCAGGACGCAAAAACGGCAGTGAGTTGTCATGACGAACCTTGGCCAATCGCCGTGCGAGCCGGTGGGCATAAGCGATAGGCGCAGGCATAAGCTCAGGGGTTTCATCGCAAGCATAACCAAACATCATGCCTTGATCACCCGCACCTTGTTCTTTGGCATCCACCCCTTGGGCGATATCGGGTGACTGCTTATCAATCGCCGTAAGCACAGCGCAGGTTTCGTAATCAAAACCCATGTCACTGGAAGTGTAACCAATGCGCTTGATAGTTGCGCGCACAATCGCTGGCATATCGGCATAACATGTCGTGGTAATTTCACCCGCAATGATCGCCATTCCTGTTTTAACCAGGGTTTCACAGGCCACACGGCCACGGGGATCTTGAGACAAAATTTCATCGAGAATGGCATCGGAGATCTGATCGGCGATCTTGTCCGGATGCCCTTCGGTGACGGATTCGGATGTAAAAAGGAAATTTCTAGTCGACATATGGCGGCCCTCGTTGCGCCCAATCTATGGTGCCAGTCGATGGCCTGTCAAATAGTCGCGTACATGGTGCATAGGGCGCAGCAAGCAACGCCCCTACCTGCGCCCTATGCGCGCGGCCTACTGACCATTAAGTTGCTTGCTCAACGCCTGCTTGCCCTTCTCAGTACGCATTTGGCGCAAGAATTGGGCACGCACATCAGGTGGCAATTGTTGCAACATTTCCTCATTCAATTCAAAAGGCTTTTGTGCTGGATCGGCTTTAAAGCTCGCGATACCCGCAAACAAGCCCTGAAGCCTGGATGATGCCACACGATACACACGATCATCGGCATTACCACGGCAGTAACGATATGGATTGCCATCCCCTTTGAATTCCCCACCACAGGCCAATTGCATACTCACACCTGCATCGTCAGTCAGCGATGCGATCATGGCCGGGCGATTAAGTCCAGCAGCGGTGGGCTCTGTTTCTTCAAGGCCTTCGGCGTGAAGTCCAGAAAATCCGCGAAGTCTATTTTCCACTTGCGGAAGTGCCAACGCAAAGCCTTCAGGTGTTGTCTCTGTGCTCTTTTCGATGGCCCATGCCTCGCCGGTTTTCTTCAACGTAAGAATACGTTTGCCTTCTTCAAAACGTATCGATGTGATCTTGGCTGGATCAATTTTCATCACGGAGAGATCACGAAAATCAATCACATGTTTTTTAAGTTTTTCAACAATCGCCGCATCAACCACATAGGTCAGGCCGCCTTCAACACGCGCAACAGCGCCCGCATCTGCAATTCCCACAACAACTTTAATTTCTTGGGTAGGAAGTTTTGCAATCACCGTAAACGTAGGTGTTGCCAATGCAGCTTCAGCAAATGCTGGCGCTTCGTCAGGGACATCGCGCGCATTCAACGCAAGCAATTCGGCCGCATAGCGATCCACCGCGGCAGAATCGAGCCTAAAACGTTCGGGCAATTTGACATCATCCGCCAACACCCATGCGTTTTCTTTGCGCGTCATGGTTAACGTTGATGCATCAGCCAAGGTAATTTTCAGTTCTTTGCCATCTTTTGCAGCGTTGGCGAAAACACTGCGATCGAGCCAATGGGCACGATCCAAAGCAAAGTGTGAACTGCGCAACATCGGCACTTTAAAGACAGCGCCATCAAGTCGTACATAGGCCCCTTGCTCATAAGCATTCCCAATCACAAAATCTGCTACGGATTTATTTCCTGCAAACAATATAACCTGGGTCCCTTTTTTGTCCTCAACACCAAACTCGGCATAACGATTGTCACGTTCGGTGATCGCACCCATGACTTTAGCTTGGGCCAACACACGTTTTAGCACATCGATGGCCGCTGGATCTGCTGGGAGTTTGGTGCCCACCCGCCATCCATCCTTGTTCTTCACAAGCTCAATCGTACTTTCGCCCTTAAGTACCACACGGGTCAACGCATTGGCGTCAATCCTGGTAAGATCAAAACTGCGAATGCCCTTTTGTGCGGGATCCCGATACATCACATACGCCGCTACCAACAGTGCTACAAAAACCGATAAGACACCTAAAGTTCGTTTGTTCATAAAACCCTCCATACATATGGCGCAGCAAGCTGCGCCGCTACAGGCTTACGCTCAATCGTCGATGTTCACGCCGGCGCCATCGAACCACGCCGTAGGCCATAAACAATGCGGGCAATCCCAAGATATTGCTGTAGCGTGCAAAATTGCGTTTGGTATCCGACAATTCAGGATCGATAGGATCTGAGGATAAACCGCGTGTACGAACCGACAACAGTTCATCATCAAACATCATCCAATCAAGCATATTAAGCACAAAGGGAGGCACACCCGCAGCCATATACGGATCGCTCAAAAAGCCTGAACCTCCGGCCACAATCACACGCCCATTGCCTTTCGATTCTGCACCAAAATGGCTTGGGATTTTACCCGACAAACTCACCACCAAATCGTGCACGCCCATGCCTGTCACACCATCAAGCGTCCAACGCTGCATGGGATCAAGATTGTATGGCGGAACCTGCACCCACGACTTGGGACTGCTGGATGCAAGCACTTCGGCTTTCACTTCTGGCGCGACAGGAAATGTTGTTTTCACAGGGCTCATAAATGGAAACACCATTTGCGATAAGCCTCGTGTTACAGGATGATCGCTATTGAGCGCTTGTGGCATCATGAGAAACGGATATCTCACCTGCTGCATCATGCGACGGTTTTCCATTTGAGTTGTCACGTTGATACTGGCGCTCGCAACATCCAGGGTAAGCCCCGGTTCAATTTGTGCACCATAGGTTCTAAGCAACTCAAACAAACCGTGGTTGGCTTCTTTGTATTGCAAATTTTCAAGCGAGACACTGAGAGGAGACAGCAAAAATGCCACGGATTTCCCAGCCATGACATAACCATCAAAAATTCGTTGTTCTTCTTCGGTGAACGGCTCAGTCCCACCGATGACAACCAATGCGTCCGCATTGGGTGGTATTGGATTACCAGAAGCCAATTCCGCATTCTCCACATTGTGCATTTGACCGATCAATGTTTCGAACTGCTTCATACTTGCTTTAAGCTCAGGCGCACCACGGCCATAGACCACACCCACGGTATGCCGCGCTTTGCCTGTAAGTTTGCGCATGGCAGTGGTGATTTCATATTCAAGCCCTTGGGTGTCCTTCACCACGGGGATCACTTCAACTTTATCATTGTATCGAAGCGCAATGCCCATATATGCGCGTTTCACTTGCCATTGATCATCTTCAGCAACCTGGACCTGCACAGGGGGAATGCCCAAATCGGACAGCTCTTTTTCGACGGACGTGGCTTCACGCACCGACCGACCAAAGATATCGTGTTGGACATCATGTTTTTTCTGTTTGTCTTCATCGGTTTCTTTGCCAACCGGATCGACAAACACATAATTAAAATTTCCACCCGACTGGTTATGATATTCATCGAGCAAATCGCGCACATAACGATTGACCATCGCATACTGTGGCGGCATATCGGCCGTAAAATAAGCCGTGGCAACCACTGGATCTTCAAGCGTATGCACCGCGCTGATGCTCGCTTTGCTTAAACTAAACTCGTGATTACGTGTTAAATCGGCACGTCCAAAAACCCGCAAACCCAGCACATTCAAAAGGACCAGAATGCCGAGAACCGCCGTCGCGACAGTAAAACGGTCCATACGTCGTGATGAAGCCATGATGTTCTCCCTTTCTTAAGCGTGTTGTCTGCTCAGCGAACGCTCTGCCAAAAGCAATCCGAAGGCTGTGATGGTAAGAAAGTAAAACACATCGCGTGTATCGATAAGACCACGCGCAAAGTTTTCAAGATGTGTGGTCACCGACACATAACCGACGATCGATCCCAATCCCGCAGGCAAAAGAACCGCCGCGATGCCGATGGTATAAAGCACCACGCCCAACACAAAGCTCATGATAAATGCCACGATCTGATTGTTCGTAAATGTGGAACACATAATGCCGATGGCAACCAGCGCTGCAGCATAAAGAAGCAAGCCCAAATAACCACCGATGACCGGACCCCAATCCAAAGCGCCCAACGTGGAAATCGTGATCGGATATGCCAGCGTCAAAGCCAGCGCCGCCACCATAATGCCAAAGCTTCCTAAAAATTTGCCGATCACCAAATGCCAATCGGTGATGGGCAAAGTGGTCATCAACTCAAGGGTGCCGCTGCGACGCTCTTCGGCAAAACTACGCATGGTCACCGCAGGCGCAAGAATGGTCAGCAGCATAGGAGGCAACAAAACCGCAAGCGGTGTAGGCATCGGCTCAAAAAACAAACGCATCTCGGCGCGCCCCGTAAGAAAGAGCACGCGAAAACAAATACTTCCTGCTGTGAGCAAGAAAGTCACAATCACAATGTATGCCACCGGCGAATCAAAGGCACTTTGCAATTCGCGGCGGGCTATCACCCAAGATTTACGCAGCATGACGATCACCCTCCCTTTGCGTGAGACGTTGGAATGTATCTTCAAGGGACACACGATCCCGGTGCAGTTCCAACAACACCCAATGGTTGGCCACCGCCGCGCCGAAAATAGCTTCTCGGGGGTCAGCATTTTTACTTGCACGCACCGCCAGGATCAGTTCCTGGGTGTTGCTTCCTGCATTTTGAACATCAACACGCAAAACACCGGGCAATCCGCCCAAAACATGTCGTACGGTTGCAGGATCAACAAAGCTTTCTGTGCGCATCACCACACGGATCATGGCGCCTGCGCCTTCGCCAGTGAGCGCATCAGGCGTGTCATCTGCGACCACCTGACCGTCATTGATGATAATGATACGATCACATGTGGCCTGAACTTCAGGCAAAATATGGGTTGATAAAATCACTGTTTTATCACGACCAAGATCTTTGATAAGCGCACGGATCTCCACGATTTGATTGGGATCAAGCCCGCTCGTGGGTTCATCCAAAATCAAGAGATCGGGATCATGGAGAAGTGCCTGAGCCAAACCCACGCGCTGTCTGTAACCCTTGGAAAGCTGACCGATATCTTTGCCAAGTACATCCATCAAGCCACAGCGTTCACACGCAGCGCGAATACGGCCACGCTTGACGTCGGACGTTACACCCCGCAGATCAGCGATAAAATGGAGAAAATCGATTACCATCATGTCGAGATACATGGGCGCGCTTTCGGGCAAATACCCGAGCACACGTTGCGCCGCGATGGGATCCTCGGCCACGTTGATGCCAGCCACCAACGCCTTTCCCGCCGTGGGGCGCAAATAGCCCGTTAGCATTTTCATGGTAGTGCTTTTCCCTGCGCCGTTCGGCCCTAGAAATCCCACCACCTCACCTCGATATACGGTGAAAGACACATCGCGCACGGCCTGGGTGCGGCCATAGTCTTTGATGAGACCACGTGCTTCCACCAGGGGCGTTGCCCCATCTCGCACAGTCCCTGTGCTTGAGCTGTTCATTTTGCAAACCCTCGGGAACAATTTATGGGCACAATTTAGATCAACATCGCAGTTTTGTTCAACAATTAAGCATTCACGCACATAGAGTTACATACGTTTGGGGTATTAAACAATCCATGCAAATGGATTGTTAATGTTATGAGGCATCTCAGGTTCCGCCCAAGCGCCGCAGCATCACCGCCGCATGGGATGCAACATCTTCATTTGGATCTTTGATCAGATCTTGAAGTGCGGGACGCAAAGACTTAGCCGAGGCAATCCCCAGTAATGCCTGCATGGCCGCTTGTCGAACCGTCGCATCGCCATCCAAGCGTATCACATCAAACAATTTTGTTTCCGCACCTTTGGCATGTCTACGCATTTTTCCAAGCACAGAAAGAACAGCGATCCGTTGCGCGGCGTCGCCGGTTGCCATCGCATTAAGCAAGACCACGACCATCGGTGCGCCCGATTTTACCGAAATTTCATTGGCAAGCGCCGAAACGTCCGCATTGCCAACCGCAACAACCCCTTGGGCGATCACTTCTTTGGCTTGCCCATCGGCAGGATCAATCGCAACCAGCGCGGCTGCAGCTTGCAATCTTACCAAAGGATCTTCATTCGCCAAAATACGTTGTAAGGTAGGTTTTGCAACATCCCCTGCAACGATCAGAGCATCACGACAAAATTCACGAATACCTGGATTTACATCAGCAAGACGTTCCGCCAAGGCATCCACACGCTCTTTCGCAGCCACAGGCATTTCTGAAAATGCCTTGCACGCATCGCGTCGCTTGAATTCGAGATCGTTTTCAAGATCTTGTGCCCATGAAAACGACGAACGTCCCATGTAACGTTCAGAATTGCATCCAGTAAACAAGAACATAGTCACAGCAACAAAATAACCAATACGCATACTTACGCCCCCATACATGGGCGCGTTTTGCGCCAAACAGGCGACGATGTCAAACGGAAGGCGTCTTAAAAGGTAATTTGCGAATTTCTAACGGAGCAAAAACATAGTCACGGTGCAACGGATAATTCCACAAGAGAAACACCGCCACACGCGCCAAGCCCCATGCGATGCGATAATCCCACGAAGGCAACCACAAGAGAACAATCACGCCACCTGCATTGAGCAGCGCGCTGCTCGCGCTTACAAACGCATAGCGCGCCATTTGAAATCTTTTCTGCTCACCACTTGCAAAAGTCCACACGCGATTGCTTCCAAAATTGATCACACCCCCCACCGCACATCCCACCAATGTCGCCAATGGGACACTCATGGTCGCCCCCACACACAAAGTCATCACCACAAAATCACAGGCCGTCGCCAACACCGCACACAGGATATTGCGCACCACAGCCGTACGACCAAGCGCCAAGCGCCATTCGACGTGCTTTTCGTGGCGCAATGAGGAAAGCAAAAGTTTAAAACGCTGTATCGCGCTGAACTGTGTAGAGACAGCAAGCAGCAGGATCCCCAAGATCGTCAAATGATGAACAGGTTGACGATTGCTTGGATCACGGATGGTTTCGACCAAAGGACTAAATGCCATACTGATGCCCAAATACATGATGCGCTCGCCACGCTGCATGACACCATTTTTTATTTCCACACCCAAAGCTTCACCTTTGGCGCGTATGTAGGGAACCAACGACGAACCTGCGAGGGCGAAGAGCACAGCAATCAGCACCCAACTGTCGCGATAAAACCACGCAAGTCCTGAAAGCACCGCCGAATCAGCATACCGATCAAGGATCGCATCAAGTGCACCGCCCTCGGGTGTGGTTCTTCCCGTCGTACGTGCGATACGCCCATCCAAATAGTCGCAAACACCTGCGAAAATGTAGAGCCACCCTGCAAGGGCAAACTCGCCTGCCGCTGCGCCAATGCCTGAACTTGCCGCACACCAAAATGATAATGTGGTAATGGCGCTTGGCGGCACACCCGATTTATGTACCAGAAAAAAAACAGGCCGCATCAACCACACAAAATACGTACGCACAAACATCCCCATAAAAGGCGATGTTCCACGGCTTTCAATCTCGGCATCACGGTAATTGCCCCCCACCCAAAAGGTACGCAGGGTATAGAGAATCAAGCCCCCCAAAAAGTACGATGCCACTGTCAATCCGGGTGCCAATCCCCACCAAATATCTGCCGACCATGTTGTCACTTTAAACCTGCCTGTGCATTTCCTGAATAATGTGAAAAACACATACAACCATGCAAGCGCAACCTGCCACACTGATCTTAGGCCATATCACCCGTGATCTCATCGGCCACACCACGCGGCTAGGTGGTGCAGTATCGTATGCTGCACAAGCCGCCCATATTGCAGGTCGCACGGCCCATGTGATCACCTCATGCCGCGATGAATCTGACCTTCTCACACCGCTTAGAGAACTTGATATCACGATCACCGCCATCCCAGCCTACGATACCACCACGTTTGTTCTCGATTACTCGGGCCCCGTACGTCGTTTGGAATTGCGAAGCCGTGCCCACGACATATTGCCCACCCATCTTCCCGCCGACATGACCCCCTATGGCCTTGTTTACATCGCACCTGTTGCGGGGGAATGTGCAAAGAGCCTCGTCGAGGCGGTTTTAAGACATCCTGACATCACCGTAGTTCTAGGCCTTCAGGGATGGCTTCGTTCTATTGAACATGGCGAGGTACGTCCGGCATGCGATCCCATGGTATTCAATCCCCCACCAGGGATCAGCGCCATGATCTTTTCAGAACTTGATCATCCCGATGCTGAAAATATCGCGCGCACACTCGCGACCCATGTTCCCGTGGTCGCCCTTACCCGAGGCGCCCAAGGTGCGACCCTCTTCGAGCGCAATCGTATCACGCACATTCCCGCAGCCCCTGCCCATGAAGTCGATCCCACAGGCGCAGGCGATGTTTTCGGTATGTTTTTAGGGCTTGCACTGATGCAAGGATTGTCGCCCCACGATGCTGCTGTCATTGGATCTCAGGCCGCGGCACGGGTCGTGGAAGGGCCTGGTATGGGGTCTTTAAATAAGATCAGCCTTCCAAAATTCTGAATAAATTTCCCCAATAAAATGTCTGTACAACTTTTACAAATAGTGGGAACTCATATGAAGCCTTTCATCGGAGTATTCATGGCCTCCCTAAGCTCTTTGCCTCCCGTTGGACCGTCTTCACAAGCCGATTATGCGCGCACCTATCTGGATCTCGTTTCAAAAACCCAACACATGCCGCATGTCTCTGAGTGGCCGCCCAAATCCATAGGCAATGATCCGGGCGTCGTTTCTAATATCCAAATGCAATGGCAAAAGAGCGGCGAGCTCGCGCCTTACCAAGCATCGGCACGCTGCTTTACACAAGAATTCAAACAGCACACACTGCCTGCGGTTCCCCCCAAAGAACACCATGTGGTGGTGGTTGGACTCGCTGCCGGAACATCGCAACATCAATGGGCTTTGTCCCAAGTGTTGCCCAAATTCACATACATCGGTATCGATAATTACCCAACCGCAATAGGCATTGCAAAAGACATTTACGCAGAGAGACCAAAATCCGCCAACCATAGATTTAATTTTATTGAAGCCGATGGCCGAACCTTGCAACCCGCAAAAAAACAAAAGCAAGCAGATAAACATCCCACCGCAACCACCATGCCTTATGCTGATATTCTCCTCCTCTGCCACCAAGAAGCGCGACCAGGGCGCGGCTTAGAGTTCGGCGAGAATATGAAAAATTGGGCTGAACTTGTAAGGGCTGGCGCAGGCATCTGCCACAACGAGTCCGTCATCATGGTCACCTCATACACACGCCGTGAAGGGGAATTTTTTGACTTGATGATGAAAGAAGTTGTTTCTGATGTGCCCTGGACACGCATCCATCACGCCCCCGCTGCAGAAGCGGTTCCAGCCAACAAACTATTTCCAAAGCAAGGCTATGATGATGACCATTTTCATCATGGATTTATCACCGTGTATAAGCAAACGGCATCGTACAAAGCGGCGTAAGTAGTTACAACGGCTGACTTCCCGCCACACACGATTTCACTTCAAAACTTGATCGACCTTGCAAGGGCACATGCACGGGCTCTCCACACACAAGGCCTTCGCTGCATTGGTTGGTTTCTTCACATACCCCCAAGCACAATCCATTGGGCAAACATGTTCCGCTGATGCATTCCGCATTGGCTTGGCACAGCGCACCCGCGGCACGATCACCTTCCGGTTTGTTGCATACCGTGTGTCCCGTGCAATCGTTGAGCACATTGGGCATCACACGACACACCCGCGCACCTTCGCAATCAAAATTTGAATGACAGGATTTCATTTCACGCCATCCCGTCCAAGTGCCACGAAATGCTTTATCATGGGCCCCAAGAACGATGCGACCTTGCGCATTGCCCGTAAAATTGTCGATGCTCAAATCTTTATCGCTGTCGATAAACACACCACCCAACGTCGCATCCAAGTGGGCATCGTCTGAACCGTAAAAAATCAGTTGGTCAAACATGCGTCCCAAACGAGTGCTCGCCGTCGTCACCACAGCACGGCAAATCGCCGATCCTGTGCGTCCACCCAAACTGCCTAAAAAACTGTTGTCTAAAAATGCGCCCACCGCGGCACACCCGCACTGGCCGTGGCTGTTGCAACCAAACAAACTTTCAATGGCACGACCCATGTCATGGGTACCCGCAAGCGTTGGGAACACAAGTTCACGCGCAACAAAATAAATAATATTGCCGTAATTTAAGCCCACACGATGGGTATCAATCGTCACATCGAAGGCCAAATACTGAAACGATTCGTGAACTTTTGCTTTGCCCGTAAACTGAGCAATAAAAGGCGCAAGACCGATTTCTTCACCCGAATACTGCGACCGACCACAGCACTGATCGCGCGGATCACAGCCTTCGAGCAAACGCCAACGAAATAAATAATCGTCGTAGGTATAATGGCCCCGAACGCCTCCTTCTGATGTCAATCCATCGATATGCAATTTTCCACCCACGGTCATGTCCGCCAAAATTGCAGTGACATCGCCGCCTAAATTAAATCCCTCATCCAACCACGGCGGTGAAATACGGAAAAATTGATAACTGAATGCTTCGCCAAAACTCACACGACCATTGTGATCAAAATCAGCGCCAGGCGTATTGCCATAGGCCATATTGGCCGCCGAATTGATGGCGGTTTCGGCAAGCAAACGTTCAAGACCACTGCTCGGTAAAATTTCATCCAAAATCAAATCGACAATCAAATCACCCGGACTGATAAAGAAATCTGAAATCTGACCAAAAATTTCATCGGCAGGCTCAGGCAAACCTTCGTATGCCAAAAGCTGCTGTGAAAAATCATAATCGCCCACCAACACCGGTGGTAAAAGAGACAGTGGAACAACCGCAGTAATCGTGGTCCGCGCAATGATCGGCTGACTTTGCACGCAACCCCGTGCAACCAAATTCCCAAGGGGACCACGGGCTTCCACAAGCACCGCATAACGCGCGTCTTCGGTAAGTCCTGCAAAGGTCAACGTACGATTCACGCTTTCTGCGCGCATGGTCGCCACAGGTATTTGCGTGGGTGCCGCACTGCACGCCGCAAGATCGCGATACAAACGTGTTTCTAAGTTTTGCAACGTGATCACCCCTTGGTAATCAAACATCACGCGCAGACTTCCTTTGGGTTTCCCTGTCACGTGGATCACAAAATCAACACTATCCGCACGAGGGTGTTTAACCACCACATGAATATTCCCAAGATCCGACCCAACACTCAGGGTATTAAAAACTTTTCCTTCTCTATCAACATAGCGTGTTTGCGCAGCCAATCCTGCGCCCTGGACGGTTTCTGCAAGTTCAAAAGTGATCTGTTGTTCAACAGCAGGAGAACCATCATCGGCAAAACGAGCGCTCACCACGATTTGAATTTGATCGCCAAATGCAACATCGCGTGCATCGTCAAGCGGTGCATCGATATTTAAAATCACAGCCCGTTTATTGTCGGCATCCCCGCGCGACGGCGCAGCAGGATCCAACGCTGTATTTTCCGAACATGCGCCTAAAGCAATCGCAGCACAAAGTGCCACCCACCCACGTATCATCATTATTATTCCCCCCAACATCACGGTAGGAGATTGAACATGATGGGTCAAGCAGGCACATCTATCGTTGCCTTGCCATCCGTGTGCAGGTCCTCGCACACGGATGGTGAGACACTGAGGAAAATTTAGAACCGATAGCCATGCAGGAGAATCACAGGTACCGTCTTGACGCTCATCCGTGGACTCTCTATGTTTTGCGCCATGAGTACCCCCCGCAACATCCGCGCCACGCGTGGCACAGAGCGCACATGCAAAGGCTGGATCCAAGAAGCTGCACTTCGCATGTTGATGAACAATCTCGATCGCGACGTTGCAGAAGATCCAGATCATCTGGTGGTGTACGGAGGCAGTGGACGCGCTGCACGCAATTGGCAAGCCTACGACGACATCGTGCGCATGTTACGCGATTTAGAAAACGACGAAACACTTCTTGTGCAATCGGGAAAACCCGTCGGCGTGATTGGCTCACATCCCGATGCCCCACGCGTTGTCATTGCAAATAGCAATATTGTGCCAGCCTGGGCCAATTGGGAACATTTTCGCGATCTCGAAGCCAAAGGTCTTACCATGTATGGCCAGATGACCGCTGGCAGTTGGATCTATATTGGTACGCAAGGAATTTTACAGGGCACATTTGTCACTTTTGCAGCTGCAGGGCAAACGCATTTTAACAATTCAGATCTGGCAGGACGAAGCATTCTCACAGCCGGCTTGGGTGGCATGGGTGGTGCACAACCACTTGCGGCAACTATGGCCGGTGCATGTATCTTGTGCGTAGAAGTCGACCCCGTGCGTATTCAGCGCAGACTCGACACCGGTTATTTGCACCGTGTTGCAAGCAGTCTCGATGATGCACTCGCACAAATAGAACATGCCAAACGCAACAAAGAAGCGGTGTCCATAGGATTATGTGGCAATGCCGCCGAGATCCTCCCTGAAATCGTTCGACGTGGCGTGGTGTTTGATTTGGTCACCGATCAAACTTCCGCCCACGATCCACTCACCGGTTACATTCCTGTGGGCATGAATTTAACAGAAGCCGCGAGCCTTCGTCAAAGCAACCCCAGTGCCTATATTGCAGCATCGCGCGCCTCCATGGTGATTCACTGTGAAGCCATGATCGCCATGCAAAAAGCAGGCAGTCATGTCTTCGACTACGGGAACAATCTGCGCGCGCAAGCCGAAATAGGCGGCCTCGATCATGCACAGGCATTTTGCTATCCGGGTTTCGTTCCCGCGTATATTCGTCCTCTCTTCTGCGAAGGTCTTGGGCCCTTTCGTTGGGTGGCGCTTTCAGGCGATCCTGCCGATATCGAGCGCACCGATCGTTGCGTGATGGAACTGATCGATCGTCCCGAAGTGCATCGTTGGCTCACCATGGCCAAAGAGCAAATTCATTTTCAAGGTTTGCCCGCACGCATTTGCTGGTTAGGTTATGGTGAGCGAGATCGCATTGGTCTTGCATTCAATGAATTGGTTCGCCGCGGCGAAGTGAAAGCACCCATTGTGATCGGTCGCGATCATTTGGATTGCGGTTCGGTGGCAAGCCCCAATCGCGAAACCGAAGCCATGCGCGATGGTTCCGACACCATCGCCGATTGGCCGCTCCTCAATTTTATGGTCAACGGGATGAATGGCGCATCGTGGGTAAGTTATCATCACGGAGGTGGTGTGGGTATTGGTTATTCTTTGCATGCAGGCATGGTCATTGTTGCCGACGGCACCGATGAAGCGGCCATACGCCTTGAACGCGTTCTCAAGGCCGATCCCGCCATGGGTGTGCTCCGTCATGCCGATGCAGGGTATGAACGCGCCATACAAATCGCCCATGAACGCGGCGTAATGATCCCAAAATATTGAAAATACCTCCTTAATAAACGCTTAGGAAACGTTACAATTCCCACCCATGAGCACAGTGATCGCACAGCCCATCGCCAACACCCCTCCTCGTGTTGTCCTGGCCCCCTCGGGTCGCATGTTTATGGATCCTCAAATGAGGCCAGATGATACAGCCTGGACACGCGACGATATCGTCAGTGCGTTTGATCACGCAGGTTGGCTGCACCCCGAGAGACGCGCCCATTTTACGCCCATCCCAGAAGGCACATTGGTACAAAATCACTATGGGGTAATCTCCCGTACCGACAGTCTAACGATTCCCCCTCCGTGGAGAACCACCACCCACACAGCCGAAGGCAATGCTTTTTTGGGAGAAATGCTTATCTTTTCGGCAGTTCTTGCGCGTCATGCGCCGAGTTTCGATTCACCCACCAAAAAAGTACTGCAAACAAGCGTCGACGCTGCACTCGCAACCGCCTGGACACGCAGCCATGCTGAAACCATGCGCGGTGCCTTGGGTGACGGTATCAATAGCATCATAAATTTTGGCTTTCCTCTGAATGCCTCGGGTGAACACGGCCCTGCATTCATACACGATACAATGACTGTTTGGGCAGGTGCTCCGTCGAAACCCTGGCTTCTTCTAGAAATTGAGGGGGGGGCATGGCTGCCTTGGTCCTTAGAGGCCACACTCAACAGCGCATGTGACACGTTGAGAAATTATCCTGGTTTGGCAAAAGGCAAATTCGATCCCGAGATTTCGCGCCAAATGTTCGATCGCTGTGTGTCAGGCTATCACTGCGAGTATACCGTCGCCGAACAAACTTTATGGATCCTCAATCATGCAGAAGCATTGCAAGCATTAAAAAAAGATCTATGGGCCGCATTTGAAATCAACAAAACCGTTGAATGGCTATCTCCAGCGGAATTAAAGCAATTCGCTTCACCTAAGGCAAAGCCGGTTCAAAAACGCGCAAAGAAAAAGGCCCACCCACCCACGCCCGATCTCAAACACGACGTCGAAGAATGCGCATCTCCTGTAAGCCCTCCTGAGCCCCAAAAGACCGTTGTCAAACATCTCAAAGCCACAGCCACGCAACACATCCCGATCCCCGTCTTTGAACCTGTATATTGGTTACAACATCAACTTGGATTGCCCGGCTTCGATGGCAAAGGTATCATCCATACGCGCGTCTGGCATGTTGACGATTACGTCGGTCTCGCCCGTCCCGAAAGTTCGCTGACTGAACTCGCGATACGAGGCCAATGGGACAAGCGGGATGGTCGAACACCCATCGGCAACATGCTCTTTCACACACTGCGCCATGGAAGCCATGTTGAAGACTACAATGACGCTGTGATCGGCGCCTTAAGCCACATCACAACGCATGCGCCTGTCCCTTACACATTGCATCCGCTGTACGGTTCCAACCAGCTGCAAGGACGACGATACACGACACAACACATGGTTCTACTCACCACCGACGCCCCTATCGAAAATGCACGCATCATCACAGCATATCCACGTCATAACGACCCTCAACGGCACGTTCAAAAGGTAGAGGGTAGCATGGGATTGGTCTTAGATCCTGCACAAGCCGAGAGACTGTTAATACACGCGCTCCATTTATAACAATCAAGCACCCCGACGAAATATCTACCGATATCCATCCATAGTCTTAAAATAGAATCTTCTCTTGGAGTCTCGCGTGAGCACAAGAACATCCGTTGGATTTACGATACTTTCCAATGCAACAAACCTTCCCCTGTGGCCAGTTGGCACAGCACCCGCGGATGCCTACCAAGTTGCTGTGTATAAATCGAAAAATCCATCCCAAACACCGCTTGAGACCGCACTTCCAACACTTCGCGATGCCCTCAAAAGCCTCAATGTTCAAGCCAACCTTGGACCACTCACCGCATCAGCAAAATCAGCGGTGTATGTTTCCGTTAAACCTGAAACAGAAACCTGTCACGGTGCCATTCCATGGCGTTTCAATCCTGAAACCCATACTTTGGGCATGCCTCTTTACCACGAGATAAAAAGCCTTATCTTTCAAGAGAATGACAGCCCAAATATTAAAATGTTCGTCATGACTGCCGAAATGACACTATCACAAAAGATTACGTCAAAACTTATTCAATTCGAAGCATCCAGAGCTGGTCTTGAAGCCTATGCCATCACCCCACTCAATGCATTGGCTGCATTCGCTGCCCATGATGACGCATTGGGAAATCCCCATGTTACCGTGCATGTACTCGGTGAATACCCTGAATGGGTCAGCAACAATCTAGGCACACGTATCGGTTCCATAACCACGACATGGGTAGATTACCAAGCAGGCATGCAACTTGCGCTAAAAACAGCCCAAGAAATCATCGGAGAAAATCCACGTTATCATATTGTCTGGAATTCCGACGTTTCGGCAAAGCCTAAATATCCGTTTGATCCAAGCCATCATATTCACGGTGATCACGGAAGAAGTGGCCGAACTGCCTATTAGACCGGTCTGAAACCGGTCTAAACACACAAATGCCCTACGCCCTGCACCACACGCAATTCGCCGCAACGCAACAAAGGCAACATGCGCTCCGCGTGTGTTCGATATGCAATATCGTATTCGCCCACCACCAGCGTCACCGGCATGGTCAATTCGTTCAATCGATCCCAATAATTTGGCATGGCAGCCAAGCCCAACGTGCGCAGCGCCCAACTTAACCCTTGTTGCGTCTGTGAACGTCGCCAAAGATCGGCATCCGGATGCGGCGGGTTTTGATTGAGCACAGGCAGCGCACCAAATTTTTGTGCAAACACATCGAGGCCTTGCGTAATCCACGATTGCCATTCTTCTTCTTGCGCACGCCGCATAGGCCGTTCGTGTTCTTCAAGCCCCGGATGTACACTGTACAAAACCAAGTGCCGTATAGGCAGCAGTCCTTGCAGCGCGATGCTCAAGGCCACACGGGCCCCCATGGAATAGCCGATTAACACTGGATCCCCGTTTGCGCGGGGATGACGGTTTTTCACAAACGCCTTCACCGCCGACTCAAAATCATCGCCTTCACACACAGGGGCTAGGCCATGGCCCGGAAGCCACGGGGCATCAAACGCGTTCCACAAGGCGGGGCTCTGCGCAAAACCATGAAGACAAAGATGATTCACGCAAGCGCAGCGGGTTCGTGATGTATTTCGGTAAGGTAGGTTTCTACAGCACCGTGGAGTTCCGCGTCGGCCACTTCCACAAAACGCTGTTCAAGTTCGGGGCGATTGCGACACGCAGGCACTGCAAATACCAAATGCAATACACCCGCACGGCGCATCACATCGGAGGCGCGTTTGACAGTGTCTATCACGCATCGGCTGGAGTAGTCGCTGCTTGCACCAAGGCCAAACACAAACAAGCGTCGATTTCCCACACGCCCTTCACACGACCACTGCATCACTTCAAACGGCCTTGCCGCAAAAAACTCACTTGCGACCGTTTTAGAAAGCATGCCCTCCATGCGCTGATCGATAAATGATGCCACGCCACCCAAAGGGCGCACATCGTCCCAGCAGAATACCGCCATGGCCTCACAGGTCACATCATCCAGGGTCTCCAAAGAGACACGCCGCACCCGATCACTTACGGTATGGGCACCCACATCGTCACTCATTATTTTCTGCCCCCTCTTTCGTCTTATTAATACGATCAAGGATACCATTGATGAAAGACGCTGCGTCACCACTTACAAATTTACGTGCTATTTCCACGGCTTCATCCATGGTCACAGCGGCAGGTACTTCGGGGCAATAGAGGATTTCATAGGCGGCAACACGCAAAATATTGCGGTCGACCCCCCCCATACGCGACAAGCGCCAGTTGTGGCTTGCCGCATTAAGCGCATCATCGATCGCTTCGACATGTTCTATCGTACCGTGAACGAGCATTTCCGCGTAGGCGCGTTCATCCGTCGATGCCGACGTAAAATGCTCAAAATGATCGCGGATCAATACTTCGATTTCCGCGTCATCGGGATTTCGACGCACGTCGATCTGATACAAAATTTGAATCGCACTCTCTCTGGATTTACGTCGCATCAAACGATCCTAAAAGTTGCACCATTTCAATGGCACTGACGGCCGCTTCATGGCCTTTGTTACCGGCTTTTCCACCGGAACGATCAATCGCCTGTTCCAAGGTATCGGTGGTCAGCACACCAAAAATGACAGGCAAATCGGTATCAAGCGCCACACGCGCAATACCGCTTGCAACCTGACCGGACACATAATCAAAATGCGCCGTAGCCCCGCGGATCACCGCGCCCAAACACACAATTGCATCATAACGACCTGTCTTAGCCAAACGTGCTGCCGCAAGTGGCAATTCAAAAGCACCCGGAACCCAGGCAATATCCACATCGCTCGGTTCCACACCATGGCGCACCAATGTTTCGTGGGCACCTTCAAGCAATTTAGAGGTTACGAACTGGTTAAAACGCGAAACAACAAGTGCCACGCGTACGCCGGTTCCCACCACATTGCCTTCAAAATAACGTCCATCGCCACAGCATTCTTCACCCATGATGCAACCTCAACACCACTGCGTCTGCAGATGCAGACAGCGGTTCAATACTTTCTACCAACAAATCGTAACCTTCGAGTCCTTTAAGCGGTTTATCGGGATGATCGCTTAAGATCCGCAAATGATGCAATCCCAGATCCCTGAGGATCTGCGCACCAATGCCAAGTTCACGCAGCGGTCCTGGACGGGATTTTTCAGCCACCGCTTGTGCCGCATGCTTGTTGGCATCACCCGACAAACGACGGCAATCCATATCACGTTCGATCAAAACCACGGCGCCGCGCCCTTCGGCATGAATGCGCTCAAGCGCCGCATCCATACTCGCGCGCCCTTCACTTAAAAAACTGCGACCAAACGATTCAGCACCCCCAGCTTGCACACGCACCAATGGGGCATCACCCGAAAGATTACCTTTCACCAACGCCACATGTTCACACTCGTTAATGGCAGTGCCGTACACATGCATAGTGAATTCACCAAAGCGAGGGTGCTCCCATGTGCGCGTGGCAAGACGCGAAACCACCGATTCGGTTTGCAAGCGGTACTCGATCAAGTCAGCAATGGTCACAACAATCATATCGTGTGTACGCGCAAATTCTTCAAGATCGGGCATGCGCGCCATGGTTCCATCGTCGTTCATCACTTCGCACACAACACCTGCGGGCTTAAGACCTGCCATGCGCGCCAAATCAACAGCACCTTCGGTTTGACCCGTGCGAACAAGCACACCACCCGGCATGGCACGAAGCGGAAAGATGTGCCCAGGACGCGAAAGATCATCGGGTTTGCATGCAGGATCCACGGCTTGTAAAATCGTTCTTGCACGATCAGATGCACTGATCCCCGTGCTCACACCTTCGCGCGCTTCGATACTCACCGTAAATGCGGTAGAAAACGTGCTCGTGTTGTGCTGCACCATCATAGGAATATCAAGTTCGCGCAAACGTTCTTCCGTCAGCGTGAGGCAAATCAAACCACGGCCATATTTGGCCATAAAATTGATGGCTTCGGGCGTTACGCATTCCGCCGCCATGCATAAATCGCCTTCATTTTCGCGATCTTCATCATCCACCAAAATAACCATGCGCCCTTGTTTGATGTCTTCAATGGCACGTTCCACACGCTTTTTACTCATAGTTTATCTTCCTGCCGTGTCGTCCAAAATCGATGGAGGTAGCGTCCTACGAGATCTGCTTCAATATTAACAGAGGTACCGAGTTTCCAGGTGCCGATGGTCGTGGCTGCCATCGTGTGGGGAATAATAGCCACCGTAAGAATCAAATCTTTTAAATCGGCGATAGTCAGCGAAACACCTGCCAGACAAATACTACCGCGTATACAACTCAAAATGGCCACATCATGGGGAATTCGAAGGTAAATATAGCGTGTGGCACCTTCATCGCGGATATTCACCACGTAGGCCACACCATCCACATGCCCCTGGACCAGGTGTCCCCCCAAACGTGCACCCAGTTGCATGGCACGTTCGACATTCACCACGTCGCCCACTTGCAAAGTTCCCAGTGTGGTCAACCTTAGGGTTTCTGCGGCTGCTTCAAAATAGAGCCGATCCGGCTCTTTACGCACCACAGTAAGACAACAACCATCGATGGCGATAGAATCACCGAGTTCGATACTTTCAACCGGCCACGGCACATCAAGACCCAGCTCACGCGGTGCATCACCGTGAGCCAAGCACACCTTGGCAATCGATTCGACCAAACCCGTAAACATGCGGCGCGACATAACCACGGAACCACGGAAAGCTACAAGGCGGATGGTTGCCTACATTCGGAAGATGTGATGACAACAGGCCCCATGAACGCTCCATACGCACAGGATCCCAGTTTTGAACACGAAGCCCTGGAGGCTTTCCGTACCCTTCTGCGTTTCGACACATCCAATCCCCCAGGGAATGAGCTTGCGGCCGTCCAGTGGCTCGCAGAGGCGCTTAGGTGCGACGGATTTGAGCCCGAGGTGCTGGAAAGTGCCCCTGGGCGCGGCAATCTGGTGGTGCGCATGTATGGCGATGGAAGCAAAAAGCCACTTTTACTAAGTTCCCATGTGGATGTGGTGTCTGCCACAGAAACAGCCCATTGGGATGCGCCGCCTTTTGCAGCCGATATCAAAGACGGTGTGCTCTACGGACGCGGCACCATCGATATGAAAAACATGACGGCGATGTCGCTCGCCACCTTACGCGCATTAAAGCGCAGTGACGTTCCCTTGAAACGCGATGTGATCATGGTGGCCTGCGCCGACGAAGAATCCGGCAGTGACTACGGCAGTCGATGGCTTGCGCAATATCATCCCGAAAAAATCACTGCCGAATATGTGTTCAACGAAGTCGGTGCATTCACACTGCACTTTGGCGGCAAACGAATTTACCCAATCCAAATTGCCGAAAAAGGTATTTGCTGGTGCACCATCACCGCAACCGGCACACCTGGACACGGAAGTATTCCCGCACCTGACGCCGCATTGCCGCGTTTGGCTGAAGCCGCGCATAAACTCGCACGCACGCGTTTCCCTTATCATCATCATCCCGTCATCGATGATTTTTTAAAACAAATTGCAGCAACGCAACAAGGCGTCGTGGCCCACATGTTGCCTTTGTTGCGCGTGCCTTCGCTTGCGCCGTTTATTTTAAGTTTATTTCCGGACCAAGCACTTGCACGCACGTTTGATAGCTATCTGCGCAACACCGCCAACCCCACCATGTTTCATGCAGGCAGTAAAATAAACGTGGTTCCCGGAAGCGCAACGATGCACGTTGATGGCCGCGTACTTCCAGGACAAACCTCAGATGATTTTGTGCGCGAACTTAAAACAGTGATCGGTGATGGTTTTGAAATTCGTGTGGACAAATTTTACGAAGGGGCAGTGAGCGATGCGAACGATCCCATGATGGCGTTGCTTACACAGGTGATCCAGGATCATGATCCTGGATCTCATGTCGTAGCCAACATGATCCCAGGATTTACCGACAGTCCTATTTACATGGCGCTCGGTGCCAAATGTTACGGTTTTGTTCCTGTGAAACTTCCACCCGATATGCACTTTGCAAGCATGTACCATGGCCACAACGAACGCATTCCCGTCGATGGATTTTTGTGGGGACTTCGTGCGTTCATGGATGCGGTGTGGCGGGTGGTGACGTAGGATTTTCTGTTGTTCTCTTGTAGGGGCGGTTCGCGAACCGCCCGCCCTGTATTCAGCGATAACTATATGTAATCACAAAGCCCAAGACTTTGGATCACTTCAGATAATGGCCGTGAGGTTTTTTTTGCGTATCAATGCGAGATCTTCCAAATCAGCAAGCTCTTCCAATTTTTCAGTCAGCGCATCTTCAACGAAGCGATTGATCTTCCAACCACGTTTTTTACAAAGCGACGTCACAGCCTTCTTCAGATAGTGATCGATACGTGTTGCAAATCAAGCAAAAAAAAGGCGGCCCAAGGTTGCCCCTGAGCCGCCCTATGAAAGAACTTTTATTTATTCGGTAAGCACAGCCGGCACCCCTGTGCTCGGATAAAGCACCCAGTTCACGAGAATATCAATCTCATCATCCGAAATAGCATAAGACTCCGTGTAATTGCTTGGGGTCACTGTCTCATTGGATGCGGCATCATAAGGCAACCCATCGGGTGCCCCAGGTCCTGTCGTCGCTGTGATCGAAGAACATGCATCCGCACCCGTTAACTTTTTCATGCGGCGTGCACCCTGGATGGCCTTTACAAGATATTCCGTACCATCGTCGGCGGTGAGCACCACATCGTCTTTCAAACTGAAGAACGGGTGGTAACGACCTTGGTCGTCATACTCACCTGGGAGACCAAACAACTGACCACGACCCATGTACTGCAACATGAAGGATTGGCCATACTGCTTACCATTGTCATCGCCCACACGATCATTTTCTTTTGTATGACGATACGTGAAACGAATTGCCTCTCCCAAAGTGGCATAAGAGCCATCGCTCTCTGTAAGCCCCTGGAAATTCTCCCATAGCATTTCCGTCGCTTGGGTGGTCACATCACCTCCATTCATCGAGGCAGGATCCATCATAATAGAACCTCCATCGAACCAATTAAAGAACATTTCCTGTTGTTCTTCGGTTGCATCTTTAAGACGTAAGCCACGATCAAAGCCGCGGAAATCTGTCGATGAGAGAGAAGTTTCCGAATATTTCATCGCTATGTCTTTGACTATCTCTCCATCATCATCCGTTTTCGTGGAATACAGCATGTACTCAGCCAGAACAAAATGGTAGGTCGCCACTGTAGCCGCATCCGGACCAAACCTCATGCCATCATCCACAAATTCAACAACACCGTCTTCATCAGCATCAAGATCCTTAAGTATCGCAGCATTGGGTGCGATGGTTCCTGAGAATTGTTCACGCACACTGTCGTCGCCTTGCATATAAGTGACCGGACTGTCACTTCCATTGGATTGCATCCAAAGCATTTTATTAAAGGGAAACATAGGAGGTGAACCAGGCCCTGAGTTTGATGTTTCGTCAATTTGAGACATCAAAAGAAAAGGAGGATCAACCTTTTTAAACTGTGGTCTTTCAGACATTCCCTTGCCTGCCGTTGTCCCCATGGCAGGTGGTTGTAAATTTTCTTCCGCAACACGCAAAGCGTAGAAACCTGCTTTACTGTTGCCCACAGCAGGCATGTATTTTACTTCGATTACAAATTGTTTCATCGATGGCACCATGCCACCGCCATTGTCACCAGGAGGAGGTTGACCACCACCTGCAGGGGGTTGATTACCACCAGGAGGAGGTTGACCACCACCCGCAGGTGGTTGGCCACCCTCAACACATGTTGGCGCGTTGTCCTTAATCACGCACATTTTCCCCGATCCACAATTTTGCCTTTCAGCGACATCAGGAGAACACATGGTAGGTTGGGTACCACCTGCAGGAGGTTGGCCTGCGACGCATACACGCGTATTGTAATCGCAATGCATTCCAGACTCACATGCGGGACTGCAACCGGATCCGGTGTCCGAAGGAGGCTGGTTGGAAACACATTGTGTACTCCCAACGGGTCCTTCACAATGTTGATCCGGTGTACATGCAGGATTGCTGCATACGGGATTATCCTTGCATACACCTGCGCCATTGACCGGTTCACAATGTTGAGTCGAAGAACATGATACATTTTCGCACTCTGGAGGAGGTTGGTTACTGCCACCACCTGAAGGAGGAGGTTGGCCACCAGCGCCTTCCTTGCATGTACCTTGACCATTTATGACTTCACAATGATGTGTCGAAAAATTGCATCCCTCACACCCTGGAGGAGGCGTGCCACCGCTGGTACCACCCTCTGAAGGAAGCCCACGGCCTGGAGCTGGCGTAATGGTACTGCCACCACCGCCGAAATTAAAATCACGCTTCGCCAATGTGACAGTATCAGCACCTTCGTTCTTGGTTACTGTATAGTTGCTTCCCATATCTCTAAGAAGAAATGTACGATCGCCCAAATCACTCAATTTGATCTTACGCGACTCACGATATTCCATGCGTCCCGTTGTTTTCACATACGTAAGCTCGCGACCTTGAGACGAACCTGGTCCTCGGGAAAAATTCTCTTCATGAACCTTCGTCCCATTTTCCATGGAACAATAATAATCGTGAAGACGCACACCCCATCGGTCCAAATTACCACGAACTGTTTCTGTTTTGGTGCAGAAGGTTTGAGTACCTTCAACCGTTGTGCTTGCGCCCACCGGGCAAGACGATATCTTTTCTGACAAGGGTCTCTTACAAATCGCATCGCCTTTAAATTGTAAGGCAGTGGTCAACTCAACAGGAACCTGGTTATTGCCCACTTTTTTAGAAATATCATACGACCAGATCTCCTCGTTATATTCTTGTTTGTCATAGCATTCTGCTAATCCGCCCACTGGCCTGATAACAAATTTATCGCTATCAGAAGCAGTAAACACCGTATACGATGTCTCACTGCCTCCTCTTTCCAGCCCCACGCTCGCACGACGGCCGGTGGTCCCTACCACCATCTTCGCACGGGACCTCTCTGAACCACCATCACCACGTGCCGATGATTCATAGAAGCTCCATCCCTTCTGAGCCGACCCCTCTGAAGTCAGTATGCCATCTTCTGTTTCACCCAAAGTCCACAACGCACCACTGTTATCATTGCCCTCTCGCCACGATAAAATAAATTTCCCAAAATCACCTTTTGCACTGCCTCCACCATCAGGAACAGGACCTGCGTAAATCACAGCTTCCACAAACAAACGATCACCACCATCGCCCTCAAAGCTCAACTGAACGCGAAGAGGTGATTCTGGCGTCTCCTGGCACGACAACACCGTCACAGTCATGGACTGTGAGCCCTCTTGCTGAGCGTTTTCTTCGGTCTTTTCTGAGGCACCGCTTTCACACAGACTCATGTCCATAAGCACACCGTAAGGTTCACAATTGTCGTTGTCTTGGTATTTAAGGTGATCAAAAAAACAGAGGATCATCTCAGCCTGCTGTATCGGCCGCATCACATCGTGATCAAAATTAAGTTGAGGTTTATTTACGGATTCATTCACCGCACGCGACACCAATGCATTTGGATTTTCGTCGCTATCAAAATCCACCAAAGCCAAATCACTTGGTAGGCTAAGTGCAGCAACGTCACCGCCACCACCGCCGCCACCGCCACTATCCAAGCCTGTAGAACTAGAACCGCCTGTGCAGCCCGCAAGCCCAAGGGCTACAGCAGGCACCCATAAAAACTTTCTCGATAAATACAAACCACTGCATTTCATCACACAACTCGCTTTCAAAACGCAAAAGCCCATTTCGGGAAACATGAATAATTGTTCCACGAGTTTTTGCGTTGCGCTTGTTTATTTTGATGTAATTTTTTGGTACTGTGGGTACACGTTTTGTGTGCATATGTACGTACTGGGTTCCCGCTTTCGCGGAAATGGCGAGAAATAATAAATAGTAGAGACGTCATTCCCACGAAGATGGAACACAGACAAACAAGACGTCATTCCCGCGAAGGCGGGAACCCATGGTCGCTACATTGATTACGGCGTAACAACAGTCCAATCTTCAAGAATGGTTGGAGCCTCGACGCTCACAGGTGCATCGGTGAATTCACTGGGCGATATCGATGGCAAATGCGTAGGTGCGGCAGGTGCAGAACCATTGCCCATCGCAGTACAAGCAACAAGAGCATCAGAGTTATTATCTAATTGCGGCGTCATGAGACGCGACCCACGCGTTGCATATACAGCGTATTCTGCATTATCGCTGCCTTGAACAATCACACCATCTTTCAAACTGAAATTGGGGTGCCAACGGCCTTGATTATCTTGCGAACCCTGAATGCCCCACAATTGGCCTGGGCCCACATATTGAAAATCAACACGGTCACCAGCAGACGCAGAAGCCGATTCTGATCGTAAATCACTCACATCAATACTGTAATTAAACATCAACGGATCTTCGACGGTCACATAGGCACTGCCCTCTTTTAGGCCTTGGAAATTTTCCCATGACATTTCTTTGCGTGTGTTTGATTGCCCATCGTTGCCCCATCCGTCGTGCCATTCAAATATCAGGTTTGCTGAGTCACCTGTCGCATGATTAAGTTTCAATCGACGATAATTGTTATCTGATGCATTGCCAACCATCTCTTCAGTACCATTCAACAGCATGTAATCGTTGACATTAAACGTATATGTGTTCGAAGAATTATCGAAATCGACAAAATCAACCACACCTTCGATTGCATAATTACTCAACTCACCAGGGTTGATCGTACGACGATCATACGTGGTGAGCGTTAAAGAACTGCCATCATAGCTCGCATCGCTATTATTGCTCACATCATACATATTGAGTTGACCGGTGATCGGCACGTCATCAACATCAACCCAACTTGGATTTCCATTGTTTGTTTGATGCGCTGCTTTCACCGCATAAAACCCATCCGCAATATATTTCACTTGAAGATTCAGTTGATCGCCTTGTCCATTATTCACTGCAAGCGTGAGCGTTGAGCCTGACAAAGTGTAATTATTCGACCAGGTCTCAAACAAACGCCCATGCAAATCAGAAAGTGCAACCGAACGTGGCGTTTTTTGCTCAAGTTTTCCAATTTTCTTTACGTAGGTAAGCGTGCGGCCATTATTTCCGGGGAGCGATTCTTTCACTTGGGCGCCATCGTCAAGACTACACCGTTGGTCCACATACACGCCGTAGCGATTAAGGTTACCATAGCATCCACTCGCCGATTGAAACTGCACCGACGCTTTCGGTGGCGTTACCTCTTCCCATGTATATGTATTTTCATTTTCCACTTTCTTCCAAACATCATAACTCCAAATTTCTTCCGTGAATTGCGTTTTATCAAAACATTGTTCAATCACTGTATCGCCAATTTTAAAATAATTTCCGTATTCAGAAACGCTGTATGTTTCCGAATCATCCCCACGTCGAGAACTAACACTCGCATAACGCTTGCCAGCATCAACTACCAATGCCGCACTGGAAGAATCGTCACCCATTTCTTCCCTAAATCGCCAACCATTTTGGGCATTTCCTTCAGCATCAATCACACCATTTGTGTCAGCGACCGTCCACAACGCCCCTTGGGACTGCCCTGATGAATGTTTCCACGCCAAGATAAATTTCCCAAAATAACCAGAAGTAGCACTGTCGGACGATGCAGGTGCGGCGTAAATCGTTGCTTCAGCAAAAAGACGACCACCCTCCATATCAAAGCTCACTTTGACGGTGTGTGGAGCATCTGCATCGCGACGACACGATTTCACCGTAATCACTTTCACATCGCTTCCTGCATCTGAATTGCCGCCAGACGACTGACACTGGCTTAAGCCCATTTTTACGCCATAGCCTGCATCACCATCGCATTCGTCACCGGTTTTCATGTGCTCTTCGTATTTAAAATGCTTAAGCATGCAGAGGATCATATCCACCGTCTGCAATGGACCTACCGCTTCGTGGTCCAAATTCAGTTCGGGAGAATTGGCGGGAAGATTTGCTCCAATCGCACGCGAGACCAAAGCACCTGCAGGTGTGTCGTCATCAAAATGGATCACCGATAAATCCGGCGGGAGGCTCAACGCCTCAACCGTGCCACCATTTCTTCCAGCACCTGAAGTGCTCGAACTCCCAGTACAACCTGCAAGGGCAAAACCCATAGCAGGGATCCAAATAAATTTTCTGGATAAAAACATCGGCGTGTATTTCATGGTATGACTCTCCGGTGTCCGTACAGACACCAGCAACAGTCTTCCATGGCTTTGTTCAATGCGCTTGTGTTTTTTTGAATGTCGGCGGGGGATTTCTAAACACCTACGCTGCGGCGTAAATGTCCATCACTTTGTGCAGCAAATTCAAGGCTTCGGCCTTGGGACGTTGAAACGCATTACGCCCCATAATCGACCCAAAAGATCCACCTGCCGCCAACTCCGCTACCTCCGCATACACGTCATTTTCACCTTTGGTGGCACCACCGGAGAAAATGACAATGCGACGCCCCGCAAAACAGCTCTGCACCACATGCCGCGTACGATCTTTTAATGTCGACACAGGAATGGCTTGGGCATCATACACTTTTTTCGCATCGGCATGTTCGATGTGCGCGGTCGGTGGTTTCACTTTCACAATATGCGCACCCAACTGGCACGCCATGTGAGCGCCGTAGGCAATAATATCGATACCCGTTTCACCTTCTTTAGAAAGGGCCGAACCACGCGGGTAAGACCAAATCACCGTAGGAATGCCCACACTGCGCGCTTCTTCAATCAACTCTCGGATCTCTTCGTACATCGTATTGCGTTCGGAGGATCCGGGATAAATGGTAAACCCAATGGCATTGGCGCCAATACGAAGCGCATCATGCACGCTGCCTGTGATCGCAGGACATGGATCTTCGGGTTGATACATCACATCGGAATTATTCAATTTCAAAATAAGCGGGATCTGCCCTGCGTATTCCACAGCGCCCGTTTCAAGGGCACCCAAAGGTGCTGCATGGGCCGAACATCCCGACTCAATCGCCAACTGAAAATGATAGCGTGGATCATAGCCCGCAGGATTTTTTGCAAACGAACGGGCTGGGCCGTGTTCACACCCTTGATCCACAGGAAGGATCACCATCTTGCCTGTGCCTGCAAGACGTCCAGTATTAAGCATGCGCGCCAAATTGGCTTGTACGCCTGCGGGATTCCCATTGTACCAACTCAAAATTTCACGAACGCGATCTGACATGGTGGAGGTCTCCTTAATTTATCGTTTTCTTTTTTTCACCGACAAAGTCAGTGTAAATTTGGCCACAGGCCCGTTCTCGCCGTCAACACGTGCTTCGATGGGCAATGCAACATTGTGGCGTTCACCGGTTTCTATGGCCTTCGCAATACACGCTTTCACTTCATCACCGGCTTCGCAAACAAATGACACATCACCCATGGCGCGCTTTAAAAATTCCGCATGGAAATCTTTAAATAAGAGCCCAAGTTGTACCCCAGCTTTATCCATATGGTACATGGCCAAAATACCACCGCATGCATCGGCACCTACGGCAAGCGCGCCAAAATACAGCGATCCATAATGATTTTTGGTTCGACGACACAGTGGAATACGCACAATCGCGCGTTGGTCGTTGACCTCTTGCACCACGGGACGTGTGAACAAGATCATCGGCACTTTAAGAAGACCAAAGACACGCAGTTTAAACGTTTCTTTCCACTGAATCGGTTTTTTACCCAAGAGAAGTTCGAGCATGAATTACCTCCAAGCGACAACGTAAGCGATCCAAGCGTCGTCATTCACCCCTGTGTCTGCCTTGCTGAAAATGCCATCGCCATCGCCTTTTTTGGTCGTACCTTCCCAATACACCACAACGTCGCTGAAACCAGCATCGCGCAGGATATCGCGCATTTCCGCAAGGCCCCACAGACGCCAATCGTATACAAAAGCATCTTTCATCTCAGTTCCATCGGGAAATCTGAAATGGATTTTACGAAATGCATAGCCATTGATAGGATCGTAGGGCTCTTGGTCCCAAACATACGAAAAACGCTTATGATCCGTTTCTTCTTCAAGTTCTGCGAATACTTCCACGCCACCGTGAATATCGAGCGCAAAGCAACCATCGGCATTCAAATCATTCCGAGCACGCTTAAAGTACGCAAGCAGAGTCTCGCGCTCTTTAAAGCAGCAGTAGGAAAAGTTAAACGCAACGATAACATCGGATTTCTCTTGGGTCCCCTCCAGGACATCGCCCTTCACAAAATGAAGGCGATCGCTGGCACGTTTGAGCGTATCGGCCTGACGCACTTGCGCAACAGCCAATGTTTCTTCACATAAATCGAGACCCACTGCCGTCCGCTCGCGCTTGCTTCTCACCCACTCCGCAGCAAAAGCACCGGTCCCACAAAAATCTTCGCGCAGGCTCATGGCCGCACGTTTTGTCTTTTTCTTGAATAATTTACTCACAAACGCCACATCAACATCGGGCGTTTGGACTGAAGCCTCATACAATTCGAATTTATCCGCAGTTTTCGCGGTCAATTTCACTTTTTTTGTCTTTTTTTTCACAAAACGCCCCTCATCTGTCTCACCTCTCCGCTTGCGGGAGAGGTCGACGCGTATACGACACCTGATTCAAAGCAAGACCCTTTAGCGTCGGGTGAGGGTTCGCACAAGCGCAAACATCGCGTATAATTAGGGACATTCTACTTTTCCGCGTCATAGACGGAGCCGCAAACATGAAACCCATATGTCTCCCCACGGATATTTTACGCCGCCGCAAAAGCTGTAAATGGGCCACCATGGAGCCCGATGTCATTCCTGCATGGGTTGCCGAAACGGACTTCGCAGCAGCACCTGCGATCCAAGAGGTCCTCACCGAGATGGTCGCCATCTCCGATTACGGCTACCCCACACTGACCGACGGGCCACAACGTCGTTTGCGCGAAACATTCGCAGCACGTGAACGGGCTTTGTATGGGTGGAACATCGATCCATGCGATTGCATGGTGATCACCGATGTGGTGCAAGGTCTCTACGGCGTTGTGATGTCGATGAGCCAAGAAAACGACGGTGTGATCATTCAAACACCCATTTATCCACCGTTTTTTAACGTCGTCACCGATTGCAAAAGGCGCCTCCTCGAAAATCCCCTGATTCAAAAAGACGATGGCTCGTTCGAGATCGATCTCGAAAATCTGCGCCATCTCGCCAAAGATGCCAAAATTCTCATGCTATGCAATCCGCACAATCCCACCGGCCGCGTATTCACACGTCCTGAACTCGAAGCCATGGCCAACATCGCCATGGAGCACAACTTGATCATTGTCGTCGATGAAATTCACAGTGAAGTGATCTACAACGGACACACGCATATTCCATTCGCGAGCCTGTCGCCGGAAATTGCCGCGCGAACCATCACCGTCACATCGGCCACCAAAGCCTTTGGGATCCCCGCATTGCGTTGTGCAGTCATCCATTTTGGAAGCCATGTGTTGCAGCACACATTCAAAAATACCCCTCGGGGCATTCTGGGCGGTGTCAACACCATGGGACTGCATGCCACCATCAAAGCCTGGGATGGATCCTGTGATGATTGGCTGCACGGTTTGATCAACCAATTGCAAGAGAATCGCGATCGCGTCACCGCATTTTTGAAAAAGACATTGCCCAACGGAAGACATGCCATTCCCGAAGCCACCTATTTGTATTGGATCGATTTTCGCGACCAAAATTTAGGCGGAAATCCTGCACGAACCATCGCACGCGACCGTAAAGTCATGCTCGGAGAAGGCCCCGCTTTCGGCATCCAAGGCGCTGGCTTTGCACGTCTTAACTTCGCAACAGGGCCTGATATTTTGGAAGAGATCCTAGAGCGACTCACTCACGAAAAAGAAGTCCCCAAAAAATAGCCCCCGACAAGGCTTGCCATAAACATTTTCCTATTTGCCTTATTGACATTGCATATAAAATAAAAATACACACATCGCTGCGCCGCCATTTATTAAGGAAATCTGCGTGAAAACGTTAGCCTTTTTGAGCGTGCTTTTTTTCTCGGGTGCATCAAATGCTGCTTCGGTAAGCTTACCTGCATTTATCGTCGGCACATGGTCACAAGCGTCTCGTTCAGCTGAAAAAGACATATACAAAGTAGGTGCCGATTTGTCGTTTGTTCAGGAAATGACGCGCCAAGTTGGAGCCACTGGAACGTCTATCCCGTACCCTACCGTTTGCCGCTACCGACAAACTGGGATGATTGATTCTTTTGGACAGCCCTCAACTTCCACGTTAGACATCTTTCGTAACGCGGTAAAAGAAAAACCTGCCAAAAGTCTAGGTTATAAAGTGACACGTCTCGAGCTCTTGGCCTCGTCATCCAACACATCCCTCTGCACCAATTTTATCCAAAATCAAAACACGAAAGCAGCGACAAGCGCCGGACTTCATTACACATGGAGCTTCAGTGATTTCAGCGACAACGTAATTTTTGATCCATGGTATATCACCGTCTACACAAAAAATTAAGTAACAGTCACTGTTCCCATAATCTCAATATTTTGGGAGATATTTCACACCGGTTAGAATATCCCCATGGATCTCAAAACCAAAAACACCCATGAATATTTGCTCTGGATTGCAACCATGGCCTACGGCATTCACGTCATGGAGGAACATGCCTTCAACTGGGTCGCATGGGCCAATAGCGCCGGCCTACCCTTTGGTTGGCCAGATTTCTATATAACAAACACCGTCGTCATGATCCTCGGGATATCGGTGTCAGCGGTTGGATGGAAGGCACCTATTTATGCGCTATCACTGCCAGGTTTGATGATCGTCAATGCACTGTTTTTTCACATAGGCATTTCATCTGTACAAGGACGACTCAATCCAGGATGCTTAAGCGCGATGTTTTTGTTTTTGCCACTCGCATGGGCATGTTTTAGAGGTGCCCATCGTGATGGCGTGCTCAATACAAAAATAATTGTACTCGCCATTCTTCTAGGTGCTGCATGGCAGGCCTCGCCGCTGATATTTAGCGCGCTTGCGCCGATGTTGTCGTATTGAAGAGATGATACGAAAAAAAACAGAAATTACATTCTCGTTTTGTCCTCATGGGCCATCATATTTTCCATGAACCAGCGATAATCGGTATCTGATATTCGTCCCTCCTCACAGGCCTTACCTATCAGATCCATATGTGGCGACAGAATTTTGGCCATATCTTCATCAAAAACGAGTAAATGTGATCCGAAATAGGCTTGAATCCTAGCCGCAGCCGCTCCTGCACCAGTCAATGATAACGCAGCAAACAATTCATTTTTTATGCGCATCAACGGAGAAAAAGCAGGTGTTCCTGCCAGATTCGCAGATTGACTGCCCTTGGCATCACCCGTAACAAGCGCATGTTGCAGCAACGCAACCACATGCGTTGCAATACCTTCATCCTTTGGATCAGGAAAGAATGGAACAATCCAGCATCCATCCAACGCCGATACTTTCATACGAGGGTCAGCTGGAGATGCCTCTAAATACAACCCATGACCCACTGGGGGTTCACTCGCAGCAACATCAAACCCAATGCCTAGCATAGGGACCAGCTTCTTAAGCAAAGCCCCTTTCGTCGCGGGCTCTATGTCTTTAAAATTTCCACTTGCCCAGGCCGCTTCAATTTTCGACGCTGACCCTGGCTTACGCAACTCTGGCGGTGTCTCACCATCCAACAATTGATTGATCAAATTGCGCAAAACAACAGGCCGCAAAGCGGCAACAAATTTCTGCACACTTCCTGCAAATTCACCTTCGATGCTTTTCGCCATTGCTCCCAAGCCGTTAAGCTTATCAAGAAATGCTGCTTGATTGGTTGTGTCCATCTGCACAACCGACATCAACTCCGCATGCAAAGCAGAGACATCTTTGTCTTTTTTACCCTTGCCCACGCCGAAATCAGCAAGCACTTCATCAGGAAATGCAGCATGCAAAGCGCCACCGACCATGGAACGCGTCAACTCCGTGGGTACACGCTCGGCGCCAGGAAGAACGCTTACCGCTACAGGGGGGACCTCTGCCTGACTTTCTTTTCGTTCATACCGATACTTCTCGACGTGGCCCTTCCCACGCCTAAAATTTTTGGAAGCATCAGGCACAACAGAGGTGGAGGAGGCATAAAGACCTTCACTGGATAGCCGTTTTTGCTGTGTTTGCTGCTCATAAACATTCTCCTCGACTTTGACCTTTAAAGCATCGAGTCTGACGTATGGACTACCTTTCCCCGATGCAACCTCTCCCTCCCTCAGCATGCACGACCTTGTTGCAGTATCCCACTTGAGGGTGAAAACCTGCCCATCTAATGTGAAGGGGACGGGTATACGAGCATTCACAGGGTCACTTTTAAGAAAGTCCAATCCCGACACCATCGCGCCAGAACGATTCTGCACAAGCCGCGACAAAGCCGCATGTATGCCATCCAGTTGAGCTTGCGTCACAATCAATGGCGCAGGCTGAGCCAATGGAGCGGACATCGTCCTTCCCGCAGAAGCCCCCCGCGTAGCATCACCATCGTCATTGACTTGAGCAGCTTGGGGGTTGGACACACGACCAGCAGCAGTATTTGGGTCAAAACTTGCCATACCTAAATCCTAACCCCCCTTTTCTCGCGTTGCTGAGGTTTTTTCTCAATCCATCAAAAAAGAGCCCACATTGACATCCATACGCGCAATCATGCTAGGTTCGGATGATCATGTTTTCCCGTTCCCGTGGCATAACCACGCTCTGTGCGTGGCTTTGTATGGCGCTGCACATCGGTGCTATGATCCATGGGATTGTCGTCCAGCACACCACCTGTGTGGAACATGGCGAGATCATTCATGCCGGTGAAGTCCATCACGTCGGCCATGCAAATTCGAGCCATGCGCTGATAGCCGAAGCGTCTGACGAACAACACGACGCCCATTGCGCACTTGCTGTGCTCTTAAGAAACGTCGTTCTTGATGCCCCTGCATCCGTTGCGCATGCAACAGGCGTGCATGCCACAGCAGACCCCGTCACCGAACAATCCATTCTTACGCAAGTGGCCATCTATGCCCTTGCGCCCAAAAATTCACCGCCGGTTTAACATAAGGGCGGTTCGCGAACCGCCCCTACAAAAGTCACAACCATACGCATGAATTTGTAAACACCCGCTCCCTGTAGGGGCGGTTCGCGAACCGCCCTTATG